>Ga0265314_10001866_pt1 | contig 22586 bp, 14 predicted proteins | sample 4126metaG_FD_203106 | JGI IMG/M metagenome (GOLD analysis project Ga0265314, IMG submission 203106) | Rhizosphere microbial communities from Carex aquatilis grown in University of Washington, Seatle, WA, United States - 4-1-26 metaG | ecosystem: Host-associated > Plants > Roots > Rhizosphere >... | reverse complement strand
TGGGTCAGGGTGGGGTTGGAGGTGGTGGGGGGGGGGTTCGTGGGGGTGGCGGCGGTGGTTCGGGCGGTGGCGGTGGAATGAACGGCGGCGGCAAAGGTTTCGGTGGCGGACTTAATAACCAGGGCAACAACAATAACCCTCAAGACCCCAACAATAACAAGGATGTGCAGTGGGCCGCGGACATGACCGAGGCTGACTCGCAGATTGAAAAACAGAAGGGCCTGATCCTGGCTCTGGTCGGCCGGCCCAACAACACCGACGACGACAAAGCCAAGAAGAAGATCGGTGAATTCGTGCAGGTCGTCGAACTGCAGCAGAAGTCCGGCATGGGCCTGCTGTCGCTGAACTCCGAAACCGACTTGGGCAAAGAACTGGTCACACGCCTGAGCATCAAGTCCTTCCCGGTGATTGTGTTTCTGGATCAATATGGCAATCCGATCAGCGCAATGAACATGCCGGATTCGGGCACGCCCATCGCGACGGCCTACAATGGCGACAAGAGCCTGCAGCCGTCCATCGACAAGTATTTCAGCGACCACCTCAGCAAGGGCGACGCACTCTTCGCCAAGGGCAAGCTGCGCGAAGCGTATGCCGAGTATGGCTGGCTCGCGCCGCTCAAGGGGCCCGATGCCGAAAAGGGCAACGCTGGCCAGGCCAAAGTGCTGGCGGTCTGGACCAAGCTGCTCGACCAAGCGCTGAAGGCCCAGGAAAAGTCGATCGAACGCGATTCAATCTTGGCGGGCCTGCGCCAGGACACGAAGGACAGCAGCGCACAGGACCGCTTGGAAGCAGCCATCAAGGCCGGCAATGCGGCAGCCCTGAAGGACGCGCCGGCCGAAGCGCCCAAGCCCAATGGCAAGCTGACCAGCGAATCGACGGCTTCCAGCAAGGTGCTCGCCGACTTGATCAACGCGCGCATCAACATCGACGACATCCCGGAAACCGTGAACCTCTCCGCACTCACCGCGTCCAACGATCAGATCAAGCAGGCTGCGCAGTTGTTCAAGGAAGGCCAGGTATTCTACGGCAAGGCAATCGACGACAAGTCCGACGGCATGACGCGCGGGCAGATGTATAAGTTCGCCTCGGAGAAATTCCTCCAGGGCCTTGAATTGCTCAACACGGGCCTGGGCGACAAGAAGCCGGATGCCGGCACCGCGCGCGTACGCGACCAGGTGCTGGTGCTGCTCTACAATTGCTACAAGTTCGCGAGCCTGACCGCGGCCTAAGCTTGTAAACTCTTTGGAAATGAAAACGGCCGGCGCTTCGCCGGCCGTTTTTGTTTTTAGAATTCTGGGCCGAGCCTGCTACCGGCCTTTGAAGATGCCGATGTGCATGCAGATTTCCTTGAGCTGGCGGCGGTCGGCGTCGCCCATTTCGACCACCTGCAAGCCGAAGACCCAGGGAAGCTCGCCCGGCGCCACGTTTTCCTTGGGCTTCACATAGCGTACGCCGCAGAGCGCGCGGAATGAATTCTGGCCGTGGGTCAGCTCGACGCGCATGCAGATGCCACGGCGCAAAATCTCATCAGGCTTGATCGGGTCTGGCGCCGGACCTTCGGCCAAAAAGCCGCCTTCTGAAATATCCACCAGCCGCCCCTGAAAGAGCGCTTCATCGAGCAGCGACCCCAGCCGGTTGCAAAGCCGGTACTGGAAGGGCAGGTCCGTGCGATAGCGCACGTGCTGGCGCATCGTCTTGGCCTGCGCGGGGCGCAGGCGCAGCAGATTCTTGTGAACCAGATCGTCTTGCGCCAGGAAGACTTCGATTTTGCGCGCCGAAATCGACTCCATCTGCGCCAGCGCCGAAGCGGGGATCGGATTGGCCGCGGCGATGCAGAGCAATTCGCCCGAATCGTCGAAGGGGATGAATTCGTACTTGGTCATCAGCGCGTACGGGACCACCTGCTCGAGCTGCGGGGCGAGTTCGGCCTCCGCCAAGTCGGTCATGGGCAGCCCCGACTTGAGCGCCAGCGCACGGCACAGCTCCGACGGCGTGATCAGGCCTTCGCGCAGCAGGTATTTGCCGAGGCGCTCGCCGGAGAGCTTGGATTTCTTGATCGCGTCTTCAATCGCGGCCTCGGTGAGCTTGCCCATGCGCACAAGAACTTCGCCCAACATTTTGCCGCGGAACGGATCGCCCGGCGCCTGCGCGGCCTGGGCTTCGGACGCTTCTTCGGCGGCGCTCGCCGGGACACTGGGCGCTTCTTCTTCCACTTCAATGATCGGGGGCGGCTCGTCTGGAACTTCTGGCGAGCCCGAGCGTTTGCGCAGCAGCTTGAGCGCGTCTTCCGGGGAGAGCGCTTCCAACTGATACAATTCGCCGCCCGACTTGGCCTGGTGCAGCACCATGACCTTTGCATCCGGCGTGAGCATGACTTCGGGCCGGCCCGGCGTGGTGGGCTCGGCAGGCGTCGCGCCTGGTGGCGGCGGCGGATAGCTCTCGGCGGCGGCAAGCGTAGCGGCTGACGCCGACGCGGGCGGCGCCGCAGGTTCGGCGGGCGCGGCCGCTGGCGCTATCGTAAACGGGATGGCTGCCGGAACGATGCCCGTCAGCGCCGACGGCGGCACCGCCGGCACAATCGCTGAGACCGGGCGCTGCGAAACCGCCGGCACGATCACCGACGGCGCGCGCGGCGCGGGATCCGGATTTTGGGCGTGCGCGGCAGGCACGACGCCGGTGGTCGTCCGGCGCGCGCTGACCGACGGCACGATCACCGAAGTCGGGCGCTTGGTCATCGCCACCGGCGGATGTTCCGGTACGGGCGGCGGTGGCGCGGGTGGTATCGCTGGCACGATGCCCGTGGCCGCGCGCATCGGCAGCGCAGGCGGTGCGGGCATGATTCCAGAAGGCGGTGAAGTGGGCGCGGCGGGCGCACTGGCGGCAGGCACCACCGCGGACGCGCGCGTCGAGACCGGCGGAGGCAGCGGCGGCGTCACGGTGGAGACCGTGGCCGACGGCGACTTCACCGGCGGCGGAATCGGACCCTGCGGCGCAATCGCGGGCACCACGGCCGATGGCGACTTCGCCGGCGGCGGGATCGTCACAGGCGGCAAACCACCCGCGGATGCGGAACGTGCAAACGGCGAATTCATGGGCAGCGGCGTCGGCCCGGGCGAAATGGGCAACGGTGCGCCGCCCAGCACCCCAGCCGGACCCTGATTGCCAGACGCGGCCGGCGCACTTGCTCCGGGCGGCGGCGGAGCCGGTTGCGGATCGAGCGGTGTGGGCGCCAGAAATTCATCCAGCAGCGCATCTGAGCTTGGCTGCGCTACAGGCGGAGCCACGGGCAGAGGCGGCGGCATCGAGCCGGTGCTGGTCGTCGGAGGAGCGGAATCCGGATGCGAGGCTGGCAGCCGGCCCGTCGGATGCGTACCCGGTGCGGGCGCGCCCATGCCGGAAACCGGCACCGGCTGCGGGCCAGGCTCGGCTTTGCCCGCGCCAACCAGATACGCGGACGTCTCGCTCTGTTTGGAAGGGCTGAACGCGTCGCGCACCTTGTCGGTGGCCAGGCTGAGCATCGTCTGGCCCAGCACGCGCTGTTGTTCGGGATCCAGGTTGCGGAACATCAGGCCTAACTCGATCCCGTTCTCCATCGGCTGCACACCGCGTAGTTCCACATCAAACGGGAAGTGAACCATGTTGGGCGGCGAAGAGATCTCGATGCTTAAGGGACGACCGAGGCCCAGGATCTTTTTCCAGGCGGTCGCGGTTTCGGGGTCGAGGCCGAGGATCGGGGCAAGGCAGCGGCAGCCGCCTTCACTGAGGTCGATGAGTGAACAGGCAACGGACGGAACGCCCCCGTACCGGAGCAGTACGAGGCCTTTCTCGATGCGCAGCCGGACGCTGGTCCGCTGCAGCTCTTCTTTGTCCATTACTTGTCCCCGAACATCTCCTGCACGACGCGCTTGTGCCAGTTGCAGCCGACGTAACCCATGTGGCCGCCGCGCGGCAGCACCGTCAGGACGTTGCAGGCCTGCTTATCGAGCGCCTCGCGAAGCTGTTGCAGTTCGGAGGACTCGTTGATCGGATCATCCTGGGCGATGAAGACCCTGACACCCGGCGGGCAGTGTTCGAGGAGCACCCGCAGGTCGCCATGCGCCCAGATATCCTGCGGGCTGCTGGCCTGGCCATGTGCGGCCCAATACGGATAGGTCATCTCATTCATGAATTGCGAGAAGGTGTACTGGCCGGCCTTGTCGCGACGGTACTCTTCGTCACCTTCGTCGCCGCGTGGCAGCATGCCCAGTTTGTACTGGCGGTCGCAGTACTCCACGACTTCCTTCAGATCGATGCGGAAGGACGCCGCAAGGCCCGCACGCATCATTGAATCGCTGACCGGGATCCCGGTCCCGTCGGACTGGGGTTTGCGGTCGGCGAGCGCGTTGTACAGATCGACTTCGGTGTAGTTCCAGCGGTCTTCGACCCAGAAGCTGTCGAGCAGCCCCGCCGCCGTCTGCATTCTCACCGGCGGGGAAAACGCCAACACGCGGTCGGGCTTTACGGGAGTCTTCCCGTCTTGCGCGAGCTTGGCCAGGTTCAGGCAGACCACGGAGCCATAGCTGCAGCCAATCAGCCCCAACTTCGTGACTTTGCCGTTGAGCGCCGAAGATTGCTTTATCGCGTCGATCACGTTGGCCAGCATCAGCGCTTCGGCTTCGATGTTCCCAATCACGCCATGCCGCGAGCAATCGTTGAAGCGCGGAATGAAGGTCGAATCCATCGCGACCACGTGGCAGCCGGCGTCATGCAGGTAGCGCATCCACAGCTTGGCCAGTTTGCTATTGGCGTGCGCGCCCAGCCCAAGCTGAATCACGACCAGCGGCGCGGCGCCGTTCTGGAGGCAGGCTTCGACTTCGAAATCCTTGGCAAAGTCTTTCACGTGCTTGAGGCCGATCGTGGTGTGCCCGCTGAGCTTCGGTTCTTCGAACGAGTTAAACGCGGTGATCGTGGCGTACAAACCATTGGACTGATTAAAATCAAAGCCTTCGAGGCCATTGTTCGGCGCGGAACTGACCGGTGTCGGCGCCGTCACGGGCGGCTTCTGAGACACGCCGGTCTCTTCCGCGGACACGCCCAACGCAAAAAGGCTCAGGACCAGTGCGGTGCATAACCGAACAGGGCAATGAGAAGACATGCCGACTCCTTGTTTAAAACCCGGGGAGGCCCAGGTCATACCGGCAGCACTTACTTTTAACCGTCAAAGCAACCCGCTCTTGCAACTTCTATTCAATGCACGCCGTTTGACTACTGAAAATAATTCGCGCGCACGCAATAATTATACGTATGTACAGCACTCCTGTTTATCCTCGGTCCGGATACACCTTTTTGGGAAACGGGCACAGGTCCTCCAGCGGGCAACCCGTACAGCGGGGCTTGGGCGCTTTGCAGAATTTCCGACCATGGGCGATCACGCGATGCCCAAACGCAACCCAATCTGACTCCGGGATCAAGGGCATCAGGGCGAACTCCACCCGAACGGGGTCCGAATGGCGAGTTAATCCAAGCCGCTTGGCGATGCGCCCGACATGCGTATCGACCACCATGCCTGGCGTGTTAAACGCGTTGCCCAGGACGACGTTGGCCGTCTTCCGGCCGACCCCCGGCAGGGCATGCAGCGCTTCAAGCGTTCGGGGCACTTCGCCGGCGTGCTCGTCGACTATTTTTTTGCACGCTCCCAAAATCGAACGGGCTTTGTTGCGATAGAACCCCGTCGAACGGATCAGCGTTTCCAATTCCTTCTGATTGGCCTGCGCGAAGGCTTGCGCGTCGGGAAAGCGTTTAAAGAGCGCGGGCGTCACCAGGTTGACCCGCGCGTCGGTGCATTGTGCCGAAAGAATCGTCGCCACGAGGAGCTGTAACGGGCCTCGGTGGTCGAGCCAGCAACGCACGTCCGGGTAGGCCTCGGCCAAGCGCGCATTGAGCGCAAGCGCGCGCTTTTTGAGGTCCGGCGAGGGCGCTTTGGCAGCGCGAGGGGATTGGGCCATGGCTAGGGCGCGGTTTAGCCGCAAATCGGAGCCGCGAAAGCCCGGGAAATCCGTTCAGACGCCCGCCGCCCGGAAACCAAAATGCACGTGTGCTCGAAGGTGGCGCGTTGACTCAGCGCGCGCGACCCATTACACTCAGCATCCTATTCTTGAAGGGATTACGCCATGCAGACGCTTAAAATGAAGGTCGAAGACATGCAGTGTACGGGCTGCGCGAGCCGCGTCGTCAATGCGCTTACGGGCGTTCGGGGCGTGGTTAAAGTTATTACGTCAGTGGACGAACAGATGGCGGAAGTAACCTTCGACGAACGCAGCGTCTCGCCGGATGAACTTACGGCAGCGCTCAAAGGCGCGGGCTTCCTGCAGGGAGCGGGGAAGTGTCCGTAGCCGGAACCAATCTAGACCCTACAGGAGACGTTCGCGTGCTTCATCGGATGATGGCGGCTTGCGCCGCGTGTGCACTGTTAATTTCTGGGATCCTCTGCGCGGCCGAACCGCCCAAGCCGCACCCCAACCGCCCGCAGCAGCTTTTGGTCCCCACCGACGATGCGACCCTGGCCAAAATCAAGGAATTAGTCAAGGACCTGGGCGGTGAAGATGCCGCCAAGAGCGCCGCGGCATCCAAAGCGCTCATCGAACTCGGCGGCGTGGCCTTTGAACATGTAATGGCGCTGCGCAAGGACAAGAATCCCGAAGTCGCCAAGCGCAGCATGGCCGTGGTCAAGGAAATCGAAGTCCGCTCAAAGGAAATGGTCCAGTCCGCGCGCGAAAAACAAGCCGACCTGATGCGCCGCCCAATGGATTTGGCCGGCCTCAAGGCCGTGCAAGCCGAATACAAAAAGGCCGCCGATTATGTGGCCCCGAACGCGGGGCGCCAGAATTGCAAGATGCTCGCCGACAAGTACACCCAGGACATCAAGAACTTCGAAACCGCCAGCGCCACGCTTGAGCAGTACAACCGTCTGCTGGCCGGCCCGCCTTCGCCCGAAGGTCTGCGCCGTGCGACGATCCAGGCCGAACGCGCCAAGCAGTTGGAGCAGATGCGCCGCTTCCCCGAAGCACAGGCCGCGATCGACGACGCCATTGTCCAGAGCGGCGAAAACAAGCGCCTGCTTCCCGACCTGCTGCTCCAGCAGGCGCGGCTGTACCAGACCGCCGAAACCCCGGAACTTGCCGAAGTCGCCTGCAAAAAGATTCTGAACGAACACCCGCTCTCGCTCGAAGTGCGCCAGGCCTTCGAACTGCTCCTGACGCTCTACGAAACGACGCAGCGCTTTGACGAAATGGTGGAGACGCTGAAGGCCTACGCCAAGGATTATCCACTCGATGAAGGCGTTCAGGAAACGCTGTACCGCGACATCGACCTGTTCCTGACCGTGCACCAGGACGGCCTGCACGCTTCGCGCCTGGGCGAATACGCCATGGAAGCCTACCCCCCGAGCCGCCTGCGTCCGAACGCGCTCGCCGCGGTTGCGAACTACAACGAATACATCGTCCTGGATTACCCGAAAGCCTACAAAGCGCAGAAGATGATCGTGGACTTCTTCCCCGAAATGGCCGAAGCCGATCTGGCGCAACACGCCGTGGAACGCCTGCAGCAAAAGAAGGACGGCAAGTTCCCCGCGCCGCCTGACGCCAAGGATCCCGGCCCAGCCGGTTCGCTGGCGAAGTTCATCCAGGCCGTGAAGTCCCAGGACCTCAAGGCGGTCACCGCGCTCACGCCCAAGGAAGAGGAAGGCCTCTGGGAATTCCGCTTCATGGAAGTCACGCCGCAGGTGCGCTATTCCGATCTGGTTGTGGAACGCGTCGACATGGACGAGAAAAATGGCAAGGCCAGTATGAACGTGGCTCAGTACGTCCCGGATCAGGCCAAGCCGCTCGACCTGAAAGTGCGCGCTGTGCTGCAGGAAGGCAAATGGCGCATCATCTGGCCCAGCCCCGCCGACATGCCGGGCTTCCATCCGGCCGAAATGAAGCTGCCCGATGGCATGGTCATGCCGCCGCCCAACAACCTCCCGCAGGGCGCGCCCGGACCCAATGGCGTCCCCCAGCCACCCAATGGCGTGCCGCTGCCGCCGAATGCGCCGACGCCGGTTCCCGCACCCGAAGGCCAGCCCGCGCCGACGCCGGCACCAGCACCGAGCGCCAAGTAAGCAACCGGTTCCAAAGACGTTGTAGAATCAGGTTGAAAAACAACTTTACCCGCCGCCGCTTTGCTGTTTCCAGCGCGGCTCTGGAGCTTTGCGCACCTTGGCGCTGTCGCTGGTGATGCGCAGGCTTCCGCGCGGCAGCATCCCGCGCAGTCCCGACAATAATTGTGGCGTTGGATTGATGCGCAGCGCTTCGCCCGCCTTAACCACCGCGACGGTGGAGTTGCCCGCTTCGTCGGCGATCTCGACCTGAAACCAGACCGGCACGCGTCCGGCGTTACTCTTCAACAACTGCGCCACAGATTGCAGCCGCGCGGCCATGGCCTTGTGCGCTTCTTCGGGCGATATGACCGCGGCCGGCTTCTCTTCCGCACTCTCCTTGGCGGGCTTTTTCTTGCTTTTCTTCGGCGCTTCTTCCGCTTTCGCTCCGTTGGACCCGTGCCCAGCGCCGACGGGAATTTCCGCGCCGGCTTGCTGCTCGAAATCTTCCTGCTTTAGCGTGATCACCACGCCATTGATCATGCGCTGGACCTGTTCGACGTTAAACAATTCCTCGCTCAGCACGCTTGACGCCAGGACGCCGCCGTCGCCCTGTTTGATTTTGCCGCGAACGAAGATCACCGTATCGGGCTTGAGCAGTTCCTTGTAGCGCTCGTACGTCCGCGGAAAGACCACGACTTGCGTCTGCCCGGTGAAGTCCTCGACGGTCAGGACCGCCATGGGTTTGCCGTCGCTGCGCGTGACCGTGCTGCGAATACCCGCGATATATGCGCCGAGCATGGCTTCGTAGCCGTCGGGGATCGCATTCAGGTTGCGCACGGGCTGCGAAGAAAGTCCTTCGACCAATTCGCGGAATTGGGCCAGTGGATGCCCGGAGAAGTAAAACCCGAGCACCTTCTTCTCTTCTTCCAGGCGCTGCGCTTCGGGCCAATCGGCCACGGGCGGCAGTTTGGCCGGCGTGGCGAGTTCTTCCGCGTCGCCGCCAAAAAGCGAACCCTGGCCCGCCGCGCGGTCCTGGCGCGCCGAAGCGCCTTGCACCAGCGCTTCTTCGATCGCCGCGAAGAGCTGCCCGCGCCCGCCATCCCCGGCCATGGAATCCAACGCGCCGCTGCGCACCAGGCTTTCCAGCGCACCTTTGTTCAGCACCTTCGAGTCGATACGTTCGCAGAAATCATGCAAATCGCGAAACGCGCCGCCTTCTTTGCGCGCGGCGACGATCGATTCGACGGCCTTCTCCCCCACCCCTTTGACGCCGCCCAGCGAAAAACGCAGCGTCTTGTTGTCGGATTCGATGGCAAAGCGGGCCAGCGAGCGGCTCACGTCGGGGCCCGCAATTTCCAGTCCGATACGGCGCGCCTCTTCGATGTACTCAACCACCTTGTCCTTGTCGCCCTGTTCAAGGGAGAGCAGCGCGGCCATGTACTCGGCGGCATAGTTGGCTTTCAACCACGCGGTCTGATACGCGACGTAGGCGTACGCGGCCGAGTGCGACTTATTGAAGCCGTACGATGCGAACTTCGCAATCAGATCGTACAGTTCCTGTGCTTTGGCTTTATCGATCTTGTTCTTGGCGCAGCCTTCGACGAATTGCGCGCCGTACTTTTCCATCAGGTCCTTTTTCTTTTTGCCCATCGCTTTGCGCAAACTATCAGCTTCGGACAGCGAGAAGCCCGCCAGTTGGTTGGCGATCTGCATGACTTGCTCTTGGTACACGATAATCCCGTACGTTTCTTTCAGAATCGGTTCGAGTTGTGGGAGCAGGTACTTAATGTCCTCGCGACCGTGCTTGCGGCTGACGAAAGACGGGATGTTGTCCATGGGGCCCGGGCGGTACATGGCGTTCAGGGCGATCAGGTCTTCAAGCCGGTCGGGGCGCGCCTCGGCCAGCATTTTGATCATGCCTTCGGATTCGAACTGAAAGATGCCTTTCGCCTCGCCGCGCGAAAGCATTTTGTAGGCCTTGGCATCGTCGAGCGGGATCTTCCCCAGATCGATCTCTTTGCCGTGGCGCTCCTTGATCATGTTCACGCAGAGTTCCAGGACCGTAAGCGTTTCCAGGCCCAGGAAGTCGATTTTGAGCAAGCCCACAGTGTCGATGTGGTTCATCTCGTATTGCGTCAGGAGCGCGCCGTCTTTGTCGCGGTACAGCGGGCAGTATTCGGTGACCGGCTTGTCGGCGATGACCATGCCCGCGGCGTGGCGTCCGGGGTTGCGCGCGAGGCCTTCAATGCGCCGCGCCAAGTCGATCAGCGTGCGCGTCTTCTCGTCCTTCTTATAGAGTTCCTGCAGTTCCGGCACGTCGTCGACCGCGTGTATGTCGTCGCTCTCGTCCTTGCGCGGCTTCAGCGTCACCTTTTTACCGGGCGAAACCGGGACCAGCTTCGCGACCTTGTCCACTTCGGGCAGCGGCCAATCGAGCACGCGGCCCAGATCGCGGATCGCGGCTTTCGCGGCCATCGAATTGAACGTAATGATGCCAGCCGTGCAGTCGCGTCCGTATTTGTCCTGCACGTACTCGATGATTTCCGCGCGCCGGCTCTGGCAGAAGTCGATGTCGATATCGGGCATCTCATTGCGGCCTTCGTTCACGAATCGTTCGAAGAGCAACTGGTAGCGCAGCGGGCACAAGTCCGTAATTCCGAGCGCGTAGCAGGCCAGCGAGCCCGCCGCGCTGCCGCGGCCCGGTCCGACCGGAATGCCACGCGCTTTCGCTTCGCGCACGATATCCCACACGATCAGCAGGTAGCTGACGAAGCCCATTTTGGCGAGCACGCGCAACTCTTCTTCGGCGCGCTGCTTTACTTCCGACGAGATCTCCCCGTAGCGCGCCTTCAGGCCCTCGTACACGATCTTGCGGAAGTACTCCGCTTCATCCTTTACGCCCGGCGGCAGCTTGAAGATCGGATAGTGGTACGCGCCGAACTTTAGCTTCACATTGCAGCGCTCGGCGACTTCAATGGTGTTGGAGAGCGCCTCCGGCAGTTCGGCAAAGAGCGCGGCCATCTCGTCGCCGCTCTTCAGATAAAACTCTTCCGCGGCAAACTTGAGCCGGTTGACGTCGGAGATCAGCTTGCCCGTGCCGATGCACAACAGCGCGTCATGGGCCTGCGCATCGTCGCGCGACGTGTAGTGGCTGTCGTTGGTCGCGATCAGCTTGCCGCCGAATTCGCGCGCCAATCGGATGATGCCTTCGTTAACTTTTTTCTGCAGCCGAGCCAGTTCCTGCGCTTCGTCCCCACAGCGCGCCGGATCGAGCAGGCCGCATTGGTTTTGGACTTCAAAGTAAAAATTATCCTTCCCGTAAATCTCGAGCAATTGCCCGGTCAACTGCTTCGCGTCTTCGTAGCCCTTCTTGAGCAGCATGCACGGGATTTCGCTTGAGAGACAGCCGCTCGAACCCAGCACGCCTTTTGCATGCTTGCTCAGAATTTCCCGGTCGATGCGCGGATGCATGTAAAAGCCTTCGGCATACGCGGACGATGAAAGCTTGATCAGATTTTGATAGCCGTCGAGGTTCTCGGCCCACAGCAGGCAGTGGTAGTCGGTCTCGCCGTCGACTTTTTCGCGCAGAGTCCGGGAAGCGCCATTGGGCGTAATGTACGCTTCGATGCCGATCACCGGTTTAATCCCCGGCTTGCCTTCCTTTTCCGCGGCCTTCGTGGCGTCCTGGCAGGCTTTGTAGAATTCGATCGCGCCAAAGAGGTTCCCGTGGTCGGTGATCGCAAGCGCCTTCTGCCCCATCGCCATAGCGCGCTTGATCAAGTCCCCAATGCGCGAAGCGCCGTCGAGCAGGCTGTATTGAGAATGGGTATGCAGATGGCAAAAATCGGGCATGGCAGCGAAAATCCTCTATGGAGATACCTAGCACTCATCCGACTTCCCAGTTTAGTCATTTTTCGCCGCGTAACAGCGCATGCACAAGTGCGTTTGCACTTAATTGGAACACCTCGGATTGGCATAGCGCTTGCCTCATCAAGATCTTTGGGGCGTTTGTAATAGGTAGGTGTTCCAGTTCGAGGCTGATGAAAATGCTGTCAACGATTCACTTCCCAACGGGAGTGCTGTCGAGCGCGGAACTTCGTGCGCTTAACGGCATCGCCTTCGCGGTCTCGGCAGATGGCCAGATCCACGAAGCCAATCTGCAAGGCTGGTCATTTGTCGAACGCTGGTGGCAGGAAGGCGGCCGCCTGGAAATACAGGCCACCATCAGGAGCCTGCAACAGACTTCCGCACCCACGCGCATTCAAAAAAATCTGCATCTGTCGGACGACCGGCGCTTTACCTTGGAATGCGGTCTCATCAAGATGGATACTTCCTCCAAAGAGCTGTTCCTTTTTGTCGGCGATGAAACCTTGGTTGGCTTGACGCTGGGCTTGTCGGCAATGCGCCGGCATTACGGGCTTACTTGGCTGCAGTGCGAGATATTGGCGATGGCTATGAAGGGCCGTGCCGAAGAGCAGATCGCCCAAGCGCTCGAGCAGGACGTGGCCAAAGTGCGCGAAGAACTCGAAAAACTTGTCGCCAAGCTGCCCGAAACACTCGTCGAACAGAAAACGTCTTGAAAATGCAGACGGGGCTAATAGTAACTACCAGTCCGCGCGCGCTTTAGACGCGCGACATGGCCGCAAGCTCAGTGAGCGGCTCCTGCCACTGCCCCGTCGTCTAACGGTAGGACACCAGACTCTGAATCTGGGTATCATGGTTCGAATCCATGCGGGGCAATAATTCCACCAAGTCCATCATTCAGGTTTTGAGTCGGTTTGGTCTACAAAATTCGAACGTCTTTAAACTTTCGACCAAATAAATTGAATTCGCCAATACGTTCCCGGCCTTCCAATAATTATAGCGGCGGCTCGAATTTAAATTTCGAGCCGCCGCTACGGCGTGCCTTACTTCCCGGCCTGTTCCTTCTTCCACTTCAGGACAGCCTCCGCATAGTGCTCAACATTGTTGCCAAAATCGCCATTCCACGTCACATAAATCGCACCAGTAACGCCTTTTTGATTGCCCGAAGTCTTGAGAATATTGACCACCGTGCCGACATCGCATCCGGAAATAATTTGAGCGTGGCCTTCGGTGCTGAAGAATTTGGCGGAATCCGGCTTGCCCGCGTTCCAGTTCACCACGCCCACCTCCTTGGGCAGGGCTTCCCATGATTTGTCCCAAGGATTGATACCCTTGCACACAGCGTAGAATTCGTTCTTATGGCCCGCATTGTGGAATGGATCGAACATATCGCTCCACACATACACGCCTTTAACATTGGGCTGGGCTTTGCGGATCATGGCGTAGCACTTGGTGATGTTTTCCCCAAGGATCTGGCCGCAAGTTTTGCCTTCTTCGCTCTTACTCCAGCCGCCCATGCGAATTTCGTCGTGCTCGAGGAACCAGTAGTCGGGCTGTAGATTCTTGGCGATGCTTTGGATCACTTGTCCGAGCACTTCATCGGTCTTTGGTTCGCTCATGTCGATCGGCACCTGATCGCCGTAACACATGACTTCAGTGTGGTAGTAGCTCAGCAGCAACTTGTCGCCATTCTTGAGGCTGCTGCCTGAAGGGACGCTCGGCTGAGGCCCGACATGCCATTGATAGCCGCCCTTATAGGGACTTTGACCTAGGCCCGGATCCTTCATTTCGGGCAAATCCTTGCCTTCGGCGTAAACCGTTTTGCCATCGGCGGTGGTGGCTTTGAACGGAGCACCGGGGCGGCGAACCATGTTCGAAAGCCCCGCGGGCTCCATTTTCACATCGGCCAACCAAATGGTTCCAGTCCGTCCGTCCCACGACCCGAGGTAGACGGTGATTTTGTCGTAGTTCATCGTGTTAACCGTCTTGTGATAAACGACCCAGTCCTGCGTCGGCTTGATCTCGCTGAACTCCGGAACATTCAGCACGTGGCTTTCGCTCGCCGAGGACCCGATGATCATCAGGCGATTGTCCTGGCCCGTGTAATCCTTGGTCTTCACGGCAATCGAAAGATGATAATATTGGAAAGGCTTCACTTTGAGGTCCTGGCAGGCGCGCATGTGACTGCCTTCGCCATTCTTCTCGATGTTTTCCATACGGAGCGATGGTTTGTCTTCGTATTTCACCTCGTTGTCGACATAGAGGCCCTTGCCCGGGACGTCGACGTTCCAGCCGGCTGGCTTGTTGTCCCTATTCTCGACAAAGCTCCCGTTCACCAGCGTGGTTGGATCGTCGGGAACGATTTTACCGTCCTTAACAATAAAGGGCGCGTCGACCACTGGCATCGCTTCCGCCAGGTTCGGATCCGCGATCATGATGTCATTGGCGTAGCCAAGCGGCAAGCAAGTCGCAACGAGGTCGATTCCCGCCTCGGTGCAGGCCGCGCGAACCTTCTTGAGATTTTCCAGATATTGAGGCGTTTGTTCTCTGAGGCGGTGCAGCTTGTTATCACCCAGCGCCAAGCCCGTGTAGCCCGCCTTCTTTAGCCGCTGAATCAACTCAATGGTTCGCCCAACGTTTTTGTCGTCGATCAGCGCGGTGTTGTACCCAAAGGTATAAAACCAAAGATGAAATTTCTCTTCGGCCTTTGCGGGTGACTCCTGCGCGTGCGCCGGTTGCGCGGCCGCCAATCCAAGCATCAAAACCAATCCTGCCCATGCAATACGCATCCCGTCTCCCCCCTTATCAGGAACTGCACTCTGGCTGCGCCCGGGCTTGGTGCCTTTTGGCGCGTTGCTCTCGTATGGCTTAATCCCCGCCTGCTCTCAACGGCAATGTCCCGACACGCGGCGCCGCGCAGGTCGCTCGTGAAATCCATTCCGCCGGAATCGAAAGGTTTTGAACCGGCGCACTCGGACGCGCAATCCGGTCCACAAGCAGCCGCATTGCGCTCAAACCCATTTGCTCAAACGGCACCCGCACGGTGGACAACTGGGGTACGGTGAAAATTCCATCGTCCCCATATCCGATCACGCTCATATCCCGGGGAATTCGTAGCCCTTGTTCGACGATGGCCGCGAGCACGCCCACCGCCATCGTATCGAGCGAGCAAACCATTGCGGTCGGCACCGCCGGGCCATTCAAAATCTGTTGAGTCTTGGCGTATGCGGCTTCGCCCGAGAGCGGGACCTTGTAGACCAGTTCTTCGCGGAAGGGCACCCCGTGCGCTGCGAGAGCGTGCTCATACGCGATCTGGCGTTGAGCGGTAATTGCGCTGTCCTGCAATCCAGCCATAAATCCAATTTCGCGGTGGCCCATCAGTAGGAGATGCCTCATGGCTGCCTGGACTCCGGCCAAGCCGTCCTGGCAAACCGAATCCAATGGCAAAGCGTCTTCCGGCTGGAGGCTGTCGAGGAGGACCGTAGGAGCCCGAAATTTTGCCAACAGTTTCAACAACGGTTGCGCGTCGGACCAGATCGCAATGAGTCCCTTGAGCGCCGGATCGTCGCGCAGCGAAGCCACAAACGCTTCGTAGGGCCTCGTAATCTTGCGGAAAACGAGCGGCATCCCCAGGGACTCGGAGCCCAAATTGATGCCTTGCAAAAGGCGATAGAATACGAGCCCCATGGGTTCCAAGGGATCGCTGTCGACCAGAATCGCGACGACCCCTTTTTCCAGTTTTTGCTGCGGCGTGAATGATTTTCGAAGAAATGTGCCGCGCCCGCTGACGCGTTCCAGGAGGCCTTCGCGGCTTAGCTCCACAATCGCCCGCCGCACCGTCATGCGGCTGATGCCAAGTTGCGCCGCCAGTACGCGCTCGTCCGGGATTGCATCGCCCGGCTTGTAGCGCCCGGTATCAATCTCCCGCCGCAGGCCTTCTTTTATTTGCTCATAGAAGGGCTGCGACGATTTGCGCTGAATCTTCACCATGTATTTGATTACACCAGAGTTCTATTAAAAGTAATTTAAAAACTACTACAAAACACATAAACAATATAAACTATTACTTTATTTTGATTTACATATTTATATTATACTACTTCAGGTATATTCATAGTTACAAATTACGTATCTGGCAACGGTCGACTGATACCCGAAATCGCTTCAAAGCACGGTGCCACATTATTTGTGGAGAGATTGAGATCCAGATCAACAGAAGTTCATTGAGTACGAAGAAATACAACCGGATATTGCCCGCTACAGTCCCAGGCGCCGATGGTAGACGCACCATTCCAGCAATAGAATTCCCATCGCCGCGAAGGCCAGCCAGTGCCAGATCTCGTGGCGCGACTGGATTGAACTTGTCGAACTCTGGATCGCCACCGTGTCGCCGATGTGCACCGCGCCGTGCGCCGCATTGTCGGATTCTTCCGCATCGCACAGATTCACGGCCCACGTGCGGCCATAGGGCGCGGCAGCATCCAGCGTGTACAGTCCCACATGCAACGTCTCGGAAACCCGTGTGCGCGTGTCCGGCTCCAGTTTCACCGGGCGCACATCGCCCGTTGGCAGGCGCAGCGTGGTATCGAGCGATTCTACCGCGCGTGGCAGAATCAAGGGCATCCCGGTCAGCAGCGAAAGCGGGTGCCGACGTGGGCTGGCTTCCGCACACCAATTGACCGCGTTTTCGATCAGGCGCGGAAACGCCACGCGCATGGGCAAATTCGTTTCGTTGTTTTTGAAGGAGCACGCCACGACGCGCAGATCGCGGTTCTCAAACGAAGAGATCAGCACCTTATCGCCCGGCGCGATAACCAGCTTCGTTGCCGTTGGCGGCACGCCCCAGACGTGCGCGCGCGCAATATCGACGTTGGCAAAGGTCACGTCGCGCATCACCGGGTGTCGAACGTTCCAGTCCGGATTCTTGGGGAACTCCACCACCTCGCCCTTGTCGAGGTATTCCGGGATGGGCGGCAGCGCGTCGAAAAACAGCGCGCCCCCGCGTTCCCAAGTAGGCGGCGGAGTGCCGCTAAAGCAGATCACATCGTAGCTCTCAAAGGCCGTGGGGCCGGACGCGCTCCACTTGTCGAGGAACTCCTGCGGCGCCATCTGCGTCAGTTGCACTCCGCGGATCACGGTCAGCGCCTTAACCAGAAAGTAATCGTCGCTCAGTACTGCGAGCACCTTCAGGCCTTCGTTGCGCGTGATTACAACCTGGGCGGCATCGTCGAGTGCGAAGTTGTCCTCGTGCGAGACCAGCGCCGCAGTAATCACGCCGGTGGTCCCCTGCGGCAGCTTGAAGGCTTCTTCCGAATAGGACGCGTCCAGCGCGCCGCTGACCGCTCCGGAGGCGTCGTCGCGCTGCCGGCCTTTGAGCGAGAGCGCTTTGAAAAATGGCGCGAACTGTCCATTTTCCGACGACACGCGCAGGGTTACTTCCTGATCCTTGCTCGAAAAATTCTCAACCTTCACGTTGACCATGTACTCGATCGCCACTGTTCCGTCGCTGCCGCGCACCGGCATACCATCGGCATTGATCGAGGTGATGCCCACGTTATCCGTCTCTTCGTCGCCAAAACGCACGAAATTGAAGCGGTTGAGCTTTTGCTGGGAAATCTGTTCGGTGTTTCCGGCGGCTTCACTGCCGAGCAGACGCTGCAAGCTAAGCTTGTCAAAGCAGCCGTCGGAGAGCACCAGCACTTCGGCGTTGTCGTGCTCTTCGGACTGCGCCAGCGCGACTTCAAAGCCATCCTGCGGATGCGTGCGCAAATGGCGCACTTCCAATTTATCCAGCGCGGCGATGACCTGCGCGCGGTCGCTGGTGAAATTCACCAGCGGCGTGGTCTCCTGGTCGAACGAAATCAGGCTGAGCTCGGCGCGCGGCGGCAGGTCTTCGAGCTTCTTCTTGACCATCGAAATGGCCGCATCCAGGCGCGCTTCATGCCCGCTCGGGCCGGCATCCTTGGTCGCCATGCTTGCGGATGTATCGATCAGGAAAATCAGGCGCTCCTGCTGTTTGGCGCTCAAAGCCAGGAATGGCCGCGCCAGCGCAAAGGCCAGCAACGCAACCAGCAGCAATTGCAGCAATAAAAGCAGCGAGTAGCGCAGGCGCTGAAACGGCGCATTGACTTGCAGATCCTGAATCACTTTCTTCCACAACAGCGTCGACGGCACGACGCGCTCTTCGCGCCGCAGCTTCAGGAAATAAAGCAGCAGGATCGGCGGGATGCCGAGCAAACCGAGCAGGCCCAGGGGCACCAGGAAGTTCATTTCACCAGCCCCACTCGTTTGAGGTAATTCAGGATCAGCGCTTCAAACGGCAGGTCCGTCGAAGCGAACAGGTACGCCACGCCGCGCGCCGCGCAGAACTGCTGCAGGCTCGAACAGAAGCCGCGCACTGTTTTCTGGTAATTTTCGACAAGCCGACGCGACGCGGTCACGTCGAGGCGCTCGCCCGTCTCCGCATCCACGAGCAGAAAATCGCCGGTCAGATTGGGCTCGACTTCCTCCGGTGCCAGCACATGTACCGCAAAGGTGTCCATGCGCGCGCTCACCAGCGCACGCAGGGGGTTCTCGAAGCCCTGCGGGTCGAGGAAATCCGAGAGCACCAGGCAAATCCCCGGGCGGCGGTGTCGCAACAGGAAACGCTTCGTCGCGCTTTGCAGGTCCGTTTCGCCTTCGGCTTGGATGTCCGAGAGGAACTTGAACAGCTTCATGGTCTGTTGCTTGCCACGCACGTCATTCAGGACGAATTCCTTCTTGCCCGTGTACACGTTCAGACACACGCGGTCCAGATTCGCCAGACCCACGTACGCGATCGCGGCCGCGACCTTCCGCGCGTAATCGAATTTGTTCACCGACCCGTAGTCCATCGAACGCGACGCGTCGACGAGCAAGTAAATCGAAAGGTCTTCCTCGGCCTGGAAAAGTTTAATGAAGAGCCGCTCGAAGCGTGCGTACAAGCTCCAGTCCACGCGGCGCAGGTCGTCGCCCTGGGCATAATTGCGAAAATCGGCGAATTCGAGCGACTCGCCCTTCTTGCGGCTGCGGCGCTCGCCGCGCAGCTTGCCTGCGAGAATTTTCTTACTGACCAGGCCCAGCGCCTCAAGCTTCGCCATGAAATCTGGCGTGAGCAGGGGGCGGGCGGTCCTGGGTTCAATGGCCTCTGGCATGCGGCCCTCCGTCTTTCGGCGGACTCGGCGGGACGCGCCCCGGGCCCACGCTGTCCGGCAGGTCGAGGTTGGGAATCGTTCCGAAGGCAATGCCGCCGGGCGCACTCTCGCGGTACGCATGCATCGAAGCCACATACACAGCGTTGCGTCCGAATTTCTGGTTGAGGCCGTCGAGTGCCTTGCTCAGGTTCGCGCGGCGGCGCACTTCTGGGAAGAGTGGCGCGGTGGCCTGCCGTTCGTCTTCGAGTTCGCACAGCGTAACGCCGACAAAATTCGGGATGCTTTCCGCGAAGGCGGCCGGCACGCGGTCCCAGAACCCACCCAAAACTTCGAGCATACCCAGCGAATCCTGGCTCCCGTGCAGCGGCCCGTGTTCGACCCACGTGCGTCCCGGAAAGCCAACCGCCAGCACAATCCGGCCCGCCAGACAGCGTGCATGGCGTAAACGCGCGGCGGCTTTCAGCAGCAGCCGCACCGTCACGCCCCGTGCGGCTTCAAGCGTGCGGAATTCCGGAGGCAAAACATGCTGGTGCCCAATGCTGTGACGGCGGCGGGAATTTTCCGCGGGCTCGCCTCCGCGCAGCCAGTGCCACCAGCGCTCCCCGACAATCCCGCCCCAGATCGTGCGCAGGCGCTCCTGCGACGCGTCGCAAAGCTGCGCGACGGTATAAACGCCGTGCCGGTGCAGGCGCTCCTGCATGGCGTCCGCGATGCCCGGCAAGTCGGTCAGCTCAAGGTCGTACAGTACATGCGGCAGGTCGCGCGGCTCGATGACCACCAGGCCGTCGGGTTTTTCCATATCTGTGGCGACCTTGGCGAGAAAACGGTTCTGCGCAAGGCCGATGGAGCATCGCAAAGTCTCGCCGACGCGCTCGCGGATCGCGCGCTTGACGCACCCGGCCAATTCCAGGGCCGCGGCGCGGGGGCGTTCGCGCCGGTCCAGCCGGCAGGACATCTCATCGATCGAATACACGCCTTCGATCGGGATGCATGTCTCCACGGCGGCGATAATCTGATGATGGATGCGCGTATACACTTCCGGGCGGGAGGGAACGAACGCGATCCCTGGGCAAAGCCGCCGCGCTTCCGCGACGCGGGTACCGGTGCGCACGCCGTGCGCTTTCGCTTCGTAGCTCGCGGCGATGCAGCAACCCGTCTCTTTCATCACCGGGACCACGGCCACCGGCCGCCCCCGCAAGGCGGGCTCAAGGTGCTGCTCGACCGACGCGAAATACGCATTCAGATCGAGAAACAATGTGGTCAGTTCGTTGGGCGGTTCCATCACCGTATCCCCCGCGCGCCTAAAACGCGCTTACTCCAGCTGCTTCGGCACGGCGGTCAACATTTCGTCGATCACCTTGTCGGTGGTCATGCCTTCCGCTTCGGCTTCGAAATTCAGAATGATGCGATGCCGCAGCGCGGCTTTGGCCACAGCCGAGACGTCTTCGAACGATGCATGGTAGCGCCCGTCGAGCAGGCCGCGAATCTTCGCCGCGAGCACGATCGCCTGCGCGCCGCGTGGCGATGAGCCGAAGCGCACGTACTTGTTCGTAGCTTCCACAGCAAATTCGCCGCCCGGCACTGTCGACAGCACCAACCGCACCGCAAAATCCTGCACCGGCGGCGCGATCAGCGCCTGCCGGACGAATTTCCGCAGCGCCATGATCGTCGGGCCGTCGACGACCTTCTGCACTTCCGGCGCGGCGGCCTGCGTCGTGCGGGTCAGCACTTCGCCGAGCTCCGCGCGATTCGAGTACCCCACGTTGAGCTTGAAGAAGAAGCGGTCCAACTGCGCTTCGGGCAGCGGGTACGTGCCTTCCTGTTCGATCGGGTTTTGCGTCGCAAGCACGAAGAATGGTTCTTCCAGCTTGTAGATCGTGCGCCCGACGGTGACCGAATGCTCCTGCATCGCTTCAAGCAGCGCCGATTGCGTCTTGGGCGTGGCTCGGTTGATTTCGTCGGCCAGCACGATCTGCGAGAAGATCGGGCCCGGCTGGAATTTCATTTCGCGCGCGCCCTTCTCGCTTTCGGTCACGATAGTCGTGCCAATGATGTCGCTGGGCATCAAGTCGGGAGTGAACTGGATGCGCGAGAAGCGCAGTTCCAGCGCCTGCGAAAGGCTGCGCACCAGCAGCGTCTTGCCCAGGCCGGGCGCGCCTTCCAAAAGGCAGTTGCCGCCGGCGAAGACCGTCGTCAAGACGCCGTCGACGATCTCCTTGTGCCCGACGATGACCTTGCCCAGTTCGTCCTGGATCTGCTTAAAGGCCGTGCGGAAATGCTCGGCCTGCTGGGCAACCTGGGGTGTGGCGGTTTCGGTGGACACGTTCGGGCCTCCCGTCATCAAACCTGTTCGGGAACCCGCGCCCCATGCGCGGATTCCGGTCTTACTTCTGGTCCTTCTTCGCGCGGCGCTTGGCTTTCAAGAGCGCGCGCGTGTAATCGCTGGCGGCATCGTCGGCAGGCGAGACGCCCGTCCCACCCACCGCCTTGGGCTTCTCCAACTCGGTTCCGGGTTTCAGATTCAGGTCCTTCGCGGCCTGTGAGCCGCCTTCTTTTTCATAGCGGCTCTGCGCTTCGCGGCTCTCGCTGCCCGTGGGCATCAGCGAAGGCGGCGGCGCGCGTTCGGCTTCGGCCCGGGCGGCGGCATCCGCGGCGGCCTGCGCGATCTCGGCCTTCTTGCGCGAGAAGAAGCGTCCGACCGGCGCGAGGATGCGGCCCACGAACACCAACGCTTGCTCCGGCTCGATGCGCAGGCGCCGAATCGCTACGTCAAAGGGGAAGATGCACAACGCCGCCAGCAGCAACTGCCAGAACAGGTCGGTCTGCTTCGTTTCAAGCGGCAGGTTGTGCAAAAACACGCCTGCTTCCTTCGCCTTCGCGCGCAATTCCTCGAGTTCCTTCAGTTTGTCCACGCCCGCCGCGTCGGCCAGCTTGCGCAGGTTCGCTTCGTCCGCTTCGAGGTACTGGAATTCCTTTGAGTACGGGTTCGCCAGCCCCGTCACAATGCTGCTGGGGTTGCGCGGGTCGGAGACATCGGTGATCGTGAGCGTGTGCATGCCGCGCGCGGTCACGGGGAAAGACGCTTCATAGCGCCCTCCTTCCACCAGGTGAAACTTGAGCGGAAACGAGTTCCCCGCCTCGCCGGTGCCCGCGCCGGGTTCGTTGACCGTGCCTTGCAGGCGCGAGAAGGGTTTGGGGCGGCCCTGCTCGTCGAGCGTGCGCACAACCACGACGCCTTCGGTGCCTTCCAGCCGCGTCTCGACCTTGATGTTCGACGGGATGCGTTTGCGGCAGACCCAGTGAAACAGGTTGATCCAGAAGCGGCGTTTCTTGTCCCAGGCGAACCAATCCGGCGCCCAGCGCGGCGTGGCGTCGCTGGTGAAGGCCGCGGCTTTGCCCAGTCCGTAGCGCCACTTGGCGAAGACGGGCACATT
>Ga0265314_10001864_pt1 | contig 22601 bp, 13 predicted proteins | sample 4126metaG_FD_203106 | JGI IMG/M metagenome (GOLD analysis project Ga0265314, IMG submission 203106) | Rhizosphere microbial communities from Carex aquatilis grown in University of Washington, Seatle, WA, United States - 4-1-26 metaG | ecosystem: Host-associated > Plants > Roots > Rhizosphere >... | reverse complement strand
GGTTTATGCGCGTCTCATGGATGCGAGACAAAAGTGTCCGCGGTTCCAGAGGAAAACTTGATCCAAATCATGGTCGAAGGCGCAACGACGACGCTAGGTGCGAAATCGGCTGTCGACACGTGGAAATGCTGATGAAACGGGCAGAACAAATGAAACGGGAAGAACACATGAACGCGAAATATCCTGGGATTCCTAGCGTCATTCATGGAAACGGCGCCATCGCCGAGGTGATGGGGCATGTGTGCGGGGGCGTCATCGGCTATCCGATCACGCCGTCCACGGAAATCTCAGAAATCTACGAGGCGTTCCGGGCGACCGGCGGCTGCAATGTCTGGGGTCACCACCCGTTCTTTTTCGAGCCCGAAGGCGAGCACTCCGCGCAATCGGGCGCGCTCGGCGCGGCCTTGACCGGCGGCAAATACATTTCCAACGCCTCCTCCAGCCAGGGCATCCTGTATGGAATGGAATCGCACTATGTGACCGTTGGCCACCGCGCTGGCGGTTTTGTGCTGCAGGTGGCGGCACGCGTCGTCTCCAAGCACTCGCTGAACGTCATGGCCGGACATGACGACGTCTATGCCCTGCTGCAATCCGGCTACACGATCCTGTTCGGCTCGAACCCGCAGGAAGCCGCCGATCTCGCGGCGATCTCCTACAAGATCAGCGCCACCTCGCTAATTCCCGTCACCAACGCGATGGACGGGTTCACGACCAGCCATATGCTGAGCGAAACGCTGATGCCCGAACCGGCGCTGCTCAAGGAATTCCTGGGCGATCCGCAGGGGCGCATCAAATGCCCCACCGTGGCACAGGAAATGCTGTTCGGCGCCAAGGGCCGCGTTTTCCAGCTCAAGCACTACATCGCAAAGCACGAGCACGATCTGACACCCACCGGACACACGGGAATCGCCGCGTTTCTCGACAAGAATGCGGATGCGGTTGAGACGGACAATGAAGGCAAACTGGTTGCCAAGACGCTCGAATTCATCCCCGAAGAGCTGCAGGCCCAATGGAAACGCCAGTGGGTCAACTCCTATGAGAAGGGTACGCGCCAGCGCGTCCCCGCTCTGGTGGACGTCCACAATCCGGGCCTGACCGGACCGGTGCAAAATCAGCCCGACTTCCAGGCCGGCTCCGCCGACCATCGCACGCACTTCGTGCGCGATGTGCCGCGCTTTGTCCGCGAAGCGATGAGCGAATATTCGGCGCTGACGGGCCGCGACTACGCCCCGATCAAGACCTATTTCTGCGAAGATGCCGAAACCGTGATGATCGGTCTCGGCTCCGTCACCGACGACGCCCAGGCGGTCGCGAAGTATCTGCGTGGCCAAGGCAAGAAAGTCGGTGTGATCTCCGTGAAGCTGTTGCAGCCGTTCCCGGAAGCCGAAGTCGTCGCCGCGCTCAAAGGCAAGAAGGCCGTCACCGTGCTGGAGCGTTGCGACGTGACCGCGCTGACGACGTTCGTGACCGGCGCGCTCTACAAGGCGCGCGAGAATGCCGACGGCGTGCGCCATGAAGGCATCCCGGCAATCACTGTCGCGCCGAAGATTACAACCGCGATCTTCGGCCTCGGCGCCCACGATCTACAGCCGCGCCACCTCATCGCCGCATACAAGAACATGGAGACCAAGCAGGCTCCGTTCATCTATCTGGGCTCGCAATTCTTCTCGAAGAACGCCAGCCCGCGCGTTGCGGCGCTTCAGGCGAAGTTGAAGGCCGCCTATCCCGAGACCGAGCTGATGGGTCTCGAGACAGAAGCCAATCCGAACCTGCTGCCCAAGGGCGCCTTCCGCATCCGCTTCCACTCGGTGGGCGGCTACGGCACGATGGCCACCGGCAAGCTGCTGACGGATATTCTCGCCAGCGCGCTCGATCTGCACTCCAAGGCGGCACCGACGAACTACTACATCACTCTCAGCCCTGAACCGGTGTTGCAGAGCAATGCGGACATCGAAGATGTCGAGATCGTGGTCTCGCCGGATCACAAGGTGTTCATCCATTCCAATCCGCTGCGCGGAATCGTCGAAGGCGGCACCTTTATCCTCCAGTCACAGCTGTCTCCGGTCGAAGTCTGGAAGGAACTGCCGCCCAACACCCGCAAGACCATTCGCGACAAGAAGATCAAGTTCTTCATCATCGACGGCTTTGCGGTCGCCAAGCCCCATGCCCCGACGCCGGAACTCGAAACCCGCATGATGGGCATCGCCTTCATCGGCGCAATCTGCGGTCACGTCGACCGCATCGTCTCCGGCGCCACGCACGAAGCGATGCTGGAAAAGATCCGCAAGGACCTCACCAAGAAGTTCGGCGCCAAGGGCACCGCGGTGGTGGAAGGCAACATCACGGTCATCAAGGAAGCCTTTGAAGCCACCAAGAAGGTCGACTACACCGCACCCGAATTCGCCGAAATCGAGAAGGCTCCCGCGAAGGTCAACGCCAAGACCGTGGCGATTTCCGCCGGCATGTGCCAGGCGGGACGCCCGACTGCGAGCTCGAACTTCCTCGATCATCAGTACTATGACGATATGGTCGCGGCTCCGTTCCGCGACGGCACGATCGCCGAGGCGCCGGTGTTGCCCGGCACTGGCCTGTTCATGCCGTCCGGCAGTGCCGCCTTCAAGGACAAGGGCCTGTTCCGTCGCGACGTACCGGAGTTCATCGCCGATCTCTGCACCGGTTGCATGGAATGCGCGCTGATCTGCCCGGACGCGGCGATTCCGAACACGGTGCACGACATCCGCGATCTGCTGAACACGGCCATTCGCCAGCTCGACATCGCCGACGCACAGCGCGAGGCGCTGCGCGAACAGGTGCCTGCATTGAGCGACGCCGCCCGCGAGATTTATCGCGCGGAGAAGGATGCCAAGCCGTTCAACGAAGTCGTTGCTGCGGCCGCCGAGAAGATCGACACCGACAATGCCACATTGAAGCGCAACCTGGGCAAGCTCGCCGAGGCGCTGAAGGTGTTCCCGGTCGCGCGCACTCGGCCGTTCTTCGACGCCATGGAGAAGGCGGTTCCGGGATCGGGCGGTCTGTATTCCGTCACCATCGATCCGTGGAAGTGCTCGGGCTGTCTGGAATGCATCGAGGTGTGCGGACCGCATGCGCTGGTCGGACGCCAGCAGGACGCACCTCTGCTCGAAACGCTGCAAACACGCTTCGAGTTCCTGAGCCGTACGCCCAACACGCCGGGCCGTTTCATCGACGGCGCCACCAAGCCCGACGGCGAGACCAAGCGGCTGATGCTCGACCGCAACAACTACTACACGACCACGGGCGGGCACGGCGCCTGCCGCGGCTGCGGCGAGGTCACGGCGATCCGAATGGTCACGGGCGCCAACCACGCCATCCACGAGCGGCGGCGCAAAGAGCACATCAAGGAGCTCGAAGGCCTGATCGAGAACCTCAATACCAAGCTGGCGACGGTCACGGATGCTGCGCGCAAAGCACGGATCGAAAAGACCGTGAAGACCCTCGAAAAGCGGCTCTTCAACTTCGAGACCGGCCCGAGCGGAAACGGTCCTTCGGCATCGGTGATCGCCAACGCGACCGGCTGTTCGAGCGTCTATGCTTCGACCTTCCCCTTCAACCCGTACAACGATCCATGGGTGAACAGCCTGTTCCAGGACACGCCTGCGGTCGCCAAGGGCTTGTTCGAGGGCATCGCGGCCGAGACGACGGACGACATCCGCGCGCTTCGCACGGCGAAGCTTGAACTGGCCGACGAGTACGATGCCGCCGTCCACGACAAGTTCTTCAAGACCTTTGCCTGGGCCGACTTCACGCAAGATGAACTGTCGCTCATGCCGAGCGTGTTCAGCATCGGCGGCGACGGGGCGACCTACGACATCGGCTTCGGCGCGCTGTCGCGTCTCCTCGCCACCTCGACGCCGATCAAAGTCATGGTCCTCAACAGCGGCGGATACTCGAACACCGGCGGGCAGGCATCGACGTCCAGCTTGACGGGCCAGGACGCCGATCTCGCCCGGTTCGGTGCAGCGCACCACGGCAAGCAGGAAGACCGCAAGGAATTGGGCCTGATCGCGGCGTTCCACCCGAACGTCTTCGTGGCCCAGACCACCTCCACGATGCAGGGACATTTCCTCAAGTCCGTCATGGAGTACTTGAACCACAACGACTCGCCAGCGGTGCTCGACGCTTACGCGCCCTGTCAGGCTGAGAACGGCATCGCAGATTCAGCCGGCAGCGTTCACGGCAAAATGGCGGTGGAGAGCCGTACAAGCCCGGTGTTCGTACACGATCCGCGCCGTGGCGCCGACCTGCACAGCCGCTTCGTGCTCGACGGAAACCCAGACATCACCAAGGACTGGGCAACCACCTCCATCGAGTACATCGAGGACGGAGCGACCAAGCTGCTGGAAGTGCCGCTGACGCCCGCCGATTTTGCAGCCACCGAAGGCCGCTTCAAGAAGCAGTTTCGCAAGCTTTCCGCCGACGCTGTCGGCGTGCCGGTGGCCGAATACATCGACTTGAGCGCGGCCGATCAACTGGGCAAGACGCCGTTCATCTGGTCGACCGACGCCGAGAAAAAACTGGTCAAACTGGAAGTTTCGCCGGCGCTGATTCACCTGGTGCTCGAACGCCGGAAGTATTGGCGTACGTTGCAGGTTCTCGCCGGGCTCGACGTCGCGAAGCTTGATGCGGACCACAAAGCCGAGTTGGACGCCCTGCAGCAACAATACAAGCACGCCGTCGACGATCGCGAAACTTCGATCGACTCGATCGCTCGCGCCATGTCCGAACTGGCGGCGTCGTCCAACGCGCCAGCCTCGGGCGGTATCGCGGCGTTGATGCCGGGAGGGTCCGCACCTGCCAAAGCAGCGGCGCAAGCGGCTCCGACCAACGGGGGCGCGTTCGTTTCCCTCGCCGACGAGGACATCGCCAAGTGCAACAACTGCAAGACCTGCTATCAGGACCTGGGCGAGCTGTTTGAAAAGACTAAGATCGTCGTCAACGGCGAAACCAAGGAAGTGGGCCACCTCATCCCGGGCGTACTCGGTCGCGTCAAAGAAACGCCCGAACTGAAGAGCAAGGTGGCTCGTGTCGCCGCCAATTGCGACGCGGAGATCATCCATGCACAGTGAAGCCTCAAGCCCTACGCGCGTACCAGCGGGGCCAGACCCCAAAGACCTGGAGCGTTATCGCCAAGTGAGCGGTGCGCTCGAGCAGACGCAGCAGGAAGTCGAGGAACTCGAACACAGCGAGGCGTTCGAGGTCTTCCAGAAGCAGCTAGGTCTGTTGCGCAAGCGGCTGTTGAACAGCCCGCAATCGCTCAGGCAAGTGTTCATCGACGACGGCACGCAAGCGATCATCTGGGAATTCAAGCAGGATCAACTCGGCGCCAAGTTCACCAAAACACTGTGGAGCCTGTTGCTGCGCGACGACGACATGAGTTCGATCCTGCAGCGCTTCATCTGGAACCTGCCGCTCAAGTTCAAGCGGAAGTTCATTGGAGCCATCGACGCCCATCTGTCGGACCGCTATCCGATGTTCAATGACCTGTCGAAGAACTGGCCCGCCGGCAACTTCATTCCGCCCTACATCCGGCCGGCCGAAGAGCGGAACAAGGACTTCGACCTCGTCACCATGGGGTATCTCGGGTACCTAACGCAGGGCTACAGCGCCCGCGAGGTCGACCTCTTCGTTTGGCTCGAAGTGCTGCGCGACAAGCAATGCGACGACAAGCCCTGCGAAATCGGCGTTTTGATGGGCAAGAAGACCAAAGGCGGTTGCCCCGTCAAAATCCATATCCCCGAAATGCTTCAGCTTATGGGCGCGGGCAAGTACCAAGAGGCCCTCGAGCTGATCGAAAGCTGCAATCCGCTGCCCAACGTCACCGGACGCGTTTGCCCGCAGGAACTGCAATGCCAGGGCGTCTGCACCATGACCGGCCGGCCGATCGAAATCGGCCAACTCGAATGGTTCTTGCCTGAGCGGGCGAGACTGGCGGCCAAGTCGAACGGGAAGACCGAACAAGTCCATGTCACGCCGTGGGCGAAGGCCGAGAAGCCGCCGATCGCGGTGGTTGGTTCCGGCCCTGCCGGCCTGATCAACGCCTACCTGCTGTCATCGGAGGGATTCCCCGTCACGGTGTTCGAAGCGTTCCATGATCTGGGCGGCGTGCTGCGCTACGGCATTCCCGAGTTCCGTCTGCCGAACGCGCTGATCGACGATGTGGTCGGCAAGATCACGCGGTTAGGCGGCAAGTTCGTCAAGAATTTCGTGGTCGGCAAGACCGCCACGCTGCAGGATCTCAAGAACGCCGGGTTCTGGAAGATCTTCGTCGGCACCGGCGCGGGTTTGCCGCGCTTCATGAACGTACCCGGCGAGGAACTGAACGGCGTGATGTCGGCCAACGAGTTCCTCACCCGCGTAAATCTGATGCAGGCGCGGTTTGACGACCACGAAACGCCACTGCCGTTGGTCGCCGGCAAACAGGTCATCATCATCGGCGCCGGCAACACTGCGATGGACTCGGCGCGGACCGCCAAACGGCTGGGCGGTATCGCGACCATCGTCTATCGCCGCACCAGGGCCGAAATGCCGGTGCGCGTCGAAGAACTGCATCACGCGCTCGAAGAAGGCATCCAGCTCAAAGTGCTACGCGCGCCGCGCGAGTTCTCCGGCAATAAGAACCATCAGGTCTGCCAGACCGTCCTCGACATCATGGAACTCGGGCCGCCCGACGCCTCGGGCCGGCGTTCGCCCGTCCCCACGGGTCAAACCGAGACGATGGAAGTCGATCTTGTGGTCATGGCGCTGGGCAACGCATCGAATCCGATCATCAAGGACTCCGAACCCCGCATCAAAACCACCAAATGGGGGACGCTCGACCTTCCGGGCACTTCGCAGCAGACCACGCTCGAAGGCGTCTATTCGGGCGGCGACGCCACCCGCGGCGGCTCGACTGCCATCAACGCGGCTGGCGACGGAAAGGCGGCGGCGAGCGAGATCGCCGGCGAAATTCCGTTCACGGCGGCCGAGATCAAGGAAATGGTGGCCAACGCCGAGGACTACACGGAAAAGGCTGGAGCACCTGCGACCATCGTCAAGAAAATCGACCTCAGCCCCGGCATCGTCGAATTCACGGTGAATTCGCCAGTCGTTGCCAAGGCGGCGCAAGCCGGCCAGTTCGTGCGCGTACTGCCGACGTCCAACGGAGAACTCATTCCGCTGACGCTGGCCGACTGGGACGCCAAGGCGGGGACTATCGATCTCGTCATCCAGGGCGTGGGCACCTCGAGCATCCTGATGAACAAGATGGCGGTCGGCGAGGCCTTTACCGGCGTCGCGGGGCCGCTCGGTCAACCCTCCAAGCTGCACCGCTATGAAGGCAACCAGACAGTGGTGTTCTGCGCCGGCGGCCTCGGACTGCCGCCAGTCTATCCGATCATGCGGGCGCATCTGAAGATGGGCAATCACGTGACGCTGATCGCCGGCTACCGCACCAAGAGCCTGTTGTTCTGGACCGGAAAAGACGAGCGGGTCGACCAGCTGCAGCAGGAGTTCGGCAAGCAGCTCGAAGTCATCTATGCCACCAACGATGGCACCTTCGGCGTGAAGGGCTTCGTCACCACGCCGCTGGAAGAGCTGTTGAAACAGAACAAGGCGGGCAAGGGCCGCAAGATCGCCGAGGTAGTCGCCATCGGCCCGCCGCTGATGATGCGCGCGGTCAGCGAGATGACCAAGCCCTATGCGGTGCCGACGGTCGTCAGCCTCAACTCCATCATGGTGGACGCCACCGGGATGTGCGGCGCCTGCATGGTTCCCGTCACGATCGACGGCAAGATGGTGCGCAAGCATGCCTGCATCGACGGTCCCGAGCTTAATGCCCATATCATCGATTGGGACAAGTTCCTGCCCCGCTTCGATCAGTTCAAGGCGCAGGAGCAAGAGAGTCGCGTGAAGCACGGGCTAGTTTGAAGTCCAGTCCAGAACAGGTCAACGAGAAACCGCCGCGGAAAACCCATTCCGCGGCGGTGGCTTTTCCAGGCTCAAGAAAAACGCATCCGTTCAGGTGACGACCGAGGGAGTCTGGCGCCCTGTCCGCTGGACAATTTCCGCGATATTCACGGCGGCGGCGGCGAGACCGTCGAGCTCCTCATGCTCGTCAAGATCGTGCCGCGACGGATCACGCTCGTATCGCTCGAAATAGACGCGCAGCGTGGCGCCCGTCGTCCCCGTACCCGACAGACGCAGAACAATTCTGGAGTCGTCCGTGAAGACAATGCGGATTCCCTGGTGCTCGGCCAAGCTGCCGTCCACCGGATCGGCGTACGCGAAATCATCGGCGTGACCGATCTCCAACCCACCCACATTTTGTCCCTTAAGAGAGGGAAGACGTCGTCGAAGTGCCCCGATCAAATCGTTTGCAACCGCCGTATCAAGCCCTTCGTAATCGTGACGGCCGTAGTAATGGCGGCCGTAGGTGCGCCAATGGGCTCGAACCAAGCTCTCGACCGATTCCTGTTTGCAGGCCAGCAGGTTGAGCCAGAAGAGGACGGCCCATACGCCGTCCTTTTCCCGCACGTGATTGGAACCGGTGCCGAAGCTTTCTTCGCCGCATAAGGTGATTTTCCCCGCGTCCAACAGATTGCCGAAAAATTTCCATCCGGTCGGTGTCTCGTAACAAGGAATCTTCAGGCTCGCGGCCACCAAGTCGACCGCCCGGCTGGTAGGCATGGAACGGGCAACGCCTGCCAAGCCAGCGGTATAGCCGGGAATGAGCCTCGCATTGGCCGCCAGGACCGCCAGGCTGTCGCTTGGCGAAACAAAGAAACGTTGGCCGAGTATCATGTTGCGGTCGCCGTCGCCGTCGGAGGCCGCGCCGAAGTCCGGCGCACCCGTGGCGTTCATGGCCTCCACGAGATCGTGTGCGTTGACAAAATTCGGATCGGGGTGCCCGCCGCCGAAATCGGGCAGCGGTGTGCCGTTCATCACCGTGCCGGCCGGTGCGCCCAGTCGCTTTTCGAAGATCTCGGTCGCGTAGGGGCCGGTGATCGCGTGCATGCCGTCGAATCGCATGCGAAAGCCGGACGCGAGCAGTTTCGAAATCTTGCCGAAGTCGAACAGCTTCTCCATCAGCTCCGCGTAATCGCCCACCGGATCGATGACGTCCACCTCAATGCCGGCATAGTGGGCGACGCCCAAACGGTCGATATCGAAATCCGCTTCGCCATCTGTGATGAAATAGCGGTCGATCGTGCGGCTGCGGGCGTAGATCGCTTCCGTGACATGCTCGGGCGCCGGTCCGCCATTGGCGATGTTGTATTTGACGCCGAAATCGCCGTCAGGACCGCCGGGGTTGTGACTTGCCGAGAGAATGATACCGCCGACCGTGCCGTATTTGCGGATGACGCAGGACATGGCCGGTGTCGAAAGCAGTCCGCCGCGGCCCAGAAGAATGCGGCTCACGCCATTTGCAGCGGCCATCCGCAGAATGGTCTGGATCGCTTCGCGATTGTGGTAGCGGCCGTCGCCTCCAACGGCCAACGTCTTGCCCCGGCATTCCGGAACGGTATCGAAGATCGATTGCAGGAAATTTTCCAGGTAACGGGGTTGCTGGAATACTGTCACTTTCTTGCGCAGCCCGGACGTTCCCGGGCGCTGATCTTCGAATGGCGTCGTCGCGACCGTCATGATCGTCATTCCAATTCTTCCCGCTTGATGTTGGTTGCCAGCTCTAGCCGGTTGGCCCGATCACAGGCAATCGCTTCCTGTTTAACATATCGACGGCCTTGGCGACGCCCAATGTTCATGCCGGAAAGGCTAAACATAGGTCAAATTTCCAGCCCGCTCGCGCCATGCAGTCCACACCGCCTGGCCGAGGGCAATTCCGCCGTCGTTTGGCGGCACGCGCCGATGCCACACCGGCTCAAACCCGGCAGCCTGCAACGTCGTGACCGCGGCCTCCGTCAAGCGTGCATTCTGGAAACAACCGCCCGAGAGGATAACACGCCGCTCGCCGACATGTTCCGCGACCCGCACGATTGCTGCCGCGAGACCGGTATGAAATGCAGCAGAGACCGCTCCAGCGGACACGCCTGCACGTCGATCGCGCAGCAACGCATCGAGCGCCGGCCTCCAATCCAATATGGCGGGCACATTATTTGCGGCGCCGGGGCACAACACGAAATCATAAGGCGTCTGCGTGACAAGGCCGTCGGCCGCCCATTCGAACTCGGCCGCCGCCTGTCCTTCGTAGCTGGCGCATTGGCGCATGCCGCACAGAGCGGCGAAGCCGTCGAATAGCCTGCCCATGCTTGAGGTGCGTGGTGCATTGACGCCTTGGGCTAGGGCTACCCCGAGGATATCGCGTTCGGTGCGCGAGAATTCGCCGACCGGCGGCAAATCCGCCATCTCGAACAGGGCAGCGCCGAACGCTTCATAAAGCAGTCCGATTGCGGACCGGCGCGGTTCGCGCGCCGCAAACTCTCCGCCGGGCAGCGGGAAAGTCCGCAAATGCGCCACGCGGCGCCAGCCCTCCTCGGTCACCAGTATGAATTCGCCGCCCCAAATCGTGCCGTCCGTGCCATACCCTGTGCCGTCCCACGCAACACCGAGGACCGGCGTCTTTATGCCATTTTCTGCCATGCAGGCGACAATATGGGCGAGGTGATGCTGGACGGTTGCAACCGGCAGACCGATTTCCGCCGCCATGTGGCTGGTGGCATAGTCGGGATGAAGATCGCGCACGACCAGGCGCGGCGCATATCCGCGCAACTGCACCATGTCGTCCACCGCGCGCTTGTGGGCCGCTCGGGCCACGACATTTTCCAGATCGCCGAGATGCTGACTCACAAGCACGGAGTCTTCCAAGGTGATCGCAACGCTCGTCTTCATGTGGCCGCCGAGCGCAAGGATGCCGGAAGCCAGACCGTCAACGGCAATCGGTGCCGGCGCATAGCCGCGCGCGCGACGCATCATGAGTTCGCGACCGCAAACCAAGCGCACGACAGAATCGTCTATGGCTCGCACGATTCGACGGTTGTGAATCAGGAACAGATCGGCAATGCCGGCCAGCCGGGCAAGCGCTTCAACTTCGTCAGTGACAATCGGCTCTTCGGAGAGATTTCCGCTGGTCGCAACAATGGGAAAGCCCACCTCGTGCATCAAAAGATGATGCAGCGGCGTATAGGGCAGCATGGCGCCCAGCCAGGGATTGTCCGGCGCCACCGCGGGCGCAATCGTTCCCGCCTTACGCCGCAGAAGAACGATGGGGGAGGCGGGGCTTAAGAGCAGCGCTCTTTCTTTCGGCGCGACAACGCACGCCCGTTCGATATCCGCCAGCGACGGGAACATCACCGCCAGAGGCTTATCGGGCCGCCCCTTGCGAAGCCGCAAACGGGATACGACTGACTCGTTGCGGGCGTCCACGATCAGGTGAAAACCGCCGATGCCCTTTGCGGCGACGATCTTGCCAAGACGGATGGCATCGGCCGCTGCGAGCAAGGCATCGTGATCGCGCACCAAGCATGTTCCGCCCGCGTCCCACAAGGCGATGCGAGGTCCGCAATCGGGGCAAGCATTGGGTTCCGCATGGAAGCGGCGATTGAGCGGGTTTTCATATTCCGAGCGGCAGGCCGGACACATCGGGAAGTGCCGCATCGAAGTCCTGGCGCGATCGTAGGGAATATCCTCCACGATGCTGTATCGCGGCCCGCAATGGGTGCAGTTGATGAAGGGGTATCGATAGCGGCGGTCCGCGGGATCGAGCAATTCCCGCAGACAATCGGCACAGGTCGCGAGATCGGGCAGGATTTGCGCAATCCGCGCGCCCTGGGCTTCGCTGGCCCGGATGGCGAAGCCGCTTTCGCCGTGCGGCTCCAGTTCCTGCACTGCGACGGACTCGACGGATGCATTGGGCGGCGGCGCTTCCTTGATTGCCTTGAGCAGCGCGGTAATCGCGCTGGCGTCGCCTTCGGCTTCAATGATAACGCCCGATGCCGTGTTTTCGACCCAACCCGCAAGGTCGAGCGTCAAGGCCGCTTGATAGACGAATGGCCGAAACCCGACGCCTTGCACGGCTCCGCGAACATCGATGCGTACCCGTCGTGTCACATGTCCACCGTGACGCTCCGGATCAGGATCTGCTCGGCGTTGGCATCTTCCGGATCGTCGGAGACCGTCACGTCGAGCTCGGCGCCCTCGGCCATCGTTCCGGCAGAGGATTCTTCGAAATGTTCGGCAAAATGGGCGGCCGACATATGGCTCAAGGCACCAAGCCAGATCGACACGCCGGTGACCCGCTTTGCGTTCTCCGCCTTTGCAAGTTCGTCGAGTTGGCGCATCAGGTTCCTCATTAGCGACGCCTCATGCATGCCATTCTCCCTGGTGTTTCACGACAAAGATTCGGCGATTTCCGAACGGATTTTTTCGGCGACCAACGGTACCGCTGTGGCGACGGGTTCAGACAGCGCCGCGCCGGCATCGAAAGATTTGCCTTCTATAGCATATACCACAACATGCGCCGGCAATTGGTCCAGGATGCGGCCGAGCTCTATGGCGGCCGCAAGACCAAAGCCATGCGTCGACATATCCGACGAGACATGGGGTAGCTCTTCCCGATTGGCGTCGATGCGATGGATCGTGCCGGGCGGCGATTTCGACATGCAGGCATCGATCAGATAGGCCGATGCGGCCCCGTCCAGCATGGCCAATAGCGACGTCGCCTCGCCGTCATGCTCGATGACTTCGACGGTTTGCGGCAGCGTATCCTTCAGAAGCCTGGCGACCATGCGGCCGGCCCCGTCGTCGCCGCGCTCGGTATTGCCCACGCCAAGCACGACGACCCGCGTGCTCCCCATGTCAGGCCCGGTCGATGTCCAGCCGCAGGAAATGCGTGGAACAAGAAATGCACGGGTCGTAATTGCGGATCGCCTGCTCGCAGCGGTGCTGCAACTCCTTATCTGGGAGGTCGAGCCACCCGGCCACGAAACTTGTGAGATCCTTCTCGATCGTGGGCTGGTTCTGCGCCGTCGGCGGCACGATGCGGGCGCTTACGATCGAGCCGTCAGCCGCGATTTCGTAGATGTGATAGATCAGTCCGCGCGGCGCTTCCGTTGCGGCGCAGCCGATACCGGCGCGCGGCTCTGCCGCGACGAACGGCTTATCCGGCGGCTCATACGCCTCGATAATCCGCAGGGCTTCGTCGCAAGCGTAAACCGTTTCGACCGCGCGCACGACGATGCCGCGGAATGGATTCGAGCAAGTCTTGCCCAGGCCGGCTTCTTGCGCGGACTGCTGCGCCAGCGGCGAAAGACGGTCGAAGTTCAAGCTGTAGCGGGCGAGCGGTCCGACGAAATAAGTGCCGGTTTCGTGGATACGCGATTGCAGCGCCGTGGAATGCTCGACATGGACCTCTTTGAAGTGCTTGTCATAATCCTCCACGGGAATATCGAGACCCTTGCTGGAAACGACCCGCCCTTCGTTGAAGGGGTATTCCTTTTCGTGGCGCAGCGAGACGAATTCATAGTCGCGTTCGTTGTCCGGAAAGTCGAGCGTGGACACCCAACGTACGGTTTTCAGTGCCGCATCGCGCGCCCATTTCAGCTTTTCGGCCAGCGGGGCGAGATCGCGCTTCGAGGGTGTCTTATAGAATCCGCCGACACGGACGTTGATCGGATGGATTTCCCGTCCGCCGATCAGCGTCATGATGTCATTTCCGACCTTCTTGAGCGCGAGACCCTGGCGGACGATATCGCCATGATCGCGCGCCATATGGATCGCACTGTCGTAACCTAGGAAATCGGGCGCATGCAGCATGTAGATATGAAGAACGTGGCTTTCGATCCATTCGCCGCAATACAGCAGCCGGCGGAGCTCGCGCACGGGGTCGCTGATGCGAAGGCCGAGAATTTTTTCCATCGAGTGCACCGCACTCATCTGGTAGGCCACCGGGCAGATGCCGCAGATGCGCGCCGTGATGTCGGACGCTTCCATGTAGGAACGGCCGCGCAGAAACGCTTCGTAGAAACGAGGCGGCTCGAAGATCCTGAGTTCCGCGCTCTTCACGGCGCCGTCGCGTACGACCACCTTGAAGGCGCCTTCGCCCTCCACGCGGGCGAGATAGTCCACTTTGATGGTTTTACGAGCCATGGCGCTTGATCTCTTCGCGGAATGCTTCGGCGTTCACGTTGAACGTGCCGTATATGCGTCTGATGGCTTTGGCGTCCATGCCGAGATGGCTTAGTTCCTTGCTCAACGACTGCGTGTTGGGCGTCTCTTTCGGCCCGAAACAACCGAAGCAGCCCCGGTCATAGGAGGGACAAAGCGCATTGCAGCCCGTGTGGGTGACCGCGCCGAGACATGGCGTGCCATGGGCGACCATTACACAGACGTTGCCCTTCAGTTTGCACTCCATGCAGACGCTGTGGGTCGGTGTGACGGGACGGCGGCCGGCAAGGAATGCCGAGACCAGTTCGACGAGCTGCTTCTTGTCAATCGGACAGCCGCGCAGCTCGAAATCGACCTTTACGTGATCGGCAATGGGCGTCGATGTCGCGAGCGTATGGATATATTCCGGATGCGCATAAACGACCGGGATAAATTCTTTGACATCCGCGAAGTTGCGCAGCGCCTGAATGCCGCCCGCTGTGGCGCATGCGCCGATGGTGATCAGGACGCGCGAGCGGGCGCGCACGTCCTTGATGCGCTCGGCGTCATGCGCCGTGGTGACGGAACCTTCCACCAGCGAAACATCGTAGCGCCCGCTGATCTCGCCGCGCGTAGCTTCCGGGAAATAAGCAATATCGACGGCGCCCGCGACCGCCAGCAGCTCGTCCTCGCAATCGAGCAGGCTCAGCTGACAACCGTCGCAGGAGGCGAATTTCCAAACCGCCAATCTTGGCTTTTTCCCAGACATCGCGCCTTCAAAGCTCCTTCACGGCCATGAGTGGGGCCAATTTGTCCAAGGGGAAAACCGGCCCGTCGCGGCAGACAAACACCGAGCCAAGCTGGCAATGGCCGCACAGCCCGACGGCACATTTCATATTGCGTTCCATCGACAGATAAATGGACCGATCGCCGACGCCCCTGGCCCGCAGAGCGGCAACGCCGAAGCGCATCATGATCTCTGGTCCACAAACCATCGCAACCGTGTGCTCGGGATCAAAGGTGGCCCGTGGAACAAGTGTCGTGACGACGCCCACCGATCCGAACCAGTCCGATGACGCGGTGTCGACCGTCACCTGAATCTCGATGTCCAGGAGACGGCGCCATTGTTCGAGTTCCGAACGGAAGAGCATTTCCGCAGGGCTTCGCGCGCCGTAAAGCAGCGCGACCTTGCCGTATAGCCGACGGTTGGCGAGCACGGAATAAATCGCTGGACGAAGCGGCGCGAGACCCAGCCCGCCGGCCAGGATGACGACATCGTTTCCTCTGGCCTCTTTGACCGGCCAATCCGTCCCGAAGGGGCCGCGCACTCCGACGGCAGCGCCAGGTTCGAGATGCGCCAGCGCACTCGATACCGGTCCAACATCGCGGATCGTGTGGACCAGACCGCCACGTTTGCCAGGATCGCCGCTGATGCTGATCGGAATTTCGCCGACTCCGAACACGGTCAGCATGTTGAATTGACCGGGAAGAAAATCGAGCGGCTCGCCGTCCTCCATCTCGAGGACCAGCGTCCAGGTGTCCGAGAGATTGCGCTGCCGCTGATGCACACGCGCGACGCGGGGCACCATCGGATCGCGGCCGGCTGCGGGTTTTTCAGCTACGAGTGCCATAGACATCGAGGATCTGCAGTCTGGTTGCTTGCAACCGTTGAATGAGGATGGGCATGAAACGCTTCATCATCTCGTAGCCCAGATCGTGGTCGTCTTCGCATTTGCCGCGCAGACAGGCCGCATCCAGCGAAATGGCGCGGGTGAGTTCCAGGGCCTTGGCGTCAAACCCCCAGCGGTAGGGCGACACCAGCCAGGAGGCGCCGACGATCTCGTTTTCGCCGACCGTCTGGATGGTCAAGACGCGGCTCGGCGCACTGACCTGCAGCGCCACGCGGCCGCTACGAAGGATATAGAACTGGTCGGCAGTCTCGCCCTCGTGGAAAAGATACTGGCCGGCCTCAAAGCGCACGTTCTTGGCGCATCCCGAAATGAGCTCGCTGAAGCTCTCTTTCAAGCCGGAAAAGAACGGGTGCTCCCGCACGATACGTTCTAGACCTTCCATTGCAGTCTCCTAACGTGGCTCGCTGTTGCGGATTGCGGCCACTTCTTCCGTGATATCGATGCCCACGGGACACCATGTGATGCAACGGCCGCAGCCGACGCAGCCCGACGACCCGAACTGGTCGATCCAGGTCGCGAGCTTGTGAGTCAACCACTGCCGGTAACGGGATTTCGCACTCGCATGCACGCTTCCGCCATGGACATAGGAATGATCCATCGTGAAACAGGAATCCCAGCGCCGCGAGCGCGAAGTTTCCAAGCCCGCGAGATCGCTTGAGTCTTCCACCGACATGCAGAAGCAGGTCGGACACACCATGGTGCAGTTACCGCAGGTCATGCAGCGCGCGGCGACGTCATCCCAGCGCGGGTTATCGAGATTCCTGAGAAGCAAGTCGTGCAGATCGTCAGAGCGCATGACACGGCCCATGGACGATGCCGTCTTGGCGACAACCGCTTCGGCCGCCTTCAAATCCTCGGCCTTGGCCGGACGCTGAGGCAAAGCAGACAGAACCTCCCGGCCCTTGTCCGAACCCGCCTCGACCACAAAGAGGGACTTGCCGCCTTCCAGCAACTCGGTCAAGGCGAGGTCGAAGCCGGAATCGGCTTTCGGTCCGGTATTCATCGATACGCAAAAGCAGGTGCCGCCAGCGGTCCCGCAATTGACCGCGACGAGGAACGCGTTCTCGCGGCGAGCCCGGTAATGCGGATCGTTCACGGCCGCATTCATGAAAACGCGATCTTGAATCGCGATCGCATGCAGTTCGCAGGCCCGAACCCCAATGAAGGCGAAGCGCTCTGTCGGCAACGCCGCAGGCTCAACCTTCAGCGATTCTGCTTCGCGCTGGGCGCGCCAAAGTTGCTGGATTGGCGGGAACAGGAAGCGCTTCCAGGAATGCGGCCCCACCGCATAGCCAAACAGAGCATTGTCCTCGCGCCGGACCACTCGATAACGCCCGCCGCCCTGCTCGTCGGTCCAGCCGGCCGGAAGGTCGCGTACGCTTGCGATATCGTCATAGACGATCGCCTGATCCCGCAAGGTCGGCCCCACCACGCGGTAACCGCGCTGGGCGAGAGCGTCGAAGAGGGCTTGCAGCCCTTCTTTTTCTATTGTGATGGTTTGATTTGCGCGATCTGATGTCATTCGTTTGGCCGTTGCTTATCTGGCAGTCTGTCGCCTTGCGGGTCGAAAACTGTCGCGCCACTTAAGACTCGATGATCCTAAGAACTAAATCAGTTATAGGCAATGTCAGGCGCCCGGTTGAGACATAAGTAGTATCCCCGGTGCGTCATTTTGTGCGTTCGGCCGCGATCGCCCGTGTTTCACGTTGTATCACCGGATCAGCAAACAGGTCCTCAAGCGTACATGCGAGGCGCCTTCGCCAATTCGGGTATTGTGTCGTGCTGCCCGGCAGATTTGCCTGCTGCGCCTCACCGGTCAAATCGTCCATTTGAACCATACACAGAAGGCATTTTGTGCGCGAGAGGTATTGATGTACTACCAGCGCCAATTCCGGCGTCCAAGCGATATGATCGGCATTCGAGGGCGACAGCCCGTCGGGCAGCAGCGCCTCATCCGCAAGCGCTTGCAGCAGTTGGCGCCGCTCGAGCGCCCGGGAGGAGCGAGCCCGTGCCTCCTCGTCGGCGGACTTGAAAATCCCGAGGTGCGCTTTTGCGACGATATCGTCACTGTTCCAGAATCCGCGCAGGGTGGCGAGGTCGTGGGTCGCTGCAGACACCGATGCAAGCGCGGGATAATCGGCCGGCGGACGGAACCGGTCGTGTTCACGTTCAAAATAGAAGATGCGGCAGGAGAGGATGTTGGCCGCCGCCATACGCTCGCGAAATCCGGCAGGGACAGTGCCCAGGTCTTCCCCAATGATGGCGCAGCGGTTCCGCTGACTCTCCAGCGCCGCAACGGCCAGGATGTCGTCGATCGGATATCGGACATAGGCGCCCGCCGCCGGCGGTGCACCGGCCGGGATCAGGAACAGCCGCTGCAAGCCCATCACATGATCAATCCGAAGTGCGCCAGAATGACGCATATTTGCGCTGAGCAAAGCGCTGAAATGCGAATAACCGGTGTCGCGCAGGCGGGCCGGGTTCAGGGGCACAACACCCCATTCCTGGCCCTTCTCATTGAAGGGGTCGGGCGGCGCGCCGACACGGGCCTCCCCTGCAAACAAATCCTGGTGGCTCCAGTGGTCGCCGCTTGATGCCGCCACGCTGACGGCCAGATCGTTGTAGAGCCCTATGGCCATTCCGCGCTGGCGCGCCAAATCCGCGGCAGCGGAAAACTGTTCCTCGCACTGCCATTGCACATATTTGAAAAACTGGACGCGGTCGGCGTGACGCTTTCGCAAATCCGAGACAAGAGCCGATAGCGGATCGCGGCATGCCGCAGGCCAATGCGGCCATTCGTGCGTCCCGAAATGTTCGCTCAACACCTGAAAGGTGGCGAAGCGGTCGAGGTCCGTGCCGGAGCGCTCAACGAACGCCCGAAAGGCCGCCGCGCGGCTGTCGGCGCGGGCGACATGATCGGCATCGAATGTACGGTACAGACATTCAAGAACTGGAAGTTTGATGCTGGCGACGGCACGATAATCGACAAAGGCCGCTGTGCGCGCCGATTGCAGGGTGCGCGCCGTTTCGGATGTCTGGATAAGGGTGCGCGCTTCGTCGGATTCCGCGAACTCGGAAATGGCCGTCACATCCAGATAGAGAGGATTATAGAACAGACGGCTGCTCGGAGAATAAGGACTGGCGTCTTCCGGCGCATCCAGGAAAAGCGCATGCAACGGATTGAGTCCCACAACGTCCGCGTCGCTCGCGGCGGCCCGGTCGACGAGCGTGAGCAGATGGCCGAAATCTCCGATGCCCCAATCGTTGGATGACTTCAGGGCGTAGAGTTGTGCCGCGAGCCCCCAACACCGTCCGTGGGCAAACTTGGGAGGCAAATAGCAACGCGAGGGCGCCACGATGAGCCGTGCTGTTGCTTCAAGCCCCGCCTCAAGACGAATTTCGTGATAGCCGACCGGCAACTGCGGCAGCTTTACGCGGCGCAATGCCGTGGTGGAGCCGCCGCAATTTCCAGTCCTCTCGACCCGCAGAATGCCGAGATCACATTCACCCGCCTGGATCCCACCCGTCTCAAGCTGAACGGACAGTCGCATCGATTTTGTGCTGTCGTCTTGCGGCAGGCGGAACGGCACGTCGATCTGACAATTCTCTTGCGCCACAATTACAGGCGGCATTCCAGCGCGCCATTGCTGCTCCTCAAGCATGGCCAGGCACGCAATGGCGTCAGTTTCCGTGTCCGCAACGTGGCCGAGCGCGCGCAGCAAGGCGCGAACGGTGTCGGGCGTTGCCTGGTGCAACTGACCGTCGATATCCCAATACTGGGATTCGATGCCTGCCGCATCCGCCAACTGATACAAGGCCCCATAGACATCCATCGACGACGTGACCCTCAGGTTTGGCTGACGAAAAGTGCAAGCGAGTGCGCTTCAAGATGAAAGCGCATCTGCGGATCGATTGCCTGCCGCACCTCACCTTCGGAACTCGCCGTATCGATGACGCAGCTCCATTTCCGGTCGAGCCCGGCATCGGGAATCACGAATTCCACCGGCTCAAATCCGGCGTTCATCAGTAGCAGAAACGCATGATGGTCGAGGCGGCGTGTATAGGTTTCGGGATCCATTTCGGCCGTTGCCGCATAGCGCACTCCCAGGCAGCGGGACTGCGGCAAGTACCAGTCCTCCTGCCTCATCTCGCGGCCTTCGGGCGACAGCCAGACGATGTCGTTGATATCGCTTTCGTCGACTCGGTCCCCCAGAAAAAACGTGGACCGGCGGAAGACAGGATGATCCGCGCGAAGCTTCACCAAGCGCTGAACGAATCGAAGGAAATCGCGATTGCCGTCCTGTTTCGCCCAATCCACCCAACCGATTTCGTTGTCTTGGCAGTAGGCGTTATTGTTGCCGTGCTGTGTCCTGCCGATTTCGTCGCCCGCCAGCATCATTGGGATGCCTTGCGACAACAGAAGCGTCGCCATGATATTGCGCTTCTGCCGTTGGCGAAGCCGGACGATCTGCGGATCGTCGCTTGGCCCTTCCGCACCACAGTTCCAACTGAAATTTTCGTTGGACCCGTCGAGGTTGTTCTCCTTGTTGGCTTCGTTGTGCTTCAAGTCGTAACTGACGAGATCATCGAGTGTGAACCCGTCATGCGCGGTTACAAAATTGACGCTGGCCGTAGGCCTGCGTTTGGCGTGGCCAAAGATGTCGCTCGATCCCGAAAGCCGGAAGGCCAAATCGCCCAGATGACCGTTGTCGCCGCGCCAGAATTTGCGCACGTCATCACGGAACTTGTCGTTCCACTCGCTCCAGCGTGGCGGAAACCCTCCGAGCCGGTAGCCGCCCGGTCCCAAATCCCACGGTTCTGCGATGAACTTCGTCCTCGCCAACACGGGATCTTGCAGGATGCAGGAGAACAGAGGCGTTTCAGGCGAGAAATCATGGGGCGTCCGCGCCAAGCTGACGGCCAAGTCGAAGCGGAAGCCGTCGACGTGCATGTCCTTGGCCCAATAGCGCAGCGAATCCATGACCATCTGCAAGACGCGCGGGTGGACGACATTGAGCATGTTGCCGCAGCCCGCGGTGTCGCGGTAACGCCGCTTGTCGTCGGTCAGGCAATAGTACGAGGCGTTGTCGATGCCGCGAAACGACAGCGTCGGGCCGAGTTCGTCGATTTCACCTGTATGGTTGAACACGACGTCGAGGATGACTTCGATCCCCGCATCGTGAAGCGCTTGGACCGTGCGGCGAAAATCCTCCGGCTCCCCGTTCGCCAGATAGCGCGGTTCGACTGCGAAAAAACTGACGGGGTTGTATCCCCAGAACTCACGCAGCCCGCTTTTTGCCAGGGCTCGGGTCGTGACAAAGGGATGTACGGGCATCAACTCGACAGCCGTGATGCCCAGTTCGCGCAAATGTCGAATGACTTCCGGACGGCGCAATCCCGCCATGGTTCCGCGTATCCCGTCGGGAACATCCGGGTGGCGCATGGTATAGCCGCGCACGTGCAATTCGTAGAGCACGCTGTGCGATCGAGGTATCCGCAGAGTCCTGTCGTTGTCCCAATCGGCGCCCGGCGGGATCACGCGACATTTCGGCATGAGATTGGCGTTGTCGCGCGTGTCGAAGGACAAATCCCCGCGCGGGTCGCCCACCGTGTATCCGCAATGAAGCTCGCTCCATTCGAACGATCGATTGAGCAGGCGCGCGTAAGGGTCGATCAGCAGCTTGTTCGGATTGAAGCGATGTCCATTCGAGGGATCGTACGGACCGTGGACCCGGTAGCCGTAGAGCAATCCCGGTTGCGCACCCGGCAAATAACCGTGCCAAACATCTTCGGTGCATTCGGGCAGTTGCAAACGCTCAACTTCACGCAGACCGTCGTCATCAAACAGGCAAAGCTCGACCTTTTGCGCATTTGCCGAGAACAGCGCGAAATTAACGCCTTGGCCGTCAAATGACGCGCCCAACGGATATGGCCGTCCTTGTTTGAGCCCTGCCGCTGCACCCACCACTAGGCCCCCTCATGTTGCAGCACGAGAACGCTAAGCGGCGGCAGAGTGAGCGATAGCGAAGCACTCATTCCGTGAGCGGCGCGATTCTGCGTGCGCAAGCCACCTGCGTTGCCAACATCGCTGCCGCCGTAATGCGTTGAATCCGTGTTCAAAACTTCACGATACTTGCCTGCACGCGGCACGCCGATCCGATAACCGCGCCGCACGATCGGCGTGAAATTGCATACCACCACCACAAAATCGTCTGGATTACCGGCACGACGCATATAGGCGATCACGCTGGAGTCGGCGTCGGTACAATCGATCCAGGCGTAGCCTTCGGGTTCGCAATCGCGTTCGTGTAGCGCCGGCAAGCGGCGGTATAGGTCGTTCAAGTCGCGCACAAGCTTCTGAACGCCGGCATGCATCGGATCACCGGTCAGATGCCAATCGAGGCTGGAATCGTGGTTCCATTCGCGCTCCTGCGCGAATTCGCCTCCCATGAACAGGAGTTTCTTGCCGGGTTGCGTATACATGAACGCGTAAAAGGCGCGCAGATTGGCAAACTTCTGCCAGCGGTCCCCCGGCATCTTGCCGAGCAGCGATCCTTTGCCGTGCACCACCTCGTCATGAGACAACGGGAGAACGAAATTTTCGCTGAAGGCGTATAGCAGTCCAAAGGTCAGCCGGTCATGATGGAATTTCCGATGGATCGGTTCCTTCGACATGTAATCCAGCGTGTCGTGCATCCAGCCGAGATTCCATTTGTAACCGAAGCCCAGGCCGCCGAGATAGGTCGGCCGCGAGACCATCGGCCAAGCCGTCGATTCTTCCGCGATCGTCACCGT
>Ga0265314_10001863_pt1 | contig 22607 bp, 17 predicted proteins | sample 4126metaG_FD_203106 | JGI IMG/M metagenome (GOLD analysis project Ga0265314, IMG submission 203106) | Rhizosphere microbial communities from Carex aquatilis grown in University of Washington, Seatle, WA, United States - 4-1-26 metaG | ecosystem: Host-associated > Plants > Roots > Rhizosphere >... | reverse complement strand
GGTCCAGCCCCTCGAGGCCGTCGGCCGCTTCCACGACCTGGTGGCCCAGGCTCATGAGTATGCTCGAGAGAAGCTTTCGCATCGCTCGCGAATCATCGATCACAAGAACGCGCATGTGGCACTCCTTGCAGGTTGCCCGTCCGTATCTGCTTAAGGAGGCGGCGCCGCCGTTGGCCAGCGCCGCCTCCGTTTGAAACCCAATCCTTACGCCTTGAACGCACCGACCGCCGTCTGCAGTTCGCTCGACATCTTCGAGAGTTCCGTCGCCGCCTTCGAGGTGTTGCTGGCGCCTTCCTGCGTGTTCTTGGCCGCAGTCGCCACGCTCGTGATGTTCTGCGCGATCTCGGAGCTGCCCTTGGCCGCCTCCGTGATGTTGCGGGTCATTTCGTTGGTCGTCGCGGTCTGCTCCTCGACGGCGCTGGCGATCGTGTTGGAAATGTCGTTTATCTGGTTGATGATCTTGCTGATCTGCGCGATGGCATCGACCGATTCCTTGGTGTCCGTCCGGATCGCCTCGATCTTCTGGCTGATATCCTCGGTCGCCTTGGCGGTTTCCTTCGCCAGCTCCTTGACCTCGTTGGCCACCACGGCAAAGCCCTTGCCCGCCTCGCCGGCGCGGGCCGCCTCGATCGTGGCGTTCAGGGCCAGAAGGTTCGTCTGCTGGGCGATCGACGTGATCACCTTGATCACCTTGCCGATCTCAATCGAACTGTCGCCGAGCTTCGCCACCGTGCCGTTGGTCTTCTCCGCGACTTTCACCGCGGTTGTCGCGACGCGGGCTGCCTCGGCGGCGTTCTTGGCGATTTCCTTGATGCTCGCGGTCATTTCCTCGGCAGCGGTCGCCACTGACTGCACGTTCTTGGAGACCTGCTCCGAGGCCGCCGAGACCACGCTCGCCTGGGCGCTCGTCTCGGTGGCATTGGAGGTCATCTGCGTCGAGACCGAGGCGAGTTCCTCGGAGGCGGCGGACATGCTCTGGGAATTGTCGGCGACCTTGGTGAGCAGGGCGCGCAGGTCGCTGCGCATCTTCACCTGGGCGGTCACGTCGGTGGCGTATTTGACGACCTTGAACGGCTTGCCGTTGAGGTCCATGATCGGGTTGTAGGAGGCCTGGAGCCAGATTTCCTTGCCGCCCCTGCCGAGGCGCTTGAATTCATCGGCGATGAATTTTCCGCTGCGGAGGTCGGCCCAGAACTGACGGTATTCGGCACTGGCGGCAAAGGCCGGGTCGGCGAACATGCTGTGGTGCTTGCCTTTGATTTCATCAAGGCTGTAGCCCATGGTCTTCTGGAAGTTGTCGTTGGCGGTGATGATGGTGCCGTCGAGGTTGAATTCGATGACCGCCTGGGCCTTGCTGATAGCGGCGAGCTGGCCCTGATAGTCGGCGTTGCGCAGCTTCGCGTCGGTGATGTCGGTGGCGTATTTGACGACCTTGAAGGGACGGCCGTTGACGTCGAGGATGGCGTTGTAGGTGGCCAGCAGCCAGACATCCTTGCCGGACTTGCTGATGCGCTTGAACTCGCCGGCATGGTACTTGCCATCGCGGAGCTCGGCCCAGAACTGGCGGTATTCGGCGGACGAGGCATATTCGCGCTCTACAAACTGGCTGTGGTGCTTGCCTTTGATTTCTTCGAGGGCGTAGCCCATCGTGTCGCAGAAGTTCTTATTGGCGGTGATGACGGTGCCATCGAGGTTGAATTCGATCACGGCCTGCGCCTTGGAGATGGCCGAGAGCTGGCCCTCCTGGTCGGCGTTGCGGAGCTTTGCGGCGGTGATGTCGGTGGCGTACTTGACGACTTTGAAGGGACGGCCGTTGATGTCGAGGATGGCGTTGTAGGTGGCCTGGAGCCAGACATCCTTGCCGCCCTTGCTGATGCGTTTGAACTCGCCGGCATGGTACTTGCCATCGCGGAGCTCGGCCCAGAACTGGCGGTATTCGGCGGACGAGGCATATTCGCGCTCTACAAACTGGCTGTGGTGCTTGCCTTTGATCTCTTCGAGGGCGTAGCCCATCGTGTCGCAGAAGTTTTTATTGGCGGTGATGACGGTGCCATCGAGGTTGAATTCGATCACGGCCTGCGCCTTGGAAATGGCCGCGAGCTGGCCTGTGGAATCCGCGGTTTGCAGCTTTTCCCGGGTGATGTCGAACGCATAGGAGGCGATTTTGGCCACCTTTCCGCCCGCGTCGAAGACCGGGTTGGCAAATGACCGCACCCAGATTTCCCTGCCGTCCTTGGCGACGCGCTTTCCCTCACCGGAGCACTTCTTGCCGGCGGCGAGGTCCGCCCAATACTGGCGAAACGCATCGCTGCCGGCCGTCGCCGGATCGACGAGCATGCTGTGATGTTTTCCCTTGATTTCCTCAAGCTTGTAGCCCAGAAGGTTCAGATAGTTTTCGTTGGCGGAAAGAATTTTCCCGCCGAGATCGAATTCCGCCATGGACAACGCGCTGCTGATGGCGGCCAGCACTTCCGAGTTGCCCAGCGCTGAAGATCCCAGTTCCTTGATCTGGCGGTCGGCTTCGTCCAGCTTGCTCTCGGCGAGGGCGCCGGCATCATCAATACCGCTGGAGAGCTTGGCGAGGTTTCGATTCACACTGCGAGGGGCACGGGTACGCATGGGAGATTCCTTTCGTATGGTTCGTTCCATCTCTATTCTTGAGTTAAAAATCGCCGGGTCACGCCGCGGCGGCCAGGTTGATGGTTTTTTCAGTATCCAGTATCAGGAGCAGCCGCTCCTTGAGTTTGTAGACGCCGGTGATCAGATCCCGCGCCACGCCCGAGAGCGTCTCGGGGGGACGTTCGTAGGTTTCAGGCTCGACGTTCACGACGTCGCCGATTTCGTCGACCAGCAGGCTCACGACGCCGTCGGCGGTGCGGACGACGACGTTCGTCGGCAACTTGCCCTTGGGGCGTTCCTCGAGATCCAGCCGGCGGCGGAGGTCCAGCGCCGTGACGATCTGCCCGCGCAGGTTGATGAGTCCCTGGATCACGTTGCTGGCCAGCGGCACGCGGGTCATTTCCTGGTAGCGGATGACTTCCTGGACCTTGAGCACTTCGACGCCGAAGAACAGGCCGCCGACGAAGAACGTGCAGAATTGGCGATCATCTGACATGAATGACTCCTTAAGCCGCGACCACGGCGGTTTGGGTATCCGCGGCGAGCACACGATCCACGACGGCATCCACGTCGAGGAGCTCGGTGACTTTCTTATCGAGGACGGCCGAACCGAGGACTCCGGGCCGGACGCTGGTGCGCTGGGTGCTCAGGGTCTGCTCGACGATGTCGAGGATGCGATCGACGACGAGGCCGACGAATCGATCCCCGCGGGTGTAGACGATGACCTGGATCTTGCCGTCCGCCGGCATGGCGGCTGCGGTGGCCTTCATTTCGGCCTGCGTGCCGACGGCTTCGGAAAGCGGCAGCAGCGGCATGATTTTCCCGCGGTACTGGATGACCTGGCGGTCGCCCGAGAATTCGATCTCCGAGCACGAGAATTCCTCGAGGCGGGCCACCTGCGAGAGCTGGACGGCCATGCGATGGGTGTCGGAGATGCGGAACAGCAGGAGCGTCTGGGCGGCCGAACCGGTCTGCTTTCGGGCGTCGGATTCGTCGCGTAGAGCGCGGTCCTTGTTTTGCGAAACAACGCCCGCCTTCAGGGCGACGCCCAGCACATCGAGGATCAGTGCGACCCGGCCATCTCCCATGATGGTGGCGCCGGCGTAAGTGGTGAGGCCTTTGAAGAGCTTTCCGAGCGGCTTGACGACGATTTCTTCGGTGTCGTTGATTTCATCGACGACCAGGCCAAACTGCCGCTCCTCCGCCTGAAGCACGACGATGTTCACCGCCGCGCCTTCCTGGGCGGCGATGGCCTCGACGCTGAGTTCCTTGTTGAGGTAGGCGAGCGGAAGGATGTTGCCGCGGAGACGGTAGACCGGCGTGCCGCGGATCATTTCGATGCCGCTGGCCGCCTGTTCGTGTTCGAGCCGCACCAGCTCCAGCAGGCTGACCTGCGGAATGGCAAAGCGATCGCCGCCGCTGGAGACAATCAGCGCGGGGATGATGGCCAGGGTCAGCGGAATCTTGATGCGGAGCGTGGTGCCGGCGCCCGCCTTGGATTGCAGGTCGACCGCCCCGCCGATCTTTTCGATGTTGGTTTTGACGACGTCCATGCCGACGCCGCGGCCGGAAACATTGGTGATTTTCTCCGCGGTGGAGAAGCCTGGAAGGAACACGAGGTTGGTGGCTTCGCGGTCGGTCATGCGCTTGGCCTGTTCGGCGGAGATGATGCCGCGCTCGATCGCCTTGGCCTTGACGCGATCGATGTTGATGCCGGCCCCGTCGTCGACGATTTCGATGTTGACCTGCCCGCCCTCATGAAACGCGCGGAGGAACAGACGGCCTTCTTCGCCTTTTCCGGCGGCGACACGCTGTTCGGGCGTCTCGATGCCGTGATCGACGGAATTGCGGATGATGTGGGTGAGCGGATCCTTGATCGCCTCGATGATGGTTTTGTCGAGTTCGGTTTCCTTGCCTTCCATCTCCACGCGGATCTTCTTTCCGCAGGCCTGGGTGAGGTCGCGGACGATGCGCGGGAACTTGCTCCAGACGTTGCCGATCGGCTGCATGCGGGTTTTCATCACGCCTTCCTGGAGCTCGGTCGTGATGTGGTTGAGGCGCTGCGTGGAACTGGTGAGCGTGGCGTTTTCGGAGGCGGCGCCGAACTGCACGATCTGGTTGCGCGTCAGCACGAGTTCGCCGACGAGATTCATCAGCTTGTCGAGCAGGGCGACGTCGACGCGGATGCCGCCGGTCTCGGCGGTCTTGGCGGACGGGGCATTTTTGTTCTCCGCCTGTGCGGGTGCGGCGAGCTCCGCATCAATGGACGGTGAAGTGCTATCGGAGGCGGGCTCGGGGGCAATTTCGGGGGGCGGCGGAGGTGCCGCGGCTTCTGTTTTGGCGAGCGCGGGGGGCGCGGTGGTTTTTGCGGATTTCTCCCCCAGCAGCGCGGTCAGCGTGTTGATCACCTCGGTGTAGTCTTTCTCCCCCTCGGCCCCATCGCATTCGATGCAGGCGAGGATTTCGCGCACCGCGTCGACCATCGCGAGCAGGCCGCTGATGATTTCGCTGGTGGCGGCGAGCTTGCCGTCGCGGAGCTGGCTCAGGAGGTTCTCCCCCAGGTGGGTGACGGACTCCAGCTTGCCTAGACCGAGGAATCCGCAGGTTCCCTTTATCGTGTGAATGGTGCGGAAGATGCTGGCGATGCGGTCGGGGGCGCCCGGCGACTGTTCGAGGGCGACAAAATCCTGATCGAGCCGATCGAGGTTCTCAAAACTCTCGATGAGGAATTCCTTCATCAGGCTTTTGTCGTCACACATGCGTCGTTCTCCTGACCCCTCCGTGGATGCCAACCATGCCGCCACAAAGAAGAGTCTGAATAACTCTCCCAACCTTTCGACGTATGTATTACCCAACTTGACTCTTCGGTGTGTCCGGCCCCGCTAAAGGTGAACCTGCAATCTGATTTCCTCTGTGGCCGCAGAGTAATCCCTACCCCGAAGCGGGGTGGCGGCTGCCTGCGGCAGCGCCGCAACATTAAATGCCATAATATATATGTGTCTATGTCAGTTTTATTCGATTCGCGGGCCCGGGCCCGCGCAGACGTGATCGGCATAACGCTCGCCTCAGCAGTCGCGCTACGCCCCGGAAGATCCGAACACCATCCCGCTATTGACGCGTGCCAGGGGCTGCCCCATAGTTACGTCCGGGGAGACGCCCGCTGCTTCGCATTTACGTTACGTATGCAGTTTTTCAGGACGACGCGATCGCCGCCTCAGCCTGCGGCCGGATTTCATCGTCCTGATTCCAGGAGCCTTCACATGGATATGCACCGCTTTCTTCGTGGGTTTATCGCGTCACGACAATCAAAGCGTCTCAAGCCCGCTCGACGCCGGCCCGCGCCGTTAACCCGCAACCGCCGCTCCGCGAGAATGCTCGATCCGCTCGAAGAACGAATGCTCCTGGCCGCCAATATCATTGCCACCGGAGGCTCGGTCGTGAACGCCGGCGACCAGCCCCTCACCTCCATCAGCGCCGGACAGCAGGTTTATATCCAGGTGAATTTCTCCACGTCGAATCTGCCGGCCAACGCCTCCTACCATATCTCCATGATGGTCAACGGCCTCACCATTCAATCAGGCGCGGTGACCGACGGCGCAGGCGTTTCCGGCAACGAGTCCTGGTTCTTTTATCTGGGCAATTTTTTCGCTTCGCCCGGGACCAATCAGGTAACTGTGACCGTTGACCCCGACCACGCGGTGGCGGAGTCCAGTTTCACCGACAACTCCAAGACCTTTACATTCACCGCGTCGGCGCAGGCGGTCGGAAATGTCTCGGCCACCGTCGCCCAGGTTCGCAACGCCTACGGCATCAACAGCATCCCCAATTTCGGCACCAGCTCCGCCGACGGCTCCGGCCAGACCATCGCCCTGATCGATGGTGCAAATGAGCCCACCATCCTCAGCGACCTCGACAGCTTCGACAAAGCCATGAGCGCCACGACAACGTCCACCCAGACGCTCTACCAGCAGTATGGGCCGGCCTCCTCGTTTGTCACGGTTTACAACCAGTTCGGCCAGAACATCACGGCTAATATCGCAACCAGCGGCAGCAATGGCGTACCCGCGGAAGACCCGACCGGTCACTGGGAGGGCGAAGAAACCCTTGACGTCGAATGGTCGCATGCGATGGCGCCCGGGGCCAAGCTCGTGATTGTCGAAGTGAATGACGATGCCAGCGTGTTCACGAACCTCCTCGCTGCCAACGGCCTTGCCGCCGGTTTGCCCGGGGTGACGGTCGTCTCCAACAGTTGGGGAATGACCGAGTTCAACGGTGAGCCGGCCGACGATTCCTCGATATTCGTCACGCCTCAGGGCCACCCGGGCGTGACGTTTCTGACCGCCAGCAACGACAATGGCGCCATCACCTATGGCGGACACGGACCCGCCACGCCGGACAACAGCTATTATCCGTCCACCTCGCCCAACGTGGTCTCCGTCGGCGGCTCCCAATTGACGCTGAATAACGACGGCTATGGCAGCGAAACCAGTTGGAGCTTCCCCACGCCGACGAACACCTTCACGTTTGCCGGCGGCACCCAATCCGGTACCTGGCAATCCAAATCCGGCGGATTCAATGGCAACTACGGCCTGGCCTCCGGCGGCGGATCGAACTCGGTAACCTGGACCGTCCCCATCACGTCAACGAATACCGGTTTTGGAACGGAACTCTCGGCAACCTGGATCCCCAGCGCCGGCAACGCCACCAATGTCACTTATAATGTCTACGATGGTGCATCTTCCACGGGAACCCTGCTGGGTAGCGTCGTGGTTGACCAAACGCTCGCGCCCGCGGGCACCGCCGACGGCAGCCGGCAATTCCAGGAACTTGGCGTGTTCTTTCCCACTGTCGATGCCGGCAGCAATGGCACCATGACCGTTGTCGTCACCACCAGCGGGGCCAATGGGAATGTGGCGGTCGATGCCGTGGGCGCCGCTCCCGCCTTGGCCAGCAGCGGCGGTCCCACGACTTTTGAAGCCGAGCCTTCGTATCAGCAGTCCGTCCAGAATACGGGCATGCGGACAACCCCCGACGTGTCGTTTCTTTCCAGCGAATACAGCGGCGTGACGACATATCTCACGCCATTTCAGAACCCGGGCAATGCCGGATTCAATTATGGCGCGTTTGGGACCAGCCTGGCCTGTCCCTGCTGGGCGGGCCTGATCGCGATCGTCAACCAGGGCCGCGTTGCCGCCGGCGGCACCAGCCTCAACAGCCCCTCGAATCCGCAGCAGACGCTGCAGGCGCTCTATAGCCTGCCTGCCGGCGACTTTCACGATATCACGACCGGTTACAACGGCTACTTTGCCGGTGCGGGATACGACAACGTCACCGGCCGGGGCACGCCCATCACCAATCTGCTGGTGCCGGCGCTCGTCGCTTTCGGTCTTCCCTCCAATGTCGTCGCCAGCCAGCTCGCCTTCGGCGGGCAACCGCTCACGGGCCTCGCCGGGCAGACGCTGACCCATGCCGGCGCCGGTTCGCCTTCGCTGGTGGTCAACGTGGTCGACTCCCATGGCAACATCGCTGCTAATGACAGCTCCAATGTCACCATCACCCTGGTTTCCGCCAACGGCGCGACCCTTGGCGGCACCACCACCGTCCAGGCCATTAACGGCGTCGCCACGTTCACCAATCTCGTCGTCGACAAGGCCGGCACCGGCTACGAGATCAGAGTCACCGATGGCGCGCTCACCTCCGCAACCTCCACCGCTTTTTCAATCTCCCCGGATCTCGCCACGTCGCACCTGGCGCTTGTGAATCAACCCACCAGCACGCCGGTCGGCAAACCTCTGGCGCCGGCACTGGTCGTCGAGGCTGCCGATCAATTCGGCAACGTCATCACCACCGATCGCTCCAAAATCATCCTTTCCACTAGCACCGGCAACTTCACCGGCACCAATTCGGTCACCCTGTCCAACGGCGTCGGCACCTTCTCCGCCATCGTTTTCAAAACCGCCGGCACCTACACGCTTCTGGCGACCCCCGCGAGCAACTCCACCCTCGCCGTCACAACGCCCATCACGTTCGATCAAACCATCACCAAGGCTTCCACCGTCATTCCCACACCCGCGCTCAAAAATGGCACCTACGTCTTTGGCGCCCCGCTCTCCATTTCCGACACCCTCACCTCCAACGTCCCCACATCCATGGTTCCCTTCAACAGCACAGCCAGCAGCCCGACACTTTTTATTGGAGACGCAGGCACAGCGGCCGCGAGCTTCTCAACAACCGGCGCGGCCAAATTCAATGTCCCGATTCTCGATGCCGGCTCCTATATCTGCTCCATCGCTTATCCCGGCGATGCCGGACATGCCAGCGCCAGCAGCTCCACCTTCACCCTGGTCATCAACAAAGCCGCCACGACCACCACCCTCGCCGCGTCCAGCAGTTCGCTCGTCTTTGGCCAGCTTTTGACGCTCACCGCGACGGTCAAGGCGACTAAAGCCATACCAGGCTTCACCCCGCAAGGTAGTGTTGAATTCCTCGACAACGGCGAGCCGCTCCACACCTTGACCCTCACCGGCAACTCGACTGCAACCTGGCCCCTCACCCCCTCCGCCACCGGCAGCCACAGCTTTACGGCCGTCTACATCGCTTCACTCGATTTCAACGGCAGCACCTCGGCCGCAAAGAAATTGACGGACGCCAAGGACAAGTCCACCATCCAGATCATCGCCCCCGCCGCGGGAACCCCAATTGCGCACAACCAGACGTTCAGCATGAGCGTGCACGCCTCGGTCATCGCCCCAGGCGGAGCGCCCCTGACCGGCGGGCAAGTCATCATCAACGACAACGGCAAGCAGATCGCCACCGTTTCCCTCGATAGTCAAGGCGACGCCACCACCCTGCCGCTTGTTTACAACACCGCCGGAAAGCACAGCTTCACCGCCGTCTTCTCCGGCGACGCCGACATCCTGGCCGCCACCTCCTCGGCCCTCAAGCTGACCATCACGTAATCGCCAATAGGCCCGTCGACTCGAATTTATCCGCGACGCTGAATCGTCGGTTCGAACACCCGCAAACCGGAAATTCGGTCGCAGGGGATGAAGTACGGATTATCGGGCATGGAAATTCACGGGCGTGCAAAAGCGCAGGAGTTGCTTACGAATCTGCACTGTCAGGCCTGAAATTCTGGGACCCTGTGCCTGTAAAAAAGTTCCGGAGATTTTGCGCATTTGGGCTCAAGTTTGGGGTAGACTTCCGCACGCGGCATCGGCCGCTGTGGGGTTTTCCTCAATCCATGTGGTTTGCTTCTTTGAGGGTGCTTCAATGATGGAACGGCGGTCTCGGCGTGATCGGCGGGTGCGCGGGCGGGAACTGATCGAGGGGCTCGAGGCGCGCCTGCTGATGTCGGCCGCGCCGTTTGCCACGTCGTATGCAGTGATGGTAATGGATGCGCCGCAGTTGCCCAATAACCCGGTGCAGGTGGATGTGGATATTCCCTCGCAGACGCCGGTTCAAAGTGCGCCCGACAATTCCGCGGTCGACATTCAGGTGCGGACGGTCGCGGGGGGAATCTACCTGACGGCCGCGGTGTCGAGCCTCGTGGACGGGGCTCCGGCGCCGACGGGCACCGTGGATTTTTACGATGAAGCGGGATTCCTCGGGACGGTGGCACTATCCGGAACGTTCCGGAACATGATCGTCGTGCCGGCCGGTGAGCATACGTTCTTCGCGACCTACTCCGGCGACGTAAACTTTTTGCCCAGCCAGACCTCGGGCGATGCGTTTCTGATCAACCCGACAACGACCGCGACAAGCGCGACGGCCAAGGGCACCTTCGCCACCGACACCATCGGCGAGCGCGTCCGGCCCACGCGATTCCTGTCCGAGACGAATTTCTTTACCGCCCACGGGATGGCCGTTGGTGCAAGCGCGGCCTCGCAGAGCGACACGGCGAGCACGCCGCCGCCGGGCGTCGATACGTCGCAACTGTCGCTTTACGCATTCGCCGGGAAGGCCAAACAGCAGGCGGCCGCGATGGCGATCCCGCCGGCGGGGAACGGCGGCCTGCAACCTGGCGATGTCGGGTCGCCGCCGCTGCGGTTTTCCACGATCAGCTTTTCGATCGCGGTGCCGAAGCTGAGGGTAAAAGCCTGACCGCTCCCTGGTTTCACCCTTTCAATCCTGATGGAACGTCATCCATGGCGCTTTGCGCGCGGGGCACTGCGCAGTATTCTCCGCATTCCTCTTGTTTTTGGAGTGTCGGATGGCAGCGCGACGTGGTCGGAGTTCGAATGCGAGTGCGGTTGGGGTGGCGGTGCTGGGTTGCGGCGTGGTCGGCGCGGCGACGGCTGATGCGCTCTTGCGCGAGGCCTCGCTTTTGAAGCGGCGGTCGGGAGTCACCGTGGAACTGCGGCACGTGGTGGAAAAGAATCCGGAGGCGGCAAAGCGCGCCAAAATTCCGGAGAAGCTGGTGCGATCGGATATTGCGGCCGTGCTGGCGGATAAACAAACCCAGGTGGTGGTGGAATTGATCGGGGGAATTGAGCCGGCGCGGACGCTGGTGCTCCAGGCGATCAAGGCGGGGAAACATGTGGTGACGGCAAATAAATACTTGCTAGCGATGCATGGGCGGGAGATTTTAAATGCGGCGAAGCGGGCTGGGGTGAGCGTGGGATTCGAGGCCAGCTGCGGCGGAGCGATTCCGATCATTGCGGCATTGACGCAGTCACTGCTGGCGAATGACATTTCGCGGATCGTGGGGATTGTGAACGGGACATGCAATTATATTCTGACGCAGATGACGCAGCACGGCCAGCCATATGCAGAGGCCCTGGCCGGGGCGCAGGCGGCGGGCTTTGCGGAGCGGGATCCGACGTTTGATGTGAATGGGACGGATTCGGCACATAAGCTGGCGGTGATGGCGGGGCTGGCGTTTGGGGCGGAGGTGCCGTTTGAGAAGATTGAGCGCGCGGGGATCGACGGGCTTTCGGATATTGATTTGAAGTTCGCCAAAGAGTTTGGGTATGTGTGCAAGCTGCTGGCGATTGGAGAGAAGAGCGTGGGGGGCCTGAGCCTGCGGGTGCATCCGACGTTTGTGAAGTCGGATCAGCTGCTGGCGAACGTGCATGGGTCGTTTAACGCGATCAGCGTGCGCGGGCATGCGGCGGGGGAGACCCTTTATTACGGACGCGGGGCGGGCGGAAAGCCGACGAGTTCGGCGGTAGTGTCGGACATCCTGGCGATTGGTCTGGGGACGGCGCCGGTGCTCTTTGCGCGGTTGCCGCTGCTCACGAAGAAGCGGGAAGTGCCGTTTGTGCCGAGCAGCGAGATCGTCTCGCGCAATTACCTGCGGGTGACGACGCTGGATGTGCCGGGGGTGATGGCGCAAATTGCGAATATTTTGAGCAAACATCGCATTTCGCTGGCTGGTATTAATCAGCATGAGAGCCGTTCGGGCCAGAGCGTGCCAATCGTCATAACGACTCATGAAGTGAAGGATGGGGACGTTTCGCGGGCGATCAAGGAGATCGATCAGTTGAAGAGCATCACGGCGAACACGGTGAGGATACGGGTATTGGGGTAATGAGATGGACGCGGCGAGAAAGTTTGCTTACCGGAATATTCTCTACCCGGCGATGTTAGAGATGAGGGTTTCAGTTTCCCCGGGCCCGGGCGAGGACGGTTCAATGTCGCCCACCTCGCAATGGTCGCGCCGGCAGGCGTTGGCAGACTGGCTGCATAACCTGGCAATGTATTCGGGGCTTGAGTTTGAGGGATTTCAGGAGAAATACTTTTGGGGTGATTATGCACGCTTCGAGAAACAGCACCCTGGCGGATTCCCTTATCGTCAACAGTTCGAAAAAGACTTGGCGGAGTTCCGAGCATCGGGTTGAGATTGAGGGGGATTATTTGTGCGAATCGGATTCTTGAGAGTTGGTAAGGGCGCCTTCCGCTCGCGCCGGGAAGTTACGGCGACCCTGGCCCCGGCCGATAGGATGCTGATGGATTGGGGGGGTGATTTCCGATAGCATTGTTGTATGCGACGGGTGGACAAAATCCCCTTTGATAAGACTGCGTTTCGCGTCTTCAGCTCCTTTGAAGAGATGGAGCAGGCGGACATTGACCACGACATGTCGCAGACGCCGGAAGAGCGGTGGCAGGAGATGGAAATCATCAGGCAGTTGAACCATGCGGACTATGACCCCGTTACCTCGCGAATTCCAAGACCTGTTAAGATCATTCAACGCGCAGGAATTAAGGTATCTGCTCGTCGGCGGGTGGGCCGTCGGACGCCACGGGTATAAGCGCTACACCGGCGATATTGATTTCTGGATCGCGGCATCCCCCGAAAACGCTGATCGCCTGATCTCGGCGCTCATGAAATTCATAGGGGTTGCACCAAGAAAAGAATCCATCACAGAAGGCCGCAAGACGGTGGAATTCGGTAATCCGCCGCTGAAAGTTCATATCATGTGCGACATCAGCGGCGTCGAGTTCGATAAATGTTATCGAAACAGGGTCGAGACAGACTGGGACGGGATTGTCGTTCCGGTTATTGGGCTGGAAGATCTGTTGAAAAACAAAAGTTCCACGGGCAGACTCAAAGACAAAGCAGATGTGTCATCCCTGAAGAAGAGACACCAGAAGAGGAAGAGAAAGAAGAAGAAATGAAATACGCATTGATCATTCCGGATGGGGCGGCGGATACGCCGATGGAAGAGCTTGGCGGGAAGACGGTTTTGGAAGTCGCGAAGAAACCGAACATGGATGCGGTGGCGATGGGCGGGAAGCTCGGGACGGTGCGGACGACGCCGCCCGGATACTCCGCTGGGTCTGACGTGTGCACGCTCTGCCTCCTGGGATATGAGCCGGCGAAATACCATCCGGGCCGGGCGCCTTTGGAAGCCGCGGCCATGGGCCTGGTGCTCGATGCCCAGCAGGATTGGGCCTTCCGCTGCAACCTGGTGACGATCATCGACGGCGTGATGATGGATCACTCGGCGGGGCATATCGGCGACAAGGAAGCCCGGTTGCTCTTGGATGCAGTAAAGAAGGAGCTGGCCCCGGATGCGGGGACGACGCCCCTGACGTTTTACCCTGGGGTGAGCTACCGCAATTTAATGACCTACCGGGGCGGCGATTTTGGTGGGCTAAAGACCACGCCCCCGCACGATATTCCAGAGCAGCCGATCAAGAACTACATGCCCAAGGGAAAGGGCGGCGAGATCCTGACATCGCTGATCGAGCGCAGCCACGAGGTGCTCAAGGACCATGAGGTGAACCTCACCCGGCGGGACCTGGGTGAAAACGAGGCGACGCATATCTGGCTCTGGGGCCAGGGGCGTGCGGCAAATGTGCCGACGTTTGAGAGCCGGTATAAAAAGCGCGGCGCGATGATCACAGCGGTGGATCTGCTCCGCGGCATCGCAAATCTGCTGGGCTGGCAAAACCTCGAGTGCCCGGGGATCACAAGCTATCACGACACGGACTACGCGATGCAGGGCAAGGTGACCTGCGACGCCCTCGATAAATATGACATTGTCTGCTGCCACGTGGAGGCGCCCGACGAGTCATCACATGCCGGAAATTATGCCGAGAAGATCGCGTCGATCGAGGCGATCGACACCCACGTCGTCGGCCCGGTGCTCGCGAAATTGAAGACCTATCCGGAATGGCGGATGCTGATCATGCCCGACCACGCAACACAATGCTCCACGCGCAAGCACTATGACGAGCCCGTGCCCTTTGCGATCGCCGGCACCGCGATGCCCGCGCGCGAAAACATCCAACTCCCCTACACCGAAGCCGCCGCCAGGCAGGGCGACCTGCATGTGCAGCAGGGGTTCGAGCTGATGGAATATTTTCTCTATGGCAACCTGAACAAGTAACACAACCCAGTTAAATCACGCCCCATATCTTCAAACTGGCGTCGTGGGTCCCTATTATTTTGCCCGCTCCTGTGAGGCGCCGGGGCTGCTGAAACTCGTGCCCTCACGTTTCAGTACGCGCGGAAACGATTTTCTCTGGCGGAAGCAGCGCCTCACTTAGGCTGGGGAGTCTGTCGGCGCAAAGCCGCGGCGGAGGGTATTTTCGGTGATCGCCCGCGGGTCGGTGAATTGGAGGAGGTAATCCGGGCCCCCCGCCTTGGCACCGACACCTGAGAGGCCGAACCCGCCGAAGGGTTGGCGGCCGACGAGGGCGCCGGTGATGGCGCGGTTCAGATAGAGGTTGCCCACGCGAAATTCACGGCGAGCGCGTTCCAGATGTGATGGCGTGCGGGAATAAACACCGCCGGTGAGTTTATAGGCGGAATCGTTGGCGAGCGCGAGGGCATGCGAAAAATCGCGGGCGCGGAGCACGGTCAGCACCGGGCCGAAGATTTCTTCGCGAGCGATGCGATGCTGCGGCTGGACGTTTGTAAAAATGTGCGGCGTGATGAGGCGGGGATTTTCGGTTTTCAATTTTCGATTTTCGATTTCGCCCGCGGAATCCGGGTACACGAGGGTGGCTTCCTGCTTTCCGACTTCGATATAGCGGCGAATCTTCTCCGCGGCGGCATCATCAATCACCGGGCCAATGTCCGTTCCTGGATTGCGCGGGTCGCCGACCACCAGCGCCCGTGTGGATTCAATGAGGCGGGCGAGGAATGCGTCATGTATGGAATCCAGCAGAATCAGGCGGCTGCCGGCGGAGCATTTTTGTCCGGCAAAACCGAAGGCGGATTGCCGCACGCCCAGCACCGCTTCATCGAGGTCCGCGGATTCATCGATGATGATCGCATTCTTGCCGCCCATCTCGCAGATGATGCGCTTCACGAACGGCTGCTCCGGCGGGGTGTTCGCGGCGACCCGCATGATTTCCAGGCCAACGTCTTTGGAGCCGGTGAATGCGACGATCGCGACGCGCGGATCACGCACCAGCGCGGCCCCCACAATTTCGCCTTTCCCCGGAAGATACTGCACCACATCACGCGGCACGCCCGCCTTCCAGAGCGCTTCGCAGAGCCGCCGGGCGATCGCGGGCGTCTGCTCGGCAGGCTTCACGATCGCCGTGTTACCGGTGACCAGCGCCGCCACAGTCATTCCCGTGCAGATGGAGAGCGGAAAATTCCACGGAGCGATGATCGCCGCGACGCCGCGCGGCTCGTGGAAAATCAGATTGGTTTCTCCGGCGAAATGGCCAACCAGCGGCGGCGCGTGGGGCGTGAGCAGCGGCACCGCGAGGCGCGCGTAATACTCGCAGAAATCGACCGCCTCGCACACATCGCCGTCAGCCTCGGTGCGGATCTTCGCGGATTCCAGCATGATCTGCGCGGCAAGGCTGTCGCGGTTTTCACGGAGAATCGCAGCGGCTTTCTGAATAATCGCGGCACGCTCGGTGGGAGCGCGATCACGCCACGATGGGAATGCCCGGGCCGCAATGCTGACCGCGTTTGCCGCCGCGGATTCAGTGGCATCAGGAGGGACGTCGGCGAGCTGGGCCGCCGAAAGCGCGTGATCGAAGGCGGCGCGGATCGAAGCTTGCGAGAAATCACGGAGCGGTTCGTTCGAAAATTCCGAGCGGCGATGATCCGCTTCCTTGGCGGTGTCAACAGGTGGGGCGAGCAGCGCTTCATCGGTGGCGTTCATCTGGCCGGCGCGGACGAAGCCCTGATTGCTTGTGTTTTCCAAGAGACGCCGCACAAGATACGCCATGCCCGGAATCATCTCGCCCAGCGGCACATATTCGCGCACGCGCCAGCCGCGCTGGGCGAGCGCCGATTTGAGCCCCTCGGCCATTCCGCGCAACGCTTGAAATTCGATCGCATTCTGCGGCAATGCGGCGGACTCGAGTTCCGCAATCGCCCGGGCCACCGAGCGGGTGTTGTGCGTGCCCAGCGCCAGCATGATGCCGCCGGTGTCTTTGTCGAGCGGGGTCTGGGCAATGAGCATCGCGGTGATGCGCTCAAAGCAGGCGTCCGTTTCGCCTTTGTCGCGCCAGACCGGTGCGGGCCAGTTCTGCATCGCGGCATGCAGTGTTTCATAATCCCAGTACGCCCCCTTGAGCAGGCGGACGGTGACGTGCCGGCCATTCGCGCGGGACCATTCGGCGAGATCGCGAGCATCGGATTCAGCGCTGCGCAGATACGCCTGGAGTGCCAGCCCCGCCGGAAACGCGTGCCGCTCGCAGCAGCGTTTGAAGAGCCGGAGGGTGAGCTCCTTGAGTGCGTGCTGCTCCATGTCAAAGTTGATGAAGACATTGTTTTTGCCGGCGAGCTCTAGGAGGGGGGCAAGGGCGTTTTCGAGGCGATCGAGCGAACCTTCGGCATCCACCGGCGAGACGTGGCCATCGAGGGCGGAAATTTTTATCGAGACATTCGCTCGCGGAATGTCGCCAAGATGGTCGCGCTCCAATTGTTCGGTCGCCGGCCAGGAGGCGATTTTGTGTGGAAGTTCCTCGATGAGCGTGCGGTAGCGCCCCGAATAAGCCGCGGCCTCCGCATGCGAGACGCACGCCTCGCCCAGCAGGTCAACGGAAAAGGCGATCCGTTCGCGCCAACGTTCCTGCAGCGCCGGGAGCGCTGCCGCGAGATTTTCTCCCGCGATAAAGGTGCGTGCCATCTGCTCGATTTGCGACGCCGTGGTGCGGGCCAGCGTCCCTTTGAGAAATCCGCCGGCCTTGATGGCGCCGGAGATCACCGGCGGGAGTTTTATGCCCGGCTGCTGGAGGTATTCGAGAAGATGCTGGTGGATTTGCTCGGGGGTTTTGAGGACGGGAAAGAGATCGACGAAACGGAAGAGCTCCGTTTTGAAGTGGTCATCCGCAAGAGCCGCGGCGATCCATTTGTCCGACCAGAACTTTGCGGAGAGCGGGCTCGTGTGTTCAAGCTGTCGGAAGGCGGCAAGCAATTCCCGGCCGATTTCCTGCGTGCGCAATTCAACGGTGTCAGCGTTTATCGATGAAGGGGAAACCGATCTGGAACGGGCCGCATGCATGGAGGCTCCGGCGATTCAGGCCGCGGTTTGGTGCGGCATTGAATTGTAGCGCGGAGAAAGCCGGTCGTCAGATCAGGGAATTGCCTGAAGGGCCGCGAGAATTTCGGCATCGTCCCGCGCCTCCCGCATCGGCTGCTCCTTGAACCACGCGACTTTGCCGTCGCGGCCGATAATCACCGTGGCCCGCCGGCCGATGTTCGCCTCGGGCAGAAACAGGTCGTACTTCTGCACAACCTCGCGCTTCATGTCACTGAGCAGGTCGTACTTGATGCCGTACTTTTCGCGAAACGCTTTGTGCGTCCACACGGAATCCACACTGATCCCCAGCAGCACGGCATCCTTATTCTCGATCGCCGGCAGGTCAACGATAAAGCAGGCGTGCTCATTGGTGCAGACCGGCGAAAAATCGAGCGGATAAAACGCCAGAACAACCTTCTTCCCTCGGAGGCCGCTGAGGCGGATCTTCTGTTTGTCCTGGTTCTCGAGTTCAAAATCGGGGGCTTCCTGGCCGATGGTGATGGGCATGTGTGACTCCTGTTTGATCAGGCACCAGCGCGAATCGCGGGGCCGCGGCGGGCAGTATAGCGGTTGGCGGATCGGTCTGGATAGAATGGTGCGATGCCAACGGAACCGTTTATCGTCGAACTTTCCAAGGAATTTTCGTTCGAGGCCGCCCATAGCCTTCCGAACGTCCCGTCGGGCCACAAGTGCGGCCGGCTTCATGGCCATTCCTTCCGCGTGGAGGTCACCGTCCGCGGCCCCGTCGATCCCAAAACCGGCTGGCTGATGGACTTTGCGGATTTAAAGGCCAAATTCCGACCGCTGGAAGAAGCGCTCGATCACCGCTTCCTCAATGAAATCCCGGGACTGGAAAATTCCACCAGCGAAAACATCGCCCGCTGGATCTGGCGGAAGTTGAAACCCGAAGTGCCGCAGCTTTTCGCGGTAACAGTTAATGAGACCTGCACCAGCCGCTGTGTCTACCGCGGAGAATAAAGCGTCAGCTTTTTATTGGTGCCATTCAGCGGTATTCAAACCATTCCTGCTTCGGGCCGTGGATAACCAGTGCCACATGGTTTAGTACGTCCCGCCCCAGCACGCCGATATCGGAGTCCGTGATGGCATAACGCCCGCGATAGATTTTGCCCTGAAACAGCACGTCGAGACTGGCCGCTGCGGCCATTTGGCGGTTTCCGTCAAATCCGACAAGTTCGTAGACGGCTCCTTCTTCGAGCCTTACGCCTAGCTGTTCAACCGCCCTTTTTGGTAACAACGTGATGTCTGCGCCCGTGTCCAAGAGCAATTGCACTCCCGGAAACGTCGCCGCCGTCAGCGTGTCCCGCAGGGTTACCTCTGCTATCGCGGCAGGAGGCTGAAATTGCACCGTGTCATAGCTGGGCATCGTTAAGCATCTAAGATTTCCTTGTGGAAATCCCCGAGGTCCTGCGGATTTGCGAGTCGCGGACTGCGAAGGTGGATCACCTCCCGCGCGGGGCTCGCGATGGCGTCGGCGACGATCACAAAGACCTTCGTGTTCTCCGGCAAAGAGACCTTCTCCTCCAACCGAATCTTCCCGTTCTCCACAACGCCTTGAATCGCTGTAATGACCATGTCGCACCTCGATAACCGTCCAGCGCATTATACCCTATTCTTCAGGCTGTTTTTAGGCGATCGCTGCAGTCACGGCGAATCGATCAATAACCAATCGACGGCGTCCACGCGCCGCCCCCTTCGCTGATCACCGCTTCGTACGGCCCCATCGCCATCAGCGACATCGGCTTCATGCAGCGCATCTTCATCTCGAGCGCCCTCCGGAGGAGTTCTCCGTTGCGGGTTGGAATAAAGATCCGATGCGACGGCGGCGGCACGTTGCGGGCGGCCTGCACGGCCGTCACCAGTAAATCCTCCGCGGATTCGGCGGCGCCATGTCCCAGAAATCCCGGCACAAGGTACGCCACCAGTTTGCCATCCCGGAACCGCCCAAATGGCGTGAAACCGCCACGCGCTCCGTGTTCCACCATGAAGGCCAGTTCATTCTTCCGCGAAACCTGAATCATCCGCCCGCAGAGCTCATCGCATGCCGCAAGATCGCTCGCGGCAAGCGGCCGGACAGAATCGTCGGCCTTCTCCGCCGGCAACATCTCCATCAACACCAGCGGCTCAGTCACCGTAAAGCCCAACGAGGTATACAGCGAGAGCGACTGCATGTTGAATCCCTCCTGCACCAGGCGCACCATCGGCCCGCGGTTCCGAAGCGACCATTCAGTAATGTGCCGCATCAGTTCCCGCCCGACGCCTTTGCCCTGAACGGTTGGATCGACGGTGATCGGGCCGATTGAAGACACCGGATCGAAAATGGCGACGAAATTGGAGCCGACAATTTTGCCATCGAGCATCGCCGTGACGCCATAAACATTCGGGTTGTTCAGGAACATACCCGCGAGCATGCCGGCGACTTCCATCGTTGGGATATCCACCGGGAAGCGATGCTGCTCCTGAATCCCCTTGAACGCCTCGAAAATGATCCGGGTGATCTCGGGAAAATGCGATGGGTTCGCGCGGACGAGCGCCAGGGCCATGGTCTTTCCTTTTTTATCGCATCGTGCGGGCGCTCATGCCGGCGGAACAAGCGCCGATCGCGGCAGCATCCGCTGCATGTAAAGCACATCCAGCCAGCCGCCCAGTTTATGCCCCGCCTCGCGCAGCCGGCCGACTTCCACAAATCCTGCCGCTGCATGGAGCGCGATGCTGGGCGACTGATCCGCCGAAATGATCGCGATCACCGAATGACAAGGCAAGGCGGCCGCGCGCTCCAGCAGGTCCGAAAGAAGCGCCCGCCCGATCCCGCGCCGCGGATAATCCGGATGCACGTAAATGGAATCCTCCAGCGTGAAGCGATACCCCTCTCGTCTGTGAAAGGGGTTCAACGCTCCCCAACCCCGCACGGCTCCCTCGACAGTCGCAACTGTCACCGGCAGCACGGCAGCGGCGTGCTCGGCAAACCACGCCCGGCGCTCCTCCTCGGTTGTCGGCTGCATCTGATAGGTGCACGTGGAGATTGCGACGAAGTGGTTGTAGATGGCATTGATTGCCGGAAGGTCAGCTTCAACAGCAAGTCGGATTTCGGTGGTCATGAGGGCATTGTGCAGAGGGTGCTAAGGGTCGGCAACAAAACCCCGTTCGATTATGTAAAGCTTACTTACCGGGACGACCCCGGCACGCTTGGGCCGTTCGCACCCCTTAACATTCTCAGCTGCGGCGAATGCCGGGTGGAGCTCATCCTTTGCCGATGTGTACGATCAATGCGCAGCCATTGGTTTTAGGATGGCGAATTTCGTTTTGGTAATTTCTATGGAATGAGAAGAATTTTCCGGCAGTTTCACAGTTGATCTGGGCCAATTGATCTCAACGGGCCGTCCCTGCGGTCTCACATGGAGAAGCGCCGCCTGTGCAAGTCCCCCGCCTTCTGCTTGCGCACCGCCTTGGCGACCTCCAGGAGAATCTTGGGCTTATCCAGCCGGCCCTCGGTCGTGTAGACCAGCCGGGCGATCTTTGCCAGGCTCCCATCTGCCGAGGACGAAAGCACATACGGCGGCACGATGAAGCATGCCTGCATGCCCAGCGTCTCCAGGAAGTCCATGTCCGTGATGGTGTCTTCCAGCGTGCCGGCGGCCATGGCTGCCAGATCCTGCGATGAAAGCCGATGAAGCGTGGCGAAAGGCATAAGATAATTCCTTTGCAAGATCCCCTCCATGTGCTGGACCATTGCAATTGGCGTACGACGCGGATCATCCCTGACTTTTTTTTCACGAACCCTGTTGCCGGCGCGCAATCCAACTTGGGCGGACTGAACCGCTTTTGTCGGCGATATCAGAAGTTGCGCGGTACGACACGAGGCCAAAGCGCCCGGGAAAATTTGCCCTGCGCTTGCGTGCTAGGAACAATATAGATCAGGCTTAAGAATTGGCAAATTTTTACTCAGGGAAAACGTGATTTTTTGCTGAGCAAAGTCATCTTTATTGCCCCCGTTTGCGTAAGTGATGGGCGGAGCCTCCCTTGAAAACGATTGTGCAAAAAGGCGCAAGTTCGGCGCTCCTGCGGTGGAAGGGATGAGAAACGCCTCGCCGGCATTCTCCGGTACAATCTCCTTCCGCCATTACATGAGGGCTGCGATGACCAACCAGATCGCCGCGGAAATTGAAGCGCTCCGCCTCCAAATCCGCCACCACGACGAGCTCTATTACCAGCACGCCAAGCCGGAGATTTCCGATCAGCAATACGATGCCCTGATGCGGAAGCTCCAGGAACTCGAACGCGCCCATCCCGGGCTGCTCACGCCCGATTCCCCCACCCAGCGCCTCGGCGGCGAGGCCATCGACGCATTCAAGTCCGTCCGCCATTCCGTCCGCATGATGTCCATCGATAACACCTACGACGAATCGGAGGTGCGCGAATTTGACACACGCGTCCGCAAGCTCCTCGGGACCGCCGACTTTGCCTACACCTGCGAGCCCAAGATCGATGGCGTCTCCCTGTCCCTGCGCTACCAGGATGGCAAGCTCGTCACGGCTGCCACCCGCGGCGACGGCCAGTTCGGCGACGATGTCACGCACAACGCCCGCACGATGCGCAACGTCCCCTTCGAGCTGAAACTCAAATCCCAAAACGCAAAACGAAAAGCCGACGTTGCCGGCCTGTTTGCACCGGGCAGCTCCGGCGAACAAGCCTCCATCATCGAGGTCCGCGGCGAGGCCTACATCGCCAAGGCCGACTTCCTCAAACTCAACGCCGCCCAGGAAGAAGCCGGCGAGGAAACCTACGCCAATCCCCGCAACACTGCCGCCGGCGCCCTCAAGCAGCTCGATCCAAAGATCGCCGCCTCCCGCAAACTGCAATTCCTTCCCCACGGCTCGGGCGAAATTCAGGGGCTCGAGGTCAAAACGTATCACGAATGGCAGGAAGTGCTGCGCGGGCTGGGCTTCCACACCAATGACAGTTTTGAGCGCTGCCCGGACGTCGAATCGGTGCTGTCGTACATCCGGAAGTTCGCCCAGGCACGGGCTT
>Ga0265314_10001861_pt1 | contig 22625 bp, 17 predicted proteins | sample 4126metaG_FD_203106 | JGI IMG/M metagenome (GOLD analysis project Ga0265314, IMG submission 203106) | Rhizosphere microbial communities from Carex aquatilis grown in University of Washington, Seatle, WA, United States - 4-1-26 metaG | ecosystem: Host-associated > Plants > Roots > Rhizosphere >... | reverse complement strand
CCTTCGGCGAGGGCTCGTGCCGCCCGGGCTCCGATCGCCGGACCGGGTCGCATGCTTCCACCGAGGACCAGGGGAGCCATGACTCCCTCGAAGAGCTGCGCCGCGATCATGTCGAGCGTTCGGGCCATGCTTCACTCGCCTTTGGTCTCGTCCCGCCCCGCGTTGGGCCCCGGCACGGGTCCCACCGGCGTCACTCTCAGGTCGATGAGCGCCTCGGAAAGCGTGCGCACGATCGCGTCGGCCGTCGCCGCTTCCCACGGCGTTGCCTCGAGCAGAGCCGTCTCGAGCGAAACGAAGGATTGCTCGTCGACCGCCCACGCCCGCCCGTCTGTTCCGAGGAACGTGGCGTGCGACAACTGCGCGCCGATCGTGCGCGCGATCACGTCCGGCGCGACAGCCGGCGTCACTCGGTGTCCCGCCGGCACGTACAGGTTCGGGTGAATCTCGACGAAGAACGTTCCAAGCGGGATCGACTGGACGCCGGCCTTCCAGCGGAGCACCGCCCCGCGGGAGGTGATGGCGATGCGCGCCTGCGCCAGCGTCGCCGGGGGAAGGACATACGCCAGGCGACGAAGGAGCGGCAGCTGCTCGGGAGGAATGCAGGTGGCCGTTGCATCGCGCCACCGCGCGGTCGAAGGCACGACGCGCAGGGGTACCTGGACGGCCTCTGGCGGCATGGTTCGCACTGCCACAGTCGCACCGCCGTCCTCCGCTCGCATCGCGATGGGGCCGAAGGCCGAGAGCGGAGCCATCGGCGGCAGCCGATCGATGATCCAAGGACTACCGCCGCCGCCGCGCAAGAGAACGAGGCCTGCGGCCTCGAACACGGGGCAGGCCCGGAGCTCGATCGGATGCTGGTATCCCGCTTCGACCGCGACGCCCGGCGCCACCGGCAGGAAGCACGCGATTCCCGGTGTTGCGTGCACGAGCGGACGCATCCGCCCGGGCAGCTCCGGGACTCGCATCACCCATCGTCGCACCGGGGCGTCGTCGAGAGGACTTGGCGGCGCCCACTCGGCTACGCAAACATCGCCGTCGACCCGCGATCGCACGAAGTAGCGCGCGATCGCCGGCCCCAGCCCCTCTTCGACCACCACGATGCGCGGCCCCGGTTCGACCTTCGTCGACGGGTCGACCCGGGGCATGAGCCGCAGCAGGAGCGCGCGCAGATCGATTCGCCGCTCGACGTCATAGGTCTGCGAAAAGCGATCGTGGTAGAGCGCGAACGCCGCGTCGGTGGAAATCAAGTCCGGCGCGTCGTAGCCGAAAGGCGCCGCCGAGTCGCGGTACTGCACGAAGTGGCGCGACGTTCCGGTGAACGCAAAGCCCCCCACGAGTCGCGCTGTTTCCGCCATGCGGTCCATGCGGTCACTGGATTCGGCCGCGAACTCGAACGTGATCTCCCGCGTGCCGAGCTTCGATCGGACGACGCTCATCGTCAGCGTACGGGCAAAATCTTCCAGCGAGTGCTCGCGCGCATGGGCGGCGAGAAACATCACCAACCGATCGATCGACGAAAACAGGATGAGGCCCTTGGTGCCGAGGGCGACACCCTTGGCGTCCAGGCCGAGGCCGGGCGTGTGCACTCGCGTTTGGTGCAGAGCGATGCGTTCGATCATCGTCGGGGCCAAACCATCTTCATGGTTCGAACGCTCTCGCGAAGACGCACACGGCGCCGAGCACTGCGGCTGCGACAGTCTCGGTGCGCAAGACGAGTCCCCCCAGGGACGCAATCGCCCACCCGCGCGAGGACGCTTCCTCGACTTCGCCTGCCTCGAGCCCGCCTTCGGGGCCGCACGCGAACGCGAGCGGAGCTCCGCTCGCCAGCGCCCCGAAGAGCGCCGGTCCGAGGGGCATGGTTGCCCGTTCCCACAGGCAAAACCGCACGGCGTCGGCCGGTGCTCGGGCGAGGGCGTCGGCCCATGGGGACGGCCCGTCGACGGGCGGTGCCTCACTGCGCCCGCACTGGCGCGCTGCCTCTTGCGCGATGCGCGCCCAGCGGGCTTGGCGGTCCGATGCGCGCGCCGCATCGAGCCGTACGACGCTGCGCGAGGTGGTCGCGATCGTGATCCGATTCGCGCCGAGCTCCGTCGCGTCGCGCACGATGCCGTCGCATTTTTCGCCCTTGGCCAGTCCCTGGATCCACGCGACCACACGGAGCGGACGAGCTGTCCCATCACGTAGGGCTCCGAAGAGCACAGTGATCGCGTCAGGCTCGGTCTTCAGCACGACGCCCGGTGCTTCGCGCCCGCTCGCGGGGTCGAAGGCGACGAATGCATCGTCTGCGCGCAGGCGTAGAACGCGCCCTAGATAGTGCGCGACGGCGCCTTCCAGCCGCCGCTCGCCGGGGGCGAGGCCGGCCATGGGAGCGCGGATCGTCATTCGAGGCCCCAGGGGCAAGGCGTTCGACGTAGCGTGGCGCGAGCGGCCATTGGGCGCTTATGATGACATCGTTGAGGACACGGTCGCGACTTCCCGAATTGTGGCCGCGGCCCGCCACGGCCGGGGACTCTGCCCGGTATCTGGCTCTCGGCGGTGTCTGCGTCGCTCTGATCGGCGCATGCGGTCAAGCGAGTCCGGCCAAGCCCGACCCCGCGGCTCAGGTCGTCCGACAGTATGCGGTCAACCTCGACGCCAACTACAAGGACGCCCTGACGCAGATCGGAGCCCTCAAGTCCGCGGTCGACGCTTTCGTCGGCACGCCGAGCGCCGACGGCCTGGCCGCGTGCCAGCAAGCGTGGCTGAGCGCGCATCAATGGTTCGGCCAATCGGAGTACAGCCGCTTTTACGGTGGGCCCATCGACCAAGCGCAGGGCGGCATGAACGAATGGCCGATCGACGAAGCTTTTATCGATTACACAGTCGGCAATCCGCAGGAAGGCATCATCAACGACCTCACCACGTATCCTCTGATCACCCAGCAAGTGCTTGCCTCGGCGGACGAAAAGGGCGGCCTCGAAAACCTCTCGACGGGCTTTCATGCCATCGAGTTCCTGCTGTGGGGACAGCGCGCCGATCAGACCCAGGGGCCGGGCACACGTCCTTATACCGATTACGTCGACGGCGGCACGAGCGCAAACCAGGATCGCCGGCGGACCTACCTGCAGGTCGTGACGTCGATGTTGCTCGACGATATGCGCGGCCTGGAGGCCGAGTGGGATCTGACGAGCAAGACGAGCTACGGGTCCCAACTCTTGGCCGGCAGCCCGGAAGATGGGCTCACGAAGATGTATCGTGGTTTCTCGCAGATGGCGATTTCGGAGCTCTTCTACGAGCGGATGTACGACCCCATCGTTTCGCAGGACCAGAAGGACGAGGAGTCTTGCTTCAGCGAGAGCACGCTCGGCGACCTGATCGCGAACGCGCTCGGCGACGAGGACGTGTACCTCGGGCGCTACCAGACACTGCTCGGGTCGACGCTACAGGGGCCGTCGATCTCCGACCTCGTCCGGGCGAAGAGCCCCGCGCAAGACGCCCAGGTGCGACAGCAGCTCGCGGCGGTGCGCGCGGCCATCGAGGCCATACCCCCGCCGTTCGATCACTCGGTCCTGGCGTCGCCGACGTCGCCCGAGAACATGGCGGTGCAGGCGGCGGTCGCCGCATACCAGCCGGTTCAAGCGACGCTCGACGCGGTCGCGAAAACGCTCGGAATCGCAAACAATCTCTAGGCCACGATGGGGCCATCTTCGACCCGTTGGCCGCTTCTCGGTGCAGCCGCAGTGGCCGCTCTCGCGGCGGTGGCAGCGTGTTCCTCCAACGGGTCTGGAGCGGGGTCCGACGCGAGCGCGGGCGCGTGCCAGGCCTACACCTCGGCCGCGAGCCTCACCCATCCGCAAGTGTCGCTGCGGGCGGACGTCCTGCCGCTGTTTCAGGGGGCTTGCTCGGCGCAGGCGCGCCCTTGCCATGGCGATCCCGTCGTCACTCTGGAGGGAAGGCCGTTCCTCGGCCTTTCCGACGGCGGCACCGACGCAGGGCTCGTCGTCCAGCAGCTCGTCGGGGTGCCCTCCAACGAGGACCCGTCGATGAACCTGGTGACCGCCGGTGATCCCGCGCAGAGCTACCTGATGCACAAGCTCGACGACGACCAGTGCACGCTGGCGCCGGAATGCATGAAAGGCGTCAGCCCCTCCACCGATTGCGGATGGTTCATGCCGTATCGCGCCGACGCCCCGCTGCCGCCCGCTGTCCGTGACGCCGTTCGCCGCTGGATCGCGCAAGGCGCCCTGAACAATTAGCGAGAAGAAAGAGGTGGGCGCATGCGTAACAACACAAGTGGCCCCTGCAACACGCCCCTGGCGTGGTCGGTTGCCTGCGCGACGCTGGTCACGTGCGGTGGGAACCGGTCCCCCGCGGCCGGGTCCGATCCGAGCGCCGCTCTCCTCGGCGGAGACGGCACCGTCTTCGACCAGGGCGACGAGGCCTTCGCCTATCCCGCGAGCAACCTCCGGACCGTCAATCGGGGCCCCTTCCAACTGGGGGACGGCATCTTCAACCGCAATTGGGTAGCGGCTCCAGCGAGTCCCCAGGGCAACGATGGCCTCGGTCCCACCTACAACGCATTCTCGTGTTCGGGCTGCCATAGCAACAACGGCCGCGGAGCTCCGCCGCAGAGCGCCGGCGACCCGTTTCTCGGGCTTCTCTTGCGCCTGAGCATTCAGGGCACGGACGCACACGGCGGACCTGCACCCGACCCCGTCTACGGCGGTCAGCTCCAGCCCAACGGCATCCTGGGCGTTCCGGGCGAAGGCACGCCCTCGGTCTCCTACGTGGAAATGCCGGGCATGTATGCCGATGGGGAAGGGTACTCGCTTCGCAAGCCCACCTACTCGATCGACAACCTGAGCTTCGGTCCCTTGGATCCCGACGAAATGGTCTCTCCTCGCCTGGCGCCACAAACCGTGGGCCTCGGACTTCTCGAAGCCGTCGACGCGGGCACCATCGTGGCCTTTGCCGCGCAGAACGGCGGCAAGGCCAACCTTGTCTGGGACGATCGACTGCAGCAGAGCGTGCTCGGCCGCTTCGGCTGGAAGGCCAACCAGCCGAGCCTCGAGCAGCAAGTGCTGGGGGCGGCGCGCAACGACCTGGGCATCACCAACAGCCTGTACGCCACGCAGAACTGCCCTCCCGCGCAGACCGCGTGTGCCAACGCGCCGCTCTCGATGGATCAGCCCGAGCTCGAGCCTTTGCGGGAGAACGCGGTCGTCGTGCATGCGCTCGGGCTGGCGGTGCCGGCGCGGCGCAATCTCGATGATCCCGTCGCCTTGCGCGGCGAGCAGGTGTTCACCCAGGCTGGTTGCGCGGCGTGCCATATCCCGAAGATGACGACCGGTATGCTTTCGGGCTGGCCCGAGCTATCGAACCAGACCATTCGGCCCTTCACGGATTTGCTTCTGCACGACATGGGCCCCGACCTGTCCGATGGCCGTCCCGACTTCGAGGCCAGCGGGAGCGAGTGGCGCACTCCGCCGTTGTGGGGCTTGGGGCTCGTCCAACCGATCGACGGCTACCTATTTCTGATGCATGACGGGCGCGCGCGCGGTTTCGCAGAAGCGATCTTGTGGCATGGCGGCCAGGCCAATACCGCGAAAGAGTCGTTTCGCACGATGTCGAAGAGCGATCGCGAGGCGCTGATCTCGTTTCTCTCGTCGCTGTAGGGGTCAATGCGCCAACAGCACGGCGTTCTCCGACGCTGCGAGCAACTCTCCCGACGGCGTTAGGGCGAGCGCATACGGCTGCGAAATTTGGGCGGGCAGCGCCCCGGTCCGAACGCCTGCGGCGCCGACGACGCCAATGACGGTGGTGACCGCGCCCGTCGACGCGTCGACGCGTCGTACGACGTTGTTGAAGGTGTCCGAGACGAACACGTCGCCGGCGCAGTCCGCAGAAACGCCGAACGGATAGTGGAAGCGCGCCGCGGAGCCGACGCCGTCGCCATATCCCGGGGTGGCCGGCTGCCCCGCCAGCGTGGAGACCGTGCCCGTGGCGATGATGATCTTGCGGACGGTCTCGTTAAGGTCGTCGGCGACGTAGAGGTTGCCGCGTCCGTCTGCGGCGACGCCAAGCGGGCCATAGAACGCCGCGCCGGGCCCGGCGCCGTCGGCACGGCCGGGGGTGCCGGCGGTGCCCGCCAGGGTCGAAATCTGGCCCTTCGCGAGATCGATCGCCAACACGCGATCGTCGCTGTAGTCGGTCACGAACAAGCGGTCTTGATCGAGCGCCAAGCCGGACGGCGCGTTGAAGCCGCCGAACGTTTCACCGGGTGCGGGGGCGAAGGTCAGCGTCGTCACCGTGCCCGCCGCGAGGTCGATGCGTCGAATGCGCCGGTTCCCGGTGTCGGCCACGTAGAGCGTCTGGTGGAGACTGTCGAGCGCCAGTCCCTGCGGCTGGTTGAAACGAGCGTCGCCGAGCGTGCCGTCGACGATGTCCGGCTTTCCTGTTCCGCCGGCGATTGCCATCACCTCGCCCGTGGCGAGCGCGACGCTACGAATGGTGTCGTTCTTTGTGTCGGCGACGTACGCGGTGTGGTCATCCGCCGCGAGACCCTGCGGCGAGTTGAATCGAGCCGCCACGCCGATACCGTCCGCGCTCCCCATGGAGTCGGCCCCGGCGTACGTGGTTGCCGTCGCGGTGGCGACCGCGATGGCGCGCACGACGTAGTTGCCGTTGTCGGCGACATACACGGTGCCTGCGCCGTCGTTCCACAGGCCCGCAGGCCCATTGAAGCGAGCGTCCGCTCCGACCCCGTCGATGAAGCCCGGCATGCCCATCCCGCCGACGAAGGGCATCACCGTCCCGTCCGGAGCGACGCGGACGACGCCGTTGTCGGCGACGGCGCCACCGACGACCGACACCAGTGCGTCCACGCCGTCGACCGTCACGCCCTGGGGAACCGGGCCTTGCGTCGGCGATCCGAACGTCGTCAGGGTCGACACCGTTCCGGTCGCCAGCTCCACTTTGCGGATGCTCTGGTTGAGGGAGTCGACGACGAAGAGATTGCCCGCTCCGTCGTAAGCGACCGCCTTTGGCTTGTTGAACAGCGCAGCCGCTCCCACGCCGTCCGCGGTCCCCGCCTGGCCGGCGCTCCCCGCCACCGTGGTGACTGTGCCGGTGCCGAGCGCGACCATCCGTATGGTGTTGTTGTCCGTGTCCCCGACGTACAGATTGCCGTTGCTGTCGAGGGCGAGTCCTTCGGGCTCGCGAAAGCGCGCATCGGTGCCGACGGCGTCCACGGCGCCGGGCTGTCCGGATGCGCCAGCCACAGTGGTGACGGTGGCGCTCAGGACGTCTATTTTTCGGATCGTGTGGTTCTCGGTGTCCGTCAGGTAAAGCTGACCGTTGGTGAACGCCAGACCGCTGGGGCTGTTGAACGTTGCCTGCGCACCGACTCCGTCGGTGGCGCCGACGCGTGCGTAGGCGCCGGCGAGCGTCGTGACCATTCCGGCGGCGACGTCGATGGCGCGGATCGTCATCCCGTCGGCGATGTAGAGATGCCCGCCCCCGTCGCCCGTGATGGTCCACGGATCGGCGAAGTGAGCGGCGACGAGCGTGCCGTCGACCCATCCGGGCCCACCGGGTTGCCCCACGAGGAGGTCGAGCTTGGTCAGCGTCGACGAGTTGCAGACGGCGCCGATACCGACTGGCGCAGCGGGCCCGGAATGCCCGCAGCCCGCGACGCACAAGCACACGCAGAGCGTCCGTAGACCGGGCATCACCATCATTGTGTACCAGGTCCGGGATCGCCCCATCGCGAAGGCACTAGCTTGCCGCAGCCTCCAAGCCCACGGCGTTCTCGCCCGTAAACGTGCCCGTGCCCGTGAACGTGCCCGAGGTCCTTTGGCCTGGTGCGTCCGCTAGGCGCAATCGAGCGGGCACGGGCACGGGCACGGGCACGGGCACGGGCAGTCTAGTTCGGCACCTGGATGCACGTCCCGGTGGCGGTGCACACGAGACTCTGCCCCGAGCAGCACGGACAGCCGCCGTTCGCCGGGCCGCACGCCCCATTGAGCATGCCGCACGTGCACGCCGGGGGCTGGGGCGCCTGCTGCGTCCACTGGGCGGTATGATTGTGCGACGTGATGTCCTGGTAGGGCACCCAGAAGGCGACGCCCGACGGATCGGCGGTGACCGCCTGCCCCCCGGCAAACATGATGGGCGCCATCCAGAGCTGCGGCACCTGGCACGCGGTGGCAAACGTCGACTTGTGCGCGCCCCCGGGTGTCTCGGCCGCGTCGGCCGGGTAGCACTGAACCATGCCCGTCTTGTGGTTGAGAACGCGAAGGCCGTAGTCGCGCGTCGACGAGAACGTGAACCATAGAATCTTGTTGCCGTGGTAGTTCTGCACGAAGGGCGCCCACCGCGGATACGAGTTCGACCACGGATCGATCGCGCCATTGGCTTTTTGCAGGTCGACTGGCATCGGCGTCGGGTTGGCCGCGCTGGGCGCCTGCATCAGCCACAGGCGGGCGGCCGGGTTCGAGAAGCTGTCGTCGGGGCAGAAGCCGCCGGTGCACGTCGCCGCCGCGCCCATGCTGGCGACGCGGTTGAAGATGATGAACGACATCGGCTGGTCCGGAGAGAAGCTCGGGTAATAGTTGTTCTCGCCGGCAGACGTCAGAATCGCCTGCGGGGTGCCGAAGGTGCCATTGCCCGCATAAGGAACCGTGTAGAGGCTCCCGCCGTAGACGTGAGCGTCGTCTTGCTTCCACGTCGTGAACTCGCCCTGCGGCTGGACGTAGACGATGGTCGTTCCGTCGATCGACCAGTCGGGCATCGTGGGGCGTGTTCCCGTCGGGCTGATGGCCACGCCGTTCACGAAGGCGCCGGTGGCGGCGTTCCAGACCGACCACCCGTTGGTCGGGACCGCGGTCGCGTAGCCGCCGCCGCAGCCTTGTCCGCCACGTCCTCCGCCCGCTCCAGCCACGGTCGTGCACGCGGAGCCGTTCGAGGTCACGTACGTCGTGGCCTGGGGATTGATCGTCGTGAATCCCGGCGGCTGGCCTCCGCCTCCGCCGCCGCCTTGCGTGATGCCCCCCGCAAACTCGACCGCGACGCCCGCGGGAAGAGGGGTCATGTCGAGCTCCGACCCGGCGACGTCGTTGTACTCGTCGTCCGAATCGTTGTCGTCCGAGTAAACGACCATGCGCGAACCGTCGCGGGAGAGCGAGTGGCAGCCGTTGCACGTCGAGTTCAGTGGTTTCGGGTTGGGCGTCACGTTCACTTCGGGATTGGCGAGATCACCGAAGGCCTTCGCCCAGATGAAGCCGCCGACGCCTTGCCCCGCCGTGATCGTCGACTTCCAGTAGTAGTACGTCCCGGTCAGGTCCTCCTCGGCGATCGACATGTGAATGGTGTTCGACGAGGTCGACGCGCACATTCCGTCGGTCGTGCCCCGCACGGTGATCGATATCGGGCTATTGAGACCGCGGTTCGCCCCGACGATCTTGCTCCAGGACGCTGGATCGACCACGAGCTCGCAGCCCCCGGACGGGGTCGGGGGAGTGGTCTGCATGTCGGTGGTTTGTGCCATGCACGACGTGATGATGCGCCAGTCGGTGGCGGGGGTCTGCGACGATTGGCTGAAGTCGACTTCGAAGTTGGTGAAGGGAGGACCGAACGGAGTCCAGTGAACAGAAATGACGTTGAGGTTCGGCGGCACGACGACGGTGTCGTTGGGATAGACGATCTTGATAGCCGGTGCGGTCGCGCAGGCAGGCGCGTTCGGGGGGGGAAACGTGCAGCCCGTGCAGTCGGACGCGGTCGCGACGCCCATGGCGGGGACCAGTGCCACGGGCGTCGTCGCGTCGCCGGCATTGGTCTTGGGGCTCGAGGCGTCCGGGATGACGAACGGGCCGCCCCCGGTGCCGTTGCCGCCGCCGCTGCTCGTGCCCCCGCTGCTTCCGGTGCCGGGGTGGGCGCTGCTTCCGCCGCTGCTTCCGCCGCTGCTTCCAGCGCCGGTGACGGGGCCGAAACCGTTGTCCGGGGGCGATGATCCGCACGCGTACACGACCGCAAGCGCCGCGCAGAAGGCGACGATGGCGGACAGGCCCCCCGTTCTGCCCAGGCGCTGATTCGACGTACTCATCACAAGCCTCCGAGCGGCGCGCGCCGCGTCACGTGCGTCACGTGCGTGACGTCATAGTCTCCAGGAAATCTGAACACGATTGAATCGTTTAGGAGCGACAGTGCGCTCTGCGCGACCTCTCCTATGGCCGGCGTCTCCCTCATCCGTCGGCTTCGGTCGGTGGCAGAGATCGGTGCGCCGTTACCTGCTCATCACGACCGCGATCCACTCCCCCTTGCGGGGCACGCTCTCGACCACCAGCGCGGAGTACGCACTGCGCACGCTCGTGAGCTGCGTGGGCGCGACATCGGGCGCGAGGATGCCGGAGAGCACCAGCAGCCCGCCAGGAGCCATCCGCGCCATCAGCGCGGGCGCGAGCTCGACCAACGTCGTCGCCTCGATGTTCGCGACGACGGCAGCGTACTGCCCTGCGAGGGTCTCGACGGGGCTTCGATCGGCATGCACGCGCTCGGCCAGGCCGTTTCGCAGCGCGTTTTCGCGCGTGACGAGCACCGCGTCGGGATCGACGTCGATTGCGCGCGCGGTTGACGCGCCGAGCGCGAGCGACACCAGCGACAAGACACCGCTTCCGCAGCCGACGTCGAGCACCGCCCGCGCTCGGAACCGTTCGGCCTGATCACCCAGCACTTGCGCAACGAGGCTCGTGGTCTCGTGAAGCCCTGTGCCGAACGCACGGCCCGGCTCCAGCACCACGACGCGCTCGCCGGCCGTCGCCGCGTAATCCTTCCACGGAGGGCACACGACGACCCCAGTCGCGATGGGGAACGGTTCGAAGTGCTTCTTCCACTCGTCGCGCCACGCATCTCCGACCACCACTTCGACCCGTGGCGACCACCGCGGCGGTAGCTCGCGCATCGCCGACCGCGCGTCCTCTTCGCGCTCGAAGCTGCCGATGAGCGTCACTTTTCCGGCGGCGCCGCGCGCCAGGGTGGTTTCGTCGCGCGTCTCCACGCCTCCTGCGCCGAGCTCGAATAGGTGCGAGGCCGCATCGTCCGCGTCGTCCGCGTCGACGTCGATCGCGACATAGGGGTAGCGCGCGATCATGGCAGCGGCGACCCCGCCCGTCCCTGGCTGTACTTGCGTCGCGCCTTCACGCTCCGCAGCACCGCGCGCGCGGCCTCCCCAGGCGGCATCGGCTCTCCTTGTGCAAGCACCACCGCGGTCAGGCGACCGCCGTATACGCACCCCGTGTCGATCCCGGTCGCCCAGGTGTGCAGCTGCGGCTCGGCGCCCGCGTTGTGCCCGAAGACCACGTGGGGCGGCCCGGCGTACCGCGAGCCCCACAGCGGACCGGCGTCGGGCTCGTCGCTCCATCGGTTTCGCGAGTCGACGGTGCGAATTTTCATCAGAGCTTCCTGCGGCGTACGCTTCGGCGCGGCGCCCGGCACGACCCCCGCGTGGACCACACGCACGCCGTGCTCGGGAAGGTCGACCCAGAGGGGCGTCGCTTCGAGCATCCGCCACTCGTCCTCCGAAAGGGCTCGCGCCAAGCGCTCGTGCTCCGGGCCCAAGGACTTGAGGCCGTGGCGGTACGCCAGGAGCTTCTCCTCATGGTTGCCGCGCACTACGAGCGCGCCCAGCCGGCGCGCGAGCGCGAGAGCGCCGTGGGAGTCGGGCCCGCGAACGACGACATCCCCCACCAAGACGAGGCGGTCCCGCCCTTCGGCGAACCGAATCTGCTCGAGGAGATCTTCGAGCTCTGCGGTGCACCCGTGCACGTCGCCGACGATCGCCGTGAGGGTCATTCGCGCGCTATGTGCCGTCGAGCTTCGCGCGCTTGGGGATGACCACGGTTCCCGACTCGGTCACGACGAAACGAGCGCGATCGGCCTCGCGGTCGAAGCCGATGATGGTGCCGGACGGGATCTCCACGTCCTTGTCGATGATCGCCCGGCGGATCTTCGCGTGCCGCCCGACCCGCACGCGCTCGAAGAGCACGCTCTCTTCGACTTCGCTGAACGAGTTTACGCGGCATCCGATGCCGAGCACACTGCGGTGGATGCGCCCTCCCGAGATGATGCATCCGTGGCTCACCATCGAGTCGGTCGCGATGCCGACGCGCGCCTGCGCCTCGTCGCGAAAGACGAACTTGGCGGGCGGATCGTGGGTCGCTCCCGTGCGAATCGGCCATCTGAAGTTGTAGAGGTTGAACTGCGGGTGGATCTCGATGAGATCCATCTGCGCTTCCAAGTACGCGTCGATCGTCCCGATGTCGCGCCAGTAGCCGCGGTTGTGCCCCTCCTCCCCCGGCACCGCGTTCGTTGCGAAGTCGTACGCGAATACGTCGGCCCCCTTCTTGACCAAGCGCGGCAAGACGTCGTGCCCGAAATCGTGACGGCTCTCCTCGAGGTTCTCGTCTTCCCCGAGCTCGCGAAGGAGCACGTCGGGGCGAAAGACATAGTTTCCCATCGAAGCGAGGCACATCCGGTCGTTGCCGGGCACCGTCGGGGGATTGTCGACCTTCTCGTGAAACGCCAAGATGCGGCCCCCGCGACCGACCTCGATGATGCCGTATTCCTTCGCGGTTTCGCGCGGCACCGGGATGGCCGCGACGGTTGCGTCGGCGCGCGCGCTCTCGTGGAACGCCAGCATCTGCCGAACGTCCATCTTGTAGACGTGGTCGGCGCCGAAGATGCAAATCAAGTCGGGCCGCTCGTCGTTGATGACGTGCTGGCACTGCCACACCGCGTCGGCGGAGCCGCGGTACCAGGCCTTACCGGTGCGCTGCTGCGCCGGGATCGCCTCGATGAACTGATCGAGGATCGGGGCGAGCCGCCAATTTCGCGCGATGTGCTCCTCGAGCGATGCGCTCTTGTACTGCGTGAGCACCTTGATGCGCGATAGGCCGGAGTTGACGAAGTTCGACAGAACGATGTCGATGATGCGGTAGCGCCCGCCGAAGGGCACCGCGGGCTTTGCTCGATCGAGCGTCAGCGGGAACAGGCGCTTGCCTTCGCCGCCGGCGAGCACCATCACGAGCACCTGGTTCGTGTCCACGTTGAATGCCGTGCCGTTCATGGGTGGTCCGGGGGGTGTCGGCGGACATATAGCAGGGCTCTCGGCGGGGCGGAGGCTGCACTAGGCCAACGCGTCGGCCTCGAGCCGGCGAAAGAGGGTCCCCAGCTCGGGACGGCCACGCAGGGGCTCGCAAAAGCTCGTGGCCAGCTCGAGGAGACGCGACTCGATGACCTCGGCGCGCGCGTTTCGCTCTACGAGGCGCCGATGCGCCGTTTCGCGCTCTCGGTCGACCGCCTGCTCTTGACTCGCCAGGGCGGCGCGCAACTCGGCGAGCTGGTAGTCGAGATCGGTGACCGTGCGCCCTTTGTCGTCCAGCGTGGCCTGCGCGGAACGCTCGATGCGGCGGGCGGCGATCCAGGCGTCGACCGCCTGGGCACATTGGCGATACCCTTCGGCGAGCTGGGCGTGTGGCTCCTCGAGGCCGGCGCGTCCCTCCCATGTGACGACCTCGCGCAAGGCGCCCGCGTAAGCCCCCGCCGCGCGCTTCGAGTGGTGCGCCAGTCGATCGAAGTCGATGCGCGCCGCGCGAAGCTCGTCGCGCGCCCTCGACGCGTCCAGCCCGAGCGCGTCGACCGCGGCGCCGAAGCGCTGTCGTCCCTCCCGGCCCCGCGCGTCGATTTCTTCGAGCTCCCGCTGCTCGTGCTCGCGGGAAGCGCGGGCCTCGGCGAGCTCCACCACGAGCTGGCGGATCTCGGACAGCGCCTTTTCGGGCTTCGCCCCGCGGGACTGCGAGAGCATTTGCTGGAACACGTCGAGTCGACGAGTCCACTCTCCGGGGCGGTCCGGGGCCGCTGTCGGCGGCGGGAGCACGACGGGGTGCGAGCTCGCCGGGTCTTTCTCGGGATCCGGCGGCACCGGTGCGTGGAGCGCGCCGGCCAGGGCGAGGAGGTCCTGTTCGACGCGATGGGCATCCACAGGACGTGCGCGCGGATCCTTCTCGAGCAGCTGCATGACCAGCGCGTCGAGCTTCGCCGGCACCTGTGGCTCGACCGAGCGAGGAGGCAGCGGGCGCTCGTTCAGGTGCTTGACCAAGAACGTCGCGGGATCGCTCGCCTCGAAGGGAAGCTTGCCCGTCGTGACTTCGTAAAAGATGACGCCGAGCGCGTAGAGATCGACGCTCGGACCGGCGTCCCCGCTGCTCACGCGTTCGGGCGCAATGTACTGGGGTGTTCCGAAGAGCTCTCCGACGCCCGTCAAGCGCGGGTCGGTGCGCGAGCGTGCGATGCCGAAGTCGAGGATCTTGACCAGGTCGCTCCCGTCGGCGCGCTGGCAGATGAATACGTTTTCAGGCTTCAGATCCCTGTGCACGACGCCCAGGTCGTGCGCGCGTGCGATGCCGCGTGCGAGCTGGATCAGGATTGGGATGGCGCGCGCGAGCGGGAGCACGCCGCCGGTGAGGAGCTCGGCGAGCGTCCGCCCGTTCAGGAGCTCCATGACCATGTACGGGATCCCGTCGGTCGTTTCGCCGTGGTCGAAAATCTCGATGACGTTCGGGTGGGCGAGGATCTGCGTGCTCTTGGCCTCGCGGCGAAACCGCTCGCGCACCGTGTCGTCGGCGGCCAACGTGCGGTTCATGACTTTGACGGCGCAGGGACGGTCGACGAGCTTGTGTCGTGCGCGATAGACTGTCGCCATCCCTCCCTCGCCGATCACTTCCTCGATGAGGTAACGCCCCGCGATGGTTGTCCCGATCCGCGGGTCGCGGATAGACGCAAGCTCCGCGCCGTCGACGAAGCAGTAGAGGGCGTCCCCCGGATAACGCAGATGGCACTGGACGCAAGCCTTCATAGAGTCTCGACCATGGGGGCAGCGAGAGGCACTGCGCGCCGATGATCGTCGCGACCCTCCTGATTTTCTCGTGAATCATCCATAGGGTGCAAGCGGGCGATGCGTACCTCAACGGGTGATGCTAGCGTGCGGCGGGCCGCCCGGGGATGCGGGCGATCACCGCTCGCGCGCGCTTTCGCGTTGGGAGACACGCCTTGAGCCGCACTGCCTGGCGACTTGTCATCATCGGGCTCCTCTCACTCGGGGCGGGCCTGTGGGTGCGAGGGGCTTGTCTGCGATGGTGGCCGCTCCTTTTGACGGATCGTGGCCGAGCCCTGCCTGGGCTCCGGGTCGACGGGGTGCCGCTCGTCCGGGGTGCGGCGCTGCGTCCTCAGGTCGAGGCCCGCGTGCGCGTCTTGCAAAGCCGGCGCTTGCGGCTCCTCGTGCAAGACGGCGCCGACGTGCGCGTGATCGCGGAGACGACGTTGGGTGCCCTCGGCGTCGACGTGGACGTCGATTCCGTGACGGCGCGGGCCCTGCGTCTCGGCCGCCTCGGTGACATGGCCACCCGCGCTCGGCTGGCGGATCGGGCGCGTACCGGGGCGCTCGACGTGCCGCTGCAGCCGGGTGTCGACACGCGCGTCGCCCTCGATCGCCTTCTGCCGCTGAAAGAGGACCTCGACGTCGCGGCTGTCGCCGCACGGCTCGATGTGGAGCGCCACTCGGGCGTTCCCGAGCGCGATGGTCGCGCGCTCGACGTCGACGCCGCGATCGGAGCGATTGCCCGCGCCGCCGTCGACCCCACCACCACGGACGTGATCCTTCCGTTCGCCGTCGTCTCTCCACACGTCACCACGGCGTCGCTCGCGAGCGTCGACGTCTCGCACCAACTTGCGTCTTTCGTCACCTACTTCTCGCGGCGCGGCGACCAGGGGCTGCGCGCCCAGAACATCGAGGTGGCCGCGGGGCACCTGGACGGGCTGGTCATCGAACCGGGCGAGCTAGTCAGCTTCAACGACGTGGTGGGCGCGCGCAGCGGGGACAACGGCTTTCAGAAGGCTTTCGAGATCTACAAGGGCGAGATGGTCGAGGGAACCGGCGGCGGAACCTGCCAGGTCGCTTCGACGCTTCACGCGATCGCGTTCTTCGGCGGGCTCGACATCGTGCAGCGCTTGCCGCACTCCCGGCCCAGCGCCTACCTGCCCGTCGGCCTCGATGCGACGGTCGTTTATCCCGTCGTCGACCTCAAGCTCCGCAACCCGTACGCGTTCCCCGTGGTCGTGCACGCTACGGTGGGACCGAACGACGTGACGATGCAGCTCCTCGGCGCCGACAAACCGGTGCGTGTCGCGCTCATGCGGACCGTACTGTCGAAGACGCCGTTCGAGCGCAAAGTGATCGCCGATCCGACCATCGGCAAGCCGAGGCGGAAGCAGAAGGGGCTCGACGGCATCAAGCTCCTTCGCAAGCGTCTCATCGTGCCGCGTGGCGGACCGAGCCGCGTGGAGACCTCGCGCGACACGTATCCCCCGACGACCGAAATCTGGAAAGTGCCGCCCGGGTACGACGAAACCGATTTGCCTCCCCTCGGCGAGGACTTCCCGAATCCCGATAATGCCGGCTCCGCTCCTGCGCCTCGGACTAGCGACCCCGAGCAGACGATATGGGGGGGATGAGTCTGCCCGAATTTGACCACACCCGTTGCGCGTGCGACCGTTTTTCGGTGAATGCGATGATTCGGCGGCGGCTCCTGCCCGGGGCGCTCGGTTTCGCGGTGCTCACCTCTCTCTCGGTGGCGCATGCGGCGGATCCGGCTCGCGTGGCCAAACCGGGAAAGGCGGCGGGCAGCTCGAAGCCCGCCCCCCGGGGAAGGGGCTCGCGCGCTGGCGATGCAGGCGCCCGGCGAGCCATCGCGGGAGGTCCGCTGGTCGACGACACGTGGCTCGGGGCGGAGAGCCCGGAGCTCGCCGCGCTTCGGGAGGCCGAGCGCGAGCTCTTCGCGCCCGCGGCGCCTGCGCCGGGCAGCGCCTGGCCAGCCGATCTCCCGCTGGTGTTGCCTCGTGACGTCGGGCCTCAGGTCCACGCATCGGGGGTGCCGCCCAGCGGCCCCACGGTGCCGCCGCCGAGCGACAGCACGAGCGACGTGGCGTGGCTCGCCCACCTCGACATGCCCGACTTGCCCGTGCGCTGGGACGAGCGTGTCGTGCGCTATCTCCGTTTTTTCCGCGAAGACCCGCGCGGGCACGCCACGTTCGCAAACCTGTTCCGCCATTCGGGCCGCTTTCGCGACAGCATGCGCCGCGCCCTTCGCCTCAAATCGCTCCCCGAGGATCTGGTCTGGGTCTCAATGATCGAGAGCGGCTTCGACCCGAGCGCGCGATCGGCATCGGGGGCGGCCGGCCTCTGGCAGTTGATGCCCGAAACGGCGAAGATCTACGGCCTGTTGATGGACCGATGGGTCGATCAGCGTTACAGCCCGGACCTGGCGACGGTGGCCGCCTGCGACTTGCTCGGCGATTTGCATCGACGCTTCGGGAGCTGGGAGCTCGTTCTGGCCGCCTACAACATGGGCCACGCGGGTCTCGCGTCGGTCGTGCGGCGCTACAACACGAACGACTTCTGGACCTTGGCGCGAACCGAGGGAACGCTCCCGTGGGAAACGACGCTGTACGTTCCGAAGATCCTCGCTGCCTCCGTGGTGGCCCACAACTTGGCGGCGTTCGGCTTCGGGGACCTTGCCGTCGATCCGGCCATCGAGACCGATGAGGTCGAGGCTCCGCCGGGTATGTCCCTGGGGCTGGCCGCGCAAGCGGCAGGCTGTGACCCCAAGGACATCGAGGTCCTCAACCCGGAGTTGCGCGCGGCGCGGACCCCTCCCGCGGGCGACGGCGACTCGCGCTACCGGCTCCGAGTGCCCCGGGGCAAAGGCCCGACGTTCGTGCAGATGATCGCCCGAACACGAAAGGATCTGCCGCCGCTCGACCGATACGTGGTGCGCTTCGGGGAGAGCCTCGACCAAGTCGCCGCTGCGCACATGACGACGACGCAGCGGCTCGTCGACCTCAACACGATCGGGCCTGGTGAGGCAATCCGTGGCGGAACGGTGTTGCTCGTTCCGAAGGTCGACGGACCGTCGCCGACGCCGACCGACGTGGTCCCGGTCGCGGGACCGAAGCAGAGCGTCGTCGTGCCGTCCGACGAGTTCGTCTACCCGAATCGTCGGCGGGTCTTCTACCGCGTCCTCGCGGGCGACACGCTGAGCGAAGTCGCGAGCGCGACCCATGTGTCGGTGGACGACTTGTGTCGCTGGAACGACCTCGACGCGAGCGCTCGCCTTCAGGAAGGGATGACCTTGCAGGTGTTCGTGGCTCCGGACGCGGATCTATCCCGCGTCGTCGTCGCCAAGGAGGAAGACGTGCACGTGGTCGCCGTCGGAACCGACGAATTTTTCGCCTCGCTCGACCAGGGCAAAGGGCACAAGCGCGTGACCGTCGCCGCCAAGGCGGGCGACACGATCGGTTCGATCGGCAAGCGCTTCGAGGTGGGTGCGCGCACGATGGAGCGAGTCAACCGGCGAGGCCGCACCGACCCGCTCAAGGCAGGGGAGACGGTCGTCGTCTACGTACCGAGCTCCGTCACACTCCCCGCCGCGAACGGCGCGACGGCGTCCAACAACGCGCCGATCCCCGTGGGACCGGCGCCGGCCCCGCCTCTTCCCGACCTCTTGCCCTGACACCCGCGCATGCAAACGACGATCGCCATCGTTCTCGCGGCAGGGCAGGGGACGCGCATGAAGAGCGCTCTCCCCAAGGTGATGCATACCGTGTGCGGCCTGCCGATCGTGCACTTCGGCGTCCAGGCGGCGCTCGACGCCGGATGCGGCGAAGTCGTCGTCGTCGTGGGCCACGGGCGGCGGCTCGTCGAAGAGTATCTCGCGCGCGCGTTTGGGGTCGAGCGCGTACGCATCGCGGTGCAAGAACAGCAGCGCGGGACGGGAGACGCCGCGCGCGCCGGTCTGGCGGCCTCCGGATCGCGGGCGTCGCGCGTGCTCGTGCTCTACGGCGACGTGCCGCTCGTCACTGCGGACGACGTTCGAGCGGTCCTCGCGCCCCTCGATGCAGGCCCTGTTTCCGCCGGTTTGTCGCTCGCGACGTGCATCGTCGACGATCCCGCGGGCTATGGCCGCGTGCTTCGCAAGGGGGGCGTGGTGGTCGATGTCCGCGAAGAGCGCGACTTGCACGGGGAGGACGAGCGCGCGGTCCGCGAGATCAACGCGGGTGTCTACGCGGGGCGGGTTTCGCTGCTCCGCGAAGCGCTGGCCACCCTCGTCCCCAACAACGCGCAAGGGGAGCTCTACTTGACCGACGTGGTCTCGTTCGCCAGCCGCGCGGGAGAGCGCATCGAGACGGTCAATGGTCCGGCGGACGTGCTCGCGGGTGTGAACGACCGCGAGCAGCTCGTGCGGGTCGAGGCCGTGATGCGTGCCCGAATCGCACGCCGATGGCGCCTCGCCGGCGCGACCGTGCGTGACGGAGCGCAAATCGACGCCGGAGTCGTGCTCGAACCGGATGCGACTGTGGAGGTCGGCGCCGTCCTCCGCGGTCGCACGCGCGTCGCCAGCGGGGCGATCGTCGACGTGGGCTGCGTCCTCACGAACGTGGAAGTGGGCGAGGGGGCCGTCGTGAAGCCCTACTCGGTCGCCACCGACTCGACCATCGGCGCGCGCGCGCACGTGGGTCCGTTCGCTCACCTGCGTCCGGAGAGCGACATCGGCGAAGAGGCCCATGTCGGCAACTTCGTCGAAACGAAGAAGACACGCATGCGTCGCGGCGCAAAGGCGAACCACCTCGCGTACCTCGGGGACGGGATCATCGGCGAGCGAGCCAACGTTGGCGCTGGGACGATTTTCTGCAATTACGATGGCTTTCAGAAGCACACGACCGTCATCGAGGAGGGGGCCTTCATCGGGAGCGACTCGCAGATCGTTGCTCCCGTCACGATCGGCGCGAACGCGTACGTCGCGACCGGGACGACCGTGACCAGGGACGTCCCCGCGGACGCCCTGGCCATCGGGCGCGCGAAGCAAGACAACAAGGAAGGCTATGCCGCGAGGCTGCGAGCCCGTTTGAGGGCCGCGAAAGCTTCGAGCAAGTAGGGCTTCGTTTCGGAGGGCGCTTTTTTGGCGCGCCCGTGGCGAATTGCCACGACGAGGATGGCCGCGTTGCGCACATGAGCGTGGCGGTATTGCGTGGCGGGCTCGGCCCGGTGGGGAGGGCGGTTGCCGTGCGATGCGCGAACTGCCGGCACGGGTACGGCGGCACGACCGCTGCACTCGGCTCGGCTCGTCTCATGAGGCACCGGAGGTGTGGTGCGCGAAGCAGGAGGAGCATGATGTCGATTCATCGCAGCCGTGCCGCCAAAGTGGCCGTTTCGTTCTCTCTCGCCGGGATGATCGCGGCGTGCGGCGGCGGAAATGCCGCGACGAAGGCCCCGGCAACCCCGGCCGCAGCGCCGGCCGCGCATGCGGCAACGTCCGCCCCCCAGGTCGCGTCCGCCTCGGTGCCTCCTAAGTCGCCGAAGGCGGCCGTCGCACGGGAGAGGGGTTCCGACCCACGCAGCACGGACGAGACGGACGAAGACGACGCCGAGCTCGTCGTGGCGCGCGAGGTCGTCGCAAGCTGCCCTACGTTGCGCCTCGTCCGCCAGCACATTGGCGAGCTCGATCAGGACACGATCTGGCTCGCGGTCCTCGAGTCGATCGCCGATTGCATGAGCCAGGGAGGGGCCATGGCGCAGCAAGCAATCGGCGTGTCCGGAGACGAGGAGCACCGGCACGTCGTGCGCGAAATTCTCGGGTCGCGTGGGGTGGCACCCACGCGCGTGATAGCGAAAGTCGCGCAAGGAGCTGCGGAATGCCAGGGCGGCACGAATTGTAGCAAGCGAGTCGAGATCACGATCGTCGCGCCATGACGGCACCGCGATTTTGCCGGACCGAAACTCGTAAATGAGAAGGAGACGATCAAAAGCGATGGACGCCACCCTTGCCCTTGTCGCGCAACATCGGGTCATCGAGCAGCTGTTCGACGAAATCGCGTACGCGGCGCGTCGACGCGCGCGGTCGTCCTTCGTGTCACGGCTCGCCGAGGAGCTCATCGCCCATCTGGCCGCCGAGGAGGCCGTGTTCTATCCGGCGGTGCGGTGCGTTCTCGACGAGCTGCCCGATGAGGGCGGTCGAGGTGGTGACGAGCACCTCTTCCTCCGAGCCGAGCTGCGGAACGTTCTCAAGACCAACGTGGGCGACCCTTCGTTCAGGGAGCGAATCGCCGTGCTTCGTGCACTCTTTGGCGAGCATGTACGCAGCGAGGAGGCGGACCTGTTCCCCCGCGTCGTGCGCGCCGTGTCGCAGGCCGAGCGGGACGCGCTTGGCGCCGAAATCCTGGCGTCGCGCCCCCACGTGTGGATCGTCACCACGGAGGGCAAGATGCCGGTCGACGCCGGTGGGGAGTTGCGCAGCCGACTGACCTTGCTGCTGAGCGCGGCCTCCGCCGAGGCTCGCGACAGTGCGCAGCGCCGTCTGCAGCACTAGTGTCCCGTCTCTGAAGTAGGGTTAATTGTGGCTGCGCCATGGTCTTCCAGGGTGGCGTGAGCGAAGCGGGCGATTTTCGCGAGGATTTGGTCTGCTGTCTTGGTCCATACGAAGGGCTTCGGGTCTTCGTTGCTGGCGTCGAGATACGTGAGGATGGCGGTCTCGAGTTCGCGAACGCTGTGATGGGACCCGCGCCGGATCGCCTTGTTCGTGAGGTCGGCAAACCAGCGCTCCACCTGGTTGAGCCAGGAGCTGTAGGTCGGCGTGAAGTGCATCACGAATCGAGGATGCCGCTTGAGCCAGTTGGCGATGAGCGGCGCCTTGTGCGTGCCGTAGTTGTCGAGCACGACGTGAACCGCCAGGTCGCTGGGGACCGCCTCTTCAATGGACTGGAGAAACTTTCGAAACTCCACCGCGCGGTGCCGCGTGTGCAGCTGTCCGATGACGGTCCCGGTCTTGGTGTCCAGGGCCGCGAAGAGCGACGTCGTGCCGTGCCTCTGATAGTCGTGCGAGCGGCGCTCGGGCATTCCCGGTCGCATCGGAAGCAGCGGCTGGGTGCGATTGAGAGCCTGGATTTGCGACTTCTCGTCGACGCACAAGACGACCGCACGATCGGGCGGGTTTAGGTACAGGCCGACGATGTCGCGCACCTTGGGGATCAGCAGCGGGTCCTTGGAGAGCTTGAACGTCTCGCTGCGATGCGGCTGCAGCCCGAAAGCCTGCCAGATGCGCGAGATCGTGCTCCGGCTCAAGCCGATATGCTTGGCCATCGAGCGGGTGCTCCAGTGCGTTTCGCCGCGGGGGGTCTTCTCCAGGGTCTCAACGATCACCTTTTCAACCTGGTCGTCGTGCACCGTCCGCGGCGCGCCCGGCCGCGGCTCGTCGTACAGCGCCGCCACCCGATCCGCTGCGAAACGGGCGCGCCATCGACAGACCATCTGCTTGGAGACCCCGAGCTGCGCGGAAACGTCTTTGTTCTGTGCGCCCTTAGCGCAGGCCAGAACGATCCTCGCGCGCAGCGCGACCTGCTGCGCCGTCTTGCGCCGTCGAGTCAGCGCATTCAGTTCCTCCACCTCTTCGGGACTGAGCACCAATGCCTTCGCACTTCTCATCCCAGCTTCGGATGCGCCCCCCTGCGAAATAATTCACTCGACTTCAGAGACGGGACACTAG
>Ga0265314_10001860_pt1 | contig 22638 bp, 21 predicted proteins | sample 4126metaG_FD_203106 | JGI IMG/M metagenome (GOLD analysis project Ga0265314, IMG submission 203106) | Rhizosphere microbial communities from Carex aquatilis grown in University of Washington, Seatle, WA, United States - 4-1-26 metaG | ecosystem: Host-associated > Plants > Roots > Rhizosphere >... | reverse complement strand
TATTGCGGGGTCTGCACGCCGACGTTGTAGTTGACGCCGTTGGGGCCGACCCAGAAGTTCGGGGCGACGGTACCGTTGCCGCTGAGCGAGATCAGCATGTTGCCGGTGACGTCGTGCTGGGTCAGGCCGAGTTGGGCGGCCTTGGTGCGGTCGACATTGAGGGTGATCGAGGGCTGATCGACCACTTGGTGCACGTGGACGTCGGCGGAGCCAGGGATGCGCGCGATGCGTGCGGCCAACTGCTGGGCGATTTTGTAGCCGGCTTCGGAGTCGCGTCCGACGACTTGTAAATCGATCGGCGCGGGCAATCCGAAGTTCAGAATCTGATTGGTGATGTTGGCGGGCTGGAAGAAAAACGTGGTGTCGGGGAATTTCTGGTTGAGTTGTTTGCGCAGCGCGACTTCGTAATCGCCGGTAGGGCCGTGTTTTTCTTTGAGCGATATCAGGAGTTCGCCGTCGGCGCTGGAGATGGTGGGGATGTCGCCTTGCGCTAAGCTCGTCCAGCTGTTGGGGACGCCAATGTTATCGATGATGGTTTCCATCTCATCGGCGGGGATCACTTGGCGGATCTCGCGCTCGATGGCGGCGAAGCGGACTTCGGTTTCTTCAATGCGGGTGCCGGCGGGGGCGCGGGCGTGAAGACGCATCTGGCCGGAATCGACTGTCGGGAAGAAGTCTTCGCCGACTAGCCAGAGAAGACCGAGAGAGCCGAGGAAGACTACGCCGAAGCCGGTGAGAACGCGGCCGCGATGGCGCAGGGACCAATCGAGCAGGCCGATGTAGCGGAAGCGGAGGCGCTCGAACAGGCCGTTGAACCAATGATGCATGGTCCAGAAGATGCCTTTGCCTGCGGCGTGCTCGCCTTCGACGCCGAGTTGATACATGGACATCTCAGCGCGCAGTAGCTTATGCACCATGGTGGGGACCAGGGTTCTAGATAAGAGATACGACGCGAGCATGGCGAAGACTACGGCCATGGCCATGGGCGTGAATAAATATTTGGCGGTCCCGGTGAGCAGGAGCACGGGGACGAACACGATACAAATCGACAGGGTCGAGACGAAAGTGGGGACGGCGATTTGCGAGGCGCCGTCGAGCACGGCGCGGACGAGAGGCTTGCGTAGTCCGATATTGCGATGGGTGTTTTCGATTTCGACGGTGGCGTCGTCAACCAGGATGCCGACGGCGAGCGCCAGACCGCCGAGGGTCATGACGTTGATGGTTTGGCCTAGCAGGTTCAGGATGCAGATCGAAGCCAGGATCGACAAGGGGATGGAGATGCAGACGATCAATGTGCTGCGCCAACTGCCCAGGAACAGCAGGATCATCATGCCGGTGAGGGCGGCGGCGATCAACGCTTCGCGCACGACGCCTTTAATGGACGCGCGGACGAAGATCGACTGGTCGGCGAGCGTGGTTACTTTTAGTTCCGGCGGGATGGTGGCGAGAATGCGGGGCAGCGCGGCTTTGACGTCGTTGACGATGGCGAGCGTCGAGGCCTTGCCGGTGCGTGTGACCGTCATGAGGACGCCGCGAGAGCCGTTCGTGCGGACGATGTTGTTTTGTACGGAGAAGCCGTCGCGCACTTGCGCTACGTCTTTCATGTAGACGGTGGCGCCGTTTACAGTTTTGATGGGCAGATTGTTGAGTTCATCGAGAACGATGGGGCTGCTGTTGACTTTGATCTGATACTCGGTGCCGGCTAGCTTGGCCGTGCCGGCGGGGAGAATCAGGTTCTGCAAATTCAGGGCGTTGGAGACGTCGACGGGCGCGAGTTGTTTGGCGTAGAGCTCGTCGAGATTCAAATCCACCATGACGGAGCGGGCTTTGCCTCCGAACGGGTAAGAGACCGATGCGCCTTGCACGGTGCCGAGCGGCGTGCGGATAAAGTTGTTGCCTAAATCGAAGATTTCCTGTTCGCGCAGGGTTTTGCTGGAGAGTCCTAGCTGGAGGATGGGAACACTGGCGGCATCGTATTTCAGAACGTTGCCGGGGAGCATGCCGGGCGGCATCTGGCGGATGGCACTGGTCATTTGCGCAGTGACCTGCGCGACGGCCATGTCGACTTGGACGTTCGGATGGAAATAAATGCGGACTACGGCGATGCCGTTGTAGGATTGCGATTCGATGTGCTCGATGTCGTTGACGTTGGAGGTGAGGCCGCGCTCGAAATTGGTGACGACGCGCTTTTCCATTTCATCGGGCGAGAGTCCGGTGTACTGCCAGAGCACGCTGACGATGGGGATGTCGATATAGGGGAAAATATCCACCGGCATGGTGACGATGGCGGCCACGCCCAGGAAGGCGATGAGGATCGCCATGACGACGAAGGTATACGGGCGGCGGAGGGCTAACCGGACTATCCACATAGCTTATATTTCGCAGGACAAAGATAATGCCTACTGCTATATACATATTATCGTCCGCGGCCCGTATTTTTGGCTGTCCCGATTGGCAGGGTGCGCAGGCCGTAGCGCCATTTGGCAGAGCCGGAGTTTCATCGACCCTGCGCTATCATATTATGCGTGAAACCGGACGCGGCTCTTGAGCTCGCCACCCAACAATTGAACCGGGTGCGCGAGGAAATTGGGAAAGTGATTGTCGGCCAGCAGGAAGTGGTGGATGGGGTCCTGATCTGCTTGCTGGCGGGAGGGCACGTCCTTCTTGAGGGAGTACCCGGACTCGGGAAAACTACGCTGCTGCGGACGCTGTCACGGGTGCTGCACCTGAAGTATTCGCGGATTCAGTTCACTCCCGATCTGATGCCCGGCGATATTGTTGGCAGCATGATTATCGATACCGAGAGCGGGGCCAAGGCGCTGCGCTTCCAGCCGGGGCCGATTTTCGCGCACCTGGTGCTGGCGGATGAGATCAATCGTGCGACTCCGAAGACGCAGTCAGCGCTGCTCGAAGCCATGCAGGAGCACACGGTTACAAGCGGAACTACGACGCACGAGTTGGAAGCGCCGTTTCTGGTGATGGCTACGCAGAATCCGATCGAGATGGAAGGCACCTATCCGCTGCCGGAGGCGCAACTCGACCGGTTCCTGATGAAAATTCTGGTGCGCTATCCGTCGCGCGAGGACTTGAGCACGATCGTGACGCGCACGACGCAGAAGGAAGAAGCGCATCTGCGGACGATTTTGAATCGCGAGGAAATTCTGGAGCTGCGGCGGGTGTGCCGGGATGTGCTGGTGGCTCCGCATGTGCAGAGTTACGCGATCGATCTGGTGATGGCTACGCAGCCGGATTCGAATGAGTCGCACGAGCTTTCGAAAAAATTTATCCGCTTCGGCAGTTCGCCACGCGGGGCGCAGGCGTTGGTCGAGTGCGGACAGGTACTAGCGCTGATGCGCGGACGCCTGCATTTGTCGATTGAAGATGTGCAGACAGTGGCGGCGGCGGTGCTGCGGCATCGCATCATTTTGAATTTCGACGCGCACGCGGACGGGCAGACGCCGGAGACGATTCTCGACAAGATCATCCCCAGCGTGGGGGCGGCGCGGGCGGGCGCCAAGGTCTAGGCGGTGGCGGACGGGCTGCTGATCGACACTCCGCTGCTCGAAAAACTGGAGAGGCTTGCGATCCAGTGGCAAAAGTCTTTGCCTGGGCTGGTGGGCGGGCATAACACTTCACGGTTCGCCGGCGGGGGCCAGGAATTCCTCGACCACCGGCAATTTCATCATGGCGACGATCTGCGTGCGGTGAATTGGCGCGCTTATTTGCGGCTGGAAAAAATGTTCCTGAAGATGTTCCAACTGGAGCCCCGCATTCCAGTGCGCGTGCTGGTGGATGTCAGCAGGTCGATGACGACGGGCGGGAGCAAGACGGCGCTTTCGAAATTCGATTATGCGCGGAAGTTGGCGGCGGCCATGTGTTATGTGGCGCTGGTGCGGTTGGATTCGATTTATCTGCAGCCCTTCGCGGAAAAGCTGGGCGATCCGCTGCGGCTGGGCGGGGGGCGGCAGCGATTTCAACCCGTCGCGAATTATTTGCAGGCGCTGAAGCCTGGCGGGACGACCAAGTTCTTCGATATTACGCGCGATTTCATTTCACGGTATCCACAGCGCGGGCTGGTGATCGTGATCTCGGATTTTCTGGACGATGCGGGGTGTGAGAAGCCGCTGCAGTATCTGACGGATTTCGGACACGAGATGATTTTGATTCATGTGTGGGCGGATGAGGATCGCGAGCCGCCGTGGGATGGCGAGTTGGATTTGGAGGACGCTGAATCGGGGACGCGGGTGCAACTGGCGTTCGATGACTCGGCGCGGGCTCAGTATGTGGCGGCGTTCGACGAATTCGCGCTGCAACTGCGCAATGTGGCGCTGCGCAACGGCGGGCGGTATGTTGGGTTGTCGACTTCGATTGCGATTGAAGACGCTATTTTTGGGCCCATGGTGAGGGCAGGAGCCGTGCAGTAACGCATGAACTTTCTGAACCTCAGTTTTGGGGAGCTGCTGGGGCTGGCGGGGATTGTCTCCGCTGGCATCGTCGCGCTGTATTTGCTCGATCGCACCAAGCGCAAACAGGTAGTGGCGACGCTGCGGTTTTGGACGGCTGGCAAGCTGCCGGAGGAACTGAAGCATAAGCGGCGCGTGCATCAACCGTGGAGTCTGCTGCTGCAGGTTGTGAGCATGATTTTGCTGTTGCTGGCGATTGCGGGGCCGCGTTTTGGGGATCTGGGGACGTCGCACGATCACGTGCTGCTCCTCGATACTTCGGCTTGGATGGGGGCGCGGGCGCGGCAGGGGATTTTGCTGGATCAGGCTAAGAATGCGGCATTGGTTTACGTCAATTCGTTGCCATTATCGGATCGGGTGATGCTAGTGCGCGCGGACGCGCTGGCTACTCCGGTGACGCAGTTTGAATCGAATAAAGGCGCTGTGGCGGAGGCGATCCGGCGGTCGCGTCCGAGCACTTCGGCGTTGAATCTGGAGCAGGCGCTGGAGTTTGCTCAGCAGGCTCAGAAATTGCAAGCGCAGAAGGCGGGGGAGATTGTGCTCGTGGGCGCGGCGCGGATTCCTAAACAGGAAAATGAAATCGCGGTGCCGCCGAATTTGCGTGTGATTTCGATTCCGTCGAACGGGGAGAATGTGGGGCTGCGGAAGTTGGGGGTGCGGCGGGCGGCTACGGGAACTGATGCGTGGGAAGCGTTTGTCGAGTTGCGGAACGACGGGCAGAAGCCTCGCGAGATTACGCTGCTCTTGCAATTTGCGGGGACAGCGGCGGGTAGCAAGACGATGACGCTGGCGGCGGGGTCAGAAACGCAAGCTACTTTCGTGTTTCAAGCGAAGAAGGCGGGGTTGCTGGAGACGCGAGTTACTTCTACGAACGGTCGCGGTGATGCTTTTCCGCAGGACGACACTGCGGTGATCGAGGTGCCGATCGGGAAGCCGCTGAGGGTTGCCGTGTACTCGCCGGAGCCGGATCTGCTGAAGCCGCTGCTCGCGGGGAATCCGCAGGTGGAGGCTACTTTCGACTTGCCGGCGAAGTTCGATCCATCGGCCGCGGCGGATGTCGTTGTGTTCGACCGGTTTGTTCCTAAAGACGCGCCCAAGAGTGCGGCGTCGATTTGGATTGAGCCGCCGGCGGGGTCGCCGTTCGCTATTCGGGCTAACGCGGTGAACGTCAAGCTGGAACAGTGGCATCAGGAAACGGCGTTGGGCGCGGGGCTCTATACAAAGGATGTGGAACTGGCTGCGACCGAGGTCTTCAATCTGGCGCCGGGGGATCGGGCGGTGGCGGATACAGCGCAGGGGCCGGTGGTGGTGGAGCGGCCGGGCGCGGTGAAGATGGCGGCGCTGGGGTTCGATCCGGTGCGGTCGGCGATGAAATACGATTTGGCGACGCCGCTGCTGATGGCGAACTTGCTGCGCTGGATGGCTCCGGAAGTTTTTCGGCGGTCGGATGTGCAGGCGGGCACTGTGGGGACGGTGAATGTCGCGCTGGAGAGCGGTGTTAATCCCGCCACTATCAAAGTGTTGGGCGACGATCAGCGGCCGCTGCCGTTCACGGTCGAAGGCAACAGCTTGCGATTTTTCGCGGGCGCGCCGGGGAACGTGCATGTGCTCACGGGCGATCGGGAAACGGTTTATTCTTTGACGCTGCCGGATGTGGGAGACACGGCTTGGCGTCCGCCGGCTGGTGCGGCTCGGGGAATACGGCGGGGGACAACGGCTGAATCGACTCCACCGAATCCTTGGCCGTGGTTAGCGCTCGCTGGGGGTCTCGGACTATTTGCGGACTGGCTGCTATATGGGCGCAGCCGGATCGTGCGATTGACGCCGCGCGCGGCTTCGCTGAGTTTGGTGGAGCGGCTGCGCTGGAGAAAAGCGTCATGAGCTTCGACCGTAGTTGGGTGTTGTTGCTGGCCTGGATTCCGCTGGCTTGGGGATACTTCGAATACCGGCGTACTACTCGCAAATTGGGGCTGGCATTGAAGGTGGCGACGTTCACGCTGATCCTGTTGGCATTGGCGCAGCCGCGGTTGAGTATTTCCACCAGCAAAGTCGCGGTCGGTGTTTTGGTGGATACATCGGCTAGCGTTGCGCCGCGGGATTTGGAACGCGCTTCGAAGATTGCTTCGGATCTGGACGATGCGCGCGGCGGCAATACGCTGCGTGTGATTCCGTTTGCGCGCTCGACGCGGATGGCGGATCTTACGGAAGGCCAGAAGCCTTGGAAATTGCGGCTCACTTCAGGGTCCGACGGGCGCTCGACCGATCTGGAAGCGGCGGTGCGGGAGGCAATCAGTTCCCTGCCCTCGGGAATGTTGCCGCGGCTAGCGCTGATTTCGGACGGGAAAGAGAACAAGGGCAGCATCGCGCGTGCGGCGTGGCAGGCTCGGCAGGCGGGGATTCCGATCGACACTTTCGCGATGCAGGGGCGCGAACGGCCGGCGTTGCGGCTGGAGTCTGTGAGCCTGCCGATGAATGCGTTTACCGGAGAACAGTTCGCGATCGATCTGGCGGTGTCGGCGCCGGGAAAGATGCCGGCGGAGGTGGAGTTGTCGGCAGAGGGGCGGTCATTGGGCACTACGCAAGTGACGTTGGGCGCGGGCGTGAATCCGATTCGTATGCATGCGAGTCTCGAAACGCCGGGGGCGCTGGACCTGACTATCGCGGTACGCACTAAAGGCGCGGGCGATGTGCAGGTGGATCAGGCGGTCATGCTCCGCAAGCCGAAGGCATTGTATGTTTCTGAAGATCCGCCGGGACTGGACAACGCTTTGCCGGGAGCGCTGGCGGCAGCGCAGTTCGATGTGACCCGCGCAAATGACATCGCTGGAACGAATTTCACGGACTATCAACTGGTGCTGCTGAACAACTGGGATCTGGAGAAAATCGAGGCGACGCGCAAAGCGGATCTCGAAAAATATGTCAAGCAGGGCGGCGGGCTGTTGGTGATTGGCGGCGAACGCAACGTCTACGACATGAAGAAGAAGTCGGAGGACGCCCTCGACCGGGCGCTGCCGGCGAAGCTGCTGCCGCCGCAATCGGCGGAAGGCACGGTGGTGGTGTTGATCATCGATAAGAGCTCTTCGATGGAAGGTCCAAAGATGGAGCTGGCGCGTGCAGCGGCGACCGGGCTGGTGGCGAATCTGCGGCCGATCGATCAAGTAGGCGTGCTGATTTTCGATAATTCGTTCCGCTGGGTGGTTCCGATTCGGAAAGCAGACGAACCGCGCGCGATTAATTCGTTAATCGCGGGGATCACGCCCGACGGCGGTACGCAGATCGCGCCGGCATTGACGGAGGCGTATCAGAGAGTTCTACCTGTGGAGGCGACATATCGCCACATACTGCTGCTTACAGATGGGATTTCGGAAGAAGGTAACAGCTATGCGTTGGCGCGGGAAGCTAAGGATCATCAGGTTACGATTTCGACGATCGGGCTGGGAGCGGACGTCCATCGCGAATATCTAGAGATGGTGGCGAACTTGGCGGAGGGCAAGTTTTACTTTTTGAAAGATCCTAACGGGCTGGAGCAGATCGTGCTGCGCGATGTGATGGAGCACACGGGTACGACGGCGGTGGAAAAGCCACTGGCGGCGCAAGTCGCGAAGCAGACCGAAATTCTGGAGGGGCTGAATATCGAATCGGCGCCGCCTCTCAAAGGCTATGTGCGGTTTGAAGCGAAGCCCTCAGCGGAAACGATTTTGCGCTTCGACAAGCACGAACCGTTGCTGATGCGCTGGCAGTATGGGCTGGGACGGTCGGCTGTATTCACGTCGGACGCTAAGACGCGCTGGGCATCGGAGTGGGTGACTTGGAAGGGCTTCGATAAATTCTGGACGAATCTGAGCCGCGATTTGTTGCCGCACACGCAGGCGGGCGAGGCGACGGTCGAATACGACAGCGCCAACGGGGACTTGGTGGCGAACTACCGGCTGGGCGAGGGCGTGGATGAACCCAAGGAAGTGCCGGCGATTTATGTGATCGGCTCGGATGGGTTCAAGAAGCAAATAGATGTGATTAAGGTGGGCGCGGGCGTGTATCGCGGGCGGTTGGCGATTGGCGCGCGTCAGGGATTGTTCCGTGTGCGTCCGTTGGTGGACTCGCCGGCATTTCCGGAAGTGGGGTTGTACCGGCCGGAAGTGGAACTAACCGAGTACGGATCGAATCAGACGTTGCTAAAACAAGTCGCCGAATTCACGGGCGGGCGGTTTGAACCTTCTCCGAAGGCGGTGTTCGATCCGGGCGCGCGCACGCTGGCCTCGACGCTGCAACTGTGGCCTGGGCTGCTGGGGCTGGCGGTGTTCGCGAATCTGGTGGAGTTGGTGCTGCGCAAGTGGAAGGGTCTATTCGGGCGCAGTTAGCGTCTTCCAGAGGCGGTAGACCAGCGACAGCGGCAAGCCCATCACGTTGAAGTAGCAGCCGTCGACTTTCTCCACAAACTTAGAAGCGAGACCTTGGATTGCATAGGAGCCGGCTTTATCCATGGGCTCGCCGCTGGCGACGTACTCGGCGATTTCGGAATCGGTGAGTGGGGCGAAGCGGACTTGCGTGGACGAGTGATGCACGAGGGCTCCATGATCGTCTATAAAGCAGATGCCGGTAATGACGGTGTGGTCGCGGCCGGAGAGCAGGCGCAGCATGGTGGTGGCGTCATCGGCGTCGACCGGTTTCTCGAGGACTTGGTCATCGATGACTACGATGGTGTCGGCGCCTAGAATAATTTCGCCGGGGCGCTCCCAAGCGGCCTGGGCTTTGACGCCTGCCAAGCGACGGACGTAAGCTATAGGATCTTCGCCGGGGGCGCGCACTTCTTCGACGGGTTTCACGCGCACGGAGAAATGGAATCCGGCTAGCGTCAATAACTCGCGGCGGCGGGGGGATTGCGAGGCTAAGATGAGTTCGGGCAAGAGTCAGGTATAACATTCTCGCCATGCTAAAATCGAGTTTCCCCCCGGACAGATGGAGACTATGGAACGCGCTGGCCGTGTCGTCAAAAAAATGAAAGTGTCGCCGGGGATCACCGATCCGGAGACGCGCGCGCAGATGGCTTGGCCGGTGGCGGCGGGCAAGTACACGGCTCTGAAAACGCGGGCCACCGGTTTGGTGCGAGGGACCCTGGTGGTGGAAGTGGAAGACATGGTGTGGCAGCGGCAGTTGAATACGCTGCGTCATCATCTGCTACGGAATCTGCATAAGGAAATGGGCGAGGCGGTAGTGACGGAAATCGATTTTCGTCCGATGCCGCGCAAGTTGGCGCCGCAGCGGGCGGAGACGGCGCGGCCTGGGGTCGAGGGCATTCACGATCCGGTTATGGGTCTGCTCTACCGGCAATCGCAGAAAAAGGAAACGGCTTGAAGATTACGGAACAGGAAGTTCGGCGGGTGGCGGATCTGGCGAATCTGGCGCTGCGCGACGACGAAGTGGTGCGGATGGCGCAGGATCTCAGCGGGATCTTGACCCACATCGATAAGTTGAACGAGTTGAACACCAGCAACGTGGAGCCGATGGCGCAGGTGTTGTTCGATGCGGAAGAAACGGCGACGCTGCGCGAGGATCAGGAGCGGCCGACGCTGACGAACGCGGAGGCGGTGAGGAACGCTGCGGTGACAAGCGGCGGATATTACAAGGTGCCGCGGGTGATTGAGAGATGAGTAGTCCGCTGCACGGGCTGAGTATTGATTCAATTCGCGCCGGGCTGCTGGCGAAGAAGTTCAGCGCGGAAGAATTGACGCGGCAGTCGCTAGCTTTTGCGGAGGCGGAGAATCCTAAGACCAACGCTTACCTGACGTTTTCGCAGGAGCGGGCGCTGGCTGCGGCTAAAGCCGTGGACGCGAAGATTGCTAGCGGCGACGATCCGGGGGCCTTGGCAGGTGTGCCGATCGCGGTGAAAGATGTCATTGTCACGCGCGGGCTGCGGACTACTTGCGGGTCGAAATTGTTGGCGAACTATGTGCCACCTTACGACGCGACGGCGGTGATCAGACTGGAGCAGGCTGGCGGCGTGATCTTAGGCAAAACCAATTGCGATGAGTTCGCGATGGGGTCGTCGAATGAGAATTCGGCGTTCGGGCCGGTGCGGAATCCGGTGGCGCTCGATCGGGTGCCGGGCGGATCGAGCGGCGGATCGGCGGCGGTTGTGGCGCAAGGGACGGCGTTGGTTTCGCTGGGCTCTGACACGGGCGGATCGATCCGGCAGCCGGCTTCGTTTTGCGGAATCAGCGGCGTTACGCCGACGTATGGACGTGTTTCAAGATATGGACTGACGGCGTTTGCCAGTTCGCTCGATCACATTGGGCCGTTTGGAAAGACTACGCGGGATGCGGCGCGCTTGCTCGAAGTGATTGCGGGGCATGACAAGATGGACGCCACTTCGGCGTCGGCTCCGGTGCCTAATTACGTCGCTGCGCTCGACGGCAATGTGAAGGGCATGAAGTTGGGACTGCCTCGTGAATATTTTGAGGGGCTGGCTAGCGAGACGGGCGATCTGGTGATGGCGGCCGTTGAGGAACTGAAGAAGCTCGGCTGCGAGGTGCGCGACATTCAGCTGCCGCACACGCCTTTCGCGGTGGCGGCTTACTACATCATTGCTACGGCGGAGGCCAGCGCGAATTTGGCGCGGTATGACGGGGTTCGTTATACGACGCGGTCGGCTTCGGCAGGCACGCTCACCGATATGTACAGGTTAACGCGCGAGGAAGGGTTCGGCGATGAGTGCAAGCGACGCATCATGCTGGGCACTTACGTGTTGAGCGCGGGCTACTACGACGCTTATTATTTGAAAGCGCAGAAGGCGCGGCGGCTGATCACACAGGATTTCGAGCAGGCTTTTGAGCAGGTGGATGCGATCGTTGCGCCGGTGTCGCCATTTCCCGCGTTCAAACTGGGCGAGATGGTGAACGATCCCACGGCGATGTACTTGTCGGATATTTATACGGTGACGGGAGATCTAGCCGGCATCCCCTGCATGAGCGTTCCGTGCGGGCTTACGGCCGAAGGGCTGCCTGTGGGACTGCAAATTCTAACACGGCATTTTAACGAATCGACGATGTTCCGCATTGCCGACGCCTATGAAAAGGCGTCAAACTGAGATCAGGAGATCAACACATGGCATTTACTTTACCCGCACTGCCTTACGCTTTCGACGCGCTGGAGCCGCATATCGACGCCAAGACGATGGAGATCCATCACGACAAACATCACCAAGCCTACATCACGAATGTGAACAAGGCTTTGGAATCCGCGCCGGAACTGGCGTCGAAGAGTGTGGAAGAATTGCTGGCGAACAACTGCGCGATTGTGCCGGATGCGATCAAGACGGCGGTGCGCAATAATGGCGGCGGCCATTACAACCACTCCATGTTTTGGACCATTCTGGGCCCTGGCGCCGGTGGCGCGCCGGTAGGGAACCTGGCACAGGCGATCACGGGAGCGTTCGGCGGCTTCGACGCTTTTAAAGAAAAATTCAACGCGGCGGCGACCACTCGGTTCGGTTCGGGATGGGCGTGGCTGGTGAAGAGCGGGTCAGCGGTCGAGGTGATTTCGACGGCGAACCAGGATTGCCCGTTAATGGAGGGAAAGTTCCCGGTGATCGGGCTCGATGTGTGGGAACACGCTTACTATTTAAAGTATCAGAACCGGCGTCCGGAATACATCGGCGCATGGTGGAGTGTGGTGAACTGGGCGGAAGCCGAGAAGCGCTTTAACTCGGGGAAGTAAGCGCGGCTATCCACGACAACAATTTGTCCCGGCTGAAGACGAAGCCGGGACATGTTTTGTTGCCGCGGATTTCGCGGTGCATCACGATGTGGTCGGCGTCGATGGGAATCGACCAGCGGGTGGCGATTTCCAGAACTAACCGGGCAGACGCGGCGTATTGCGAATCGGTCCACTCATCCTGAGCACGTCCTTCGTGCTCGATACCCACCGTATAGAAGTTAGGATTCACGTGTGGACGAAGCAGTCGCCACGTCGGGTTCACGGGGCTACCGGCGTGATAGGCCGTGTCTTCTTCATTCACATATTGGTGCACTTCGCCGGCGCGGCCTACACAGTAGTGGGCGGAGACTTGCGCGGCGGCGTTGTCGAACCAGGCGTCGGCGGAGGCTAGCGAGCCTTCGGAGATATGGATCACAATCGCGGCTGGACGCAGGCCCCCGGGGCGTCCGCACAGGAAGTTTTTGGGCGAGCAGGGCTTGCGGATTACGTTCATAAGGCGCCTCGCTCTCCGCTGGGGGGAGGCGGCGAATCAGTGAGCGCCGCCTGGCGTTGGGCGCGGTCCTGCGATTCCTGGCCGGCAACGGCGGAGCGGAGCTTGAGCAGATCTTTGAGGACAGCAAACCAGAAGGGGGCTCCCAGGGTCAGCAGCAGCGCGCCGGCGGCCACGCCTACGTAGTTGACTTTTTGCCAACGCCCCAGCCATTCGGCGGGGTTTGTGGGAACGACAATGATCTCGGCGGCTTCGAGTTTCGCGTAGGCTGCGCGGATAGAAGGTTCATTTACGGTTAAGGTTTGGGCTAGCGCGACGGCTTGATCGCGCGCGGCGTCACTGCGGGCGAAGCGCTGCAAGAGATCGAACGTGTCGAGCGGGAGCGCCAAAGCTAGCGCGATTCCGCAAACGGCTGCCAGTTTTTGAGTCTGCGACGTGAATCTCTCCGATGCTTGATCCATGATTGAATCGAACGCTGCGAAGACCTCGCTGGCCAGGCCAGAGGCAGGAGTCCGCGCCAAGGCGGTGCTGCGGGCCTGAGCTGTGGATAGATCCGGGCGTTCTACGGAGAGTTCCAGAGTCGTACAGCGGACGTGGCCTAGCAGCGCGGAGGGATCGAAGGCAGGGACCAGCGCCGTGATTTTAGTTTTCAACTCCGGCATGGTCTGAGCGAGCTCAAGCAGATTCTCGATCAGGTCCTCACGGGTGATGGCGTCCTTGCGGCCCACGATTTCATGCGCTAAAGTTTTCGCTCTTTCGCCGGCGAATTCCCAGCCTAAGTGGAGGAAGATCTGCAGGACTCCGTCGCGCAAGTGGCGCGGGCGCAGTTGCAAGAGATTTGCGACGAGCTGCGTCAATACCGTGACTACCAGGCTCAGGACCAGCATTACGGTGGCGAAGCCAATCAGCGTGTCTAACGATCTGAACATGAGCGAGAAATAGCAGTCCGCAGTGCGCGGCGGCGCGAGGCATTTCGTTAACCTGCGGAAGCGAAAAGATTTGGCGGAAGGGCGGCGGCGCTACCCGCCGATTTTTTATGAAACAAATTCAGATTTGTTTCGTTCTATATTCCATATATGGCGACACTCTTGGCGGATCTGCGCTACGCCGTTCGCATGCTATGGAAAAACGCCGGGTTCACGGCCGTGGCGGTGGCGGCGCTGGCGCTGGGAATTGGGGCGACTATCGCAATTTTCACGGTGGTGAACGCGGTTTTGCTGGATCCGCTGCCTTACGCGCAGCCGGAGCGGATGATGAAGCTTGGGCTGAAAACGCCGGGCGGCAACCAATATTCGAATTCCATCCCGAAGTATATGGCGTGGCGGCAGAATCAGGCGTTCGACGCCATGACGTTGTACGATTTCGGCGGACTGGGGATGGTTTTGGGAAGCGGCGATCCTCCCGATCAAGTGAAGGGGGCGCATGTTTCCGCGGGATACTTCGAGGTTTTCGGAGTGACGCCGGTGGTTGGCCGCAGCTTCACAGACGCGGAGGATTTGCCCAAAGGTCCGCAGGCAGCGGTGATCAGCTATAGTTTGTGGCAATCGCGCTTTGGGGGTGACCGCAGCGTGATTGGGCGCACGGTGCTGCTGAACGGAACTCCGTTTCCCGTGGTGGGAGTGTTGCCGGCAGGGTTCCGGCCGTCGCCTGAGGCGGATGTGCTGGTGCCGATGCAGGCCGATCCGAACAGCACGAATCAGGGTCACTACTTGAGCGTGGCGGGGCGGCTGAAGCCGGGCGTTACCGTGGCGGCGGCGGAGGCCGAGATGAAAGCGGTGGGCGAGCGCTTTCGCAGAGCCAATCCAAAATGGATGCAGCCCGATGAGAGCGTTGCGGTAGTGCCGATGCGGGATGCCGTGGTGGGCGACGTGCGGGTCGCTCTGCTGGTTCTGAGCGGAGCGGTGGCGCTGGTGTTATTGATCGCGTGCGCGAATGTCGCGAGCCTGCTGCTGGCGCGGGCTTCCGGGAGGCAGCGGGAGTTGGCGATTCGGGCGGCGGTAGGTGCGACGCGCGTGCGCATGATCCGGCAGATGTTGACGGAGAGCGTGGTGCTGGCGACGCTGGGCGGGCTGCTGGGATTTGCGCTGGGGGCTTGGGGCGTGCGTGCTCTGCTCGAACTGGTGCCGGGAAATCTTCCACGGCTGACGGATGCGGCCGGCAACCACATGGCGATTCCTCTGCTCGATTGGCGTGTGGTAGGGTTCACGGCGGGAACCGCGCTGCTGACTGGATTGTTATTTGGAACGTTTCCGGCGCTGCAATCTTCGCGAACGGATCTGGCGTCGAACTTAAAGGAAGCGGGGGGACGCTCGGGTACGGGGTTGAAACACAATCGGGTGCGCTCGGCTTTGGTGGTGACCGAGGTCGCGCTGGCGCTGGTGCTGCTGGTGGGGGCGGCGCTGCTGATCCGTACTTTCGCGGGGCTTCAAAACGCGAATTCGGGGATCGATCCGCGCAACGTTCTCACGCTTGAGACCTCGCTTGCGGGCGGGAGTTACACCAGCACGGCAAAGGTCGACAACCTGGTTACGCAGGCGGTTCGGCGCATCGAAGCGGTTCCGGGGGTGGAGGCGGCGGCCACTGCGGTGGTGCTGCCGATCGAAGCGGGCGTGGATTTGCCGTTCAATATTTCGGGCAAGGCTCCCGCGAAGGGCGATTACAACGGGGACGCGCAATGGCGCAGCGTGTCGGCGCACTATTTTCAAGTGTTCAAGATTCCGCTGCTGCGCGGGCGTGTGTTCAGCGAGACGGACTCGGGCAACTCCGGCCGCGTGGTATTGATCAACGAGGCCATGGCGAAGCGCTATTGGAAGGGCGAGGATCCGGTGGGGCAGGTGGTCACGATCGGCATGGGGCTGGGGCCGCAGTTCGACGATCCGCCACGGCAGGTTGTCGGCGTGGTGGGCACGGTGCGGGAAAACGGATTGAAGACAGGCGATGTCGACGTGATGTACATTCCGCAGAGCCAGGTGCCGGAAGGGCTGACGGCGTTGGCGAACAGCGTTCTGCCGCTGTCGTGGGCGGTGCGGACGGCGACGGGTCCAATGACGATGAGAATTCCGGTTGAACGGGAGTTACGGGCTGTCGATGGGCAGATTCCAATTTCACGCGAGCGGACGATGGAAAAAGTGATTGCCGATACCGTTGCCCGGCAGAATTTCAATATGCTGCTGTTGAGTATTTTCGCGGGGGTGGCGCTGGTGCTGGCGGCAATCGGGATTTACGGGTTGATGTCGTATTCGGTAGAACAGCGCACGCAGGAGATGGGCATTCGCATGGCGCTGGGGGCGAATCGCGGGAATATGCTGCGATTGGTGCTGACCCAAGGGATGAAGCTGACGGTTTCGGGGTTGGTGCTGGGACTGGCGCTCGCTTACGGGCTGACGCGGCTGCTGGCGAGTTTGCTTTTTGGCGTCACGGCTAGCGATCCCGTGACGTTTGGGCTGGTGGCCGGGGTGTTGGCGGTGGTAGCGCTAGTAGCGGCTTACGTTCCGGCGCGGCGCGCGACGGCGATCGATCCGGCCATCGCGCTGCGCTATGAGTGAGCCTAGTATTTCGGAACCGACGGGTCGATTTTGTCGCTCCAGGCGGTGATGCCGCCCAGCATGTTCTTCACGTTCTTGAAGCCGGACTGGCGCAGGAAGTCGCAGGCTTTGGCACTGCGGCCGCCCATTTTGCAATGGACGATGACTTCTTGATTCGGGTCGAGTTCGCCGACGCGTTTGGGGACGTCGCCTAGCGGAATGAGTTTCGCTCCCGGGATACTGGCGATCTGATATTCGTTGGGCTCGCGCACGTCGATGAATTGGAACTTGTCGCCGCGGTCGAGGCGGGCCTTGAGGGCTACGGCGTCGATCTCGGTGTCGGACATGTATCCGGCTTGTTGTTCGGCCACAGGTGCAACCTCCGCGGGGTTGGGGACTCCGCAAAACTGGTGATAGTCGATCAGTTCGTGAATCGACGGGTTATCCCCGCAGACGGGGCATTCGGGATTGCGGCGAAGTTTTAGTTCGCGGAAGCGCATGGCCAGGGCGTCGTAGAGTAGCAGGCGTCCTACTAGCGATTCGCCGATTCCTAAAATCAGCTTTACGGCTTCGGTGGCTTGGATCAAGCCAATGGTGCCGGGGAGGATGCCGAGTACACCGCCTTCGGCGCAGCTCGGAACCAGGCCGGGAGGTGGCGGCTCGGGATAGAGGCAACGATAGCAGGGGCCGCCGGGATACGCAAAGATCGTGGCTTGGCCTTCGAAGCGGAAGATGGAGCCGTAGACGTTGGGTTTTCCCAGTAGCACGCAGGCGTCGTTGATCAAATAGCGCGTCGGAAAGTTGTCCGTGCCGTCGACTACCATGTCGTAGTCTTTGATGATCTCGAGGGCGTTCTCGCTGGTGATGGCGGTGTCGAACTTGTCGACCTGCATGTAGGGATTGATGTCCAGCATGGAGTCGGCTGCGGAATCCAGCTTTTTGCGGCCGACGTCTTTCGTGCCGTGGATTACTTGGCGCTGCAGGTTGGTGTAATCGACTACGTCGAAATCGACGATGCCGACTCGGCCGACGCCGGACGCGGCTAGGTAGAGGCCGAGCGGCGCGCCCAAGCCGCCAGCGCCTACCATGAGAACCTTGGCGTTCTTCAGCTTGAGCTGGCCTTCCATGCCGACCTCGGGCAGGATCAGGTGGCGCGAGTAGCGAAGAATTTCGTCCTTATTGAGTTGAGTAATCGGGGGAGCGGCAACAGCCATCACACACCTCCAGCAATACTGGGGACGATCGACAGGGTGTCGCCCGAGGCGACGGGGGTCGCGTCCTTTTGCAGGTAACGGATGTCATCGTCGTTCAAATAGACGTTGACGAAGCTGCGCATTTTGCCTTCGTCGTTGAAGAGCTGCTTGCGCAGGTCGGGGAACTTCTGGGTGAGCGACGCCAGCACTTCGGCGACGGTGGTGCCGGTGAGGTCGACCGAATCGTGCTTGTCGGCGAACTGGCGTAGGGGCGTCGGTATCAGGACTTTGGCCATATCAATTCTTCTTTCTCCGCGACGGTCTGTTCGGCGTTGGGCAGGAAGCTATTGGCGTGATCGAACTTGCCGCCCTTTACCGAGAGTACGACGAATGAATACCAGGGACACGAGTTCTCTAGATCGGTTTTTGAGAAATACGCATCGCAATCGGGGTGCGAGTGGAAAATGCCGATCAGGTCGAGTCCAGCGGCGCGCGCTTTTTTGTCGGCTTCGAGCAGGTCTTCGGGACGCAGCTCGTAGCGAGCGCCCTGTTCGCCCGAGTAGGCGTTTTCCAGCGGCTGGGCCAGCGTTACGTCTTTCACATCGCCGTCTATGGAACCGATCATGGCGCCACAGCACTCGTTGGGAAATTTCGCTTCGGCGTGGGCCACCATGGCTTGCCACGCGGCGTCGTTAATTTTAATCATTCCAGAAGGACTCACTCAAATATTTCGTCGCGCCGTCGGCCAGCACGGTTACAATCACACCGCTTTGGCCTGCGGCGGCTAACTTTTTGCCGACTTCGCGCGCGGCGTGGACGTTGGCGCCGGATGACATTCCTACCAGCAGGCCTTCGTGGCGGCCGAGCCAGCGTGTCATGGCATAGGCGTCTTCGGTTTCCAACCACAGGTTGTCATCGGCGAGCGTGGGGTCGTAGATGGCGGGCACGATGGCCGTGGGCATGTGCTTCAGGCCTTCGAGGCCGTGGAATCCGGAGGACGGCTGTGCGGAAATAACTTTCACGCCGGGGACGTCGCGCTTGAGGCGGCGGGCGGTGCCGGTGAAGGTTCCGCTGGTGCCCATGCTGGTTACAAAGTGCGTGACGCGACCGTTGGTTTGTTTGATGATTTCAGCGCCGGTGCCTTCGAAATGGGCGCGCCAGTTGGCGGAGTTACCGTACTGATCGGGATAGAAATACTTCTCGGCGCCTTCGGCAAAGATTTTCTGGCAGAGGCGAATGGCTCCGTCGGAACCCTCGCCGGGGTCGGAGAAAACCATTTCGGCGCCGTAGGCTTTCAGGATTTGTTTGCGTTCGTGCGAGGCGTTGGAGGGCAGGCACAACTTTGCGCGGTAGCCCTTGATCGCGCAGATCATGGCGTAGGCGATGCCGGTGTTGCCGCTGGTGGCGTCGAGCAGAACCGTGTCTTTGGTCAGCTTTCCGGAGCGCTCGCCTTCGAGAATCATGTTCAATCCGGCGCGGTCTTTTACAGAGCCGCCGGGGTTGAAGAACTCGGCTTTGGCGTAAATTTCTACGCCTGCCAGGTCGTCGTCGACCTTGGCCAGGCGAATAAGCGGGGTGTTGCCGATCTGGCCGAGCAGAGTTTGCGCCGGTTGGACAGCGGTTTTGGGTGCGACAGGGACCATGTGGGGGTTACCTATTGATTGTAAACCAACTGTATGTATTAGAAGCAGATCGCTGCGGAAGGATGCAGAAAACTGCGGCGTGATATTCTGAACGACATGAAAACTAAGGACCCTAGCCGCCGGAGCCTGCTTTCACTGGGGGCCGGATTGGCTGCGATGACGGCCTGCAATACGGCGAAGCAGGAAACTCCTAGCGCGCTCGGTGCGCCCCCGTCTAAATATGGCGCTCGCTCTCCGCATGAGACGGCGGCGCGGGCGGTGCCTCCAGAATCGAAGACTCCGGCGACGGGGGCTTCGCGGACGCCGCTGCAGGATACTTACGGGATCATTACTCCGGCGTCGCTGCATTTCGAGCGGCATCACTCGGGGGTTCCGGATATCGATCCGGCCAACCATGAATTGCTGATTCATGGGCTAGTGGAACAGCCGTTGGTTTACACGCTGGCGGATTTGAAGCGCTTTCCGTCGGCGTCCCGGATTCATTTCGTGGAATGTTCGGGAAACGGGCGCAGCGAGTACTCGGGGAATTTAGCTCCCGATCCGCAGCAGAGCCACGGGCTGGCGAGTTGCAGTGAGTGGACGGGGGTTCCGGTGAAGCTGCTGCTGGCGGAGGCGAAGGTGAAGCCGACGGCGAAGTGGGTGATCGCGGAGGGCGGCGATGCTTGCCGGCTGACGCGTAGCATCCCCATTGCGAAGTTGCTAGACGACGCCATGATCGTTTACGGACAGAATGGCGGGCCGATTCGTCCAGAGCAGGGGTATCCGATGCGTCTGCTGTTGCCTGGGTGGGAGGGCAACACCAATATCAAATGGCTGCGGCGGTTGAACGTGGCGGACGGTCCGGCGATGACGACGCATGAGACGGCGTTCTATACCGACTTGATGCCGGATGGGAAGGCTCGGCAGTTTAGCTTTGAGCTGGAGACGAAGTCGGTGATCACGCGTCCGGCGGGCGGGCAGAAGATGCCGGGCGGGGCGGGCACGTACGAGATCACGGGGCTCGCATGGTCGGGGCGCGGGAAGATTCAACGCGTGGAAGTTTCTGTCGACGGCAAGACTTGGAAGGACGCGGAGTTGCAGCAGGCTGGGTTCACGAAAGCGTTCACGCGGTTCCGCTTGCCGTGGACTTGGGATGGCAGTGCGGCGACTTTGCAATCGCGAGCCACCGATGACACCGGATATCTGCAACCGACTGCGGAGGAAATGCTGGCGGCGCGCGGACGGAATTATAGTTATCACAATAATCAGATCAAGGTCTGGTATGTGCGTGCGGATGGGAGCGTGTCGCATGTTGCGCAAGGCGCTTAAGTTCGCGGGGGTTGCGCTGTTGGGCGTGGCCGGGTTTGCGCAAGACGGGCGGATCGGGAAGCCGGCTAGCGAAGACAAGATCAAGGCGATCGACATCACGGTGTTCCCGGACGGGCGCGGTCTTCCTGCAGGGAGCGGCACTGCGGCCAAAGGCAAAGACATCTTCAAGGCCAAGTGTGCGGTTTGTCACAACGATCAAGGGCAGGGGCGCGAGGGGCAATATCCGGCGCTGGTAGGCGGCAAGGGGACGCTCAATACTCCCAAGCCGGTGAAGACCGTGGGCAGCTATTGGCCTTACGCGACCACGGTGTTCGATTACATTCGGCGGGCGATGCCTTACGATCAGCCGGGAACGCTGCAAGCGGATGAGATTTATTCAGTGGTCGGATTTGTGTTGAACGCGAACGGCATCGTGGGTGAGAACGATGAGATAAACGCGACCACTCTGCCCAAAGTGAAGATGCCGAATCGCGACGGGTTCGTGCCGGATGCGCGGCCAGATGTGAAGGCCAAGCGGTAACCCTATTTGCCGGGCATGTGGGCGAGGTCGCTTTCGCCTTCGGCGCAGAAGGACTCGATGACATCGCTATCGGGGATCAGGCGTAGGTTGACTTTGACGGTGACCGGCTGGGTGTAGGTTTTCTGATCGTCAACCGTGATATCCAGGTCCATGTGGCCGTAGTCGCGGCGGCGGAAGCGTTCGGTGAAATGCATGTCCGCGCTGTGGGGATGTCCCATCGCATCCATTACGCTTTTGTCATTGAAGCCGATGGTGTCAACGACGAACCAGTCGCCGGACCATTTTCCTACGGAATAACCCAACCAACTCGGCTGCGGGTCGGCCGGAAGCTTGCGGCCGTCGGTGTAGATCTGGCGGAAGAAGTTGCTATCGCCCTCATAGAGCATGATGAGGAGGCCAGGCGTCGGTACGAACTTGAAAGGGCCGGGGTTCAAGTCCATTAAAGGCAGGCTGGGCGGCACGCAGAGGGTGGGCGGTTTCTGGCCGCTGCGCATGCGTTCTCCGAAGGCCTTACCGGCGGCGGACTGAAAGGGTTCGTGAAGGAAGGGAAAGTCGGAGAAGAAGTTCAGGAAATATTTGGAGGGGACATCTTCGCCCAAACCGTTTTCGCCGCCGGGAAGGAGCATGTGTTCGATTTCTTTACGGGGCGAGCTTTCTACTTCCCAGACTCCGGAGAGGTCGGGCTTGCCTTCGCGGCGCGGCGCGGGGGCGGTTAGAATCGGTTTGCCGTCTTTGGCGCGCGGGGCTCCGGGAGTGGGTTGGCTGATCCACTGGGCCGGTGCGGCAATTGACGTTCCTAGTAGTGCGATCCCAAATACGACATTACTGACTGGCATTGCGGTCACCCTCCGTTCAGAGCTTACTCTTTGCTTGAGATTTATCTTAGCCGATTCTCACGCGGCGCGGCTTGACATGTGCCGCACATGCAAGTATGTTTAGCACATGCCCAAGATGATCCAGATCCGCCACGTTCCGGATGCTGTGCATCGCAAATTGAAGACACGCGCGGCCGCCAAAGGTATGTCGCTGTCGGACTATCTGATGTTGGAGATCAGCGAGCTAGCCAAGCTGCCCACGATGGAGGATTGGCTGGACGAGATCGCGACGCGCGAGCCGGTTGAACTGCGGGAGCCCTCGGCTGTGACGATTCGGAAAATGCGGGAAGGCCGGTGATCGTTCTAGACGCGTCGGCAGTCGTTGAGGTGCTCATGAAATCGGCAATAGGCAGGGTTCTCAGCGGCCGACTGCACGCCGTGCGGCTGGTGCATGCACCTCATCTGGTCGACATCGAAGTCGCCAACGCTCTGCGCAAGCAGTGTTCTCTGGGTGGCATTGCCCAGGCGCGCGCCCGGCAAGCCCTAGAAGATTTTCGAAATATGCGGATCCTGCGTCACCGGCACACGACTCATCTGGCTCGCATTTGGGAATTGCGCGACAGCTTCACCAGTTACGACGCATGTTATCTTGCATTGACCGAGGCGCTTGGCGCAACCTTGATCACGCGCGACAGAGCGCTGCGCTCCGCGCGCATACGGCGGGGAAATATTGAGGTGATCTAAATTACCGCGCGGCGAGCAGCGCGCGCAGATGGCGGGCGCGTTCGGGGGAGCGGAGCTGGCGCAGGGCCTTGGCTTCGATTTGGCGGATGCGTTCGCGGGTTACGTCGAACTCCTGGCCGATTTCCTCGAGCGTGTGCTCGCGCTCACAGCCGATGCCGAAGCGCAGGCGGATCACCTTCTCCTCTTTGGGAGACAGGGTCTTGAGGATATTAGCAGTTTCGTCGC
>Ga0265314_10001859_pt1 | contig 22641 bp, 16 predicted proteins | sample 4126metaG_FD_203106 | JGI IMG/M metagenome (GOLD analysis project Ga0265314, IMG submission 203106) | Rhizosphere microbial communities from Carex aquatilis grown in University of Washington, Seatle, WA, United States - 4-1-26 metaG | ecosystem: Host-associated > Plants > Roots > Rhizosphere >... | reverse complement strand
GCAACAAGGCTCCGATTTTTCGCTCGTAAAAAATCGACAATAACTTTGCGCCGGCAAGAAGCACTGCAATCACTGCAAACACGAAAATTGCAATAACCATTATAAATTTGAAAAATTCCGCTGTCGACGAGCTAATTATCCAAAACAGTGCAAGGAAAGGCGCGGCAATTATCGAGAGCGTTGTGTAGTCGGAGCGCGTCATATTGGGCCTCCCATTTCACTATACAGCGGCAATTCTAACAATCGCAAAATAAAACCGGCCTCCGTCTCGCGACGAAGGCCGGCCGGTGATTGTTTCGGCTGTCCCGCGTATGAAGCCCGTCAGCCCCGAGGCAGTACTCGGAGCCGGCCGTTCGCCTTGATCAACGGATCTTTAGAGATCAGGCTAACACGCGCGGCCGTGTCAACGTTCACTGTCATGTTGTTTACGGAGGAGTCCGTAACAACGGTGTTGCCACAAAGTACCGTCCTCTTTACGCGGACAGCCACCTCCGGTCACCGTAGGGATTACTACTCACTGGACCACCTCCTTTTTTAGTGCAGCCCCCCTGTTGGGACCTCGTCGCCTCGGAGGAGGCGTCAGCCGGGGGCGCCGTGTTTCAGGCGCTGCATCCGCGCGGCATGCGGTTCCGACAGGTGCGATCTAACATGCTGGCAAGCGTCCTTAACCAGCCCACGTTTCGCATTTAACCACACAAAAACGCGAAGGCAAGAGTTGCAGAAAAACTTCGAGCGATTTTTCTTCGAATCGTATAAACACTCAAAAACTGATATATTGTTCGTGATACAAAATGAAGTTCGCAGTTGCGAACGGGCTTCGGCTGCGTTAATGTATTCGCCTTGCTGCGCACAGTGTTGTGCGCGCTGTTGTTTGTGAGATTTAGTTTATTCAGGAGCCGCAAGGAAAGACGATGGGTCATTCACTCAGTGCCGACAAGCGCGAGCGCCAGAACCTGAAGCGCCGCCACCGCAACCGTGGAAATCTGATTACACTCCGCAAGGCGATGAAGGGCATCAATGCCGATATCGCTGCCGGAAAAGGTGACGCCAAGACGATCGCCTCCGCGTCGAAGGCCTTGGACCGCGCCGCGCGCAAAAACGCGATCCCGAAGAAGCGCGCCGACCGCAAGAAGTCGCGCCTCGCATTGGCGATCAACCGCGCCAAGGCCGCGGGCCAGTCCACGCCGCCGAAGTCCTGAAGTCGAATCCAGAATCGGAAATCGATGCACACGAATGAGCGCCCTGCGCCAGATCGTGTGCATCGCTGTTTAACGGCATAATGCTTTAAGTTTATTGATCGGCGTTCTTTACATTCGTCAGGCGGATGAAGCACAGGTCGCGGTATTTGTTCTTCAACATTCCCGCCCGAAAACCGATCTCAAAAAACGCAGGCCGGATCATCCATTTCGTCAGGCCCTTTTCCGGAATGTCTTCTTTCGATTCGAGCTTCCAGTTGGACTCGATGGCGCGTCCGTCTTCAGCGACCATCTGCAATTCTTTGGCGTTCTCCGGCGCGCTGCCCATCGGGAAGAAGATGTCCATTTCCACGACGGTCCGGCTCACCGATTTGCCTTTGTATTCGACATCAAAGGCGTCGACGGCCGAGATTATATCCACGCGAGTCGTTAACGATTCGCCGAAGATCTTCTGCTTGATGAACGGCAGCCCCCAGAAACCAAAAATTGCAACGAGGGCGACGATGCCGAGAAAAATAGCCAGGCCACGTGACACGTTCAGTTCTCCGACCGCATAACTTTCCGAGGGCTAAATTAATGCGTGCGCCCAAAAATGCGAGTTAAAGCCTCGATCTCAAGCGAAACAGGCTGCTATCCGCGGAAGTCACACGACGCAAAGGCGCGAGATGGCGGAATTGTCATCGATATTCAATCTTGCTAGCTATTCGTGTGAAAGAGTTTATGTGGACGAGAAAAAGATTTTAACAAACTGAGTCGCAAATCAAAATCTCAATTGTCTTAGTATAGTTGAAGGGAAGGCGACCCTCGCCGAAGTGACCGTTAGTTCGCCGCGAACGCTCGCTTGAGTGTCCGGATGCTGATCTCAGCGGTGTTCTCCGCACCGGGCGCGAAATCGAAAACCTCGACCGAAACCCAGCCATTGTATTTCACGTCGCGAAGCGCCGCCGCGATGGGCTCGAACGCCATTTCGCCCATGCCCGGGCCGCGCAGGTTCGGATCGTTGGCGTGGAAGTGCGCGAGATTGATGCCGCCTTCGAGGCGGATTGTTTCAGCGACGGGGCGGCCTTCGCCGGTCATGGCTTTTACATCGAGATGCAATTTCAGTCCCGGCGAATTGATTTTCTGAACGAGAAGCGAGCCTTCGGCAGCCGTATTGATGAAATTGCAATTGTCCTTCGGCGTGAGCGGTTCCAGCGCGATCACAATCTTTTTCGCAGCCGCTTTTGACGCGAGGTGGCCGAGCACATCAACCGCGCGATTCCAGACATCGAGCCACGCTTCGCCGGGAGCGACCTGGCGCGCTTTGGGGCTGCCGAGCACCATGATGTTTCCGCCCAGATCGGCGCAGAGGTCGATGAGAGCCTCGAAATACGAAACCGTTTTGTCGCGCAGCGTTTTGTCGGCGGTCACCCAGCTCATGCCGGCGGGTTTCAGCAGCAGCCAGTGCAGGCCAATGATCTGCACGCCAGCTCCGGCGGCTGCGCGCTTGATCTCGGCGCGGCGGGCGCTGGAAATTTCGTGAACGTCGTCAGCGAGCGTGAACGGGGCGATCTCAATGCCTTCGTAGCCGACTTTGGCTGCGTGAGCGAAGATTTTTTCGATGGGCCAGTTTTCGTAGAGTTCGTTGCAGATGGCAAATTTCATAAGCCCCTCACTTCAATGCACTGACAACGAACCACGGACCACGAACTATTTTTTCGGATGATTCTTCCGCTCCAGCACATCATACGCGGCTTTCACGATGTCTTCGGCGAGCAAACCGTATTCGCGGAAGAGTTCGTCGGGGGTGCCGGATTCGCCGAAGCGGTCTTTGACGCCGACGCGCTTCATGGGGCAGGGGTGGTTCTCGACGATGACCTCGGCAACCGCGCTGCCCAGGCCGCCAAAATACTGATGCTCTTCGGCGGTGACGATCGCGCCGGTTTCGCGCGCGGCGGCGATGACGGCTTCATTGTCGAGCGGCTTGACGGTGTGCATGTTGACGACGCGAGCCTGGATGCCCTTCGCTGAGAGCGTGTCGGCGGCAATCATGGCCTGCCAGAGCATCGCGCCCATCGAAAAAATCGTGACGTCCTTGCCTTCGCGGTACAGATTGCCCTTGCCGATCTCGAACGGATCGTCCTTCTTCGTGATCACCGGCATCGGCGCGCGGCCGAAGCGGATGTAGCAGGGGCCGTTGATGGCGGCGACGGCCTTCACGGCTTTGACCGTATCGTGGTAATCGGCGGGTACGATGACGGTCATTCCGGGAAGACAGCGCGTCCAGCTCACTTCTTCAAGAGCCTGATGTGTCGCACCGTCGGCTCCGACCGAGACGCCCGAGTGCGCGCCGCCGAGTTTCACGTTCAATCCGGTGTAACAGACCGAAACGCGCAGTTGATCCATCGCGCGGCCGAGCAGAAAAACGCCATAGTCTGTTGCGAACGGAATGTCGCCAGCGACAGCCATTCCAGCGGCAACGGTCATCATGTTCTGCTCGCAGATGCCCATCTGGAAAAAGCGGTCGGGATATTTTTTCTGAAACTTCTCGGTGGTCGTCGAGCGCGAAAGGTCGGCGTCGAGAACGACAATGCGATCATTCGTCGCGCCGATCTCCAGGAGGCCATCGCTGTAACCGAATCGTGTGGCAATCATTTCGGGCACGTTATTGATCTCCGGACTTCTTTTGTTCTCGCAACCGCTTTGCTTTTTCGCCAGCATCTCGAAACGGCGTGTCTGAGTGTCCAGCCTGATTCTTTCGGTAGATCAAGTATCCGATTCCCGCCGCGATGGCGTAAACGATGCTCAGTATCCACAAAAGATCGAGCATCGATTTACACCGTCAACTTGTCCGTCGCATGTCCCTTGTAGACTTCGACATTCGCGTGGCTCTTGTCGAAACCGAGTTCCTCAACCGACGGCGCAAGCTTTTCTTTGCTGATCGGCGTGCCGTGCCACTTCTCGTCGTTCTCCATGAATTTGACGCCTTTGCCCATCACGGTCTTGGCGATCACGATCGTGGGTTTGCCTTTGATCATCTCGGCTGTGTCGAGCGCATTCACGCAGGACTGCATGTCGTGGCCGTCGATTTCAATCACGTGCCAGTTGAAGGCGCGATATTTGTCTGCGAGCGGTTCGATGTTAAGGATGTCGCTGGTCTTGCCGTCGATCTGCAGCCCGTTGAGGTCGACCATCGCGACAAGGTTGTCGAGTTTGTAATGCGCGGCGCAGAACGCGGCTTCCCAGATGCTGCCTTCCTGTTGTTCTCCGTCGCCCATCAGGACGAAGACGCGGTTGGACTTTTTCTGGCGTTTCATCGCCAGCGCGACGCCGCAGCCGACGCCGAAGCCCTGGCCGAGCGAGCCGGAGCAAATTTCAATTCCGGGACAATGGTGGGCGCTCGGATGCCCCTGGAACTTGCTGCGGAACTTTCGCAGCGTGTTCAGATATTCAACGCGGTCCACATAGCCGCTGTGCGCCAGCAGCGCGTAAATCAGCGGATTGATGTGCCCGTGCGAAAAGAAGACGTAGTCACGCTTGTCCCACTTCGGATTCGTGGGATCGTGGCGCAGCTTGTAGAAGTACAACGCGACGGCGTAATCGCAGGTGCTCATCGAGCCGCCCGGATGTCCCGATCCCGCCGTGGTGGTCGCGATCAGAACGTCGCGGCGGATTTCGGCGGCGCGTTTTCTTAGTCCATTGATATCTGGTCTACTCATCTATTCCTCGTGGTTGCAGTCGGACGCTCAGGATGATTGCGGATTTCGGATCGATAGCGCCAATCCGAAATCCGCACTCGCAATCCAGAGGATTGCGTTACTTCCAGCGATTCATGTTCGCGCCGCGCAGATCCTTCGTGCGATTGATCGCTTCGAGCGCGGTCAGGCGTTCGTGGACGATCAAGTGAATGGCCTGGGCGATCACTGCCGGATCGTCATCGCCCGGGAAGATCACGTTTCGGCCGACCAGCGCGCCGCGCACGTTCGCGCCAGCGCCCATTCCGCGCACGAAATTCTCCAGCGTGCCCGCGGGACGTCCGGTGCTCGGTCCGCCCAGCATCAGGATCGGCATCGTCACCGACTTCACCACGCGATCGTACTGGTGGCAGTAGGGAATCTTGAGCCACGTGTATGCGCTGCTGTGTGCCAGGCCTGCCGCGACGCCCATCACTTTAATGAGCGCATCGGGTTGTTCGATTACCGTGTATCCGCCTTCGGGCTTCTTGTCGACGGCGAGCGGTTCCATGAACATCGGAATGTTCAGGTCGACGCATTCGGCGGTGACCTTCGCGCAACGCTCCATCGTTTCCACGGCGAAGCGGTCAGTCTTGTCGGCCTTGATGGGAATGCGCAGCAGCATCTTGGCCGCGTCGAGGTTCATGTCCTTGATCTTCTTCGCGCTGATGTACGCCGATTCGCGGTCCATCAGTTCGTGTTCGAGACCCGAAAGGCCCGTGCGATTGACGCAGGCCATCAAGATCTTTTCGTCGAGGAAGCTCTTGCCCTTGTTGCGCTGCTTGAAGATGTAGTTCGCAAGAACGATGTCTTCGATGACGTCGGCTGTCGCCATCAAACCATCGATATCCGTTTCGGCCAGGCAGCGGACGATGCGGCCGGCGTAGTCGAGACGGTTGCCCATCTCGGCGGGACTCATCAGGTAGCGCGCCGGGTGATCGGCGGCGAGAACGGTGAGGTAACCGTTCGTCGTCAAATTCTTGCGGCGCTTGCGGCCCATCAATTCCTTCTTGATGAGGTCCGGCTGTTCGACACGCAGGCGCGAAATTTCCTCAAAGACTTCTTCGGTGAAATACGCGTGGCTGCGGAAGGCGTAGTTGTTGCGGCGCACGAACGCGACGTCAATCGAATTGCGCGCTTCGTCGAAAACGGCTTTCGTGTGCGTCAGAACGTCTTCGGGGTTCTCGCTGCCGATGGGTTTCATTTCGAAACCGATCGGGCCGGTGTAGCCGACTTCGACCAGGGCGCCAATGAAGCTCTCAAGAACTTCCGGGGTGACTTCGCTGTCGGGCACGCCGAATTTCGGATGCGAATCCCCGTAGCGCGGCATGCCGCCCGGGTTGTTTCGATTCAAAACCGCGTTCGCGACGTGGAAGAAGCCCATGTAAGGAGCGGCCTGGCGCACGGCGTTGGGGCACTCGCCCATGATCACGCAGTGCGACAGGTCCAGCATCAGCGAGAAATTCTTGTTGCCCATGTCGCGGCGCACGTACTCGGCGATCTGGATCGCTTCGGGCGTCGGTCCGATCAGACACATCTTGAACGCTTTTTCGCCGGCCGGATTGCTGCGGCGATCGAAGGGTTCGAGCAGCACTTCGATGTTGCCTTTTTCGGTGGCGGCTTTGCAGATTTCGTTGAGCGACTGGCAGAGCTGGCGCTTGGCCATCTCACGGAGCTGCGCCTGGCGCGTCTCGGTGTGAGGACCGTTGAGCTGCGCCGGATCCTGGCCGCTGTAGAGTGCGAAGCGGTTGCAGCCGAGTTCTTCGGCTTCGTCGAGCAGATCGAGAATGCGCGCGACGGCTTTTTTGCGTTCGTTCTCGTCGATCGAGCAAATGTCTGAGGCCGCGATGATGTGCTCTTCGTTGATAATCTGCACCGGCTGGCAGCCGAAGGAAACTTCCTTCTTCGACTTGCGGATCGCTTCGGCGACTTTCTTGCGAAGGCGCGCGGACTTGATGTGCGTGATTTCGATGTTCTGGAGATACGGATCGTCGAGCAGCTTCTGCAGCGTCGAGAGCAGGTAGACTTCGTCGGCTTCGCTGCGCAGCACCGAATCGGTGTTGCCGGGTCCCGTGTAGAGCATGAAATGGACGACCGACTTCAGGTTGGTCTGAAGTTCCATCGTGCCGAATCGTTTGAGAACGGCGCCCGGCTTGATTGCCCGGCCCTCGACTGCGTCCTGAACTGCTGCTTTAGCCATCTTTACTCTCCTCTTTTCCTGGTGAAGTGATTTTAAAATTATGGTTTGGTGACTACGAGCTCGACGCTGGCCCGGTGCAGCGCTTCAACTGTGGTGCGAGCGGGCGGCGCGTCGGTGATAACGCAATCGACTTCTTTCAGACTGCAGAACGGCGCGAATGCACTTTTCTCGAACTTGCTGCTGTCCACGAGGACCACTGCTTCGTGCGCGGCGTGGAGCATGGCTCGTTTCGTTTCGGCTTCGATCAGATTTTGGCACGAAAAGCCTGTTTTTGGATCGAAACCGCTGGCTCCGAGAAATGCGCGGTCGACATGCAGCGTCTTGAGCTGCTCAAGCGCCAGCGCTCCCATCAGCGCAAACGAGCTGCGGCGCAGCGTTCCGCCCAGCACGATGATGTTGATCTGTTCGTCCGTCGCGAGTTCCATCGCGATCAGCACCGAGTTCGTCACGACATTCAAATTGCGGCCGCGCAGTTCACGCGCGAGCGCGAGGGTGGTGGAGCCGGTGTCGAGCAGGATCGATTCGCCATCCTTGATGCGCATGGCGGCCGTATGGCCGATCAGGCCCTTCTCGCCGATCTGCTCGGTGGAGCGGCGGTGCATTGGCACGACCATCTCCGGCTTTTCAGCCAGGACGGCGCCGCCGTGCGTGCGCAACAGCACGCCGCGGTTCTCCAACTCGGTCAAATCCTTGCGGATGGTGACCTCGCTGACGCCGAAGCGCTTGGAGAGATCGTCCACCAGCACTTTGCGCTCTGTAGCCAGAACGCCCTCAATTTCGCGCTGCCGTTCGACGTAACCCATAGTCATCGCCGCTTTCGTTTGGTTTCGTTTGCACTTACGAATCGAAAGTAAATACCCCGCGGAAGCGATCGCGTCAATATAAAAGCGAAAAAAAGTGAAAGCCGTGGGAAGTACGATGGACGAAGTGCGAAGTAACGGCACCAAACTTCGCACTTCGTACTTCCACAACTTAGGTTGCCACAAAGAGCTAACGTGCTACGAATGGATCGGTTACGCCAAACAAGGAGCCGCCGTTGGATTATCCGCCCGGCAAAGCCCCGCTCGCCATTTTGATCATGGCTGTGGTCAGCGGCGCGCTGCTGCTCCTGTTTCCGCCCAAAATTGAGCACGGAAATTTGCAGATTTGGACATTTGCGGATGCGCATTATCGCGCATACCAGAGTGTCCTTCCTGACTTTCAGGCTAAGCATCCGGAAACGCATATCGATCTGCAGCTTGTTCACGAGCGCGCAGTGACGTCGCGCCTGCGCAGCGCGTTCGCCTCGGATCTTCCGGTGCCGGATATGGTGGAAGTTGAAATCAAGTGGGCAGGATCGTTTTTCATCGGGCCGCTCGAAGACATCGGCTTTGTCGACCTGACGGACGAATTGAAGAAACCGCGGCCAGACGGCCCGCCGTGGATCGATCGCATCGTCAAATCCCGGTTTGCTCCTTATACGGCTCGGCGCGTCACGGACGGTGTGGCCAGCGATCATATTTTCGGGCTGCCGCATGACGTTCATCCGGTGCTGCTGGCGTACCGGAAAGATATTTTCGACGCGCACGGAATCGATGCAGAAAAGCTGACGACATGGGACGATTTTCTGCGTGAAGGACGCGGGCTGCTGAAGAAAATGAACGCGAACTCAAAGGCCGGTGAAATGCGGCATTACTTGCTGAATCTGAACAGTTCGACCTCTGATGAATTGGAACTCCTCCTGTTTCAAAACGACGGTCAGATATTTTCGCCCGACGGCGCCGTTCGCATGGATGACGAAACGGCGGTGCAGATGATGCTGTGGTATGTGCCGCTGGTGGCCGGACCGGATCCGATTGGCTATTCATTGGGAACGGCCATGGATTTTGAGCTGGTTAACAACGCACAGAAAGACGAGTTGCTGCTGTGCACGCTGATGCCCGACTGGCTGAGCGGCTACTATCAGAAATATGTCGACAACGCATCGGGCAAGATGGCGCTGATGCCGCTGCCGGCGTTCAAACCGGGCGGGCGGCGGACGAGCACCCGCGGCGGAACAATGATTGGCTTCACGAAGAAGAGCAGGCAGTTTGATGTGGCGTGGCAGCTCGGGTTGAAGCTTTATTTCGATCCCGACCTCCGCGTGAAGCAGTTCAGGGAATTCAACATCCTTCCTCCCTTGCGAGAAGCCTGGAAGCGGCCCGAATTGAACGAAGCGAATGCCTACTGGTCCGGCCAGCCGCTCGGAAAAATGTACGCCGACCAGGCCGATAACGCGCCACCGCAGTATTCCAGTCCGTACGTCGGGCTTGCGCGAGCGAAACTGGGCGAGGCGCTGAGCGATTGCGTGCGCTATTACAACTCAAGCGGCGCGGCGGGTTTTGAAGATTTCGTTCGAAAGCGGCTAAAACAATCGGCGGACGAAGTGCGGCTGCAAGAGCGGCTGAACCCGTATCGCTAGCAGCCATTTGAGCACAGAATATGGCGAATGAAAAACAGTATTCGGCGTGGCGGGCTCAGCAGCGTATGGCGCCATACCTATTCATTGCGCCGTTCTGCATTTTGTTTTGTGTGTTCGGGCTGTATCCGATTCTAAAAAGCCTTTACCTGGCGTTTCACACCACAAACGGGCCGCGATCTCTGGTTTTCACGGGGTTCGACAACTTCAGATTTCTGCTTCAAGATCCGGATTTCTATACCGCACTCTGGAACACGAGCGTCTTCGCGTTTTTCTCAATCTTCCTGCAACTGCCGCTCGCGCTGGGGCTGGCGCTGCTGCTGAACAGCACATGGCTGAAAGGCCGAACCCTTTTCCGTTTCGTCTTCTTTGCGCCGAATCTGATGGGCCAGGTTTTTGTCGGATTCCTCGGCGTCGTGATTTTTTCTCCGCGCTACGGTCTCTTTTCACGATTCCTCACCGCTGTCGCGGGCGTCAATCCGGACATCAAATGGCTGCTCGACGAGCGCTTCGTAATGCCGACTCTTGTGTTGATCTCGCTGTGGATGTATGTGGGCTATAACTCGATTTACTTTCTCGCGGCGCTGCAATCGGTGGACAAAGAACTTCACGAGGCCGCGTCGGTGGATGGCGCAGGCCCGTGGGATCGGTTCTGGCACGTTACGGTACCGGCAATCAAGCCGGTGATCCTGATCGTGGTGCTGATGAGCACGATTGGATCGTTCCAGTTATTTGAACTTCCCTTTAACCTTCTGAAAGGAACGTCCGGGCCGAACAAAGCCGGGTTGACCATTGTGATGTACCTCTACCAACGCGGCTTTGAGGTCGGAAATCTCGGCTACGCTTCGACGATCGGTTGGACGTTGGCGCTGATCGTGATGTTCATCAGTTTGGTGCAGAAGAAACTTTCGGAGCGCGTGCGCGGACATGGTTGAGAGCGCGAACAACCAAAGCATTCGCATCGTCGGCCGTACTGCCGGTGCGGATAACGCGAAGTGGCTGCGCGCGCTGTTGTACATCTCGCTGCTCACCGCGTCTTTTTTCATGCTGGCGCCGTTGGGGTGGATGTGTTGCGCGATTTTTAAATCGTCTGCGGACATGTTCACCTACACACTTCTGCCCTATGAAACGCTGGAGAAGATTGAAGTCCAGGAAGGGCCGGAGAAGGGTGCCTGGAAGGTCATTCAAGGCGACGTCTTCAGCATCGGCACCGGCGAGAGCGATACGATTCGCGTCGAGAAATTGCCGGCCAATGGGGGGCCCGCGCGGTTCGTGCGCAAGGGCGATGTGTGGGAAATCGATCCCGCGGGCACGCCAAAAGGCGTGCTTGTGAACGGCCGCTACGCGATGCCGGACGCAAAACTGCGCGGCGGTGAAATCATTCGCGTCGGTACGACAAAGATTCGCTTCGACGGCATGCACGTGCCGACGCTGCAGAATTTTCGCGAGCTGTTTACGAAATTTAATTTCGGGCGCAATCTGCTGAACAGCTTTTTCCTGACGTGTACGGCGACATCGATCTCGCTGATCCTGTCGTCGCTCGGCGGTTTTGCTCTGGCCAAATACGAATTCGCCGGAAAGCGCGTCGTACTCGTGATACTGCTCGCCACGATGATGATTCCGCCATCGCTTCTGCTCGCCCCCAATTACGAACTGCTGGTCCATATGAATTTAATGAACAGCTACCTGGGAATTTTGCTGCCCGGGGCCGTCGGCGCATTCGGCATGCTGCTCTTCCGCCAGGCGATGCTGGGCGTTCCGGACGACTTGATTGAAGCCGCGCGAATCGATGGCTGCAGTGAACTGGGAATCTACTGGAAGATCATCATGCCCGTCGTGCGGCCGATGTCCGGCGCGTTCTGCCTGATGGCGTTCATGGCGAGCTGGAACAGTTTTCTGATGCCGATGATCGTGCTGCAATCCGAAAGCTTGTTTACCGTGCCGATTGCGCTGAGCCAGACGATCAGCATTTCCGGCGACAACCAGTATGGTCCGCTGATGGCGGGTACATTCCTGGGCGTACTTCCGCCGGCGATGCTGTTTTTCCTTCTGCAGAAAGAATTCATCGCGGGACTCACGGCGGGGGCGGTGAAAGGCTGAATCCGATTGCGGATTGCGGAATTCGGATTGCGGATTAATTTTGCACGTCGCTGAATGGAATATCGAACAGGAGAAACGCATGGCCGACAAAAAAATCCGCGTGACCGTCTGGAACGAATTCCGCCACGAGAAAAAGGCGGGTGGCAAAGTCGCGGAGGTCTATCCAAAAGGTATCCACGAAGCTATCGCGGAGCATCTGCGCACTCAGGCGGATATGGAAATTCGCACCGCGACGCTCGACGAACCCGGCCATGGTCTCAGCGAAGAAGTGCTCGAAACGACCGACGTGATGATCTGGTGGGGCCACATGGCTCACGGCGAAGTCGACAACAACGTTGCGAAGGCGGTGCAGGAGCGCGTGCTGAAGGGCATGGGGCTGATCGTGCTGCATTCGGCGCACATGTCGAAACCGTTCCTCAATCTGATGGGCACGACCGGCGCGCTGAAATGGCGCGAGGACGGCCTCAAAGAAATTCTATGGATCACCAAGCCCGGTCATCCGATTACGAAGGGGCTCGACGATCATTTTGTGCTCGAACACGAAGAGATGTACGGCGAGCACTTCGATATTCCGGAGCCTGATGAGTTGATCTTCATCAGCTGGTTCGGCGGCGGCGAAGTATTTCGCAGTGGCTGCACCTGGCAGCGCGGCGCGGGAAAGATTTTTTATTTCCGCCCCGGCCACGAAACGTTCCCGACGTATTTCGACAAGAACGTGCGCAAAGTCATTGAAAACAGCGTGCGCTGGGCCGCGATGGATGTGCCGAGCAATGTGACCTACTGGCACTACAAGAGCATTCTTTAGTATTACTTTTTGGCCGGCGCTGGCGGCGGATCCTGAATGATCTGCGGCGCCGACTTCAACGGCGTCGGCAATTTGTTTGCCGGCTTCATTTCCTGCGGCTTGTCGACCGATGGCACCGGCACGACACCGAGGTTGTCGAACAAGAATGCTTTGTCGCGATTTACCTGCACTTCTTTTAATTCCAGCGCGAATTCTTCGGTGCGCTTGGGGAAGAGTTTGCTTAGTTCCTGGAATCCCGCGAGCGCGCGCTCCCAGTGCGGCAGCGCGACGGTCGGGCTAAGGTACTTGTTCGCTTCTTTCGCGCTTGCGCGTGCTTTCGCGATCAGTCCGTCGAAGACGGCGCGTTCCTGTTCGGCGCCTTCCATCGAGTTGCGCAGCACGCTCAGCTTGGCGTCGATCGCGGCGGCCTGCTCGCGAACTTCGGTCCGGTCGAAGAGCACCAGCGCCGAACTGCACGGGCGCATCGCTTCGCTCCACGCGATCAGGCGTTTCACGCTGTCTGACGCCGGAACCGCCTCGGCCTCTTCGCGCAGCCGGTGCGCTTCACTCATGAGAGCCGCGTAGCGCGCTTCAAGTTCGAGGCGCTGCTTGCATTGAACGATTTCGGCTTTCGCATCATCGTCGTCGAAAACCTGCAGCGCTTTCTCGAAGATGCTCAGCGCGACGCGCCAACTCGCTGCGGCGTCCGCGCCCGTGGCCGCGGCTTTGGCGCGCTCGCGCGCGTCGATGCCAAGCTGCAGCGTGGTCTTGTATTCAGGCGGGATCAAACGGTCGACCTGCACGGTCACTTTATCGCTCGCCGCATTCGCCCAATCGGGCTGGTCCTTACGCTTGGCCTGCAACAGAAACGTGTACCGCCCCGGGTCTTTAAACGTCGGCATTTGCGCGACATCGATCATCAAGCCGCTGCCGATAACTTCCGTCGGGTGCGACGCGTCGACCCAGCGCGTCTCAATCTTCTGCGCGCCGGCGCCGCCGCGTACGCGGCCTTCCAGTTTCAGCGGCGAGCCGGTCGTGATCTCGTAAAAATCCTTCTCCGCCGCGCGCGCCTGCAGTTCCACGGCGACGGTCACGCTGCGCTTGGCCACTTCGCGCGCGGTGTTCTTGTCGCGAACAACAAACGTGAACTCAGTGTCCTGCTCGATCGGCACGCGCACTTCGTTTCCAGCGTAGGCTTTGTCGCCGGCGAGCCAGAGCATCGCGTAATCGCCCGGCGGCAATCCGCCGCTCAGGTCAGCGACGAGCTCCGCGTCCTGGCCCGGCTTGACGATCGACGGGCAACGCAGATCGACCGACAACGCCGGTGCGTACGATCCAGCAGGCGCGCGGCCGCGTTGCGAACTCAGCGTCCACACGCCCCACGTTCCCACCAGTGCCGCCGCGAGAACCAGCGCCGCCAGGCGCGTGCGATTCGCCGACTGCGGAGAGGGAATCGGCGCGATCGCCGGTGGCGGAGGTACTTTAGCCGCGACCGGAGCTGCTGCGGCCGGCGGGGGCGATGTGTAGGCCTCCACGGGCGCGGACTGCGCGAAAACAGATGTGACCGTCGGGCGCTTCGGGCGGGGCGTGATCGTCACGCGGCCGGCGGCCAATTCGTTCAGCGCCGTGTCGATGGCCGCGAGCAATTCCGCCGCATTTTCGTAGCGATCTCCTGGCCTTTTGGCCAGACAGCGGTTCAGAATCTCGCAGACGTTGTCGGGCAGCGTCGGACGTTCTTCACGAATGTCCGGCAACTGCGCTTCGCGAACTTTTCGCGCCAGCACGGCCAGATCTTTTTCCTGAAAGGGCGGTTTGTGCGTCAGCAGCATCCAGAGGGTGGAGCCGATGGACCAGATATCCGCCGCCGGACCGACTGTCGCGCCGATCTCCCACTGTTCGGGACTCATGTATTCGGGCGTGCCGAGCAGCAGCCCCAGGCGCGTCACCGGCATGTGCTGTCCATGGCCACTGGTACTGACCGCTTTGGCGAGGCCCAGATCGGAAAGCAGCACACGGCCGTCGTCGGCAACAAGAATGTTGTCCGGCTTGATGTCACGGTGGACGACGTGGTGCTGGTGCGCGGCCTGCATGCCCAGCGCAACATCGTGAATAATCTGCAGCGCGAGCGGCACCATCAGCGGCCCGCGCTCGTCAACCAGATCGCGCGCGGTTTTTCCCGCCACAAAATCCATGACGAGATAAATCATGTCGCCCTGTTCGTCGACATGCAGTGTTCGCACAACATTGGGATGATTGATCTGCGCGGAGATGCGCGCTTCCTGGCGGAAGCGCTGCACAAACTGAGCGTCGCGCGGGCCGTTGGGGGAGGGCAGGATTTTCACCGCGACGTCCAGCGCCAACGATTCGTCGTAGCCCTGGTAAACGGTGCCCATGCCGCCCTGGCCGAGTTTTTTCAGCAGGCGGACTTTGCCGATCCACTTCGAATTCTCTTTGAGCGGAATATCGCGCAGCAATTTGTCGTTATGCAGCGCCGGGTCGCCGAGAATCACCGACGAAACAGAATTGACCGGCACTTCGATGGTTCGCTGCGAATAAGGAACAGAATCGAGTTCGTCCGGCGTGACGGAGAGCACGCGGCTGGCGCCTTCGCCGTCGCCCTGCGCGCGAAAATCCTTGCCGCATCGCGAGCAGCGCATTTCAGCGCCCAGCGACGCAGCGTCGTGTGTAGTTCCACAAGCGGGGCAGGCGACCTTCAGCAACAACGTCACAGCGGCGGAGTACTCCCGGTTTGCACAGTGAACGGGGGGCTCCCAACCCCGTCAAATCTATTCGTTACTACGCACAAAATGTAAAGAGTTACTCGTATCAAAAAACGAGGCGAGGTCAACAAGTTTGTGCCATGGAATCTGTGCCCAGCAGACTTTAAAATGCGCGCATGTTCAAGCGGCTCTGGCTCGTTCTCGACACCATCAAATTCGCGCATTCCATTTTTGCCCTGCCCTTCGCGCTGCTGGCAATGGTGGTTGCCGCGCAGGGCTGGCCGAGCTGGCGCGTCGCGGGGCTCATCGTTGTCTGCATGGTCGCAGCGCGCAGCGCCGCGATGGCTTTCAACCGTTACAGCGACCGTGCGATCGACGCCGAAAATCCGCGCACACGCACGCGTGCGAGCGTCACCGGCGCAGTCTCGCCGGGATTCTTGCTCGCCTTTATCGTGTTGAGCAGCGGCGCTTACTGGGCCGGGACGTGGTTTTTGAACCCCGTCTGCTTCGCCGCCGCGCTTCCGGTGCTTGCGATTTTGCTCGGCTATTCTTACGCCAAGCGTTTCACGTCACTGTGCCATTTCTGGCTCGGCCTGGCGCTCGGTCTGGCGCCGCTGGCGGCGCATTTGGCGGTTCGCGGAGATCTTTCGCCGCTTCCCGGTTTGGCGCAACGCTGGAATCTTTCCGTCGAAATTTTTCCGCTACTGTTGCTGGCGACGGTGCTGTGCTGGGTCTCTGGTTTCGATTTGATCTACGCCTGCCAGGATTTTGAAATCGATTCGGCCGATCCGCGGCTGCATTCGTTGCCCAAGCGCATCGGCATCCGCAATTCGCTGATCGTTTCGGCGCTGCTCCATGTTTTGGCGATTGCATTGCTGATCGGGAGCGGTTTTTACGCGGGAATGGGTCTGTGGTATTACCTCTCGGTGGCGGCGGTAAGCGTGTTACTCCTTTACGAACACTGGATCGTCAGTCCGACAGATTTAAGCCGCGTGAACGTGGCATTTTTTACCATTAATGGCGTGGTCAGCTTGCTGCTCTTCGCCGCTGTTTTTCTAGAACGCGTGATTCTCGCGCAGCATTAGTGAACGAGATAAACTTCGCGTTCCGAATTCGCACTAAAGAAAGTACGGTTTGCCGAGTCTTATTATCAGGCTTCGCAAGCGATACCGAAACGCCGCAGTTTCCGCGCACTTTTGGAGGTCCCATGCAACGTTCGCTCTGGTTAACTCGTTTTCTGGTCGCAGTCACGATTTCGCTCGCCGCGAATGGTTTCGCACTGGAGATCATTTCCACAGTGGCTGGCAACGGCGCAAACACAAACAACAGCGATGGCGGCGCAGCGACCAGTGCGACGATTGCCAGCCTGGATGACAGCGGCGTGGCAACGGACAGCAATGGCGACGTTTATTTCTGCGATTCGATTTTCAACCGCGTGCGAAAAGTCGATAAGGCGACCGGCGTGATCAGCACCGTCGCCGGAAATGGCTCCGCGGGCTTCAGCGGCGATGGCGGCGATCCGAAATTGGCGCAGATCGCGCATCCGGTGGGCCTCTGTTTCGACAGCAGCGATAATATGTACATTGTCGATCAGGGAAATCAGCGTATCCGAAAAATTGCCGGCGGCGTGATCACCACGTTTGCCGGAGACGGATTTCAATCCGGCTGCGGAATGGGTCGCTACAACGGTGATGGTGTCGATCCGAAGCTGGCGTCGTTGAGCGCTCCGACCAGCGTAGCTTTCGACGGCATCGACGGAGTGATCTACATCGCGGACAATGGAAATCTGCGCGTGCGCCGCGTGGACATCGCCAACAATTTGATCTCGACCTTCGCTGGCGACGGCACTGCCGGCACGGGCGGTGATTCCGGTGCGGCCATCAACGCCCAGTTGCAGTCTGTCTATGCGCTGGCGGTCGATTCGGCAGCCAATGTTTATTTTTTGGATGGCAACCGCATCCGCGAAGTCAACGTCGACACCTTCAACATCTTCACCTTCGCCGGATCGACGACGGCCGGGTTTGCCGGTGACGGGCAGAGCCTCGCCAATGTACTCTTTGACTCTCCCAAGGGTCTGGCGATCGACGGGGCGGGAAATTTTCTGATCGCGGACACCAACAACCAGCGCATTCGCAAGATCGATTTCAGCTACAACGTTTCGACTGTGGCCGGCACCGGCAGCGACGATTTCTCGGGCGATGGCGGACCGGCTAACACCGCTGAGCTGGGCGAACCCAACAGCGTGGCGGTCGACTCAATGGGCAACATCTATCTTTCAGATAAAGGAAGCAATCGCATTCGACGCATCGATTCGGCATCGGGGAAAATTTCGACGGTCGCAGGCGGCGGGAGCGGTTCGTTCTCGGGCGACGGCGGGGCGGCCACGAGCGCGTCGCTTTCGTTCAGCGAAGGCATTGCGGTCGATTCAGCCGGGAATATTTACATCTCCGATTCCGCAAATCAGCGCGTGCGAAAAATTTCCGGCGGAACGATCACGACCATCGCCGGCACAGGATCGTCCGGTTATTCAGGTGACAGCGGCCCCGCGACGAGCGCACAACTGCGCACGCCGCAGGGTCTCGCGTTTGACAAGAATGGAAACCTTTTCATCGCCGACGATGACAACCAGGTTGTGCGCAAAATCGACACCGCGACTGGAGTCATTACCACGTTCGCTGGCAACGGCAGCGGCGGATTCAGCGGCGATAATGGTCCGGCGACCAGCGCTCAGCTTTCAAATCCGAAATCGCTGGCGTTTGCAAAGAATGGCGACCTGTTCATTCTGGAAGAAGAAGGCCGCGTTCGCCGTGTCAATTTCAGCGGCATCATTTCCACGATCGCAGGCACAGGAAATATGGGAAATCTCGGCGACGGCGGACCGGCGACATCGGCTTCTCTGTGCGAACCGAAGTCGATCGCCGTTAATCCGCTCGACGATTCTTTGTATATCGCGGACACCTTGAATTTCCGCATCCGCCGGGTGGACAGCGGCGGAACGATCAGCACTGTTGCCGGCAATGGCTCCATCGGTTCATCCGGCGACGGCGGGCCAGCAACGTCGGCCGCGTTGAGCGATGCGCACGGCGTGGCGTTCGATCCCGCAGGAAACCTTTACATCATGGATTCGGCCAACAACAAGATTCGCAAAGTCGATACGGCTGGAATCATCACGACCTGGGCCGGCACCGGCGCGCTCGGCTTCTCGGGCGACAACGGCGACGCGCTCAAGGCGACGATGACCTTTCCGATTGTCGGCGCGTTCGGCCCCGGCGGACTTTTTGTCTCGGACATCGGCAACAATCGCATTCGCCGCATCCGCACCAACACGGTGCCGGTGATCAACAGCATAACGCTCTCGCAGAATCCCGTGAAGACCGGCGTCGCTGTTAATTTTAACGCCGACGTTTCCGATCCCGACGGCGATACGCTCACGTTCACGTGGACCGCAACCGATGGGTTGACAGGCGGAAGCGGCAATCCGTTCATGCACGCCTTCACCACCGTAGGCGCGTATACGGCCACGTTGACGGTGAGTGACGGCTTTGAATCGGCGACGCTAAGTACGGAATCAATTTCGGCGGTTGCGCCCGCGTCAGGCGGCGCCGGCGTGACCAATCTCGACGATGGCAAGCCGCCGGTGACGAACCCGCTGAACGGAATCACCATTCAGGTGACCAGCAGCGACGGCGGCGTGGTCGAGCTTGGCATCGACATCGACGCGCTCAATAAAGCTGCCTTCGACGCGTCGACGGACTTCACCGACCTGCCCGGCCGAGCGACCACGGGAGTAAAGGGCACGAAGCCGGTTCACCAGTTCACCAACACGGGCGTCTTCGTCGCCACGAGCAGCGGAATCGAGCGCGCGACCAACACGGTGAAGGGCAAGGCTCGCAAGACGCTGGCGATCAGCCGCAAGGAAACGGGCGAGGAACCGCGCGTCACCGGCGAGCCGGCAAATCGCGACATCACCACGAAAAGCCTAAAGGGAAAATTCGGATTTGCGGCGGCGAAAACAGTGCGGCCCGACCAGGTCAGTTTCAGCGGAAAAGTGACTCTGCCGCCGGGACTGGACATCTCGAAAGTTCAGGAATTCTCCGTCGGTGTCGGCAACATCACGGATACCACAAGCGTCGATCCGAAAGGGAAGGGGGCGCTGCCTGGAACCGAAGGACACATCAAGAAACTGAAAGTGAAATACCCGCGCCTTAAAGGAACGACGCTCACGGCCGGCGGTGAACTGACGCAGATCGATGTTACGTTCGAGATGCCCGGCATGAGCGCCGCCGGATTCGACACGGAAGGTGTCAGCGCCGCGGCGACGGATTTCAACACGAAAAAAGTTGCCGCTCGCTCGATACAGGTGGCGATGGTGCTGGCCGGCGTTTCGTACGAAGTTTCGTCAAAAGTGGATTTCAAACTTACGCCGAAAAAAGACGCGGGTTCGATTATCACTTCGCGCATCGGCAGGTAAATTGGAACCGCCGATGAACGCTGATGAACGCCGATGCGAAATCTTCAATCCGTAGTTATCGGCGTCATCGGCGGTTCCAACAAAAGGTGCTTACGTAATGCCCGAACTTCCTGAAGTTGAAACTGTCGTCCGCGCGCTCAGCAAAATTCTTCCCGGCCGCCGCATCACGGCGGTGAACGTATTGCACAAGCCGTCGGTCGAAGGATCTCCGGTAAAACCTGCGATCGTATGCGGGAAAAAAGTGTTGCGCGTGTTCCGGCGCGGAAAATTCATCCGCATCGAACTCGAATCGAATCTCGCCATGGCGATTCATCTGCGCATGACGGGCTGGCTTGGCGTGATCTCGAAAGCGGCGCCTGCCTTGAAGCCCGCGGCGACGCTCGCGCGAAATTACATCGCTCCGCAGAACGAAGACGCCGCGACGCACGTGCGGCTGCGGTTTCAGCTCGACAACGGTGAGGACGAACTGGTCTTTCGCGACATCCGCACGTTCGGGCGCGTGTGGTGCGGGCCGGCGGAGAAGATCGAGGCGCTCAAAGCACTTTCGAAACTGGGACCGGAGCCGCTAGAGATTCTGCCCGGCGATTTTTCGGATCGGTTGCGCTCACGGCGCGGGCGGTTGAAGGCGCTGCTGCTCAATCAGGAGTTTCTCGCCGGCGTCGGCAACATTTACGCGGACGAATCGCTTCATGCAGCAGGCCTGCATCCACTGGCGCTGTCGACGGCGATCAAGCCGGAGCGCGCGCACGCGCTGCTTGCCGCGATACAGAAGATTCTCGCCGATTCGATTCGCGCCGGCGGGAGCAGCATCGACGATTTTCTCAATCCCGACGGAGAACCGGGCTGGTTTCAGCGCGAACTGCACGTTTACGGCCGCGAAGGCGAGCCCTGCCGCCGCTGCGCCGCGCCGATTCAGCGCATCGTCCTCGGCCAGCGCGGCACGTGGTTCTGCGCGAAGTGTCAGAAGAAGAAATAGCCTGCGCGCCACCTATTTCCTAACACCTATACAACGGATGAATTCAGTCCATTTTCATTTGAGCGAAAAATTTTCATCCAGGATGAAAATGACGCTGATTCATACGTTGTAATGGTAGAAGCGCGGAGGTGCCGGTATGGCTTGTTGCGATTTATTTCTGGCGTAGCTTTTCCAAAGCCCCGGCAATATCCGGCGCGAGCGGTGCTTCGAATGTCTTCGCTTCGCCCGTGCGTGGGTGTTTAACCGACAAACGGCGAGCGTGCAGCGCGTGCCGCGCGAGGCCGAGCTCCGGCAGCGCGGATTCTTTGCCATACAGGCCGTCGGCGAGAATCGGGTAGCCACTCTTGGCGAGATGCACGCGGATTTGGTGCGTGCGGCCGGTGCGCGGATTGGCCTGTACGTAAAACAGATCGCCGCGGAAGCGTTCGAGGATCGTGAAATCGGTGTAGGCTTCGCGGCCTTCGTTGAATTCTTTTGTGATCGTCATCTCTGTGCGGCGGATGCGGTGCCGGCCGATGCGTCCGTCGCAGAAGAACACGCTTCGCGGTGGATTGCCGTGGCAGAGCGCGACGTACTCCTTCTTGACCGTACGCGACGCGAATTGTTCGGCGAGTCCCTGATGCGCGGTGTCGTTCTTGGCTGCGACGATCGCTCCGGAGGTATCCTTGTCGAGTCGGTGCACGATGCCGGGGCGCAGCTTGCCGTTGATTGAGGAGAGGTCTTTGCAATGAAAGAGAAGCGCGTTGACCAGCGCGCCGCGGGTGTGCCCGGAACTTGGGTGCGAGACCATCCCGGCGGGTTTGTTGACGACAATGATGTCAGAGTCTTCAAAAATGATATCGAGCGGAATGTTCTCCGGCCGCGCTTCGATCTCCTCGGGCTCGGGAAGTTCGACCGCGACTTTTTCGCCGCCGCGCGCTTTGTGGCTGGGCTTGGCGGCGGCTCCGTCGATCAGGATCGCGCCGTCTTTCAGCAGCCGTGCCGCGTAGGAGCGCGAAATCTGCGGCAGGCCCTTGCTGAGTGCAACATCGAGACGCAAGCCGGCACAATCAGCGGGAATCGTGAATTCAATTTCGGAGGACGTGTCGTCAGCGGATTTCGAGGCAGGGACGGGCGGATTTTCGGGGCTCACGGTTGCTCTTCTATTCTTTAGCTGCCGTGCACTGCGAATGAAACTTATTCAACCAGGCGGGCTTTGACTTCCTTGTCGCCGCCATTAGCTGTCTGGCAGCGCGCGCAGCCGCAGAAGGCCGTGCGACCTTCCTTAAGTGCCTGCTGGATCTGAGCGAACGTGAGATGTTCGCTCGACGGCGCGTTTCGTAGTTCCAGAGCGCCGGTCTTCTTGGGTTCGTCTTTCTTTTCTTCCTTCTTCTCGTCCTTCTTGTCGGGCGAAGCTGCCGGAGCGTCCTTCTTCACTTCGTCCTTCTTTTCAGCGCCGGGAGCGTCCTTCTTTTCAATCGGGCCTGCTCCGCCAACGGGCGGCGCCACCGGAATCTTGGCTGGCGGAACTTTGCCGTCGATCAGCGCTTTGCCGGGTTTGTCGACGATCGCCTTGATGAAAGCGGCCTGATCGCGCCACTTGCCCTGTTCCTGTTCGGCGGCCTGGTGCAGCACATCGGTCAGTTTTTCGCGTGCGGCAACGCGGTCTTTTTCGGCGTCGGCGCCAGTCTTGGTCAGCGAGCGCAGGTAGTACAACCGGCCCAGTTGCGCGGCCAACTTGTTGCGCATGAAGTGCGATTCCCACTTCGGAAGATTTTCATCGATCAGCGCGATGGCTTTGTCGTAATTCTTTTCCTGTTCCAGCGCCAGCGCGAGGCCTTCAATCGCCAGCGGGCCGAACGCGGGGTTGCTGGCGTACGGTTCCTTCGTAGCGACAGTCTCAAAGAGCGATTCGGCTTTCTTCAGCGCCGCGGCGCGGTCTTCAACCGACTTCGACGGGTTGGTGGCGTCCTTGAACTGCATGTCGCCCAGTTCCATCAGCACGTAGGCGTGTGTCGGAGAACCGACGACTTTGTCGGCCAATCCTTCGTATGCCGTGACGGCC
>Ga0265314_10001858_pt1 | contig 22643 bp, 15 predicted proteins | sample 4126metaG_FD_203106 | JGI IMG/M metagenome (GOLD analysis project Ga0265314, IMG submission 203106) | Rhizosphere microbial communities from Carex aquatilis grown in University of Washington, Seatle, WA, United States - 4-1-26 metaG | ecosystem: Host-associated > Plants > Roots > Rhizosphere >... | reverse complement strand
TGGGGCATCTCGATGCAAGACTTCAGCGGGCACGGGCTGGTGACGAAGGTGCGCGCGGTCTTCGACAAAGGCGAAGCGGTTTCCGAAAAGGGCGGGCAGGACGCGTATGAACTGAAGATTCCGCAGGGCGCGACGCGCTTGAACAGACTCGAGGTGGATTGGGAATGGGATTTATCGCAGACTAAGAAGCACCTGGTCTTTGAGGTGACACTGAAAATCGAGAAGTACCACGTGCAGGACTTCAGTCTGGTGTATGGCGACCGGCAGGCGGCCCGCTTCGAGTTGGAAGCCGCGGTGCGCAAGGCGGAAGAAGCGCTGCGCGACGCGGACTCGGCGGCGCGCTTGCTGCACCCCGAGGAATTCGAACGCCAGCGCGAGGAGGACCGCGTGCTGAGTCTGGCGCGTGAAGCCAACGAACGTCTGCTCCAGGCGAATCGCGACAAGGAAAAGACGGTTAATGACGAAGACCGCCGCCTGATTCCCGAAATGAACAAATTCGCGGCGGATTCGAAGGCGGCGGAAGCTGAATTTAAGGAAGTCCAGGCGGCCGTCGAACGCGCGAAGAAACTGGCGGGCGTCAAGACCTTCGAGGAATACCCGGAACCGCTCAAAGCACGCATCACCGCCGTGCAGGCCAAGCTGAAGGAATTAAAGGAACGCTTCGCCCGCCTGGAAGCCGAAAACCAGGCCAACGAACAGAAGAAGGCCGAGCAGCTCAAGATTCCCAAGTTGACCCAGGAGGCGGACAAGGCAGTCGCCGAATTCAACCGGGTCAAGGATGCGAACGACGCCTGGAACAAAACGGTCAACGGACCGGCCAAGCAGAAGCGCGACGACGCCCAGGCCGCGCTCAAGGACGCGCAGGACAAGCTGGCTTCGATGAACGCGACTAACACCCCGCGCATCACCTACATCGAAATGGACGACTCCAAGGCGGCGGTCTTCGTGCGCAACCAGGACTACAACCTGACCAGCGACATTGATCAGAAACTCGCGCTCGCCAAGGCGCGCTACGAAAAACTGGAAGAGCAGCGCAAGCAGTTCAAGGCAGAGGCGCTGGCGGCGAGCAAGGAAGTCAGCGACGCCACCGACAAGCTGGTCAACAAAATCTGGCTCTCGTACCTCGCGCAGATGGGCGTCGTCGCGGCAAATGAAGCGGTGGATTTCTGGAAAGCCGCGCGCGAAGGCGGCGTGGCGGGCGTGGGCGCGGAAGCGGCCAAGAAGATCCTCGAGATGACGACTAAGATCGTCCGCAACGGCACCTGGCAGCTCGAAACGTATTTCGAACCGAACGACCAGAGCGTCCTGCAAGGCAAGACGGTGGTGGAAACGTCGTGGGACCTGCTGATCAAGGAAGGCGCAATCGGCCCCCTTACCGGCCTGGGCAAGGAAGCGGCCTACAAGTCGGTGATGGATGACATGCACGGGCGCATCGACAAGGCGGTGGTCAACGGTCTCTCCGATGCGAAGCTCGAGCTGGCGATCTCCAAGTACGAACACGCGGCGGACCACTTCGCGGAACTCAAAAAACCCAGCACGCTTGGCGCCAAGGCGAAGGGCTTCGGCTGGGATGTCTTCTTCACGGCGGTGCGCGATTACGCGAAGGATCCGATCAAGCAGGCGCTGGCCAACATTATTGAAGGCGAGGAATGGAAGCGCTGGGCCGACGTCGAAGGCCGCCGGCAGTGGGCCACGGTGCTCTGGCTGAAGGCGAGCACGCTGCGCACCGCGCAGGAAGACGAAGTGAAGCGCTTGGAAGCGGAAAAGGCGCGCATCGACAAGCTCGTGAAGGAGAAGCAGCCTTTCCAGAACGTCTCGATCAACCAGGAATTCAAGAACGGCGCGCAGCTCGACATCACGCTGACGGACTCGGGTCTGGACAAGGACGCGCCGTACAGCCGCATCATCAAGGTGACATTGGGCGGGAAGGAAGCCACGCGCGTCGGCACTGATTTGAAGTTCCGCATCAAGGCGGAAGATCTGGCGCATGACGGGCAGGGCGGTGTGAAGTTCGATGTGTTCGTGGAACGCTAGATTGGCTCAGCCAGCATATAGAAGGAAGGAGCCGAAGCGGTAGTTGTCCGCTTCGGTTTTTCTTTGGCGCGCTTTTAGAAGAATTCTTTGACTGTAACCCCCGGCAGGTCCGTCATATATAACAGTGCTACGGGCGGAGAATTCCGCACAACAGGGGCCGCTTCTCAGGCGACTTACCTTCAGGCGAGGACTCCCATTTTGGCTCGGTCCGATGCTGAACTGGTGCAGCAGACCCTCGCCGGGGACCGAGAGGCCTTTGGGGTGCTTGTGGAGCGTCACCGTCGCACGGTATTCGCGCTCGCGTTGAGCCACGGTTTGCAGGCCGCAGAGGCCGAAGACGCGGCGCAAGAAACCTTCATTCGCGCGTTTTCCAGCCTGGCCGAATTGCGGGAGCCTGCCGCGTTCGCGCGCTGGGTGTACGGAATCGCGGGGCATGTGCGCATCGACCGCGCCCGTGCGGCCAAACGCCGGCCCGAAACGAACAACCACGAACAGTTGCCCGAGCGCCCCGACCTGGGCCTGCCCGAGGGCCTCGATCCGAATCACGCCGAAGCCTTCCGCGCGATCACGGCGCTGCCCGAAGACCAGCGCGTGGTCGTGACGCTGCGCTATTTGGAAGGGCTGTCGCCGAAAGAGATCGCCGAACGCCTGGGCGAACCGCGCGGCACGATCCGCAGCCGCCTGCATCACGCCTTGAGTTACCTGCAGACCGCTTTCGGCGGCGCGCCGCGGCAGAGCGAAGCGCGCGAACCCGCCCGCGAGCCAGCGCAAGAGGGGCCGCGCTAACATGGCCGATCCCACGCCCCCGGCTTCCACGCCGCCCAACCCGCCCGCGCAGCCCAGCGGTCCGCAACTGGATTGCACTGAGGCGCTGCGCCTGATCGAATGCTTCATCGAAGACGGCGACCTGAAGAAGATCGAGAAGGAACTGCTTTTCGCGCACATCAAAGGCTGCCTGAATTGCCGCGCGGACCTGGATGCGCGCCGGCGCCTCGACGCGCGTCTGCGGGAAGCACATCAGGCGCTCGAGACGAAATCTAATTTCACGCGCAACGTGCTGGCCGCGCTGCCTGCGCGCGTGCATCCGCAGCCTGCCCCCAACGACGGCCTCGACCGCGCGCTGCGCCTGCCGGGCGCCGGACTGCCGGTCAAACCGCTGCCCACGCGCATGCGCCCGCTGCTGGTATTTGGGCTGGTCGCCGCGTTCATTCTGCTGGGCCTGCTGCTATCCTGGCTGAAGTTCCACGATTCGCTCAACCCCAGTGATTCGCCGCCGATCGTGGCCGAAGTCAGCGGCAGCGGCGTGCGCATCCATAATTTGGATAAGCAGGCGCTGAAAGGCGGCGAACCGCTGCAACCGGGCGACGCCATCTCGAATACCGGCAGTGCGCCGCTCGTGGTCAAATTGCAAAGCGGCGCCGGGCAGGCGATGGCCGAGGTGACCCTCGCGCCACAGGCGACGCTGACCGTGCATAACCGCCACCAGTATGAACTCGTGGGCGCCGGATACTTCAACGTCAACAAGACCCGCCCGGGCGCGGACCGCGGGGAGACCTTCGAAGTCGACACGCCGCAAAATGGAAAAGTCGCCGTCGTGGGCACGATCTTCGGAATCGGCGCACCGCCTAATGGAAGCGGTCCGGTGACGGTGGTGGTCGAAGAGGGCGTGGTAAAGATCAGTTCAGGCAAGAGCGAGTTGGAACTGCGCCCGGACGAAGAAGGCGACTTGCTGCCGGGCGGCGGGGTCTCTTCGGTGCGCAAGGCGGTGCCCTCGCGGTTGGCCTGGGTGCACGAACCGGCGCAGGTTGTGGCCGGCCCCGTGCAGTCATCCCCGATCGCGCCGCCGCTGGTTGTCCCGACGTTGCTTCCTGTGCCGCCCACGCCCAAGTTCGATCTGAGCCAGCGCATCATGAATTTAAATCTGCGCGGGCTGGGCCTGGCCGAGTGCCTGGCCAAGCTCGGCGACCAGCTTGGACATCCGCCGGAATGGCAGGCCATCGAAAAGAATGCGCTGGGCGAATTCGGCCGCGCACCGCATCCGTCGGGCTTGATTATTCAGGGCGAGATGCCGCTCGAGGCCGTGCTGCGCTGGCTGGCCCGCGAGAACGGCCTGAGCTTCGAGAAACCCGAACGCTGGCAACTGGCCACGCGCGGCGTGGTCTTCCAGCCGCCGGAGCCGGGGAATCTTCCGGAGCGCGCCACCAACGGCCTGAAGGCGGCCTTAAAGGACATCGGCGCCGAAGCGGACGCGCTGGTGTGGCTTGAGAAGTGGACCGAGAAAGCCGACGTCACGGTGCTCTTTGAGATGCGCCCGGACAAGCACCTGCCCTTCAATGAAGCGCTGAAAGCGCGCACGCCGGAAGAGGCACTCGACGCGTTCTCCGCGCTGTCGGGGCTCGAGTGGGCCTACTACGACGGCCTGATTTACTTCACCGATCCGAAGACGATCGAGAAGCTGACCTTCTCTCCGCGCGAACTGTCCGCCGAGGACTGGATCGGCAAAATGCCGATGCCGCCGCCGGCGTGGGAAAAGGCTTTCGTGAATCTGGCCGGCGCGGTCGTGCTCTGGGAACGCCCCGCGCTCGACGGACCCGCGCGGCTGCAGGACGGCAAACTGAAATTCAACACGGGCAAGCTGGGCGAACGCGCGCTGCACGCGCTGCTGGCGCGGCTCAAGCAGGGCAGCGATGAGGCCGCGCTGCCGGCCGCAAACCTGGCGGAGTACCCCGCGCCGGCGCAGGTGCGCGACATCCAGACCTTGGCCGCGCTGGCCCTTCAGAAACACGTGGAGGTGCGCATTGAAGGGCAGGCCGCGGCGGTGCCGAGCGGTTGTTTCGACACGCGCGGTATGAACCTGGCGCAAGCTTTCGAATGGTCGGCGCGCTTGCTGGGCAAGGGCCTGCGCCGCGAAGGCGAGCGCATCGTGGTCGACGATCCGGCGAAGTGCTATGGCGTGCCGGAATGGCAGGCACTGGACTTGAGCGACTTCTGCACCGCGTTCCCCGGGCGCGCCGCCGATGCACCCGAGGCGCTGGCCAAGCTGCTCAAGCAGGCCGCCCCGGAACTTTTCAAAGACGTGACCTTCCTGCCGGTGCGCGAGCGTCTGATCGTCAACTGCAACCGGCGCCAGTTGCAATACGCGCAGCAGCTCAAGTTCGAGTGGGTTTCGGAGTGCCGCACCCGCGCCAACGACGCGGCTTTTTATTGGAAAGCGTGGCGCCCGGCCGCGCTCGTGAAGCTGGACCGGAATCTGGAACAGGATTTCGGCCAGCCCGAACGCGAAGGCGGGATGCTGCCTGAGCAGAGCTTCCAATTTATCCTGCGCTCGATCGGGGTGCTGAAGGACCTGCGCGGACCGGTGCTGGTGGATCCCGATGCGCTCGCGCTGGTCGCGTCGAAGAAGATTCCAGCAATCGAAATCAAAGGCAAGACCATCGGCCAGGTGCTCGAGGCGCTGTGTCAGGCGGCGGGCCTGCGCATGGTGCTGGAAGACGGCGCGGTCTGGCTGCGGGCCAAAGAATAGCGCTTCAAACGCGGCATATTCGGAACAGAGTTTGCGTTATAAAGACCGTCCGGCCGGTGGCTGCCCGGTTGGCGGCGCAGGGCGTAGGAGAATCCCGCATGCTTTCATTCAGGGGTGTCTGGATTGCCGTCACGGCGCTCTGGTGCAGCGTCTGGGGGGCGTCCGCGGAAGACCGCGTGCTGCCGCCCGAACAGTGGCCGGGCCCGCTGGTCGAAATCAAGGATCTCGCCGGCAATCCAACGCTGGGCTACCTGACCAACATGAAAGACGGGGTGCTCAAGGTCTACGTGATCAAGAGCGACGCGGAAGAGACCTATAAAACCGAGCAGATCGGCGCGATGCGCTTTGTACCGCCGCCGGCTCAGCCCGCGCCGATTGCGACGCCTCAAATTGCCGCGACACCGCCACCCACGCAGATGCCGCCCGTGGCGCCCGAACCGAAAGCAACCAGCCCCGAGACGGCTCCGCCGCCCGCCCCGCCTCCGCCGCAAGACCAGCATCCCCGTCCGCCGCGCCCCGACGACGCACCGGCACTGCCAGGTGAAGCGCGCGGACCGTTGCGCAAATTGCCGCCACGCGAGCGTGAACGCTACCTGGAGCTGACCAAGAAAGGGCTCTTCGGCAAGACCAAGGCGGAAGATCAAGAATTCGAGCATTTGCGCAAGACGATGGGACTGCCTGCGGCCAGCATGTACGTGGAAACCGCGGAAGCCGCAAAACAGGCCCAAATCGGCGGGCCGCTGAAATTCGAGCAATTCATTGGCGAAGCGCACCGCGCTCTAAAAGGCGCGAATACCGAAGCGGAAATTGAGAAAGCAGCGGCCAGCCTGGCCTTTGCGCTCTACTTGAAGGGCGAAGAACCCGATGCGATCTTGCGCAAGGTTCGCTTCAACGCTTTTAATCTCATGGAGGGCGACGAGACCCGCAAGGCGCGCAAGGAAGCGCTGGATGAAGTCTTTTTTGATTTGGAATACATTCTGAAAAATGCGCCCAAAGTCGCCCCAAGCGGTCCGGGTACGCGGCTTAAGGAATTACAAAAGTAGGCACGGCTGCCGTCAGGGTGTCCCGGAAGCGAGCAGGCTGTTCCAGTGCTTGCCTTTGCGCCCTTTGCCCGCTTTGGAATGCCACGCGTAGCCGGCGATCAGCGGGACGGCCAGCGTCGCTTCACTGAAGACCATCTGCTCGTAGGCCGTATCGACCTTGCCCCACGAACTGGCTTCCTTGAGCGTGCTGCCCGAAAGCGCGCCGTCCCGCACGTCGGCGACGGTGACCTGAATGGCGTATTTGTGCATGGGGACTTCGGCGCCCAGGATGTCCGCGGCGACCACGATGTCCTGCGCGAAATTCTTCGGCACCCCGCCGCCGATCATGAATAGCCCGGTGACCGGGTTGGCGATCTTGAGCTGGGTCAGTTCGAGGAAATCCTTCGCGCTGTCCAGCGTCACCTTGGGCCGCGCGCCGCGCGCGTGTTGGTGCGCGACCAGACCAAAGCCCGCCGAGCAGTCGCTGAAAGCCGGGCAGAAGATCGGGACGTCCTGTTCGTAGGCCTGCCGTACGATGCTGTCGGTGGATTTGGGTTTGCGCGCGGCGAGGTAGCGGCCCATCGCGTGCAGAAATTCGCGCGAGGAATACGCGCCAGGCGGCAGCGCGTCGGCGATTTCGCGCGTGGCGTCGTCGCATTCGCGCAGGTCGTCTTCGTCGATCAGCGTGTCGTAGATGCGGTCGATGTGCAGATCGCGCAACGTTCCATCGTCGAGCCCCGCTTTCAGACGTTCTTCCGCGAGGTAATGCTTGAAGCCCAGGGCTTCGAAGAAATCCTGGTCGACCATGTTCGCGCCGGTGGAGACGACGGCGTCGACCATATGCGTGCGGATCAGGTCGGAGAAGATTTTCTTGAGGCCTGCATTGATCAGCGAGCCGGCCAGACACAGGATCACGCCGCATTTTTTGTCGCGGAGCATGCGCGCGTAGATTTCGGCGGCGCGGGAGAGGTCGCGGGCGGTGTAGGACATCTTGCGCATGGCGTCGACCAGCGGGACGACGTTGTGCTTGGCCAGGTCGAAGTGTTCGACGGCGCCTTTGAGGAAATCTTTCTTCTTCGGCATGCTGTTCCTTTCGGTGCCGCGTAAGAGCGCGGGCGAGTCTAGGGGTGTCCGCGTAGACTGCAACCGTGCGGGAAGTTAGGTTTTGGTGAAGTTGTGAGGTGAAGGCTATGGAAGAATCTGAAATAAACAGCCCGATGCGCATGCGCCGGGAAAGGTCAGACTCAGTAGACGTTACATCTTCGCCGCGGAGTAAATCCCCGTGGCGCGACGCACCGCGATCAGCTTCTGTGCCGCCGAGACGATTGCCGGCAGGCCTTCGGATTTCCCGATCAGCGGCAGGCCCTTCTTGCGCAGCGAATCGACGATCGCTTCTTCATTGTCATACGTCGAAACCACCAGCACCGCCGCGCCCCAGGTTCGCACGCGCGCCGCGAGCAGAAAATCGGGGCCCGACATGCCCGGCATGCGGTAATCGGTGATGATCAGGTCAGGGGCAATGTTTTCGAGCTGCGCCAGCGCCGCTTCCGGCGTGATGAAGCCGCACACCTTCCAGCCCGCGCCTTCAAAAGACATGCGGCAGAGTTTCAGCCAGGAAGCGTTGTCGTCCACCACAAGCAGGACGGGTTTAGGTTGTGGCTGCGAATTGTCCATTGGTCAGCCTCTCCCGAGTTAGGCTGCACATTGTGATCTTACCCCATTTGTTCACGCTCGGGCAAATTATAAATCCATAACCTTGTTAAATATTTGACTTTACAGCACTGGTGCTGCACTGGGGCATTAGGCGAGCGGTTGGGAGAAAAGTCTTACTCGCTGCGCGAACTCTTGGTGCTCCAGCGTTCAAAGCTGCCGTGAATATAGCCCAGCAAAATCAGGCTCAGCACCGCTGCGAAGCCCAAGTAAAGCGGCCAGACCATGGGCGGCATCGAACCCGTCGTCGAATCGCCCGTAGTCTTCCACGCCACGGACCACGCGGCTTCAAAGGGACTGGTGAAGCAGGCCATATGCAAGTTGTTCAGGTAGGGGCTGCCTTCGGCCATTTTCAGCGAGAGAATCATGCGCGCTGCCACGGGCGCGCCGAAGAGCACCAGCACCGCCGAGTACGTGAGAATCATGCTCTGCATCGTGGTGCGGCTGATCATTGAGAAGAACATTCCGATCAGCGTTTCCAGGACAATCGTCGCCACCAATATCGCCAGATACATCATGAACCAAAGCACGCGTTCGACGAACACGCCGCCGACGCTGGCCGCGTTGGGCGAATTGCCGCCGGAGAACAGGAAGAAGACCAGCGTCAGGCCCACCAGCCCGGTCAGGATCATGGAGAGCCGGCAACACGAGAGGAACTTGCCCCAGATGATGGTGTGCGGACGGACCAGTGACGTCAGCAAAAGGTCCAGCGTCCCGCGTTCGCGTTCGTTGGTAAAGACCGTGCACGAAAACGCCGGCGCCACGAGCATCGTGAAGACGAGCAGGTAGTAGACGAAGATGTACTCACGCTTGAGGAAGAGGAAGGTCAGGAAGACCACCGAAAGAAACATGCTGATCTGGATGATCAGGCGGATAAAGAGCGTGCCGCGGCCCAGGATTTCGCTGCGGATTTCCTTCTGGTAGATCACGTTGCCGCGGTCGGGCAGCGGCGTGTCTTCCTTGGGCGGCGCGAGCAGGTTGTCGGGGAAGCGGTCGCGCACCAGCACCAGCCCGGTCTGCTTGGAGATGTCCTCTTCTTCGGCGGCTTTGTAGACCGGGTCGAAGGGCTGGCGCAGGCGGCGCAGGCAGGCCTGGTACATCGAGATCGTCGCGGCGATCAGGATTCCCGCCGGCCAGATCGCCGAGGTCCAGTAGAAGAAGGATTCCCAGGCCACCGAGAAGACCAGCAGCACCAGCGCCAGCGGCAGCACGATCGCGTAAGAGATCGAAAGCGACGACTGCGTGCGCGCGAAGAACGTCGAGCAGGTCAGCCCGATCATCCCGAACGACGCGGCCACCGAGAGCAGCAGAATATACAGGCCCCAGACCTGTGCCGGCGCGACGCCCGGCAGCCAGAACGCCACGCAGGCCAGCGGCGCCGTCGAAGCGATCAGCAGGAACAGGTACAGCACCGAACTCATGTATTTGCCCATAAGGATCGTCGAGGGCTTGATGGGGGAGGTGAGGAGGAGGTCGATGCAGCGCTTTTCTTTTTCCATCGTCATGGCGCCGGCGGAAAATGCGGGCGCCATGACCGAGATCAGCACCAGTTGGCCCTGGCCGAACAGGCGGAAGAACGCCTGTGCCTGCAATTCGCGCGCGGTGACTTCCGTCTCCGGCGGCCAGGCGAAGTAAATCACCGAGCTCAGGATGCCCAGAAAGACAAACTGCAGCATGAAGGCTTTGTTGGAGCGCAGCGCGGTGAGTAATTCCCGGCGCAGCACGGGGTTGTCGAAGATCGTGTAGAAAATATCCAGGATGCCGCCGCGGCGGCTGGGCATGGTGGGGAGGGAGGCCGCGGGTGCTGGTGCGGGCGCGTCACTCATGCGGGCTAAAAGCTCCTGACACCATGCGGCCACGGGCGGAAGCCCGCGAACCGGCGTCGATTAGACATACACGCACGATGTGTACTTTCCAGGTTTTAACGCGTCTCTTTCGAAGGAATTCATTGGATAGCTGCTAATTAATTTCGGTGCGCTTACCCCGCGCCTAACTCTTTCGCATAACCGGACAGCACGGCAAAGGATTCTTTTGCGCTCGCGCTGAGTTCTTCGAGCGTCTCGCCTTCGATTTTTTCGACGGTCACCGGTCCAGAGAAGCGGTGCTGGAGCAGGATCGCAAGCAGCGCTTTGTGATCGACTTTGCCCTTGCCCACATTTGGGAACGCGCCGGGCGCGGCGTTGGCCTGACCGCCGACGTGGTCCTTGACGATCAGGCTGGCGCAATGCGCCGCGACGGGCTTGAGGTCCTCGACTGGGTCGAGGCCTTCATAAAAACTCACGTTGCCGCCGTCGTAGCTGACTTTTAGGCGCGGGCTCGGCACTTTCTGGACGATCTGCAAGAGCTCTTTGCTCGCGGCGGTCAGCCCGCAATGCGGCTTGAGCGAGATTGTTACGTCGAGCTTCTCCGCCTTGTTCGCGCATAGCGGCAGGTATTTGAAGCACGCCTGCGTGTCGCGCAGCCAGTCGGCGTCGGGGCGCTTCTCTTTCATGAATGTCTTCCAGGGCCACGGGCCCCAGCAGAGCAGCTCGCGGCAGTCCAGGTCCGCGGCCTGCTCGAGCTTGATCTCGAAGGTCGCGAATTCCGCATCGTTGAGCGGCAGGTGCTGGCCGAAGAGCACGGTGGGCGAGAGCCCCGCGGCGGCGATGCTCTTGCGCGCTTCGCGCACGAACGCTTCCTGGCGCGGCTCGTGGCGGAAGACCGCGAGTTCTTCATGCACGGGCCAAAGGCCCACGTGTTTGAAGCCCGCGTGCGCGATGGCGTCGAGCGCCTGCGCGAAGGGGTATTTGCGGAAGGGGAGGGTGAAGCAGCCGATTTTCATGCGCATAGTTTAGCGCGTTGCGACGGTCCGCAAGCGGGCGTTTGGGGTGCAAAAAAAGCGCGCCCTTCGGGTGAAGGGCGCGCCTGGAATCTTCACAACCGTACTTCGATTTACGCGCCGGGCTTGAGCGTCGCTTCCTTGTCGATCATGGACATGATTTTGAAGAACGTCGGATTGGTGTATTCATTTTCGCCAATCTCTTCGCCCTTCTGGAGGCGTTCCGCAGTGGCTTGCGCGTCGAGGAAGCTGAGAACCCAAAGAACAAGTCCGGGGATCACAATGATACTGCCAACCATAATTGCAATTAATGAATAGAGCCATTTGCGCTGCTGGCCATTGATCAGCAAATGACCAAGGTTGAAAATCAAAAGTGTCAGGAGCAAAGCCGCCAGCGGGTTCGCGTCGGGTTTCTTGATCGTACCAGCCATTATTAAACTCCTCCGATTCTATCGCTCTGCGCTGTCGGCCACCCCATGGGACCTGCGCAATGCGTCTATTTGGTTAACGAAGGAAGAAGGTTTATCCCCGCTCTCTCCAAGCGCAAGATGGCACTGGGCATTTCACACAACTTGTTTGAGCGGGAATGTTTAAGTGGGACGGAAATCCGCCTCGACGTGGCCTCTGAGCGGCCCCCGGAGCGCTGCGCAAGGCGTCGAGCCTTGCACTTCCTTTAATATGGAGCTGCGGGTCAGGGCGCGGCGGGCGCGTTGGCTTTCCATGCACTGGGCGAAAGGTCCCAAGTCTGCTTGGCGTAGCGCGGATCGCGGGTCGCCCCGGTCAGCGCGGCGTCGAACATGACCTGCTTCTTTTCGAAAAGCGGACTGCGTTCGCAGGCGTCGCAGATGAAGCACGGTTCTTCGCCTTCGGGGTACTTGGTGTCGGCGCACGAAAGCGTGACCATGCCCTTTTCCGAGCGCTTTAACTCACGGCGCAGAAAGGCGCTGGAGACCGTGTCGCTGACCACGACCCACGGCAGAATCTCGTCAAGTTTGCGTTCGCGCAGCGCGTACCAGTCGGTGTCGATGCCGTGTTCCTTGAACGTCTCAGCCCACACGTCCATCTTGAGCTGGTCGTCCCAGCCGTCGAAGCGCGCGCCCTTGCGCCAGCCGGCTTCGATGACCTTGCCCAGGCGGCGGTCGCCGCGCGAGAACAGGCCTTCCAGGTAGCTCGTGTCCGGATCGTGGACCTTGACCTTGACGCTCTTGACCTTGGTCGAGCCGCGCACGATGCCCTGGCGGCGGCGCCACTCTTCGCGGGTCAGCATCGGGGCCCACTGGAACGGCGTGCCGGCCTTTGGCACGAACGAGCTGACGCTGGTCGAAACTTTCGCGGGCGACTTGCCGATTTCCGTGCGCACCATTGCGATGCGGTCGGAAAGCTTCCCGATCGCGCGCAGGTCGTCGTCGTTTTCGCCCGGCAGGCCGAGCATAAAGTACAGTTTCACATGGTCGAAGCCGTGTTTGAAGGCTTCGCGGCAGCCTTCGACCAGATGGTCGTCGCGTACCGGCTTGTTAACGATGTTGCGCAAGCGCTCGCTGGCGGCTTCGGGCGCGATCGTCAGGCCGCTCTTGCGCACGCGCGCCATTTCCTTGGGCAGCGTGGCGAGCACCGTCCCGATGCGCAGTGAAGGCAGCGAGACGCCCACGCCCCTGGCTTCAAAATGATCGTTCAGCTTGCGCGCGAGTTCCGCGATCCCGAGGTAGTCGCTCGAAGAGAGGCTTAAGAGTCCGATCTCATCGAAGCCCGTTTCGGCGAAGCCCTTGGTCGCGATCTCGAAAACTTTCTCGATGCTGCGCTGGCGCTGGCCGCGCGTGATCATCCCGGCCTGGCAGAAGCGGCAGCCGTTGACGCAGCCGCGCATGATCTCGACGGAGAAGCGTTCGAAGACCGTCTCGACGAAGGGCACGATCTGCTTCGTCGGGAAGAACGCGTTCTCGAAATCTTCGACCGCGCGGCGTTTGACTGGGAAGGGCACGCGGTTGCGCAACGGCACGACGTCCGCGATCGTGTTGTCGGAAAAATATTGGAAGCTGTAGAAGCGCGGCACGTACACGCCTTCGATTTCGCGCGTCAGTTTGAGCAGGACTTCATCGCGCGTCAGGCCGCTGTGCTTCAGTTCGCGGTACTTGCGCGCGACATCGAGGGCCAGTTCTTCGCCTTCGCCAATGCAGAACGCGTCGATGAAATCCGCGAAGGGTTCCGGAGCGAAGGCCGTATGCCCGCCCATGATTACCAGCGGGTCTTCAAGCGTGCGCTCTTCGGCGTGCAGCGGAATTCCGGCCAGATCCAGCATGGTCAGGATGTTCGTGAAGCCCATCTCGTAGGCCACGCTGAACGCGAGGATGTCGAACTTGCGGATCGGCGTGAAGGTTTCGAGGCTGTACTGCGGCACGCCGTGCTGGCGCATGCGCGCTTCCATGTCCGGCCACGGCGCGAACGTGCGTTCGCAGAGCATGTCGGGTTGCTCGTTCCACAAACCGTAGAGCACTTTGAAGCCCGTGCTCGACATGCCCATCGCGTACGTGTCGGGGAAGGCCAGTGCGATTTTAAGTGGGATCGAAGCGTGATCCTTGACGACCTGGTTCAGCTCGCCGCCCGTGTACTGCGCGGGTGTTTTGACGAAGGGCAGGATCTGCGCTTCAATGAAGCGGCGCAGTTCGGGCCCCTGCAAATGGGCGGCTTGTTTCAACGCATCGATCATTAACGGCTCCCGTCAAATCTGGTGTGACCAAGGTAAGTATTAAGCCACGCGCGCGGCGCGATAGCAAGTGGAGTGCTTGGTTAAAGGCCCGCCTGGGCCAGGATGCGCGCCATCAATTTGTGCGTCGCGGCGAGGCACTCTTCGCCATGCGCGGCGGTGGCGTCGCGCGGATCGGGTCCAAAACCCACGCCTACGGGTTGCACCGCGCGATCTGGTGAAATCTGCGTGAGATCCGGGAGTTCGGGGCGCAGTGCCATCACCAGCGCGGTCTCGTTCTTGGCCGCGTGATCGGTCATGTTGCGCCAGTCGCCGGCGAATTCCTGGGTTACGCCCAAAAGCTTGAGGTCAAAGCGTTCGGAGCGTTCCTTCAGATTCGCGACCCAGTCGCGGCGCGAAGGCCCGTGGCCGTCGGCAAAGACCGCCTTGAAGCCCGCGCGCTTGAGCTGCTCGAGGATCGCTTCGACGAGCTGCGCGAAAAAGCCGGGCGGGACCCAGTAGCAACTCCCGTCGAGGGGACGGTTGGGCACAGTCGATTCGGCGTAATCCATGCCTTGAAGCTGGCGGCCGTCGGGTGCGAACTTGGCGCGGTCGGGGCCGAGGTGGATCGGCGGCAGCACGATCCCACCATACGTCTGCGCGCAGCGCACAAAGAAGCCTTCGGACTGGATCGCGTCGGCGCCGAGCGGCAGATGTTCCCCGTGCCATTCAAGCGTGCCGAGCGGCAGCCAGGCCAGCGGCTTGGCCTTTAAACGCGTGCGAAATTCGTACGGCAACAGATCGCTATAGCGGACTTTTTCTGGCATGCGTGCGCTCCGGCGGGACGGGCGCCTTTATATGGCCGCCGGGAGGCAACGCCACCCCGGCGCTTCAAGAGCGCTTCCCACTTGTGTAGGTTTGGCTGGCCGGCACAATTTCTTGAATGCGCTATCTCCTTTTTCCCGGCCGGCACCTCGCCAACACGCGCTTTCAGGAGGAATACCTGAAGCGCGTGCGCCGAAGCGGCGCGTTTGAAGAAATCATCTTCGCCGTCACGTCGGCGAACCGGCAGAACTCGCGCTACAACCCGATTCCTTTTCACGTGCGCGCGATCGGCGTGGACCGCTTCGGGCAAAGCCTGCGGACCGCGCTTGGCGTGCAGTGCCGCATCCTGGGCATCCCGAACTATCCGCCTTCGGATGTCTTCGCGAAGCGCCTGCTACGCGAGATCGAAGAGCAGACCGAGCACAAACTCGTCCTCACCCCGCAGAACACCGCGGTGCTCTGCTCGACGCCCGCGGTCAGCGCCGTGTACGCGAAGCTGGGTTTTCAGATTCTGCCGTGCGAAGCCGCCGAATCCGAAGCCAACCGCCCGCGCACGCCGATGCAGCTTGTGGCGCACGTCGCCGACCTGGGCTCCGCGTGGGCGCACGACGAAAGCCTGAAGCGCGACCTGCATCCCGCGACCTACAGCCTGTGGAACGATTTTCCCGAAGTTCCCGAACGCATCGCGCGGTTGTATCACGATCCGCTGCTCACCCAGGAAGGCGACCTGACCGCGACGCGCAATTACGCGACCTATGGGACCGCGATGAGCAACGCCGCGGCGATGGACTTCAAGTATGCCGACATCAAAGACGCGTTGATCGAAGGCAAAATCGTCGACGAAGGCTGCGCGGACGCGGCGCTGCTGGTGCGCATCGCGCGCGACTTCCCGGACTCGGACTTGATGGGTATCGAGATCACCGGCGAGTTCCTCGCGCAGTGCCAGGAGCGGCAGCGGCGCGGGGAATTCGGCGGCGCGTTCGTGCACTTTCATCAGCGCAATCTGATGGAAGAGATCTTCGAGCCCAACTCCGTGGACACCACGATCTGCAATTCAACGACGCATGAACTCTGGTCGTATGGCAACGGCGCGAAGACGCTGCTGCCGTACCTGGAACGGAAGTTCAAGCAGACGCGGCGCGGTGGGCGTCTGGTGGTCCGCGACGTGACGGGCCCAGAAAACAAAGTGCGCGAAGTGTTGTTGTGGTGCGCAGATACCGACGGCGCAAACGCGGATATTTTTAGAGTTTGCGCATCGCCCGCGGAACTTGCGGCGCACCTGAACAACCTTTCGACGGCCGCGCGCTTTAAGCGCTTCGCGCAGGATTTTCTGGCCGCGGAACGCACGGCCGGGCAGCGCGGACCCGAGCACGAAGTCCTGTACCGCGAAGTGCAGCTCGACGGGCGAGCCTACTTTTCGGTGCGGCTGAAAGACGCCGCCGAATTCCTCGCCAAGAAGGATTACACGGATAATTGGGAGAGCGAACTGCACGAGGAGTTCACGTTCTGGAGCTATTCGGAATGGAAGGACGCGTTGCGGCAGGTGGGTTTCTCGGTGTTGGAGTACCCTGAAGAACCCCAAAAGGGCTCGCGCAATTACCTCAATCCGTGGATCGTCGAAAACCGATATAAAGGAAGGGTCTCGCTGTTTAGGCAAACCGACGCGGGCCTGACGCCGCTGGAATTCCCGCCCACGAGCGTCGTGCTGGTCGGCGAGAAGCGCTAACGTCGCAAAATTATCTTCAAAGCCCGAACGCGAACCGTACGGGCACCAAGAAAAACACGAAGCCCCTGCAAACCTTCAAAAAAATCCGCAAACTGCGCAGCGGATCGGCTGGCCAGTTTTGACGATACGTAGTAATAGGGGTTGGCGGAGCGATTTAGCCCTACGGATTGGGGCTCGGCGAAAAAAAGTTTTCACGGAAAACGCGCGGAGAACGCGAACAGTGGCGCGTCGGCGCAAAGCAAAACCCTCAAGTTCAAGCGCGGATTGTGTCGAAGGCTTAGGGCACAAGCAGCGCAAACGCGCGCACGCCGGCCGAAAGACGCGGAAAGCAAAGCGTCGGACGAAAAAGGCCCAGGCACGCGGAACCACCCGGGGGGGGAAGCGATCCGTGAGCCGTCCCGCAACCAGTGCCGCAGCAAATAAGGAACAGACGCAGCTTCCCAAGGCCCGCTCTGGCGCACGCACCACGCGCAAGATCCGCGGCCCGGACATTCATCCGCTGGACCGCGCGATCGAAGAGCTGCGCAAGGAACTTGCCCGGCTGCCCAACGACGCGACTTTGCATGGCCGCACCGGCGCGCTGTACTACCGCCGCGGCGATCTGGCCGAAGCCGAGAATTACTACCGCAAGGCCGTGCAGCTCAATCCGAACCGCCCGAGCTTTCACAACAACCTGGGCAACGTGCTCTGCGACCGCGGACAACTAAAGGAAGGGATCGCGTGTTACGAGCGCGCGATGGCCCTCGAAAAAGCCGCCGAACCGACCCGCGGGCCGTCTCCCGAAGCGCAGACCAATCTGGAACTGGCGCGCCTCGAGTACCGCCTGATCCACGAACGCATCGAATACTTTGAGCGTGCGGTGCAGTTGCAGGTGGACTCCAGCGAGACGCTCAACGCGCTCGGCTGCGCGCACCTCTTAAGGAACCAGCGCATTCCGGCGCATGCGGCCTTCCGCAAAGCCGCCGCCGCCGACCAGAGCAATGCCTTCGCGGCCAAGAATATCGGTTTTATCTGGACGCTCGGGCAAGGCACCGCCGACAGCGGCACCGAAGCGCTGACTGAACTGGCGCAGCTCGCGCTGCGCTTCCCGACCGAGCCGCGCATCTTCATCCACCAGGGCGAGTTGCTCGAAGCCGCCGGGTTGCTCGACGAAGCCGAAGCGCAATACCTGCGCGCCGTAAAGGCCGACCCGCGCTGCCTGGAAGCCTACGATCTTTTGGGCCGTCTGGGCGAAGTCACCGGCGGACCCGGCTGCGGACCGATGTGCGAAAAGGAAGTCGAAGCAATTTTGGAACGCATGACCAAGAATGCCACGGCCGCGCGCGGGAAGAACGGCTCGGCGCACAGCGGCGGGCCATCGCTCGATCTGGCCGCCGCACTGCTCGCGGAAGCGCGCCTGCACCGCAGCTTGCCCGACGCCGGGCGGATTGATGAACTTTTGCGCGAGACGCTGCGCATGGAAGCCGCGTCTCCGGAACCCGACGTCGAGCGCGCGGCGCTGGCCGCCGTCTGGCGCGCGCAGCTTCTGGAATCCGAAGGCAACCGCGACGAGGCTTCAATGTGCCTCGACCAGGCCACCGAACGCTATTCGCAGAGTGGGCGCTTGTGGTTCGAACGCGGCAGTCTGGCGTACCGGCGCGGCGAGATCGCGCTTACGGTCGAAGCCTTCGAGCGCGCGATTCTGGCGCAGCCGCAGGACGCCGTCGCGTACCACTCCCTGCGCTTCGCGTTTGAAGGCTACCGCCGTTACCGCACCGAACGCACGCGCTTCGAGTCCGCGATGAAGGCCAACCCGCGCGATCCGCTGGCGCATCACCACCTGGCCCTGTCGGCGCTCTCGGTGTTGAAGGATGAAGAAGCGCTCTTCCACTTCACGCGCGCGCTGGAGCTGGACCCGCGCCTGGCCGAAGCGGCCTGTGGAAAGGGCAAAGCGTTGCAGCGGCAGGGGCACCTCGCCGAGGCCGCGAAGTGGTATCGCAAAGCGCTGGAGATTGAGCCGGAGTACGTCGAAGCGCGCCGCGCGCTGGAAGCCTTGGACCGCCAGAGTCCAGATGCGGCCAAACCCAAGCTGCCGCCGAGCCTGCGCGGTTTTTAGGGCAGCTTTTAAATATGGGTTGATGTTCCAGCCCAAAGCACCGAGCAAGGCTTAGTGCTTCTTGAGCCAGTTCTTGGCGTCATCGAGCGTCATGCCGGCGTCGGTCTTGCCTTGGTTCGGATCGCCGCCGGGCTTGGGCTGGTTGGCGCCGTGCTTCCCATAGTTCTTCTGGAAGTTCTCCAGCACGGTGATGCCTTGAATCACCAAGTCCTTGTGGGGGGCTCTGGGGTCTTTGCCCGTCCAAATCAATTCCAAAGCGTACAGCCAGCTCGCTTCGCCGCCTTGAACCTGGCCGAACTTGGGCCAGCGTTCCATGACCAGCTTCATTTCCTTCATGGCGTCATCGTAGTTGCGCAAGTGGTGGTGCAAACGGTCACAGATGCGCCACTGCACTTCACCACTCTCCACCATGGCAAAGTTCGGGTACCACTCGCGCAGTTTGTACAGTGCCATGGTGCAATGAACATTCGCCGAAGGCAAGCCGGGCCAATAATACTTATCGACAATCATCCAAAGCGCATTGGGATCACCGTCGCCTTTGATGTCGAGGTCCTTAATCTCCTGCTCGATCTTGGCGAATTCCTTGTAGAAGACCTGCCGGCTCTTCAACCAATTGCCGTCCGGAGCGCCGGCTTGGGCCTTCTCTTCCCATTTCAAGTATGCGCCTTTGATCAGCTCGGGGCTGGGCTTGTTCTGAGCCAGCAGGCCCAACGACCAATAGCATTCGAAAAACCACGTCGAATCCGGGCCGTGATCGTGGTTGTCTTTGTATTTGCGCTCCTGCGGAATGAAGGAGAGGTACTGCATGGCCAGATCGTATTGTTCGGCCTCCCACGCCATCCCGACGCCAAATTCCCAGTTCTTGGTGCGGTTGATTTCCGCCTTCGCGTTTTCCAGCGAATCGCGCGCATCCTGAATCAGGTGGCGTTCTTTGTCTCGCAGCGAATCGGGCAGCGGGCGGCGCTCGCCAGGGCGCGATGGCACCCAAGCGGGCTTCGGCGGCTCGGGCTTTACCTCAGGCGGCTTGGGGTCGACCTTCGGATCGGCTTTGGGCGGTTCGGGCTTGGGGTCGGTCTTGGCCCAGACCTTGATATCGTCGAACTTGATCGGGACCTCTTCCGCCGCGCAGCGCGCAGGCGAACAAAGCCCTAATAGAAGGAGCCCCAGCAGCACAAATGGCCCGCTAAATCTTGTCACGATTCTTCCAGGCATCTGTGTCGGCATACTCTTTCTCGATCTTGTCGATGAGTCCCTTAATCTCTTGACGGCGCTTCTCCTTCTCAGGCTGCGGGAGATTTGGATTTTGCGCCTCTTTAAAGAGGTCTTTGACGTGCTTAATCAGGTCGTGGGCTTCGGCTTCGTGCTTGATGGCGTTCAGGCGCTTGTCGGCTTCGCCAATAAACCAGCCCAGTTGGTCCTGGGCCGCCTTCGCCGGCCAATTGGGCTTCATGCCATCCACGTTCTGCTTGTAAGTATTGAGTTTGGCCGCGTCCCAGCCCGCGTCACTTAATCCCTTTTCCAGGTTCGGCTTCTGGCTTTTGTTGAATTCATTGACCAGCGGACCTTCAAATTCTGTGCGACGCTTGACGATCTCGTCCTTGTAGCCGCCCTGGCGGGCCCACTCGGGAAATACGCCTTCGTCGAACTGCGCCAATGCCACGCGGAAGTCCTTCCGCTCCGCAGCGGTGCGGGCTTCGTTGGTGCGGCGATTAAGGAGGTCGCGGAAGTAGGCCAATTGGTCCTGCTCGATCTGGGTCTTTTCGCGGCGGATCGTGGCGATGAGTTCCCCGCTCTTGGTGCCCTTTTCGGCTTCATCAAAGAGCGCCCAAGCTTCGGGCCACTTGGAGGGGTTTTCCCTGCGGAACTTGCGGGCTTTATCGAGCGGCTCGTAGCCCGAAGGCACATCCGGCGGCTGGGGCGGATGATCCTGCGGGTTGGCGACGGGTGTCGTCGAAGGCTGGACCTGCGTCGGAACGCTGGTCTTGGCCGGCGACTTGGCCGGTTCGGTCGTGGGCGCATCGCCGCCCTTGGCTTGTGTTTCCTTGTTGCCGCCGCTCATCAGCACGGCGGCGCCGATACTGACGGCGACCAGCGCCGCGACAATGCCGAGAATCAACGGCTTGTTCGACTTTTTCTGGGGAAGCTGGCCGGTTTCGTCGTCGGGCCGCCCGATGGGTTCGCGCGGGCCCGTAGTCGGGCGGCCACCCGCCGCGTTGCGTCCGGAGGACTGTTTGCTGACGGGCGGCTGCGGACCGGTGGTGTGGCTGACGCCCTTGGAGACTTGCGGCTTGATCCGCACGATGCTGCTCTTCACGTTCGCCGGCGGCGGATGCTTTAACGGCTTGCCTGCGGCGACGCGGTCGAGTTCTTCCAGCAGTTCGGCGGGCGAGGCGAAGCGGTCGGCGGGCGTCTTGGCCAGCATTTTTTCGAGCAGGCGGCAGAAATTATCGGAGAGCTCGGGCTTGAGTTTCTTTGGGCTGGGCGCTTCGCCGCTGAGATGCTGAACCATGATCTCGTTGGAGCTCTTGCCCTGAAAGAGCGTCTGTCCCGTGACCATGTGGTACAGCGTGCCGCCGAGTGCATAGATGTCGGCGCGCGAATCGACGTCGACTTCGCCGCGCGCCTGCTCTGGTGCAATGTAGTGCGGCGTGCCCACGGCGAGGCCGACCTGGCTCGTGGACGGCGAATTCTCCACCAGCTTGGCCAGGCCGTAGTCGAGCACCTTGGCTTCGTCGCGCGAAGTGACCATGATGTTGTCGGGCTTGATGTCGCGGTGCACCATGCCCAGCTTGCTGGCGTGCTCCAGCGCGCGCGTGACCTGGATCGCGACGTCGAGCGCGCGGGCTTCGGTGAAGGGCTGGTTGCGCAGAATGCGCAGCGCGGTCTCGCCTTCGACGAATTCCATGGCAAAGAGGTGGTACTTGCCGTCCTTCTGGACGTCGATGCCGTTGACGATGTTGGGATGACTGAGCTTGGCGACGGCGCGCGCTTCCTTGGTGAAGCGTTCGGCGAAGCTCGCATCGGCGGCGAGCTTGGGCGAGAGAATCTTGAGCGCGACGATGCGGTCCAGCGAGATCTGGCGCGCCTTGAAGACCACGCCCATGCCGCCCTGGCCGATTTTTTCGAGCAGCTCGTAGTGCTCGAGCGTGATCTTGGTTTTCCTGCCCTGCTCTTTGTAGACCGATTTAATCTGTTCGGCGCTGAGCACTTTTTTCTTGAGCAGGATGTTTTCGAAGCGTTCGTCGAGGCCTAATTTGCGGACTTCATCGAGCGTGTGGAGCGCGTCGTCGATCTGGGCTTGCGTGCAATAGCCCTTTTCGGCCGCGGCCTTCCCGAAGGCGACTTCTTGTTCTTCCGCCATAGGTAGAACGCCCCCGGGCATCGCGAATGCGATCCCCGAGGCAGTCTACCTTTTGTTAAGGGAATGCAACCCAATATCGCCCAACAACATCCGGGTTGCGCAGCACGCCAGCGGCGTGCTAGCTGCTCTTGTTCAGGAAGAAATAGAGTGCCACGCCGACGCCGGCGAGCACGAGAATCAGGATGACCACCAGCGCGATGATCAAACCGGAGTTCCCGCCGCCCTGCTGCGGAGGCATCTGGCCCGGCGCGTAAAGCGGCGGACCGCCCGGCACCTGCTGCTGCGGAGGCATGCCGCCCTGCGGGGGCATTTCCATCGCGCGCGCGTAATCCTTGGCCGTCGCACCGCCAGGAGGCGGGGCGCCCGCGGGCGCTCCCGGAGCCGGTTGCCCGGTCTGCTGCCGCATGCGCTGGAGCTGTTCCTGGATCTTCGCGCCGTCCATGACGTACGTATTCAGCGTGTCGGGCACGGGCGAACCGGAATCGCGGCCCTGCACCTGCTTGGCCTGAATGTCGTTCTTGAAGCGCAGGATGAACTTGCCGATGACGACTTCGTCACCGTCGTTGAGGAAGTGTTCGGTGATCTTCTTCGCGTTGACGAACGTGCCGTTGGCCGAGCCCATGTCCTGCACGACGAACGCTTCGCCCTTGTTGATGAAGGCGCAGTGCTGGCGGGAGATGCCCAGGTTGTCGATCACGATGTCGCAGGTGGGTTCGCGGCCCACGACCATCTTCGGCCGCGAGAGCTCATGCGTGCCCTGCTCTTGATTGTTGAAAATAATGTTAATCGAAGCCATATCGGCTTACCCCTTCCATCTCGTTCGGAAGTCATCTTTACCCCCTTGGTGCT
>Ga0265314_10001857_pt1 | contig 22657 bp, 17 predicted proteins | sample 4126metaG_FD_203106 | JGI IMG/M metagenome (GOLD analysis project Ga0265314, IMG submission 203106) | Rhizosphere microbial communities from Carex aquatilis grown in University of Washington, Seatle, WA, United States - 4-1-26 metaG | ecosystem: Host-associated > Plants > Roots > Rhizosphere >... | reverse complement strand
CCAAGTCGATCAGAATCAGCGTGCGCGGGCCCCCGGGTTGGACAGCGGGCAAGCTCCTGTCGCGGATTCGACGACGAATCGTGCTCTCCGACCAGCCCGTGATTTGGCGGAATCTCTCGGGGGAGACAAAACGCTCTGCGGACGAACCAAGTGTGGGGATGAGTCCAGATACGGATCGTTGCGAGCGCGCGCTGACCCGTTCGACAGCGATCGACGTGGCGGAGTCGGCAGTGCGCTGGGTCATCCCTGACTTCCCGTCCTGGGAACCTCCTTTTGCCCTTCTTGGGCAGATAAAGGCATTATCCTGCCCAGGTGGGGCAGGGTCAAGAGGTATCGTCTATTTTTTCCCGACGACCTTGTCGCAAATATGGCGAAGGTTCAAGCGAACCAGAGCATTGGGCTCGTAGTCCTTGGCGAGCTTGGCATTGGTGCGAGGTTGCATCCAGCCGCTGTCGAATTTGGGGTCGTCGACCCTAATTCGAATGTTTACACCATCACCGAGCTCCGCAACTGCCGGCAGTTCGCGTTGAAGAACCGCTATCAGAATATCGCGACCAGTAAGCGGCCTTGGCGTGGCGAAACCAAGCAAAGTCTCAAGAAACTGCCGCACGGCAGCGCGGTGTAGTCCCGCTTCGAGAAGACTAGCGGCACAAGCAATTCCGAAGCCAGCGTCATCGGCAAACCTTCGCGGACGGCCCACTTCGTTTTCCGCTATTTCGAGTTTGAGCCCAGGAACCAGATCGTGGTCGATGACGTAGCGGAGTTTGCGCTGCGGCAATTGCGTTCGGCTCGCGAGGATTTGAAGATCCATTGGTAGTCCTTGGCTTGATTGACCTATCTGGGCAAATTGTCCAAGAGGGCCTCAAGTTGTCAACGGTCATGGGGACAATCGTCTAGGTAATTTCCAACATGGGTCAACGCATTTGGTCGCCCGTTGCGATCGATTAGCGAGTGCCCGATAGCAACACCTGTCATCGGTTTCTGCACGAGGAGCAGTGCGCCTAATTCAGCGATCTGCTGCTGCATATGCCAGTGGTTGTACGACTATTAGAACTTACACAACACACTATATATTTACAATCATACATTATGACGCAAATCCGGTCTTCGATTTAGCGCCGCTGTTTATGGCGATCCCCTATTATCGGTTCCATGTTAGTTGCCGGCACGCCCATGGTAACCGGCAACCAAGTGTGACGATGATGAACTGGCCAGCAACTCCGCCATTCTCACCACGACGCTGTCGGGCAGTACTGCCTCTCTGCCGCTCCATCCGTCGTTGTCCCACTCGCCTTAAGCACCCCTTCGGCTGTTTCAGCCATGATCCAATCTCCAGAGCCGACCGGTACCGGCGGTTCATTTCAATCGAATCGTATATGGCTTGCCTCCGACTCACCCGGAGAGGTGGCCGCTGATAGCACACTGCCTACAACCCTATACATTATGACACGTTTTATATAATTTATTTAGGTTGATCATTAGTTGTTACTATTATAAACGCGCACTTCATTGAACTTGAACTTGAACGTGAGCACGTTGAGCCAATGGCGAACAGCGATGAGCGAGAAAAGTCAGGCTTAGCACTCGGAGTGGGCTGCCGACGTTTACGTTCGGCAGTCAAGTGCTCAGCAAGTTCGCGACCACTGCGACGTGGCACTTCGGCTTGAACGGCTGGTTGAGTGATATCGCGATACTCACAACGCAGCTACAACTGCAAAAAACGCAGCTACCTGTTCCGTAGCCAAAGAGCGCGAGAGCTCGACCAACTCTCGAGCATTGAGGGCTTTGTGGCTCTGTCGAATCACAAATGCTGTACGTCCAGCGTGTCCGATTGATCCTCCACACTGCAAGTTCCGGTTTAGCCAGGAATGCGTGAATCGGTTCCGCGCGCCATGAATGTCAATGTAGCGGCGATCCTTCAATACAGCGTCGACCCATGCCAACACGGACGGCGGTAATGCCGCTCGCCTGTGGTCCACCTCGCGTTTTTTCTTATCGGGGAAGTGAGCGTCGAACGCCTTCCGGTAGCGAATAGGAATGAGCTTTCGAATCAATCGGTGGAGCCCCCGTGGCTTTGACTTTCTTGGCTCAAAGGCACGCAGATCGAGTTCGTGCGCATCTTTCGAGCCGCAATACATCCGGCCCATTGCTGCTGCACAAAGATCTAAGGACGTAATTGCAGTGCCCGTGACCCACCTCACGTGCGCAATATCAACAATATTGGCGTGGTGGCCTTGCACCGATGTCGGATAGGTCACTTGACTTTGGTCTAGATCGTCAAGGTAGTGCAGCGCCTCAACAGCCCATGCCGCCCACATGGCGAGAGGTCCGATAGGGGCACCCGGATGTCGTGCCTCGTAGCCCTGTACGATCTGCATGGGATCGGCAGGCCATTTTAGTGTCGGCATAACGGGTCTCCCTTATGTTGCGCAACGACTTGCCGGATCACCGACAGCGTCGGCAATGAAGACCAATATACCTACTCCGCCACCAACCAGGTGCTCACGGATACCAACCAACTCGGCTATGCGATCAGCCGCCAGTCGGTTGGCCGGCCCACCGGCTCCCGATTCAATACCAGCCACAAACGCGCCGCTCGCGCCATCCTGAATGGTCACTCGTCGATAGCGCTCCGTATCCTATTCATTGGACTAATCCGCTTCGCGGTGGGCGTGAAGCCGTTAGGGCGGATCGAGGTCGATCGGTAGGCAGGCATCCATGCGGCGGTTTCGCCAGCATCGCGCTGCCGACCGGGGGGCGCCTGGTCGAACGACCGCAAATGATACGTCAGCGGCCGTGCATGCTACTGCCGCTTTCGATCAGCCGGCCCAGTAAAGCGGGGTTAATCGGCTGCCGCACGTCTTCGCGGACATCAGCTACTGATGGCTGTGGAACCCGCGGCCTACAGGGGAGGCGAGCCACGATCGGCCAGACAGCCGTACTCCGACCTGGTGCCTAACCCCGACGACTTTCACGGCGGGTTAAAGTCATCCACCCCAGCGCCCGGCTCGATTAAACAAGTGCATGCGGAACATCAATCGCTGCATGCGTTCATCCACTTGATTGCGGTCGTCGGAGCCCGTAAAATCACCCGGGCAAGAACACCAGTACCGCCGGAGCGCGGCGAGGCCTAATACGCAAGGAGGGCACTTTGGGCACGCCAGCAGGAAAAACGATCGTACCCACCCCACCATCATGGGGAAAAAGGCTGGTCGACCAACTTGACAGATGCGTTTCCCGTGCCAATTTCTTCCTTGCCCAGCAGCTCGCAGAATCTAGGCAGTCGCTGACGCCGCCACCGTTTGCCAGATTGATGGCAAGCAGATCGCCGCCCGGATGCCCTAACATTGGATTGCTCAATCTGGTCGTCGGAGACGGCGGCGTATGTGCCGCGCGGTTTGTCATGATGCGAGATTATCTTCGACAACCCGTCTTGGCGTGCCAGGCGATGGGTGTGCAATTCCGATATACGTCTCGCGAGTAGGCCGAGGTAGTCGAATGCCAGAACGAAGGCAAAAAAAACCAACAGCATGCATCATCAATATGTCGTGACCGATCATTGCATTATGCTACAAAGCGGTCGGCGCTTCGATCTCGCAAATCCGGACGCGAGCGAGATCGAAGTCGAGGACATCGCGCACGGGCTTGCGCACACGTGTCGCTACGCGGGACAATGTGACGGCTTCTTCTCCGTAGCCGAGCATAGCGTCCTCGTCAGCCGAGTGGTGGTCTGCTCGAAAATGGCCGCGCTGTTTCATGATGCCGCGGAGGCTTTTATCGGGGACATGTCTGGCCCGCTTAAGCAGTTGCTCCCGCAATACAAATTAATCGAGACGAAGATCGAGAGGGCCATATTTCAACACCTCGGCATAGATTGGCCGCCACCACCCGAAGTCAAACGCGCTGATTATAGTGTGATGGCCGCTGAGCAACTGGTTTTGATGCCGGCAGGGACAAATGAGTGGCTGCGCCATGCCAATGTGATGCCCGCCAATGTCGAAATTCGCCAGCTTGATCCCGCAAAAGCGAAGGTGTTTTTCCTTGAACGCTATGCTGAACTGATGAGTGACGAAAGATGTTAGCATGCCAGCGCCGTTTATCAGCACGCATAATTCGCGATCGCAGCCCGCGCGGGTGATGCCTTTCACCGTACGCTCTCGCCAGTCGACTGCTTTTGACGGCAGGAGCGACGCTCATCCCTGTCGAGACCGTCTTTGAGATTACCATGGATTTGAGGAAGGATCGTTCCCTCGACGAACTCGCCGAGTCGGGCAATGTTGCCCAATTCGTCAGCTTTGCACCCGACCAAGGGGCGGGACCGGAACAAACTTATAGTCGCGTGTGGGAATTTCCGCCCAATCATCGTTTTGCATCACCTGACGAGGCGTTACGAGCGCTCCTGACGAACAGTCCGGATCGTTCGATCAATTTGCGCAGTTTCACTCCAGACAATCCGCGCAGCCGAGAATTCCTATACGGACTGACGGACCTGAAAACAGCAATCTGCCAGCTACATCGGCTTATGGGCGAAGGCCTCTTCGTTATCGCAAACGAGACGGTCGACATTTCCGATGGTGGCGTTTCGGGTGTCATCGAAGGAGGCGTGATCGAATTTGCTCCGGATGACACGCCCCGCTGCGTTGAGAAGCCGGGTACAGCTTCTTTCGCGTTCGAGGACGGCCTGTCCGTCCTCCGGACGGTCTACGGTTTTCGCCCCGAGTTCCCTGAAAGTGCCGCGCAGCGAGTCGAATTAAGTATCCATCCAAAGGCTCGCGGATACAAGAAAACTCGCACGCTGCTATGGGAGCGCGAGCCGGTTTCGACGTGTGGCCAGAAACCTGCGCTCGCCTGGCCAAACAGATTCAGCCGCCTTATCGGCGACAAAGTATTCGGGCTCCTGATCGCCGACCTGATTGGCGTGCCAGTGCCGCGCTCGTTCGTCATCAGCAGGCGGCTACGGCCGTTTACATTTGGCCAAGAGACCGGCAGTTTGGATTCTTGGCTACGAACCTGTCCGACCGAACAGGTTCCCGGGCGCTATACAACCGTCAACAAATGGGTTGATCCGTTTGCGCTTCTCGCGGCAGAAGACCCACGTCACGACGCAATCGCGTCGATCATTTCGCAGGCAGCTGTTCCTGCACGCTTTTCCGGTGCTGCCATTACCAAGAAGGGTGGCCAACTCCATATCGAGGGGACTGCAGGCTCAGGCGACGACTTCATGCTCGGCCGAGTACGTCCGCAGCAGTTGCCCGAGAACATCATTCGCGACTTGCAGAAGATCAACCAACGGCTCCGCGAGCGTCTAGGGCCAGTTCGGTTTGAATGGGTACATGACGGTGAGCGCCCATGGATCGTCCAGCTACACATGGGAGCGACGCCGAGCACGACCGCAACAATTGTGCCCGGCGAGGCTTTGGAATGGGCGATATTTCGGAGCGATGCCGGGCTGGAGGCCCTTCGTGGATTCCTCGCTGGTCTCGCTCCCCACGTCGGACTCAAACTTGAAGGCGAGGTTGGTCTAACGAGTCATCTTGCAGACCTTGCACGAAAATCAGGCCGTCCGACCCGTATCATTCGACACAAGGGCGTATCGCCACTTCAGTTGCGGCTTGACTTGGACATCTAAGGGACCGCGCCCGCAAAAGCACTTATTTCATTCATGGACCGATCGTGGCGTCCACGCCGTCACGACGCCAAGTTTCGATAGTAGCCTTTCCCGACCAATCGTGGACGGCGATAACATGATCCTTGATGTCGGGAACACCTTCGCGCACGACCAGTTCGGCGACGGCATCCTCGCGCCGCCGCTTTTTGCACCAGCCCTCAAAGTCATATTCATGAATGGGAAGGAAAGTCCGCCTGCCGCGCGGTACTGGATTGAAGATCGTTGAACCGCTATTGATCGAACTCAGTTCGATTCGGTTGAAATGCACTTCAACGAGGCTGCGAGTGTCGATCGTGAGCACAGTCTGCGGCCTATGGCGATATGCCCGCGCTCCTAGAAGACGTCGCAACCGCGTCTTGGATAACCAGAAGAAGGTGCGAGCATTCAAAATGCGATACCAGTCGCCTGGCGTCAGGCCATCCCTCAGGCACTTTTTGAGGGCTTCGTCGCTCATCGGCTTCTGGTCGCGGATGACAGCATCCGGTATCCCCTCCTTTGAAATGGTGTAGCACTGAGCACGCCTCTCTCTCTCAATCGCGGCGCGGTCAGCATCATTTATCTCAAATCGGTTGAGGAGCGCGCTCGTACTGAGGAGCCCATGGTCTCGAATTGAAGGCCAACTTCCGTTTTCGGCCATGTGCCAAAGGTAGGGAAAACACGTCCAAAGGAGTTCTGGAGTCAAGGCGTTCACCTCCGGTCGATAATCTTTTGGCGGCCAAACCCGACCGCAATAAGCGTGACGTGTACACCAGTCATCTGCTCGAGGTGCTTGATCATTTCCTTGGTTTCCTGAGTGAGGTCGTCGAACGTTGCCGCGTTCCGGTTCGATTTATGGATATAGTCGGCGAACGTCAAAACGATATCGGTTGCTCCATTGAGCTGTGCGGCACGGCGTACGCGATCCCAACTGAATTCGCCAATCCGGCGCTGTTTTCCGGATACGGTCCCGATCTCGGTCGCCTTGATCTCGCCCAGTGGAAGCCCTGAGCGATCGGCGACAGTTTCGAAATCAATCTCGATTCCCATATCGCCGGAGTTGCCACCGACGCGGATTGGATAGGTTCGCGTCACCATGTATATCTTTTTCACACGGCGGGGCGAGATGCCCGCATCGGCGAGGCAGCCCGATGCCGTCGTCTCGCGTGATGTAACGCTGGGGTACAAGCCATGATGGATGCTGAGATCCGTGCCCTGTGTGCCTTCCAGTAGAATACGCTTCCCCGCAGCATAGGCGTTTTCGAGTTCCGCCGCCACCGAACGCGTAAAGGGCTTAAGTTCCGGTACGTCACGAACGAGGCGAACGCGTGCGCCCAGATGGGCTCGGTCGTCGCGGCCAACGATTTTCCTCGCCGTCGCCATACCGACGCCCTTTTTCGTAGAACCGATCTTCTCCGCGAGCTCAGCTTCTTGGTCTCGATCTGATTGCTCGATTACGATTGCTTGCGGATCGATGGAGAGGCGCGTTGAATCCAGCCCTAGGTCAAGGATTTCCTTGAAGACTCGTACGATATCGAGAGTGGCGCCGGCGCCGATCAGGATTTGCGCGCGGGGATTACCGCCAGTGCCGGACGGCATATTCACATAATCGTACTTCGGTTCCGCTACTTTGTGGCCGGCGTTAGGCCCGCCAACGCGAACAAGAACTTCGTACTCACGTGCTAGATAATCGCAGATATTGCCCTTGCCCTCGCTGCCATACTGGCCACCGATGACAATGTCAACAAGCGGTTCCACCGATGTCGGGAACAGTCCACGTTTCTCAACGGCGAGTGTCGCGACCGAGCCCGGTTCCAGGCGGTCGGTGATAATGCGCACATTAGCGATTTCTCCTAGTTTTTCGATCTCAGCCTCGGTGGCATTGGCCCGAACTTCCTCATACGTCGCGAATTCATTCACGGCTGAATCGCCCTTCTCCTTTCGGCTGGCGAACCGTTTCTCAAGAAGCGGTTTAGAAGCCGTAAGATGCACGTGCCAGACTTTATCGCCGAACATGTCTCGCAAATGCTGGACCTGCCCGGCGATCCGGACTGAGTCCACAATGACAATGGCATCGTCACCAAGCAAGGCCGCGCGTGCGGCAAGTGCATCCGCCACCCATTTGCCACCGGTCTCGCGGTCAAGCGATTCGCCTGCTTCCTGTAGCAATCGGCGCTCGCTCGGCACATCCCGCTGGGATTGGATGAGTGCTCGCGTAGTGATGCGGAATGCGCTGAATCGCTCTTCGAGCTCGGAAATGAAGGCGGATTTGCCTACGGCAATTGGGCCACTAACGGCGATCACGTAACGCATAGATTTGTTCCTTTAGTACCAACGCGCGTCGCAGTCCCGTACTTGGACGAATAGTATATCATCGTAGTTGGGCGGTGACTTGCTTGCGCCAATCGAAAAATGGGAAATATGTGATGGTTCCTGCCCTGCTCGTGACGGCGGGAGCCGTGCTGCGCGAGCGGTTTTTGCCGGCCGCACCGGGCGACTGAATGCCCGCCCCTGCGAAGCCTTGATGTCTGTCGCCTGGTTAATCACCGGCGTCGGAACGCGCCGGGCCACCCGTCGCCGCATTCGTTCCGGGTCGCGACCTGACGCTGCCGGAGAGGTCACTGTAGCCTGCCAGTGGAACCTCTGCCATTGGGATACCGTCACCCTCGTTGAACGACATCGATCCGATTGGTCGGTCCATAATCGGCGAGTCGCTGAGCTCGACCCCCGCTGGGTTTCGAAGCGAAACACGATTCGCCGTACCTCCATACCGACGATTGCGGTTTTGTCCTTCAAGTGAGCGTGCTCTGCAATCCACTCGGCGACTTCTGCTTCGACGGCCTGGGTAGTGCTGGCAGCCAAGGGCGTCGCGGTCGCTTTCCCACTCGTAGCTCAAGTCCCGATGACGAGCATGTGCGTGATGGCAGCGGCGGGAGTCGTGTCATTTGCCGCTCGGCCCGTCGCCGGTCTACTGGGCCCTGTTCTATATCGTAACGGCCGTCGCGACCGCCACTATCTTCCTCGTCACCAAGCGGCTTACCCGCTGATTCGGCAGGCGCGGGCTGCCGATCGTCTTGGCCCTTGGATCGCCCCGGGATCGGTCATCAAGGCCAAGAATCCGGTGTGGAGCACGTATGCCCCGAGTGATCGTGCGATGGTAGCGCGAGGACCAGCTCAATCAAGGCACTCTCAAAGCGGCGAACGGCGGGACAACACAAATTCTCCTGCCCGCGACCGTGACCCTGGCCTCGCAAGCGTAGAGCTTGTCGGTGTTGCCGGGCAAGCGGTACGACCTGGACACGGTTGGCGTGCTGGTTGGTGGCGTCATTGCCGACAATGACGGCGGGTCGGGTTTTCCGTATCCTTTCAAATGGTTTCCGCGGCAACAGGTAAAGGCTGGGGGCGGCAATGAGCCTGCCGTTCACGTCAAGGCACCTTCAGCGAGTTGGCAGCCCCACGATGGTTTTGAGCTGATCGGGCCGCAACGCATTACGTAAGTTGCCGTTTGGGTTCGACGGAGGCACTGGCTTGGCGTAAAATGCGCTTGTCATCTGCGAGAAAGAGCGGAGATCTCCATGCAGAGGAATGTGCCGGGCACCGAACACCGGCAGAAGTCGATGGCCGCCTTCATTCGCAGACAGGTACACCATGCCGCCGCCTCGAAACAACCCGAGATCAAACAGGCCAGCAGGCCATTTGCTCTTGCTCGGTTGCTCCGACCGCAAGCGCGTCATCAAGGGTAAGCTTCCGGCCCTTGACCTCTATGACGGGGTGAACTTTCGCGTTCTGCGTGCATTTCTTCACGAGCGAGGATGGCCTCCCGGCCTCTGCATCAAGATCCTCTCAGCGAAATATGGTCTGATCGACGCCACCGACCTGATCGAGACTTACGACCAGCGGCTCGACGAGGCCACCGCTCGCAAGATGAACCGCAAGGTTGTCAAATCCCTCGTGCACTTCGGAAAACCCAAGTCCGTGTTCGTCAATCTGGGTAAGGACTACCTCCCAGCCATCGACCGAATCGACCGTCTCTTTCAGAAGGAGCGGATCGTCCACGCCGAAGGCGGCATCGGCCTCAAGATGGCGCAAATGAAAGATTGGCTGAACGACCTTCCATCTACGACCGCCACGCTTCCAGGCAAACGGTCGTCTCCGTCCTACCTCTACTTCTTCCCCGATTGGGACGACTATGTGACCGAACCCTTCGTCCATGAAACAGCTGTGGTAAACCCAACCTTGCGGACGACGAAAAAGTACGCCCATGAAGTTTTCGGAGCCGCCGACACGCCCTACGATGGGATGCTGGTCAGCCTAGCCCAAATCTACACCGGCAAGGGCACCCTGTCGCGGTTGGACGAAAAAACCGCAGAGCGAACTGACCTTCGCAAAGCGATGAAGCTCCCGAAGCGGCTTCTCCTGTTCGGGGACTGCGGGGCGTTTTCCTACGCCTTTAATGACAAGCCGCCGTTCTCCGCAGAAGAGGCTGCTCGCCTTTACCACCGCTTCGGCTTCGACGTGGGCGCGTCCGTAGATCACATCCCGCTTCCCGAGATCTTCGCTGAAAACGACTATGGAGAACTGGTCAAACGGGATCTCACCGAAAAGGAACGCCGTGGCCGAATGCGCCTGACGGCCCAGAATGCAGAGGCATTCCTTGCGGCGTGCCGTAAGCACCGCTACAAGTTCCTTCCCGTCGGCGTTATTCAAGGATTGGACACGAAGTCCTACGTCCGGAATGTCCACAATTACATCGACATTGGCTACCAGCACATCGCTCTCGGCGGTCTGGTTCCCAAGCCGGATTCGGAGATTCTGGAGATCTGCTGCGCCGTTCGAGACGCCATCCAGACTCGAACCCGCACCGAGCAGGAAAACGTCTGGCTGCACTTGTTCGGCATCCTGCGCCCGAAGATCCAGTCGACCTTTAGGCTGTTAGGCGTTTCCAGCTTCGACAGCGCGTCCTACTTGCGGAAAGCGTGGCTGCGATCCGACCAGAATTACCTCGCCGGTGATGGGAGCCGCTGGTACAGCACGATCCGGGTGCCGATAAGCTCGTCCAAGCGACTACGTGAGGCTGCCGAGGAAAAGAAAATCTCCGAGGAAGACCTGCGCGAGATGGAAACTCGCTGCCTCGTCGCCCTGAACAACTTCGACGGAAGTGAGGAAACACACAAAGAAGTCGTCGAGTCGGTCAACGACTATGGGCCGCTCCTTGAACGTCGTGGCGAGGACAATCACTTTTTCGAGAAGCACAATGCGGTGCTGACCGCCCGCCCATGGGAAAAATGCCGTTGCACGGTGTGTCGTGACCTCGGGATTGATGTCGTCGTCTTTCGTGGTGCCGGTCGAAATAAGCGCCGTGGATTCCACAACACGTGGGTTTTTTACCACAAGATACTGCATCGGAAGTGAGCCGTGCCGATTACCGACCAAGAACTGATCACCGGGATTGAGGCCAAGAACGGTTTCCCGCTTGACGCTGCACAGCGACAGGCGATTACCTTCGGTGCTGGCCCGCTTCTGATTGCGGCTGGGCCGGGGACCGGCAAGACCGAGGTTCTCGTTGCCCGCTGTCTGAAGTTCATGTGCTGCGACAGCGTGCCACCCGGCTCCATCATGCTAACTACCTTCACCGAAAAGGCCGCGAAGAATCTGCAAGACCGGCTGTCCGAAGCCTTTCTCTCTCTCGCCACGATGTATCCGCAACTTGCCGCGATCGACCCGTCTGATCTCCGCATTGGCACTCTTCACGGCCTTTGCAACGACATTTTACAGGAGTACCGTTACACGGCCTATCAAAACCTCCGTCTCCTCGACGAGGTTACGAGTGCCTTGCTACTCCACAAGTCAGTTGTAAGTAACATCCAGCCTCAGCAACCGGCTCTCTTCGGTCAATTCAATTACCTCTTTGGCAACAGACCGCAAAACGCTCTTGGCAAATGGGATTGGGCACTCGCCCTTCAACAAGTCTTCAATCGCCTTATCGAAGACCAGATCAACCTCAACTTGCTTCAGCAGGCCGGTGGACCGTGGGCGGCACTCCTTCAGACTGATGGAGTCTACGAGCAAGCACTCGCCAGCGCGTGCGCCTGTGACTTTTCTCGCCTGCTCAGGTACTTTCGAAATTTCCTCGACACCGCTCAGGGCAATCTGTTCTTGAGCGGCGACGGGTCTGGCGTGCGCCTCCCACTAACGCACGTTCTCGTGGACGAGTACCAAGACACCAACCCGATCCAAGAGTCGATCTATCTGCGCCTTAGCGATACGCTGCCGCACAACATCACGGTCGTCGGTGATGATGACCAAGCAATGTATCGTTTTCGTGGCGGGACTGTGGAGTGCATGGTCGGCTTCCCCTCGACGTGTCAAGCTCGCTGGGGCACGAATCCTCATATCATCTACCTATCGGACAACCATCGCTCCGATAGTCTCATTGTGCAGTGGTGCAACAGCTACATCACATCTTTCCCCCAAATGGCTGCCCCAAACGTTCGCATCCCCGGCAAGCCGCCGTTGAACTCTTCCGTGGGTCGCACTGGCACCCACCCTGCGGTCGGCATAATTCGGAACGGGACAGTCGGTGCATGTGCGACCGGGATGGCGGGACTGGTCAGTGATCTTCGGACCAACGGGATCATTCAGGACTACTCGCAGTGCGTCTTGTTACTTCGGAGCACGAAGAATTCGCCCAATTTCGCCGGGCCATATGTGACCGCGCTTCAGGCCCGGAACATCCCGATCTACAACCCTCGTTCAAAGGACTACTTGGAGCAGGCCGAGGTTGCTCAATGTCTCGGGGCGTTTATTCGAATCATCGACCCGCAGCAGACTCAGATCGGCAGCGTGATGTCTCCTTCGATCCAGCAACTCGTGCAAGGTTGGGTAGCTGAATACGACACAATCGCACAAGCAAACCCTCAGTTGGCTGCATACGTCACGCAGGGTGCGCAGAGCATCGCAAACATGGGAGCTTCTCAGCGCATCACGCCCGCGACCCCTACGATCCTCTACCGAATTCTGTCCCACCAGCCATTCGTCGGATACCAAGCCAGCCCCGACATGGACTTGCGGCTCAGCAAACTCACGAGATTGTTCGAGTCGTTCTGCTCGCAGTACGGACGCCCGCTTTGGACCGACGACAGCAACGCTGGGCAGTTGCAAGGCTGGTGGTATGGCAACTTTTACTATGGCCTCTGCGGGTATCTTGAGAAGAGGGGACTGGATGACGACGAAGAGGAAGAAGTCGTATGTCCGACGGGGTTCTTCCCCATTATGACCGTCCATCAGGCGAAAGGACTGGAGTTCGACTTCGTATTCGTCGGAAACCTCGGTGGGGGGCTGTGGTCGAGCAGCGCCCATCAACTCGAACAAGACTTGAGGCCGTTCCGGTTCAACGCTCCGACAGTCGTTCACCCAATTCCTGATTCGCAGTGGCACGACGACATACGCCAACACTTCGTTGCGTTTTCGCGGGCGAAGTTCGCCTTGGTTTTAATGGCTACAGATAATCAGCTTCGCAAAACCGGGACGCAAACGGCGTCCTTCGGAAATCAAGGAGGCGGCTGGGTAAGACAAAACACCCCGAGGCTCTAGGAGCATTTATGTGGCAGAATTTCCAATCCCTCGCGCTCGCGTTCAATCCCCCTGCACAGAGTCGGCGACGGTATAGCGTCACAGCCGACATCTTGGCCTACCAGCAGTGTTCGCTGCAATACGGGGCGTTTGCGGTTCGTCGGTACGAACCTGCCCTTGTTGTTCAGTTGTTCTACGGGACTATCATCCATCAGGTTCTTGATCGCGCGCATGCCCATTATCGAGGCGAACTCGGTGTACCTGCTGGAACGTTCCCGACTGACACGGACATCGACAACTACTTTACTCAAGTCGAGAATGCTCTAATCGCGCGCCGAATTCGGGCCGTCCAGAGCGTGCGCGATCAGGCAAAGAACATTCTGAAGCGTTTCAACTCGCTGGAAGGCCCCACCCTTTATCCTCGGATTATCGACACCGAATGCCGTCTTCAAGCTGATCAGGGCCAGTACATCCTGCACGGCAATGTTGATGTCCTCGTGGCCTCAAATGTCGATGCTGGCAACGGCGTTGAAATCTGGGATTACAAGGGTGCGAATAGGCCATCGGTCGGAGACCCTGATTACCAGCGATACGTCTTCCAGATGCAGGTGTATGCGGATCTATACCGTCAAAAGACTGGCGCTGCCCCATCGAAGGCTGTGTTGTACTTCCTGAATGAATTGACAGGCGATCCGCCACCGACGACACGCCCGGTGAACTCCTTGCTGGCGGTCAACCTTGACCCGGCTGCGGTCCAACAGGCATTACAATCGTTCGGCCAGACTGTGCAACAGATCGAGGGGTGCAGGGCAACACGGACTTGGCCCGATCCAGTAGTCGCGCCCCCCGAGAAGACGTGTAGCGCCTGTGACTTGCGATGGAATTGCGCTGCGGCAGCTAATCTTGGGCGCACGTATCCAATGCTATACCCATGAAGACACCTGTCAGGCAAGGCGAAACGGGGGCAGTAAGTGGGCACAGGTACGTTACTTTGCGACGACGGGAATTGGTAAGCTCGGCAAAGTGAAGGTACAACCGAACGGAATTTACCTTGGGCATTGATTGGACTCCTGGCATGAGCAACTCCTCGAACTCGCCCTGCGCGGTGAGGCCGTGCTCTCCCAGGCACCCCAAATTACCCAAGATGCCTATCAACTGATTTCGGCTCAGTAGGCCGCCGCCACCCCAGTGCGATCGGCTGGCTGGTGCCCTCGTCGGCGATCAGAGCCCGACCAAGCCTGACGAGCGTGCTCATCTCCTCGCAGGCGACCTCTTGAGGATTATCCAGATTGCGTAACTTCGGAGTTCCGTTGGATCCGAATCTGGATAATTCCTTAATTTAAGCGCTCAATAGGGCGCATTTTACCGGGTTGGACGCCGGGCGAGCCGTAAGCGCTCAATGCGGGCATGTTACCTGGCCGGAGGCCGGGGGAGGGCGGTGGGGTACGACGGCACCGCCAACGGTGATTGCTGGCGAGCGGCGTATCCGAAGTTGGGTGATCGCCGGCTGGTGCTGATCACGGGTCACCGCCGTGAGAGTTTCGGTGAGGGCTTTGAGAGGATCTGTGAGGCGATTAGCATTTTGGCCGACAAGTTTCCCGACGAATTGTTTGTTTATCCCGTCCATCTGAACCCGCCGGTACCAGCAGGTTTCCATTGGAGGAATTGATTTGGCCGGGAATGGCTTGGGCGAGCTTTTTGAGCGTCGTCCCCTGGTAACTACCGCTTCCGCCATAGTTTACGCGGATCCCGTCCGGCTGAACCGGCGGCGGCAAACAACTCCGACCTTGCCCGAAAATGATGGGTGTCGAGGTTTGGCTCTCTTTTTCTGCCGACTTTTTTTGTCTGCCGACAAAGACTTTTAGAGAAAGGCGTCGAGCCTTATTTTCGGACAGGCACAATTTTGAGCCAGCGCCGACACTGGCTATAATATCCGCATGCCCCTCCCCCAGTTCCGCGTATCGACCCTATTCTGGCTCACGCTGGCCATGGCGTGCTGGTTTGGGGGGATGAGGTTCGAGCGATGGCTCGATCATTTCCCCGTGGACGACGTACGGCTGGGACCTGTAACGGAACTGCGCAATATCGAAGGCGATTCCCCGGCATACACTCGCAACGAGTCACCTATTCCGGCGCGTCGATGCACGCAAGAGATCGCAGACGACAACGATGACGAAATCTACCGTCGACTGGATGCCCAGAGGCACCGTAACCATCGTACAACTCTGGAACTTCGTGGTTTTGAAGGGGTCACTCCATCGCCATAATGCCCCGCCCGCAATTCACGCTTCGCTCGTTGTTCGTGCTGACGGCGGCTGTCGGGCTGCTACTTGGCGGATGGCGATTGCTTGAGACCTATGGGCACCGCATCGAAGTGAACGATCTGGTAGTTGGAGAACCAATCAAGATCAAGGCGACATACATTCGAGTTTTTGGGCCGCCCACTTGTGAAATTTTGGTATCTATTGATGACGAGGATGACGATGGCTACGGTTGGACAGACCAGGATCTGCCAAACAGGAAATGGCTATGCCTCTACACCTACGAAGGCGAATTCGACCCGGTATTGAAACCTCGAAAGCTGGTGATCGGGTTGGTGGACTTCAGCGATCACCAACAACCGAGAGTCGTCAAGCGCAAGATAGTGGATGTCAGGCGGCGAACGCCCTAACCTGCTGCCCTGAATTGTGCGTCGCCCCTTAATCACCAGGCATCCTCGGCGGTCGAGCAGCAGCGCAGGAGTTAAGGCACTTCCAATCGGTGCTTCCTCCATCGTGGCGGCCCAGCGGTCGCAACGCCGCCCTACCAAACGTTTAAGCCTTCAGGACGTTAACCCTGTGGCGGATTGCGTCTGGGTTTCTGCAGGGCTGCCTTCGGTCCACAGAATGGCCGATTTTGTCACTTCCTGCACCAGCGTCGCCTCAGTGCCTTTCGCTCCCGCGGCCTCGTAAGGCGCGACCGGCCGTTACATGCACTCCTCGTATGCGTTGGCTGCATGCTCTGGTACGACGCCCAATTATTCGCCGTGGTGCTCTTGATGGTGCCCGTGTTGTGGGGTATCAACCGGCATTTTCACCGCTGGTTGAGCCACACGCTGCGCGAAGTGCAAGAATCGTACAGCCGCGTAACGGCCACACTGGCCGAATCGGTCAACGGCGTGCGTGTCACGCAAGGCTTCGTCCGCCAGCAGACCAACGCCCGGATTTTCAGCGACCTGGTGGACGATCACTCGCGGTATAACATGGCCGTTACGCGTTCCCAGGCGGTGTTTCTGCCGCTCGTGGAACTGAACAGCCAGTTCTGCTTCGCGGCCCTACTGCTCGTCGGCGGATTCCGAGCCCTGCAGACCGTTGGTGGCGCCGACCTGTCCAACCTGATGGCCTTCCTGTTCATGGCTAACCTGTTTTTCGCTCCAATCATCGGCCTCGGTGGGCAATACAACCAGGCATTGGCCGCGATGGCCGGGGCCGAACGGGTTTTTTCCCTGTTGGACACGCAGCCCGAATGGATCGACCCGCCTGCGGCCGAGGACCTGCTGCCATTGACCGGCCGCGTTGAGTTCCTCCACGTGACATTCGGCTACGACCGCGACCGGCCCGTGCTCGAAGATGTCAACTTCGTCGTCGAGGCGGGACAAACCGTGGCGCTGTCGGTAGCGCCGAGCTTGCCCGCGGCGGCGGGTCCGCCGCACTTCGCTGTGCCGGTAACGCTGTGCCGCACGCCACCGCGACCAACGCCGCGCCGCCACGATGCAAGCCTTACCGCAATAGCGGGCCAACGGATGCACCGCCCGAAACAGCCGTTCGCAGCGCTTCAGCAGGCAACGTCGGCACCCTGCCCCGCAACGATGATCGACGAGGCCTTGATCCGCGGCGTCATGGGAGTCATCTTGGAGGCAGCCCAAGGGAGGTCTTGCTCCCGAAAGGTCATGTCTCGATCCCTCCCTCGAACTTAAAACACGTCATGCCGCCTGACCACACCCCGGTCCACCGCTTGACCGCCATCCACCCGCCGCGGACAAACGGCTCTGGCTCCTCCATTCTGGTATCGGCCCACGCCGCCTCTGACACTGGGCCGCCTACTTTGCGTATGGCACCATTACCCCGGTGTACAGCGTCCGGTTCGATGAGCGGGAGGTCGAAACGGAGCATGGTCTGGCTAGTGAGGCGCCGGCGAACGAAAGAGCCGGAAACAGATAGGCCACACTTAGACCACCGAGCCACCTCTCGACTCTACTTTTCTGCCGGTCCCGAATTGGCTCAATCGTAGTCGAATATCAGGACAGGTAAGTCGCCTTTGTATGAAACAGATACATCGCAACCGGGTAGGTTCTTGCAAAGTCGGTCGAATCCGACCTCGGTGATCGAGGTACCGTGTAGATCGACACCGTTCAGAGCAGGAAACGAATGGAGATGGACCAAGCCAGCATCGGTGATCTGCGTGTGCCGAAGGTCAAGGCGGTGGAGCACAGGTAGCGTTTTGAGAGACAACAAACCGGTGTCGGTGACTCTTGTGACTCGCAGGTTCAAGACCACCAAGTCGCGCAGCTGCCCTAAATGGGCTAATCCTGCGTCGGTAATTGGTGTGCTTGCAAGGTCCAGGAATTTTAGCGCCGGGAATCGCGGAAGATATGCCAGTCCGTCGTCCGTCACTTGCGTAATACTAAGATCCATTTCTATCAGGTTCGCGAGCGGTTGGAGGTGAGCCAGTCCGCCACCGTTAATAGCAGTGTCACGCAACGACAGACACCTAAGTTGTGACAGACCGCGGAGGCGCGCAAGACCATGGTCCGTGATGCTCGTGCTGGAAAGCCGCACCGATTTGAGTTGGCGCAGAACATTAAGATGCAATAGATCTGCGTCAGAGACTCTCCTGCAGGCATGTAAATCGACACCGACAACCTGAGCGCAAAAATCCTGGCCGAAGAGACGGCGAACCCAATAGCTCCCGTGTGGTGTCCCTTGGCCGGCGTCGTTCTCCCAATCATATTGGACATGACCGCCGAGTTCACAAATCGCTGCGACTGCTGCGCGCTCCTGCCACTTGTGTTCCATGCGCCACGCCATCCAGCTGCACGGCACGGCGCATGCGGTCACCAGTGCGATCAACGTTCGAAGACGAAACTGAAGTCGGCGAATGGAACATCGAATGCAGAGTCGGGGCATTTCGCGATTATACCATTTGCTGGCCCAACTGGATACAAAGAGAGAAGCCGATGACGCCCGCCCAGTAGGCAGGTACGGAAGTGCGCTTGGTCGATGTGCTCAGGGCGCAATTCCGCGATCGTCAGTCGGCGAAGCCATGCGAAGACCCTCAGCGCGTTGTAAGCGCGCACCGAATCGGCCTCATACACCCTCCAATATGCGCTACAAATGGCCATCGGCTGTCGCGCAAATCGTTAGTACTGCTAAAATCGACCCTTACATATCTAAACGCACAACCAAGGCAAACGTACTCACCCCAAATAGCGGTCCGTGGGTCCATGCTGGTCACCGCTAAATGAGAGTTGGGCTGCCGAGGCACCAGCCCCAGTACGTGCGATACAGGATTGTGCCACGTGCCAACATCACATTGTAGAAACACTCGCATTTTGGCGGGGCAGGAGGCGCTGGTACGGTTACTGAGAGTGCAAATGTTTGCGCAACAATTTGTACAAACGTCAACACCGGATCATGGTCGTAGCAGCACTTGCCGTAGCCACCAAAACCACATTTCTTGACGCTAACGATCGTAGTTTCCTGCGCTACAAGTGCATTGGTTAAAAGAGTGGGGCGGACCAACATGAGCTGCCTGCACCGGTTCTTGCAATATTGGTTGTTGGGATCGGTCCAAACGAGCTCAATTTCCGGTGGATTAAGGAACGGGTTGAGATTCGTCCTGAGAAGGAGCGACTTGGTTACGTAGTTGCAGTTCCCTATTCCGGCCGCTGGCGGTAGACCACAGAGGCTCGGGCAGAAATCTTGCGTCATCGCGTTGAGCCCAGACGGATCGAAGTAGCGCACTGGATTGTTCAAGACGTAACGGTACAGGTTCGCGTCGCCGCCCTCGAGACCGAGCGGATCGCGGCTTTTCCACCGCCCTGCGGCAGAATCAAGGTCGCGGACGCTGGCAAGGTAAGAAAGCAAGTCCTCGTCGAAATAATAGCCCTCTTTCCCCACGAATCGGAACGGGTTCACCGTCGTCCCCGCCAGCAGAATCTCCCCAAACGCCTTGTAGATATACGTGTCCGTCACAGCCTCTGCGGCACTCACGCGCCGGTCGGTTGATCCAAGTGGATCGAAGATATGGTACTTCGGCACGAGCAGCCGCTTCTGGCTGACGAGATCCCCGTAGACTTCCGGTGACGACGTGTAGACGGCCTGGGTCGTGTCCGTCTGATCAGTTTCAAGCAGAATCTTCTGGCCATCGTAGATTTGCTTCGTGGTGCCGGAGCTATCCTGGATTTCGACTCGCTTTCCGTCGCCGGAGAAGGTAAAGGTGTTGAGGATTCCGGTTGGCAGGGCAACCTTGACGAGCCGGTTCTCGAAATCCCACGTATTCGTCGTCGTGCCGACGCCGGCTGAAGCGATCTTCAAGCGCTGGTTGCCGTTCGCATCGAATGAAAACGTCGTGATCCCGTTCCCATTAACCGACTTGATCATCTGGTTCGCGGCGTCGAAGGTCGAGGTGGTGGGCGCACCACTATCGAGTTTCAACACGCGATTTCCAGCAGGATCGTACGAATACGTCGTGTCGTAGGCAAACGTCGTGCCGCTGCGCCGCTCGCGCGTGAGCTGATAGCTCGCGTCGTAACTCCAACTGACCAGCGTCCCATCTGCCTCCTGACGGTTGACGCGATTGTTGGCGGCGTCCCAAGAATCACGGAACGATGACAGCGTGGTACCGGTGGAGTTCAAATTCGCGAGCCGGACCAGCCGATCGGCCGCATCGTAGGCTAGGCTGACGCGGACACCATTAGCCAAAAGCTGCACGGTCTTGCGGCCGGCTGGATCGAAGGTCCAACTGGTACGGTCGCCATCGGCATTTTGTGAGGCGACGCATTCATCGCGCTTGCTGAAGGAATACGTGACAATCCCCCCATCAGGATTCGTGAGCGTATGGCGGCGCGAAGCACCATCCCACGTGACGGTGACGGTTTTCAAAGCAGGGTTTTCCACGGCATGAGCCCTGTTCAGTGAATCGACGGTCGTGGTGTACGAGCCGGTGGTGTCAAGCAAAACTCGGCGGTTGCCGACGGCGTCGAAGACCTGCGTGACCCTCGTACCATCAGGATACCGCAAACTGAGCATCTGTCCAGAATTGTCGAAGAGCTGGCTGACCCGGAAGCCCCGGGCGTCGACCCGTACTATTGGCTGGGACGCGGCATCGAAGACGACCGTTTGCACCCGATTGAGGGGGTCGGTCGTTGTTACCTGCTGGTCGGCTTTGGAGTAGCCGAACGAATTGCGATTCCCGCGAGCATCGACCAGGGCCGTCCGGCGATTGGCGGCATCGAACAGGCTGGTGACCCGGAAACCGAGGGCATTGACGTTTGCCACGGCGCGGCCGGTCGGATCGAAGACCGTCGTGACGAGATTGTTATTAGCGTCCCTCACAGACACCTTTTGGCCGGCGGCATCGAACGAGCCGGTCACACGGTGACCCAGTGGATCGATCGTGGCGCGCCGCCAGCCGGCGGCCAGATAAACGCTGGTCACGATGTTGCCGAGTGGGTTCTGGACGGAGACGTTCCGATTCAGCACGTCCCATCCGAGTGATGTTCTGAACCCAAGGGCATCGATCGCTGCCCGGGTGCGACCTAGCGCGTCCAGCACGCTGGTGACTACGGCGCCGATGGGATTTGTCACGGCCACAAGCTGCGACGTGGCGTCCCATGAATTGGTGGTTCGGAATGAGAGGGCATCGACGGTGGCGCGGACCCGCCCGGCCAAATCAAAGAGCGTACTGCTGCGGCGGCCAAGGGCATCCTGGACGGACACGTTGTGGCCGGCGGCATCGAAGCCATAGGTCGTGATGAAGCCTAGGCCATTGATCGTGGCCTTGGTCTGGCCAACCGGATCGAAGACCGCTGAGTTCCGCCGGCCAAGCGGATCAATCGTTGCCATAGGCTGCGAGGCGGCATCGAATACGGTCGAGTACCGGAAGCCCAAGGGATTGATCGTCGCTATGCCCCGGCCATCCGCATCGAAAACGGTTGTCGTGATGAAACCCAATCCATTCGTTGACGTGATCGGCCGGGAGGCGGCGTCGTAACCTGTGCTCACTCTATGGCCGAGTGGATCTACCGTCGCACAGACCCGAGACGCGGCGTCGAACAGCGTCGTCCACGTAAATCCTAATGGATTGGTGCGGGTGACGTTACGGCCGTCGTTGTCGTAGCCTAGCGTGGTCCTGTTGGCCAGTTGGTCAATGGTCGCCCGAACATTCCCATCGGCCAGGTACACCGTGGTCATCAAGCCACTCAGGGCGTCTTGCACGGATGTCTGCCGACCCAACGCGTCACGGCCGATCGTGGTACGAGCACCCAGGGCGTTCACCGTGGCGCGGACTAACCCCCGAACATCGAAAATCGTGCTGCTCACGAAGCCCAGCGGGTTTTGCACGGCGACCTGGCGCCCGGCCAGGTCGTAAGAAAGCGAAACGCGGCTACCCACAGGATTAATCGTCGCGCGCACCTGGCCGACGGCGTCGAAAAGTGTGCTGCTGATAGCCCCTAGTGGATTCGTCACGGCCACGGTCCGCCCGGTTGCATCAAGGGTAAAGCTCGTTCGATGCCCGTTGGCATCCACGGTCGCGACGAGTCGGTTATCATCATCGAAAATATTGGTGCTGATGAAACCCAGAGGATTGATGGTGCGGACGACGTTGCCCGATGCGTCAAAGACTACCGACGAACGGCTGCCAAGAGGGTCGACCGTGGCGACCAGCCGGTTTGAGAGGTCGAAGACGCTGGTCGTCACGAATCCCAAGGGGTTGGTGACCGTGACGCGATTGCCGTTTTGGTCGTATGAAAAACTGGTCCGATTCCCGAGTGGATTAACCGTCGCGATCAGATCGCCATCGACGGAATACACATTGGTGGTCACCTCCAGCATCGGGCTGGTTATCGTTCGCAATCGGCCGTTGGGGTCGTAACCAAAAGTGGTCCGTTGCAGCAACTCATTGATCTGGGCGGAGACCTGGTTCCACTGGTCGTAGACGGTTTGCGTCTGAAAGCCCAAGGCGTTGGTGATCGAGGTTTGTTGCGAGGCAGAGTTGAAGCCGAATGTCGTCCGCGCCCCGGTCGGGTCGATGTTGACGGTGTTGCGACCCTGGGAATCGTAGAGTGACGTCGAGCGTTGGCCCAACGGATTGACGACCGCGGTCATCTGACCGCCGGAATTCCAAAGGTAGGTTGTCGTCGCGCCCAGCGCGTTGGTGAGCGTTCGCAGGTTGCCCACC
>Ga0265314_10001856_pt1 | contig 22667 bp, 16 predicted proteins | sample 4126metaG_FD_203106 | JGI IMG/M metagenome (GOLD analysis project Ga0265314, IMG submission 203106) | Rhizosphere microbial communities from Carex aquatilis grown in University of Washington, Seatle, WA, United States - 4-1-26 metaG | ecosystem: Host-associated > Plants > Roots > Rhizosphere >... | reverse complement strand
GTTCTTGAAATACTCCAAGGGTGTTGCAGCATGCCACTTCCGCCCCTCTGCCAGCATTTTCATCGAAGGATCGGGCTTCGGCCCGTAAACGCCCTCCGGGTCCATGCCACGGATCGAGACCAACATGCCAGTCATCGAACCAGGAGCGATGTGAGGCGCCCACAGTTCGCATTCATGGATGCCCAACTCAGTCATGGTTGTCAGCATCCGCCTCAGAACTATTTCGTGACCCGGATCCTGCGCGGGGAGGTCCCGCACCACCGGCTCAAAATCCCGAAAACAGTAGGTCTGGATGCCTATATGGACTCCGTTCACCACGGCAGAGTTATCCGCCGCCAAAACAATAGCCGGCAACCCGGCCAGTGCGAGCCTGCCAAAGTCCCGCCGGGTACGTTTGCTGACGGTGAGGGGGTCCATGTCGCCGAGTCTAGCGAAACAGCGCATTCATGACAAGGCTGGGCGCACAGGGGTACAGCTTCAGTCTTTCAGTGCACGCGTAGACGTGGGTCCTCAAGCGGCTCGTGCTAGGCCAACATTTTTCAAGCCGGTCCACTCTGTAGGTTAGGTGACGACACGTATCAATACCCAGAATACGTTTTGGCCAGAAGCCGCTAAATCATACATCGGAAAGGACGAACGGGTATGATTTTGTTAGGATACAGTACCAGTCTTGTCACGATTCAGAATTTAGTTATGCTCTGAAAGGCAGCAACAGCGAAGCATGCCCAGGGAAATCTCTCGCATGAAGACGGCTGAAGATGTGGTCCAAATGGATTGCAAAGGCATGGGAATCTAAACATGAATCGATTTTCTATAGAATTATCCGTCGCCCGTGTGGTTCTCTCGCTTGGTGCGGTGCTGCTAGCCGCAGGCACTATGAGAGCCCAATCTCCACAGCCGGATTTCTCAGGCTTTTGGGAACCGAAGTACACAGGAGGTTCGGGCGCCTTCAACGACGTTTTCGGCAAAGTGGACCGCGCCCCTCTCGTGCCTGGTCTTCCGCCGATGCAGCGCCCGAGTGGGGAACATCCCGCGTACGGAGCCAAAGATCCTGTGGATGGAAGTGCGTGCCGCGTTCTCGCGTTTCCCTTCTTCATGACCTCGTCGCCGCCGTTTGACATTCTGCAGCGCAACGACGAAATTCTTATCATCTCCGAGCGCGAGGGCGGCTCCCGCCATATCTATATGGACCGTTCCCATCCTTCGGATGTGGAGCACACCTCAAATGGTCACTCCATCGGGCATTGGGAGGGCGACACTCTTGTGATCGATACCGTTGGCTTCCTTGGCTTCGCGGGTGCACCGGGCGGCGGCCGACGTGGACCCAATACGCATCTCGTGGAGCAATATAGGATTGTCGATAGCGGCGAACACCTTACCGTGACGTTCTCTTGGGACGATTCGGCGATCTACACGAAACCCCACATCTATACGCTCAACTACTACAGAATGCCGAAGGACACCTACGCCTTCGAAGATCCCTGTGATTCGGGCAATGCGAAAGAGTACCAATCGGTCAACGGCGTTTCCGTGATCGGTGCCACCAGTGTCTACCGACAAGACACCCCTACCGTGAAGAGCCCGCCGCCGGCGCCCACCGCGCCGAAGCGATAGACGCGCCGATCTTGGACACAGAAGATGACACTTTCTGCGATGAACGTGAACCGAACGCCCCGTAAGACCGCTCAGAGCATGGCCCTCCTCGCAAGCCTGGTCCTGATGTTTGCTTCGAGGTCAAACGCACAAAGTTCTACGCCCGATATTTCCGGCTTTTGGGAGCTTCGCTATTGGAGCCGTAATATTCCGAAAGCAATGCTCACGCCTGCTGCCGCGAATGCGGACCGACAGGCCCAGGCCGAAAAAGATTTTCACGCTATCCGCTGGTGCAATCATGTTGGTGTGCCATTCATGATGGACGACGGCTCGCCGATCGACATTCGACAGAGCAAGAATGAAATCGCGATCACCTCGCAAGCGAATTCACCGGTGCGGCACATCTACATGGATGGCCGTCAGCACCCATCAAGCGATACTTTCGACCCGACGACGCTCGGCAACTCCATCGGCCGCTGGAGCGGAGATACGTTGGTGGTGGATACGATGGGCTTCAATGAAGCTGGACTAAACGCAATTCCTGGCGGCGGTGTCCGCGGCGAAAATTCGCATTTGATCGAGCAATACAAGCTTTCCGATGGGGGACGTAAACTTCAGGTGACGTTCACTTGGATCGATGACAAGATGTTCACCAAACCTCACACCTACGCTTTCATGTATGAAAAGCTCCCCTCGTCGACAACGGCTCGAGAGTGGCTTTGCGATCCAATGGATGGCGCGCGGGCGCGATTTTTGATCGACCCGCCTCAGCCCCCGAAGTAATGTGGGTTCCAGGAAACAGGTCTGACAGTAGAAAGAATATGTTGGCTTCTTTTGAAACTCGTGGTACTTCACGCCGAAAATTCCTAGCCGGTATTGCCGGCACTTCTGCCGGCCTAACACTTGCGGGAAGCCTGGGCGCCCAAGGCCAAGGCGCTCGAAGGATTGACGTCCACCATCATTTTGTTCCGGATGCTTATTTTGCCTACCAGCGCCGCCATAATCCCGCGGCAGTGAACCTTTGGTCGCTCGGCAAAGACCTCGAAGACATGGATCGATTTGGCACCGCGACCGCCATGTTGTCGATTACACAACCGGCGTTTAATTTGGGCGATCGCGATGAGATTCGCAGCGTCGCTCGCGAGTGCAACGAGGCTGCCGCCAAATTGGTGGCGGATAAGGCAGGTCGCTTCGGAAATTTCGCGGGTATCCCGTTAAAGGACACCGAAGGATCGTTGAGGGAAATTGAGTACTCATTCGATACGCTGAAAGCCGATGGTATTTGCTTTCTCTCGAGCTATGGGGATGTCTGGTTGGGAAACCTGATGTTTTGGCCGGTTTATGAAGAACTGAATCGCCGGCACGCAGTCGTTCACGTGCATCCTACGCCGCCGAATTGTTGCACGAACCTACCCATTGCGAAAGATGGAGTCCCGAACGAAGGAGCGATGATTGAATACGGGACGGATACGACGCGAACCATCGCCAGCTTGATCTTCAGTGGGACCGCGAAGCGTTTCCCCAACATCTCCTGGATTTTCTCGCATGCCGGCGGAACGATGCCGTTCTTGATTGAACGCTTCTTGCAGTTTGGAGCCTCCACGGAAATCATCCCAGGCATTACGACGACCGGACAGCGGGTCGGCATATCGGGGAATCGCATGCCGGGCGTCGAAGTGTTGGCTCAGATTCGCAGGTTCTATTACGACACAGCTCAATCATCAAATCCGATAACGTTAGAAGCCCTCAAAAAGGTGGTTCACGTCTCCCAGATCGTTTATGGCACGGACTATTGGTTCAGGACAGCCGAGGATACGGATCGGGGCTTGAGGACCGCACACGTGTTCGATTCCCGGGAAATGGAAGCCGTCAATCGAGGGAATGTGGAACGCATCCTGCCTCTACTCAAACTTCGGGCTGGGTTGCACCGGCTTTGAATCCCTACGACCCTGAGTTTCCCGTAAGTCAGCGGCGCGCCTCTGTCAGATCTCGTGGAGCCACCTCCCGGGCAAGTGAACCTTGACAAATCGTGAATCGATGGTCATAATTCGCATCGATGGACTCCAGGACATTGGCGGCGGTGAGTGATCGATTCGCCCTCCCTTCGCGACGCCAGATGCTCGCCAGATGTATCGGGCTGGGAGCAGGCGCGCTTCTTTCGGACGGGAAGGTGACGGCGCAAAGCCCCGGCGGGACAACCCGGCGGCTCGATCTTCACCACCATTTCGCGAACCCCGCTTTGGTCAAAATGATGAACGATAAGAAGACGGCGGGTTTCCAGACATGGCAGCCGTATTTGCCTGCAAAGGCCATTGAAGACATGGATAAGGGCGGCGTGCAGGCATCCATGATCTCGATTACCACCCCCGGTATTTGGTTCGGAGTCGCTTTGGAGACCCAGAGGCTGGCGCGCGAGTTGAATGAGTTCGGGGCCAAGATGGTTGCCGATTACCCTGGCCGTTTCGGATTGTTCGCCGTCTTGCCATTTCCCAATGCAAACGATTGCCTCAAGGAAATCGAGTACGCATTTGACACGCTAAAAGCTGACGGCGTCGGCCTTCTGAGCAGCTATAGCAATAAGTGGTTGGGTGACCCGGCCTTCGCTGACGTGTTTCGAGAACTGAACCGGCGAAAAGCTGTAGTCTATACGCACGCGCAAGTGGCAGACTGCTGCCAAAATTTAATTCCCGGTATCAGCGACACGACAATCGAATACAACACTGATACAGCTCGCACCATCATCAGTCTGATCGAGAGCGGTCGCTGCGCGGAATGTCCTGACATAAAGTTCATCTTTTCTCACGCCGGTGGCACCATTCTCGCTCTGCCGGGACGGTTCCTCGGTCAACAGGCTAGTGCGGTCAACTTGGCGAAAAAGGCGGAGCCTAATTCGAGACTCGGCCAATTGAGGCGATTCTATTACGACACCGCCGGATCAACCAATCCGATCCAGATGACTGCCTTGAAGACGCTTGTCTCGACCTCGCAGATCGTTTTCGGAACCGACTTCCCATTTGGCAGCAGTTTCAATACTGCCGCGGGACTCCAGAATTGCGGATTCACCGCCGAGGAGCTGCGTAGCATCGACCGCGGAAACGCCACCAACATACTACCCAAGTACGCCTAACCAACACGCCGTAGTTTTAACACCCACAGGCCCACGGATTTGGATCGCGAAGAAAGTCGCAGTATTTCGGAGATCCGAAAGACTACCGGTGAGGCTCGTCGATGGCGCATCGACTTAAATTTCAGACACTACCTGGAATTCACCAATTACCGATATCTCGCATCCATTAACTCTCGCAGAGATGCCATCGGCTCTACCTACCGTTGCAGATGAATTAATTCTAATGATGTACTGCAGCCCGGGTCTGAACCAACCAACGGTTCTGTAGAGACTCGAAGGGTCAAACCCGGCCGGTTTTACGGCTCCAGGAATTGCCGCTGCGCCAGATGCTTGGTGTCGTTTCTCACCCTTTTAGTTGCCGTGTTTTTGCTAGCGTGATAGGCTTCCTTTCAGTCACCAGAAGGAGACGAACGATGGCTAATCCAGTGCAAATTCGGGTAAGCGACCGGTCCGTTAGCGTGAACAGTACCCCCGACACGCCCCTGCTCTACGTCCTGGCAAATGAACTTCGATTGAACGGTCCGCGTTTCGGCTGTGGGCTTGCGCAGTGCGGCTCCTTAACCCCTCCTGGGGCCGCCGTGTGACAAGTCATGTGACAAATCCGTGCTGCTGTCAGGTATGTCCATTTCGCTCGGCTCCAACAACCTTACAATCCAAAGACGCCACTCTGGCGACTGCGCGCATGAAGCAGTAACCTAGTCAGGGAGCCAGCTCGAAAAACACTTCCTCGATCTCTGTGCCGCGAGTTTTGGCAAACGCTTTGGCGGAACCGCGCATTGCAAATCCACACTTCTCCAGGACGCGCACGGAAGCGACATTATCGCTGGCGGTGCTGGCGTAGAGAGGGCGGTGGTTAACAACGCGGAGAAGCTCCGCCAGCGCCTGTGTCGCGATGCCGTTTCCCCAGAATTCCTTGCCGATCCAATAAGTGATCTGGGGTTTGCCGTCCGCCAAAAAACTCCCCACTGTACCGGCTAGTTGGCCGTTCCAGAGGATGGCCTTCGTGATTTTGGTAGGGTCGGAGAGAATTCGCCTCCAGTGCGTGAGGAACGCGTCGCGGTCGGACGGATCGCGCGGAAGGAAGGCGGCCATGCGGCTCGCCTCCGGATCTTTTTGGTGCTCGAACAGAATGGGGAGGTCGCTTTCGGCGACAGCTCGCAGGACGACGGTGTTGTGCAAGACCTAGCTCCTAAGTGCCACAAAAAAAGTGGTGACGCGAGTCGATTTTACGACGAAACAATGGTTCGAAGCGCATTCTCGAACTCAGTTAGCTAGGGATAATGTGACAACAAATTTAGCGACGCCGGCGGCGGCCTGAGAAGCTTTTTGTAGTTGTCGGCTTCGGCCCGTTGTCCGACGGCTGGGTGGTACTCATCGAAGCCAGATACGCCGCCACATCCGTTACAAGCCCGATGGGCCGCGGCAGCGGCGGCAGTTCGCGATATTGCACCTGAATCCCCAGTGTGCGCTCATAGTTGCGCACATCGGAGCGTTCGAGCGAAGTCACAAAAGTCCAGGAGGCGCCCCGTGCGCCGGCGCGGCCTGTGCGTCCGACGCGATGAATGAAGTTTTCCGCCTCTTGCGGCAAATCGTAGTTCACGACATGCGCGATGTCATCCACATGAATCCCGCGCGCCGCCACGTCGGTGGCGACCAGCACACGGTAAACACCGTCTTTGAAGCCCTGCAGCGCTGCGTTCCGCTGGCTCTGCGAGCGGTCGCCGTGGATCGAGGACACCTTGTGTTTCCCGCGCTCCAGAAATTTCGCGAGTCGGTCGGCGCCCTCTTTGGTGGCCACGAAGACGAGGAAAGAACCCTCCTCGTTCTTCAGCAGGTGCTCCAGAAGATCAAACTTGGAGCCCTGAGGGACCTCGTAGCAGAAGAGATCGATCCGGCCGGCCGTTTCTGCGCACGCCTCTACCGCGATCCACACCGGATTGTGCACGTAACTGGCGACTAGACCCGCCACAGATTGCTCCATCGTCGCCGAGAAAAGCATTGTCTGGCGTTTCGCCGGAAGCTTGTCCAGGATGATGCGCAGAGCGGGTAGGAAGCCCATATCGAGCATCCGATCGGCCTCGTCGAGAACCACAGTGGCGGCACCGGAAAGATCGATCAGCCGCCGGTCGAGATAGTCACAAAGACGGCCCGGCGTCGCGATCACCACTTCAGCCCCGGCCTTGATATCGCGCAACTGGTTGGTTTCGCTCATGCCGCCCACAACCACGGCGGTGCGGATGCGCGTGCCGTGGGTGAGTTGCCGGAATGCCGCATCGATCTGAATGGCGAGTTCGCGTGTCGGGCTGAGAATCAGGACTTTTATTGTTTTGGTCCGGGGAACGGCGGCGAGAGCTTCAATCACCGGAATGGAGAACGCCAGAGTCTTGCCTGTACCAGTCTGCGCCGTCGCCACGACGTCGCGGCCTTCCATGAGCGGCGGAATGGCCTCCGCCTGGACGGGCGTCGGAGTGACGAATTCGTTCTTAGCGAGGTTGTTCCGCAATGCGGAGCAAAGATTGAGATCGGAAAAATGCTGCATCAATTGTGTTCGGTTCTTCCTGGGGCGAACCGGAACGTTGTCAGTTTTCAGGATAGCAGCGTTAGGAAAATACACGAGGCTCGAAAGGCGGCGTTCGGCGGGGACGCCAACAGGTGCGGCGCGTGTTATCTGCTAGCCGGAACTGCAGGCGACGGCATGGTGCGGCGGCCATTAACGATCGGCGGCAGACCTTTCACCTCGTACCAAGTCTCGGTGATGTAACGCCTGATGCTGCCCGGATCATCGCCCGCCGTCTTAGCGTCATATGGCGCTGTCAAGTTGGCGGCCAGTACCTGATCGAGTGTCTTGCCCTGATCCAGCAGATTTTTTACCTTTGCCAGGATGTCGATCAGCATGGCGCGATAGGGCAGGAGATCTTTTTTGTGGATCAGGGTGCCATGGCCGGGAACCAGCACGGTATTGTCGTCAGAAAGCGATCCCAGCATGTCGACGGCTTCCACCATGCCGTTGATCGAGCCGCCATTAGCCTGACCGGCAAAGGGATAGCCGAAGTTCCGGTAGAAATCTTCGATATAGATCACGTTCGCTTTTTCAAATTTAATGATGGTGTCAGCTCCCAGATGCGAGGGCATCATCGGAATAAAATCCACCGTTTCGCCATTTATGTGGATGGTAACGGCGGGCCTGCCTTTGCTGGCTGGGTCGTACTTGTATGTGACCATCGGCAACGCCATGGGACCGGAGGTCGCATCGGCGGGGCTCCCGGCCGGCATCATTTCCCGGCGCAGATCTTCCTGTCCGAACAGAACCGCGCCCTGCTTCTGAACGAGAGCCATGCCGCCGCTGTGATCGGGATGGGCGTGGCTGGTGACCAGAATCCTGATCGGCTCCTTGGACAGAGTGCGAACGGTGTCTATCGTCTTCTGGGTCAGCTCTTCGTCCTGAGAATCGACCATCAGGACGCCATCCGGTCCATAGAGCGCCATGACGCGGCCGCCGGCGGCATCGGGGTGAGTGGTGTCCAGTTTGGGTGAACCGTGCAGGATAGCGAGATTGTTGCCATATTTGGTTTCAACGGTGATCTCGATCTTGTCCCACTGTGCGAAACTGCGCGCGCCAGCGGCGCGGGCTGGACCATTAGCCTGTGCGAGAGCCATCGCGGGTATCAGCGTCACCGCGGCGATCCCTCTGATTGACAATGACTGAATCATCTGTCTCTCCTTCCCGATCGAACCATTGTTGCTTTTCACTATCTTCCCGCATCCTCGTAGTGTAGAATCGACCGGTAGCTATGAGGAGTATGGCGGGTCTCGCTCAAGGTTTGGTGTTGCCCTGCGTGGGCTGGTGGATTGCCTTTCGCGGTAAGCGAGTCCTTATTCCGTGGTCCACTGCGGGCTTGCCTAAATACGCTCCGCATTCATTCCTAAAGCGGACGCGTGATGCTTCAAGGCTTTCCGTCTCCAATGAGGACTGTTGTGACCTGATCTTTTGGACTCATCCGCCGAATTTTAATGCGATGAGCCTTTTGATCGATGCGGCCACGGGCTTCACGGGCGCGGTGGCCGTGGGACTGGATTGCGGGTTACAGGAAATGGGGGGGGAGAACTGGGTGATCTCTGCCGGGCCGTTCGGACGCGGTGCACGTTCAGAAGCGGGTCCCCATTACGCTCCCGAAGCGTCCTTTCCAAGCCAAGCTATTGCGCGCGTCGACATATCGGGGTACATCAACCCATCGAGGCTGCGTGAGAACCTACAGCAACAAATTCGAGAGCCTATCGCGCGGTCAAAGGGCGCCGCCGCATTCTCTTTTCTGTTTGGCGATGTGTCGAACAAATTTGTGACGTGCTCCGGGCTCATCGGCAAAGCGATCTTGCGGCAAGAGGAAACTCCGCTTGGCTGGGCGCTTCGAAAGGCACTTCAAGAGCGCCTCGGCCGCGCAGGCGTTACCCCAGCCGACTTGGCGCGAGCCGCGGCCATACTTGGTTTAGCTCCGAGGGGTTCGGCAATGCCGATTCAAGTATGCCGGCTTGGCCTTGAGTAAACTCTAAGTTGAAAGAAAAGCGCAGGGCCATTGTTCTGTATGCAAAATCCGGGGCCATGGGGCATGCGGCGATCGCTCATTCGTATGCCGCTCTGTTGGGCAAACACGGCTACGATGCAATTGCGGTGGATGTGTTCCATTACGATCACGGCAACGATATCTGCGGCGCCATCGCTCTCCATTTCCGGGGGCTGAAAAGCGTCCCTTGGGCTTGGCGCAGTCTCTACAGGCGATGGCCGGCGATTCCGGGATCGCACTGGTTCAAGACTGACTTGATGCCCATTCGATTTCGCCGGACGCGCGATTATTTGATGCGGAGCAATCCTTCGCTGATCGTCACAACGCACCCGCTGGCGACTGCGATCGTGTCCCTATTAAAGAGACGCGGCGCGGTCCATTCCCAACTGGTCGTTGCGTTCTTCAATTGGAACGTGCAGCCATTTTGGATGTTTCCAAAGGTGGATGGATATTTGGTCGCGACAGAGCGACAGGCTCAGGCATTGGTTAGCTGCGGGATACCGCGTGACACGGTGGCGCACGTGGGTATTCTCGTGGACGAATGGTATTACGGAGAGCAGGATCCAATGCAATGCCGCCGGATGATTGGCGTCCCGGAGAATCGTCCGTCTCTTTTGGTGATGAGCGGAGGGACGGCTTGGCGGATGGAAGACTTTATCCGAGTAATTTGCCAGCTGGAATGCGCGGCCACGGTGTATGTCCTCGGGGTGGGCGATGATCTGAAGCCGCAGCTGGAATTATTGATTAGAACCCGGTTGCGCGGCCCCGTAACAATAAGATTGTTGGGATGTACGGATGCCCGTCCTTATTTCAGCGCTGTCGATGCGGTTCTGACTAAACCAGGTATTTCGGTGGCCGAAGGCTTGGCCATTGGTATCCCCACGATTGTGGCGTTTCCGGTTCCAGGCCACGATGAACTGGCGTTGGTGGAACTGCTGGCATCGGAGCCAATCGCGACCCTTCCGGGGGGCAGACAAGGGGCTTTCCTCGAACAGATACTCACCCATGCGTCGACCTGGAAACTTAAAGAGAGAAACGAATCGAGGCAGGCAGCGAGGGAATGCCCGCGTCGCGTGATGGAAGCAATCGAACGATGGTCCGGCGATTGAGGACTCCGTCTCATCCGTGTTAACGTGGTCTAGCTTCGGAGGAGGCCGGCTTGCCAGATCAGCATAAATCCAGGCGCCGTGCCAGGAGATTCACTTACCTGGCCGTGGCGCTAACACCCCTATTTCTCGTTGTGGCGTGGATGGCCAGAGGCCAGAATTCACCCATAACGATCCCGTTTGCCACCACGCCCAGCTTGCAAGCTATTTTCACCGTTAACTTTGGCAAGGCCGCGACGATTCTCGCGCGAAATTTGGACGGTAGTTATGTGCAGATGAGCTTTCAGCGAAACCCGCCTTATTACATCGACAACGCTACGTCCGTCATGCAGTATCTTTCACAGGGAGTGGGAAACTTGCTCGCGGCGCCCGCCGGCCCGCCGGGGGTAGGTCTCTCCGCAGGTCTGGCGGGAGTGGGAAAATTCACCACGGCGGGCGACTTTGGTGTCGGTGCCATTTCCCTCGTGCGCAACCGCAACTTGGTTACGGTATATCAAGCGACGCTGGCCGGCGCCTACACCGGTGCGACCACCTATAACGTGGGCCCTGAAGTCAACGCAGTCCTGGCCGGTGATTTCAATGGCGACGGAGTGGCGGATTTAGCCATCCCCTATAGCGGAGCAACAACGCAGAACGCTCCCCCAGGTGCGGTCGGCATTCTTATCAATAACGGGGATGGCACATTCAAACCGGCGGTCGCGGTGTCCGCGGGAATTGCTCCTACCGGTATCGCCGGCCTGGATCTGAATCACGATAACATCCTGGATTTAGTGGTGACGGATTCGAACAGCTCCGCAGTTTTCGTTTTATTGGGGAAAGGAGACGGCACGTTCAACCCCGCTGTCCCTTATGCCACCGGCACAGGGTCTCTCGCCGTGACGATTGGAGATTTCAACGGCGACGGCAATCCGGATATCGCCGCCACAGCTTTCGATAAAACCGCCAGCATCCTACTGGGCAACGGCAATGGAACCTTCAAGCCGCGGACTTCATTCGCAATCGGACAGTATCCGCGAGACATCGCCGCCGGTGATTTCAATAAGGACGGCAAGCTCGATTTAGCGGTGATGAATTCCAGTGACCAAACAGTCTCAGTCTTCAGCGGCAACGGGAGCGGGGGTTTCCAGCCAACGTCCAGCTATGTGACGGGTTATCTCGCGGGCTCGTTGGTCGTGACGGATTATGACGGCGATGGCAATCCGGACATCCTGGTGGGCCAAGGCGATGCCCGCCTCATTACGCCCGACTACGATACCCAGCACATAGACTTTCTGCTGGGCCGTGGCGATGGCACCTTCCACGGACTCAGCACATCCGGTTCCGGAGCCAACGGCCTCACGTTTGTAGCCGCGGCGGACTTCAATGGCGACGGCAAGATCGATGTAGTCTCCAACCAAGGCCTCAGCACCAACTTGTTTTTCTTCGCGGGCGGTCCGAATTCCTCCTTTGCAGCCACCCCCACGACGCTCTCCGTCGGCGCCCTCGCGGACGCTTATCCGAACAATGCCGCGACGGGCGATTTCAATGGCGATGGCAAACCTGATCTGGCCGTCTCGCTGGGGGACGTTTTTAGCACTTCGCCGGGCCAGGTTGCCATTTTCCTGAATAATGGTTCCGGTTTGGGATCTCCCTCCGTCTTCGCCGCTACTGGCATAGGAACCACCGGAATCGCAGCCGCTGACCTTGATGGAGACGGCAAGCAGGACTTGGTTGTGACCAATCAGGTCTCCGGCACCACAGTGGTTTTCCACGGCGGAGGCAACGGCGCATTCCAAATGAGCGCATCGTTTTCCACTGGAAAGGCTCCCGCCGAAGTGATCGCGGCGGATTTCAACGGGGATGGCAAACTTGACTTGGCAGTGGCGGACAAAGGCGACGAGTTCGCGACGACACCGGTGACGGGCGCAATCTACTATCTGCAGAACAACGGAAATGGCGGGTTCCAGGCGCCCGTTCTTGTCAGCGCAGGCAGTGGGGTCTATCCGAAACATCTGGTTGCGGGAGATGTCAACGGAGACGGCTCGCGGGATATCATTTTTGACGCGGACGCCGATAACTTCGGCGAGAAGGTCGGCATCATAAAAGGCAATGGGAACGGCACATTCCAGGCCGTGCTCCTGATGGACACCGATTTCGGCCCGGAGGATCTGGCGGTTCGTGATTTCAACGGCGATGGCAAGGCGGACATTGTGGTGGCGCATTGCTGCGGCGCGACCGATGTGACCTACTTCCAAGGCAACGGCGACGGAACTTTTCCGGCGGAAGTGCATTTCAACGGTCCGGCATCGCCCTTCGCCCTTGTGGTGATGGACATAAATCATGATGGCGCGCCGGACATAATCATGGGCGGCAACAACGGGCAAGTGGCAGCGTTGCTCAACACCGCCACTAATTTTCCGTGTTCCTATCAGCTCGACAAAACTGCTCTGTCGCCCTTCCCGCAGGGAGGAACATTCACAATCAATGTCGATACGGGGCCCACGTGTGGTTGGGTAGTTTCAGGGCTGCCCGACTGGATCACAGTAACCAGCGCTGGTTCAGGTACAGGTTCCGGCACTGTCACTCTAAACGTGGCGTCGAGCGCCGCGGCCCGCAATGCGACATTCACAGTGGCAGGAATTTCCGTGAATGTGACGCAGGCTCTAGCGCCCGTGTGTACCTACGCTCTTAACGCCGCAGGCCAATCGTTTCCAGCGGACGCCAGCAGCGGATCGGTGACTGTGACAGTGAACCCGGGATGCGCCTGGACAGCCGTATCGAACGTGTCCTTCCTCGATATCACCTCGGGCGCGAGCGGTTCAGGCACCGGCACAGTAAACTTCACCGTCGCCAGCAACAGTTCTATTGGACGTTCCGGCACGCTGACCATCGCGGGCCTGACGTTTCTGATCCAGCAGCAGGCGTCGAGCATCCCTGGCCTCAACTTCATTGGTTCGATGCCGCACCTCGCAGCCGAAGAGAACTGGACCACGACGTTTACCCTGGTCAACAAAAGCGGTGCTTCGCAACAGGCGCGCCTCAGCATATTCGGCGATGCCGCGGACCCAACCGGCAATGCTCCGCTCACTTTGCCTCTAGTATTTCCACAGCAGAGCGCGAGCCCGGGTGCATTTCTGGCGGCATCCCTCGACAACACGTTAAATGGGAACGCCTCGTTAATCCTGAATACGGCGGGCCCGCAGACTCCCCCGGTTCTTGTGGGATCGGCACAACTGGCTGCTACCGGGGCCGTGGATGGTTTTGCCATCTTCCACTTGATTCCGGGAGCGCAAGAAGCAGTCGTGCCGATGGAAACCCGCAGCGCACCGTCCTACCTGCTGGCTTTCGATAATACCGCCGGTGTAGTGTTGGGCGTGGCGGTGGAAAACATCTCTACGCAGTCCGCCAATATTAACGTGGTCATACGCGACGATACCGGCGCGATCGTCAGTTCGGGAACGCCCCTCGCGCTGGCCGGGAGCGGGCACACTTCCTTCGTGTTATCGGGTCAGTATCCGGCCACCGCCGGCAAGCGTGGCACCATTGAGTTCGATACCCCCGCCGGCGGCCACATTAGCGTGCTTGGTATCCGCACCACCCCGCTCGGATCGAGCAATACCCTTACAACCATTCCCGCCCTGGCGAACGTCAACAACACAGGAGGCTCGATCGCGCACATCGCCACCGGCAACGGCTGGCAGACTACCTTTGTGCTCGTGAATACCGGAGGCAGCTCAGCGCCCGTACACTTGTCTTTCTTCGCCGACAATGGCAGTCCGTTGTCGCTCCCACTTACATTTCCACAAACCGGTGCGACTTCAACTGCCGCGCTGGTGAATCAAACGCTGGCGCCCGGAGCGACGCTCATCCTGCAAAGCGCCGCGCCGTTGTCTGACCCGGCTCCCACCATAGGATCGGCCCAGCTTGCTCCCAGTGGAAACGTGAGTGGGTTTGTGATCTTCCGCTACAATCCCAACGGTCAGGAAGCGGTGGTCCCGCTCGAAAGCCGTGGCGCCAGCGGCTACATATTGGCTTTTGACAACACGGCGGGAACAGCCACCGGAGTGGCGCTTAATACCGTTTCTTCGCAGGCGGTGAATATTCCGGTGGTGGTCCGCGATGACAGCGGCACCCAAATCGCTACGGACACGCTGAGTCTTGCCGCCAACGGCCATCTGGCGTTTACCCTCGGCATCGACAAATATCCGGCCACGGCGGCTATCCGTGGAACCATTGAGTTCGACACCCCGGCGGCAGCTCAGATTGGCGCGCTGGGAATCCGAATTCCAGTTGCGCATACCTTCACCACATTGCCAGCCTTGGCGAAGTAACTGGCCTCGCACGAGTAGTCCGGCGAGGAGCCAAAACATCGCTCATTTGCGATATACGTAGACCGCGCCTGCCCGCCGCGTACTTGGTACTGGTTATTGCTGCCGGGGGCGAAATAATCCTGTTCTAATGAAAGCGATGAAATCACTCGTCGCCCATCTATCACTCCTTTTGCGACCGTCAATTCCGCGGCGTTTGCTCAAAATAACATCTTTAACAACGGCGGATTCGAAACCGGGACCATGTGCTACGCCCACTGGATATGGGGCAAGGAAGATTGGGCGGGAGACTATAAATTCGCACTTTCCAAGGACGCGCACTCGGGGGAATATTCGGCGGAAATCGCTTGCGAGGGCGCCGACTGCATGAAAGCGGCGATCTTTTCTGACAAGATACCAGTTCAGCCGGGTAAGAAGTACCGGTTGAGCGCCTATGCCAAGCAGCCCATATCCTCTCGGCGAACGGCCGCGCCGAAAACATCAACGCAAACTTTGCAGTAGAGGGCTTGCAAGCCGGGCAAACGATTCGCGTTCTAAATGAGAACCGAGCCATTGTGGCGGGAGCCGGATCTTTCGCCGATACATTCGCGGGAGTCTCGCGGCATGTCTACGCCGTCGATTGCAAAGCCCCCGCCGGCGCCGCGGCTCACTGGGAGTTTTGTCACCGCTGATCGCGCATCACGGCGTGACCTTACCGGCAGACGAAGTTCGTTTCGACCCAGTTCGCGGTGTCGTTCTGCCCACCTGCCGGACCGGCATAAACGGCGCGCTGCGGATAAGCGCAGACGCGACGCTGGTTGTCGACACGGCCATTCGTGCTGTGATCGGCGACGAGGTAATCGGGAGCAATGCCCTTCTCGACCCAGTTGGCTAGCGGCAGCAGGCGATCCCACTCGCTACATCCCGGCCCTTCGAAGCAGTGTCCCATTCCGGGGATCATGAATAAGCGCGCCTTGTCGCGGGCAGCGGTCACATCGCCTGAGAATGTGGTCTGAACTACCTGTTTGTAGTAATCCAGCGTGGGTTGAGCTCCCACTTCCGGATCGGCCCAACCGTGATAGAGAAGAAGCTTGCCGTTCTTCCGCTTGAGAAAGCGCGACAGATCCGGATTTGTGGCGTCCGTGATGGCCATCATGAAGCGGCCCTTGCCCGCGGTCACATCGTCCACATTAAACTCCCACCATGCAAATTCCGGCGGAGTCGCGTTCTTGTCGGGCTTCTGGCGAAGGTCTGTCGCGTTGGGCATGGGGACTCCGGGCGACTTCTCATAAAACAGGAAGTTGACGTGATCCATTCCATAAATCAGTTTGTACGGCAGCATTCCATTACCGCGGTGAGGGAACATCGTCACATTCCATTTCCATTCCGAACCGAGATCCATCCCTTTAAAGATGCTGGTTCCGTGGCTATCGTAGGAGCCGCGATAGAGATCCTGAATCGTCTGCATCTGGCGGGGCGTGAAACAGTCGTCACGATTCACACCTGCCGGACACATTCGTTGAGCTAGGTCCATGACGGGGTTGAAGGGACAGCTGGGCGGGTCATCAATGACGCCGTCGCGGATTCCGTCGAGGGCGTCGCACTTGGCTATGACGGCATCGCGCAGAATCTCCCATTTTGTGAGGCTCTCGGGCACACCGTCGCCATCTTTGTCGAATGCAAGGTTCCCGGCAAAATTGTCTGCGAAGATGCGCTGGGCCATCCACACATGAGTGACGTTGAGCCGCTGATAATCGAACACCGGTGCGCCAGCTACGATGCCGTCAAAGTCGTCGGGATACCGTTGCGCTTCCATCAAGCCCTGCCGGCCGCCCGTCGAACAACCCTCGAAGTACGTATAGGCAGGCGGACGGCCATAGTAAAAGCGCACTACAGATTTGGACGTGTTGGCCGTCAAGTGGACAGCGCGATAACCGAAATCGATTGCAGCATCGAGGTTATGATCCGCGAAGATTGCGCGGGGCTCAGAGGCGCTGTCGTGACCCGTATTGGAGTTGGCGACCGCATAGCCCTGGGCCAAGCGGTTGTCGGCGAAATCGAGCTGCCCGTCCTTACCGCCGTCACCGATGTTGAGAAGCCTGCCGTTCCAGTTTTCCGGCAGCGGGAGCTGCATGTGAAAGCGAATGCGCGCAGCAATCGTGCCTTGAATATAGCAATGCGACGGCGCGGTGGGAGAAGCCGGCCTGAGCTCCGCACGGGTGATGGTCAATTGGGCGAAATCGAGCAGCCCCGCGCACTGGGCCTGAGCACTAACGGGCGCCGCGTGTGGATTTTGTTGAGCTGCCGCCGGAAGATACAACGTTGGGATTAGTAAGATTGCGCAACATTTGAACATGGTTAGACCTCTCACGAAGGAAATTCAATCCTACCGTTATTCGAACAGGATTGTGGCGGGCTAGGAGGCTGACTCTGAATACTTGCGGATCTCGACTTCGCGTCCATCCATGTAGTATTTCCAGTCGGCGCCAAGCACGATGGTCTTCGTTTGCGCCAAGGTGCCTTGATGCTCGGGGCTAATCTCCAACCAGCAAAAGATGTAGTCCTCCGCTTCCAGGCTCAGACCTTCCTGCTGATCCGACAAAAAACGGGTGACGGTTGCTCGTGCCGAGAGTCCTGGAGTGTCGGCGAACACAATCTCGACCTGATCGCCCGGTTGCAGATCTTTCATTTCTTCACCCTTTCGATAATTCTATTTTGTCTTTTTTGGGAGGCGCAGTCTATTCGGCGCCGCCAGTTGACATGATCAACCGAGTGTCGTAGCCTCTCGCATGTATGATTCGATCAATCTCGCGTCGGAAGGTACTGGCGGCGGCCGGGTTTTCAGCTATAGCGGGCAAACTCACGTCAGAAAAAACGTTTGCGCAGAGCCTGCCCCTGAGGGGCGTAAAAGACGACTATAGGGAAGATCTTTTCTATAGAGAGGACTGGTTGGGTGAGCCGTGGCGGAAGCCGGCACCGGTCGTTCTTATCCACGGCAACGACGAGTCTAGCGTGGAGTGGTATGCGTGGGTGCCGCGCATGGCGCAGGAGTATCGCCTGATCCGGCCGGACCTGCCCGGACTTGGTCATTCCAACGTTCCCCGCGGCTTCGAATATTCGCTGGCCAATCTGGCCACATTTGTTGCGCAAGTGATGGACAAGGCTGGTGTCGATTCGGCGCATATTGTTGGCGCAAAAACGGGTGGAGCCATTGCGATGCGATTTGCGGCCGATTACCCTAAGCGCACTCGCGCCCTGGTAGTGGTTGGCGGCCCGGCATCGCCGCTTGTAATCGCCGATCCCTCACCGATCCCCCAGCGGGATCGCTTGGGCTCAAACGCGTCGAAGGAGATGATTGCGTATTGGAACACGCTCTTCAGCCGGCCAGATCGAGAGGGCACTAAAGGCCTCAATAAATCGCTCTCGAACTTCGATCTGGCAAAAGAGGGTGTTCTGCAGCGCATCACTGCCCCTACGCTGGTAATCACGGCGGACCGCAGCAAAATGAATTCGGTTGAAAAAGCGCGGGCCTACCAGGTTCAAATTCCAAATTCGAGACTTGTCGTCATCCGCAGTGACGCTTACCACATTGCCGCGGCTAACGCGGACGAGTGCATCACCCACACTCTGGCGTTTCTCAATGAACAGAACATTTAGCGTGTCCTCGGGTTAGCTACGGCGCCAGGACCGGAATCGTAGAAAAGGCCCCTGACGCAGGGAAACGGAAACCCAGCACGCTGATCTGCCCGCCCGTGGGTGTGCCGAATTCAACGGTGCCGCTGACGTTCGCCGTGATGGGAAACTGATCGGAGAGCACGAAGGCACTGTGACCGCCCGCCGGCAGCGAAATCGTGCCCACGCCGACCCGCGCGCCGGTAGTATCCCGAATCAATGCAGGAATGATCGTTGGCCCTGACAAGTTACCGGAGACGGCGACGCCCGCCGCCAGTCCGTTAGTGTTATCGAACGGCAGAATATACGAGCTGGCGTTGCGCGCTTCGATGGGCACGATCGCTTCCTGGTCGCGCGGTCCATAACGGAAGCGTATGAAGCCGCTGACATAGCCGTCGGTGGTGAGCTGGGCGGAACCGACTTGCAGCGGATCGCCATCGGCGGGGTTGCCGGCGACAACCACCCTACTGTGCGGAGCCAGGGTTTGATCCAGACCCGAGGCCGTGATGGGAGAACCTGCGAGCGTCCACGGCAGAGACAGCGGAGTCCCGTTATCATTGAAGAATTTCAAGTGCGCTTGGGCGAACTGTGGACCGCTGTTTACCAGTTCGATAGTAGAGGTCCAGCCGTCTCCAACCGCCAAGTGGGCCATAAGGCCGCCGCCAGGGTCAGTGTTCGCAATCACGGGAATGGTGGTGAAACGCCCGGAAGGCGGGAAGCGCAGCCCCAACACGCTGATCTGCCCAAGGGCGGGGGTATCGAATTCGATGGTGCCGGTTTGGTTGGCGGTACTGGCGAAGCGGTCACTCAGCACGAAGGATGCATGGCCGTTGGCTGCAAGGGAAATCGTTCCGGAGCCGATCTGCGCGCCGTTGTTATTGCGGATCAGGACGGCGATGCTCGCCGATGCGCCGGTCAGGTTCGCGATGGCCGCGCCGGTGGCGATTCCGTTGGTGTTGTCGAATGCGAGAACGTAGGAACTCGCGTTGCGGGTTTCCAAGGGAACAATCGCTTCCTGATCCCGGGGAGCATAGCGGAAGCGGATAAAACCTTTAATGCCAGAATCGCTGGTTAGTTGCGCGTAGCCGGTTTGCAGGGTGTCCGAGTTGCTGCTGTCGATCAGCAGAGTGGCATGGGGAGCCACCGAGTCGATGACTCCCGATGTGGGCATACCAGGAAGTACTGGAAGCGGCAGCGCGCTTCCGTCATCCGCGAAGAAACCGATGCTGGTCTGGGCCGAAGCACCGCCGGTATTCACCAATTGAATCGTGGTATCCCAGCCGGCGCCGGATGCCAGGTCGGCCATCGAACCCAAACTCGGTGGGGCCGTCACCGGCTGGTCGGGCGGAAGCACAGCGAATGGAATCGAACCGCTGCTTCCAGGAAATGCACTGGGGCCACTCCACTGAAAATCCACTCGCCATACCCCGCGAGACTGCGCAACATCGGTACCCGCAACATTGATTGACGATACGGCACAGGGGGCGCTGTCAGTGGAGGTCTGACGACGCAAGACTCCGCTCGGATCGTACCAGGAGAATGTGACCGAGTTTCCGATATACCCCAGAGTGCGCACAAAGATGGCCGACGTTGTGGGAGGAAACAGATAGTTGGAGTCGGTGTAGTAGCAGGATGCCTGGCTCGAGTAACTGATCGACGTGAAGGCGCTGTTGCTGGAGTAACCTGCGTTGCCAAATACGTGAGGAGATTGTCCAGGGTAACTGTCGAGACCGGGACTGAAAGTGAAACCGGTCATCATGGGAACCATAGCGCCTGAATATCCTTGAGGAATGGACAGGGAGAACGAGCCGTCCCCGCCGGACACGATGCCTTTCGAATAGCCGTCGAAATAGAAGGCTACTCCGGGAAGCGGAACGATTGTAGTCCCAACTTCTCCGGAGACCGTGTTTGTTCCTCCGGTGAAATCCTGGGCGATTTGGTCGGATACAAGATTCTTATAGGAGTGATTAAAGGGAGAAAAGTCAATATCCTGCCGAGTAGCGGCGCTCGATCCCGTGAAACCGGAAGGCAAGACAGCAAAGTAATGACCAGAGCTATTCGTCAAGACACTTAGGCCGTTTGAAAACGCGACCGGCACTCGGGCCAAGGGCGCTCCATCCGCCTTTTGTACAGTTCCTTCAATGTAGATGGGCTGGTTAGGCTGCTGTGCAAAGGAACTGCTAGCTGTCAGGAATACAAGTGCCCACGGGATACCCGCAAAGCCCATATTTATGAATCTGCCATTGCTACCCCTTTTCGACATTTTAGAGATCATCTTAGCTTGTTTCACGAAGGGAAGTGCGGCGCGCCAGTACTAGTCCTGTCGGATGGCTGACCGCTGACAAAAACATGTATAGTTGATTAAATCCGTAACGTGCGGATTTTCTAACAAATGCGATCTTTTTACGCAGCGGCGGCCATCCTGCTGGCAGTGGGGGTGCCGGCGCTTGCCTTTGTGGTCTCCGGGCCGCCGCCTTATGCGACTCGCGGGGTTGCCTTTTCCGGGCAGTCGATCGCCGGCGGAGGAACGGCGCCATACACCTTCTCCGTGTCCCCAGGGACACTGCCGCCGGGTCTGCAAATCGATAGCACGGGACTCATAACGGGTACCCCAACGCACGCCGGCACCTACACTTTCACGATCACGGCGGTTGACTCCAATAATGTGAGCGGCTCCGGGAGCGCTTCCATCATCGTGGCCGGCACGACTTTGACGATGAGTCCGGCCAGTGTGCCGCAGGGTCACGTGGGGGTGCCGTACTCGCCCGTAACCGTGGCCGTCATCGGTGGCGTAGGTCCCTACACTCTGACTGTCACAAGCCCCCCGCCGCCAGGAATCACTTTCGATCCTGTCGCGCTCTTGATTTCGGGAACACCGACAACTGGCGGCAACTACGGCCTCGAGTTCACGATTTCGGATTCGGTTGGGGATGTCTCCTCTTTCGCCTATCCTATCCCTGTTCCGGACATTGTTCCGGCGACGCCATCGGACGGCGTGCTTGGCCTGTCCTATGGCGCGGGTTTTTCAGGAATCGGTTTTAACGTTACGCCCACACTTTCCGTCAGCGGGGGAAGCCTGCCACCGGGATTATCCTTTTCGCCGGTCAATAATCTAATTTCGGGTACTCCCACAAAAGCCGGCGCGTTCACGTTTACGATGCATGCAGCCGGTGGTGGCGTAACGGCCGATCGGGTTTACTCGATCAATATTTTGACGTCACTACCGATCAGCATTGGAGGAGTTCCCTCGGGGACGGTAGGTGTGCCTTATAGCCAGCAAGTGCCGGTTTTCAACGCTACGCCCCCGCTCACGGTCACGCAAACCAGCGGCACGATCCCGCCGGGATTAACGCTGAGCGCGTCGGGCTTGTTAAGCGGTACGCCGACGCAGTTTAGTAACGGTGTGATCGGCCTTTCCGTGCAGGATTCGACGGGAAAGACCGGAACCGGACAGATAACCCTTACAATCGTGCCGCCCCCATTGTCGGTAGGGCCCGCGACCATTCCGGATGGGGCCGTGGGGGAAAGCTACTCTGTAACCTTCGTCGGCTCCGGGGGGCTCGCGCCGTATCACTATACGAGTTCCGGAATCGTTCCTGGCTTGGCCCTGGATGCAGCGAGCGGCGTGTTGTCCGGCAAGCCAACTGTGAGCGGCACTTACAACTTTGCGATTTTGGCCGAAGACAACCGTCTCACCATGGGATCGCAGTCTTATACGCTCAATATCACCGGCGTGACCGCACCCATGACCTTGACGCCTTCTACGCTTCCCGATGGGACCGAAGGCAAGCAGTACTTGCAGTTCGTCATGGCTACACCCTTGGGGGACAACTTCACTTCGACAAATACGGTGATTTCGAGCGGCTCGCTTCCTCCGGGTATTGTGGTGAACAACGATCTCACCTCCTACTTTATTCTTGAGGGCGTGCCTACCACCGCGGGCTCTTATCCGTTTCAGGTGACCGTTACCGACAACAACAAGAAGAGCCTCACGCAGAACTACTCTATTAACGTCGCCAGCCAAACGATTATCGTCAGTCCAAATTCGCTGCCCGCCGGGATTGCGAGTGTGCCTTATTCCGTTACTTTCACGGCGAGCGGCGGGACCCCGCCTTATACATTCGCCGCGCAGACCAGCGGCGGCGGCATGACCTTTCCCGCCGGGCTTACGGTTACGGCGGACGGGAAATTACAAGGCGCTCCCATATTCGGCATGTGGCCCTTCACCGTCCAGGCGACGGACAGCACTGGAGCGAAAGGTTCCTGGGACTACTCATTGAATATCGCCGCGAGCACTGTCACGATTAACCCTCTGCAATTACCG
>Ga0265314_10001855_pt1 | contig 22668 bp, 20 predicted proteins | sample 4126metaG_FD_203106 | JGI IMG/M metagenome (GOLD analysis project Ga0265314, IMG submission 203106) | Rhizosphere microbial communities from Carex aquatilis grown in University of Washington, Seatle, WA, United States - 4-1-26 metaG | ecosystem: Host-associated > Plants > Roots > Rhizosphere >... | reverse complement strand
GTAAGTCGAATGTTGCGAGCGGGACACGATGACATGGCAGAAGCCTCCTATTTCAGTTGTGACGGAACTGTCCGTCGGTTGCAGAGTCCGCAATTGCGTCCTTGCCCACGCTCGTGGACGAGGAAAAAAGTTTGCCGGCGAAGGGCGTGGGCGGGGTCTTGCGCAGGTCGGCCAGCAGCCCCCACGCCGCGACTTGCCCTTTGTCGAGAACCGCCACGCGTCCGGCGAGCGCCTCCACATCCATGATGTCGTGGGTGACGACGATGGTGGGCAAGCGGAGCGAGCGAATCGATTCGGCCAGAAACGCGCGCACGCTGGCGCGGGCCTCGGCGTCGAGCGAGGCCGTGGGTTCGTCGAGCAGGAGCGCTCTCGGCGACGAGGCCAGCGCGCGGGCAAGGGCGATGCGCTGGCGTTCGCCGCCAGATAGTTGCGTTGGATTGCGCTTGGCCAGGCTGCCGAGACCGAAGCGATCTAGCCACGCCATGGCTTGGTCGCGCCGCTGTCGCTTGTTCATGCGCCCCGGGCCGCACGCGAGCGCGAAGGCCACGTTCTCGACGGCGGTCAAGTGTGGAAAGAGTCCAAAGTCCTGTGGCAAGTAGGCCAGGTGGCGCTCTTCCGTCGGACGATCGATGCCCGATTCCCGGTCGAAAAGGACGTCATTCCCAAGCGCGATGCGACCGCGCTCGGCCTTGAGCAGCCCGAGGATTGCCAATAGTAAGCTGGTTTTTCCCGATCCGTTGGGACCGACCAAGGCCAGGGGCTCGGCGCCAACCTCCAGCGACACACGCAACAGGAACGGGCCAAGCTCGGCCTCCACCGTCGCCGAGAGGCGAAAAACGCGCTCCTCGCTCATGGCAGCGCCGTCCTGCGCGCGACCTCGGGGGTGCGATTGAAGCGCCGGAGAAAGAGCAGCAGCGCGAAGGCGAAGGCAACCAGCAAGAGCGATAGCGCCTGTGCGGTGTGAATGTCGAGCTCTAGGGCGGTGTAGATGGCGAGCGGCAGGGTCTGCGTCTTGCCTGTCATGTTGCCGGCGAACATCAAGGTGGCGCCGAATTCGCCCAGCGCGCGCGCCCACGTCATCGCGGCGCCGCCGATCAGCCAGGGGCGCGCCAGTGGCAAGGCGATCTGAAAAAATAGGCGCGGCGGCGAAGCCCCGAGGCTGCGTCCCACGGCCAGCAGGTTGCGATCCAAGCGGCCGAAGGCTTGCACCGCAGCCTGCATGTAGAACGGCGCCGAAACGAAAACCTGGGCCATGACCACCGCGACCGAACTGAAGGCGGGCGTCCAGCCCAGTCGTTCGAGGGCTTCGCCGAACAGCCCGCGCCGACCGAACGCAAGCAGCAAGGCGATGCCGCCCACCGCGGGCGGAATGACCACCGGAAGTTGCAACAGGATCTCCAGCCAGCGCGCCGAACGCCAGCGTGAATGTGCCAGCCACCAGGCGAGCGGCGTGCCTCCCAGAATCACCAGCGCAACCGAGATGAGGCTGGTGCCGAGGCTCAGGCGCAGTGCCGGCCAGGTAAGCGCGCAGCCAAGTCCGCGCACAATCGAGTCGGGACCGCCGTCGAGCAGTAGGGCCACGAAAGGAAGCACGAGGAAGAGCAGCAGCACACCGCCCAGGCCGACCATGGCCGCGCGGTAGAGATGGCGGCTTGTGGCGCGCGTGAGGAGTCTTCCGCTCACTTCTTTGCCTGTGCAAGGGCGGTGTCGAAGCCCGCGGCGGTCAGAACCTTGTCTCCTTCTTTGGACAGAACCAGCTTGACGAAGTCGCGCGCCAGTTCGGCGTGCGGCGCGGCTTTGAGCGTGGCAATCGGGTACGCGGCCACCACATTGATCGCGCTTGGGATCTCGATGATCTGAATCTTGTCGGGCATGGTCAGGGCATCGGTCTTGTACACGATTCCGGCGTCGCCTTCGCCCAGGGCGACCTTGGTCAGGACCTGGCGCACATTCAGCTCGCGCGAGCGCACGTTCGCCCGAACCTTGTCTGCGAAGGCTTTGCCATTTAGCTTCTCCGCCGCCGCGAAGATGGCCTCGGTGTAGGCGCCGATGGGTACCTCGGGCGCGCCCACCACCAGGTGCGTGACCTTGGCCAGATCGGCGAAGGTGGCGACTTTGGCAGGATTGTTCTTGGGCACGACCACGACCGGCAGATTGCGTGCGAAGACCTTGGGCTCGGCGACCAGGCCCTGGGTCGACAGCGACTTCATGTGCTTCCAGTCGGCCGAGGCGAACACATCCACCTTGGCACCTTGTTCGATCTGCACGCGAAGATCCTGGCTGCCGGCGAAGTTAAAGCGAACCTTGAGGTTCGGGTGCTGCTTCTCGAAGGTCAGCGCGAGGTTCTGGAATACCTCGCGCAGCGACGCCGCCGCGAACACGGTCAGCTCTTGCGCCTCGGACGCCCGCGCTTGGGCTGCAAAAAACTGCGGGGCGACGCACGCCATAGCTATGGAAACTTGAACGAACGCGCGCCGATTCATACGGGTACCTCCGCAATTGCCGTGCCCGTGCGGGCGGTCTGATAGCCAGTCATGCCGGCGATGTCCTGACGAAAGCGCGCGCTCGACAGACAATCGAGCAGCGCCTGCACCGGCGCCTGCGAGGCCAAAGCCGCGGGAAAAACCAGGTCGAAGCGCGCTTCCGCGAGCGGCTCAAAGTGCAATGCGAAACTCGCCGCCGCGGATCGTGTTGCCACTCCGACGTCACCCAGGCCCATGGCCACCATTTGCGCCACCGCCCGATGCCCGCGCGCGATCGCCACGGGAGTGTCGTGCCTCCAGGGGCGGCCCGCCTTGCGATACACGCTTTCGAGCAGTTCTTGCGCGCCGGCGCCGGCTTCGCGCGCGATGATGCGCGTGCCTTTGCGTTCCATGTCGGCGACGCTCTTGTACTTCTGCTCGGCTCTGCTGACGAAGCCTTGCTCCCACGAGGCCAGCGTGACCAGCACCATGGCCTCCACGCCGAAGCGCTCGCGCACGGCCGTGGCGTTGTCGCCGGCGCCGCCATGCCCTAATAGGTGCATGCCGGCTATATGTACGCGCTTTTTGGCCAGCTCTTCCAGGGCCGGGCGGCTGGCCTTCTCGATCCAGTGCAGGCGGGGACCATGGAAGCGTTCTTCGAGATGGCGCCCGAGCACGCCGAGGGCAGGATCGCAACCGGCGACCAGGAGGTTGCGCTGAAGCGATTCCACGTCGCGTAGCGGACGAACCTTGGCCTTGGTCTTGCCCTTTTGGGTCGACAGCGTGGCGATACCATCGGCCGGCGTGCCGAGTGCCAGGGCTTCGTCGGTGTCGAGCACGCGAGCGATCCATCGATCGGCGACCCAGCCCAGCGACACGCGCTTCTTGCGCCCGTCCTTGGCGCCAGAATCCGCCTCGCCCACGAACTCGGCTTCGATGACCTGTCCGTCGCTGTGCAGACTGAAAAGGTCTTCCACGCGGCAACCGAGCTCGCGCGCCAGGGCGAGGGCGATCTGCGTGGAAGGAACGGTTTCGCCAGCCTCGATCAGGCTGAGCGTCTGCCGGCTGACGCCGATGGCCTCGGCCAGATCCTGCTGCTGCATGCCAAGATGTTGCCGCGTGGCCTTGACGGCGGTACGAACGCGCGTGTCCATACCGGGAGCATTCCCAAACCAGGCCGCGGTGTCAACCTATCCGGACGTAAGGCGGTTAGAGTTTACGAGCCGGCCTCATCGGATTCACGCCGAGGTGCCTTACTCTTTGCTGAAGCGACTATCGGCACACATCGGATCCTTTTTGATGTGTGGGGCGTCAACCCAGCCAGCGCGTGCGCCAGGGTAGGCATCGTAATCCGGGACGTACGGTTTGATGTCGAGCAGGGGCGTTCCGTCGAGAATGTCGATTTCGGCAACTCGCAAGGTCGTGCCATCCACGCCAAGCAGGCGCACTGCCGACATGCCGATGGGATTGATTCGGGCCGGAACCCGCGTGGCGAACAGCCCGCGTTCCCTGGTGTCGCGGTAGGGGAGAACGCTCAACTGGGGAGTGCGTGATCGGTCGAACCAGTAGATCAGCCAAATGCGTTCGAAGCCGTCCAGATCAACCAAGCCCTGTGCATAGAATAGGAAGGATGGATTTCCACCGTTCCCTGCGTGCCGGCGGCACTGTATGGCTGAATCGGCGTTCCCTGTTGTTCTCGAAACGGACTGTGAATGACGCCGATGGGGGTCAGGACAAGGCTAGTGTTGGTCATGCTGTCGCAGCTCGGCGAAGGGGGCTTGTGGTGGGACGGACGGTCTGACCAGAAGTGCGGTCCAAGCGCACAGACCGGCGCTGAGAACGACAAGCCCGACAACCGCGCAGAGCGAACGCCAGGCGGTCCGCCCCTGGATTGCCGGTCGGAAAATCACAAAACGGATCGCCGAGCACACACCGTTGCCGACGTGCAGCGCGACCGCCCACAGCGCGACCACCGTCAAGAGCGCCACGCAGCAGTTGACGGCGAACTGTCCAGTCGGAGCGATGACCACGCCCGCGGCCGAGGCCATCGCGTGCGCGGGATTGAACGGCGCGATGACCTTGGCAAGCAGCAGGTGGATTCCAAGAAAACCCAGCACAACCAGGCCGGACACGCGCTGCACCCACGATGGCAATGGGCCATGTTGGCAGCTTCCGCGCAGCCCGCCGCGAGCGATGCGCATGAGACCCGTCGTGATCTGCACCGCCAGCGGTAGCAGAACGAAAGCAAGCGACAGAACATTCGCTCGCCCAGGTCGCTCGTGCAATCCCGCCAACATGGATCCGTACACCTTGGGTCGCATGGCCAAGGCGTTAAGCCCCAAATGCACCAAGACGAAGCCGGCGAGGTAGAGCCCCACCAGCCCGTGAATTTGGCACAACCTGCGCGAGTGACTGGCGCCGCCCGAGCCATGCTTCGCACCCGCGGAGCCGCATCCGCAGGAGCCGCCGGAACCGCAAGCGCCGCCGGAACCGCAGTTGCAGCCTGAGGAGACGCTGGAATTTTCGGAAGCCATGGCTCGCCAAACCGACGGTAGCTACTTGCCGATCATCACATCGGTGGCTTTGACAATGACCACGACGTCGTCGCCAATCTTGAGCGCGAGGTGATCGATGGATGCCAACGTGATGGAGGAGGTCACTGTTTGGCCGCCAATATCCACGATGACCTCTCCGTTGACGGATCCGCGAAGGATGTTCTTGATCTTGCCCTTGAGCTGGTTTCGCGCACTGATTTGCATGGTTGTGTCCTCTTGCTTGGTGGGCGTCTTTCGCCACCGGTTCGACTGCTGCCGCACTACTTATTGCCCCAAATACTTCGCGGCTAGACCTCCGGTGTCAAGCCTGACCCCGCACACGGCTCGAAGTATTTACCGGCTAGAAACTCCCGGCCGGAAGGACGGAATCTATTTCCCTTCGAACTGCAACTCGAAGCGCTCGATGGTCGATAGCTCCGCGTGATGCTCTTCTCTCGCGAGCTCTCGGCTGCTCAGCCACGCCGATAGCAGCACCGTGCCCCCACCCGCCAGCAGCACGACTTCGATGGAAGCCGACTGTAGCAGCCAGGCACCGATGAGCGGCCCCGCTAGGCGCGCGAGGCCATTCATGAACAGCGCCATGCCCTGGTAACGGGTCGTGTCGGCGCCAGGGCGCGCGAAATGACAAACCCCGACTTGCCACCACAGAAGCCACGAGCCCCCCATCACAAGCCCCCGGAATATCCTGGCCACGAACACCAGCGCCATCGCGCCCAGCGGGCTAATGATTGACAGCGCGGGCGCCACTGCGAGCAGCACCGGATCCAAGCCCCAACCTAGGCGTATCCAACTCCACGCCGCCCAGGGATTGCTTCGATCGATTCGACGTCCGATCCATCCGGTCGCCGCGAAGGCGAATATGCCCGGCTGAACATGAAGGAACAATGTCGACGCCAAGTATCCGCACTTCAGGCGATTACTGAGCAGCACGGGAAGAAAAGACGCGAACATCATGCCGCCCAAGGAATACACGCCGCCGATGAGAAGATAACGCGCAAATCGCGTGTCGGTCTTTGCGATGCGCAGGGCCTCGTGGATGGGTTGCGAAGGCTGCGAGTCTGCTCCAGTTTCGGCGTCATGGTCGAGCCGAATGGTGCGAAATACCAGGAATCCAGCCGTCGATAGCAGGGCCGCAAGGACCATTTGTGACCGAATCATCGCCAACGGAGCCGCACTGGTTCGATCCAATAGCCAGGCAGAGCCGATGCCGGCGACCATGAAAACCAGTGAGCACCAGGTGCGTATTCGACCGGTAGCCGCACCTCGATGAGCCGCCGGATATTTCTCGCGGATCACGGCCACGATCGCGGGACGCGCCAAGGTCTCGAAAAGCGACCCCAGCCCAGCCAAGATTAGGAATGGCAACACGCTATGTGTGACCGCCATTCCCACGGAGCACGCAACGAACGCCAAACCCGGCGCGATGACAAAAGGCATCTTGTTCCGCTTGGCCATGTAGCCGCCCAAGTAGAGCGTGAAGAACATGCCGACGCTGGAAATCGTCATTTGCAGTGCCATCTGCCAAGGTGGACTGCGCATTCCCTTCAGGGCCATGAGGGGGGCATTGGCAAGGATTCCAGCGGCGGCAGCGTCGAGGAGTGCATACAGCAGATGGCGCACATAGGTGTCGCGGCAGCTGGCGGGAAGACCGGGGCCAGAGAAGAACCGCGCTATGCCCTTGGTGCTCACAACCACTTCATCTTGGCGGTGAAAGAAACGACACGGGGCGCGCCTAGCAGCAAACCATCGCCCGAGCGGTAGTAGGTCCAGTAGGCCTTGTTGAGCAGGTTGCTCGCATTGAGGTTGAGGGTAAGGCTTTGCCGATCCACCATTGTTTGATAGCGAATTCCGGCGTCGTAAGTCGTGGCGCCGTCGAAATAGTCCGTATTGGCGGCATCGACGGGTCGTTTACCCGAGTAGTTGGCGCCTCCGACAACGGTCAGGCCAGAGACATAGGGCAGAACGTACTCAGCGTAGAGCCGGGCTTGTCGCTCGGGAACATTGACGGGTATTTTGCCCACCAGGGCCGGATTGTTGGTAGCTTTGGTGATTTCGGCGCTCAGCAAAGTGAATCCGCCCACCAGGGTCAGGCAGCTCACCACCTTGCCCACGGCGCTGAATTCGATTCCCTTGTGGATTTCCCGCCCGTCCTGCTTATAGACGTTATCGGTCGGATCCAAATACTCGTTGATCTTGTTGATGTGAAACAGGGCGGCCGTCAAGTCCATCTTGCCCAATCTCGCCTTGGCGCCGAGCTCGTATTGATCGCTGACGCTCGGGCTTAAGAGTGCGTAGGCATTCGCCGCGGTGGCCGGCGCCTGGCCTCCGTTGACCAGGCCTTGTGCATACGAGAAGTAGGTAGTGACCACGGGCAGTGGTTTGAAAGTCAGGGCATAGCTGGGAGTGATCTTGTGCTGGGTGTAGTTCGGCGTGGCCAAAGCCGTCCCGTTGCCCCACCGAACCTGTTGTATCTCCGCCCGGTTGAGATTTGCAAAGAGCGACACATAATCGCCCAATTGCAGCCTGTATCCGGCAACCAGGTTTCTGTAGTACTGCTGATACCAAACATTGGTCGGACCAAGGGCCAAGCCCGGATCCGCATAGGTCGTCGGAAGTGCTGCGCTGGACACGCCCAGGATCGAAGAAACATCGTCGCCACGCGTGTAAAGAAAATCGGTGCCGGTATAGCCGAAGGTCAGCTTGTGCTGGAGGACGTACGTTTTGAAATCCGCGTCGACCAGGGCATAGACAGAGTGCGTGGTCTCGTGCTGTCTCGTGCTGCCTACTGCCTTTTCGCTGTAGTTGCCAAGATTGTCGGTCAGCGTGCCAGCGACGAATTGGTAACCACGCCACATCTCACCGTAGCGATAGGCGGTGCGCAGGGTAAAGATGTCGCTCAGGGCTGAGTCCAGTCCAATGCCCATCAGCGTTTTTCTTGACTTATTGTACGTCCAGTCCTGGCCGTATTGAGTTTGGGCATCGAATTGGGAGGCCGACGGAACCAGAATGCCAGTTGCCGGATTCACGTTGATATAGGTCGCAATGCCGTGCATTTCCAACTCCTGATGCCAGATATCGGTGTGCAATACCGTGCCAGGAGCTATTTTGAAAGTCACCACGCCCGAAAGCAGCGAGCGTTCTTGCGTGCTGCTTTTGATGTAGGTGCTTCCATCTTCTTGATAAAGATTGACCCGGTAGCCCCACCTGCCATCCGCGCCGACGTGCCCACCAGAGTCGCCATGCACGTAGTTGATTCCGCCACCATACTGCCCAACCGCGACACTAGCGAAAGGCGTCGCTGTGGGCTGCTTGCTGACGTAATTGAGCGAGCCGCCCAAGGAAGAAAAGCCATAGAGGAAGCTTGATAGCCCGTTGAGTAGCTCGATGCGTTCCACGTTCTCAAGCGGAACAAAGGTAAAGCTTCGGTCAACCAGGCCGTCGCGGAAGTCTTGGTCTGCCGCGGTGAAGCCTCGGACCATCACTCGCGACATCGAGGAATAGCCACTCGATTCCATCAGGGATGAAACCATCGGATCCGTGGTCAGTGCCGCGGAAACCGTGTGAACGTCGCGGTTCTCGAAGAGCTCTCCCGAGGTGACATGGATAGAATAGGGGACGTCTTGCAAGGACATCCGGCCGAGTGGTCCCACGGAAGCGGTGGCGTTCTTGTAACCAGCCGCCGCGGAGCCTTCACCCTCCGGGCGTGCGGCGGTAACCACGACATCGCAGTTTACTGCCTCCGCCGCTTCTGCCCGTTGGCCAGTGGTCTTCTCCGGGGTCGCTACAAGTACCGTCGGCGCGGTTTCGCGGTCGGTTGAGTCAAGCGAGGCGCCATCTGCTTCTTGCGCGGGACGTCCGTCGGATATGCCTCCATCGTTTTCTACGCCAAGTCCGCCACGGTCCTGTGCCCAGGCCGGCTCGGCACTTGCCCAACCAGCACCGAGCGCAAACACGAACGCCAGTAGCAACGGGGCCGCGGTCTTTTTGGCATGCGCGCGTGCGGCGTCCATCTCTTGCGGCGTCAATAGCGAGTCGCGGGCGCGGTTGAAGAGAGGATTGATGTACCCGTCAAGCCAGTGAAAGAGCCGCGACTCCTCCTTGAGGACATTCTTGCGAAAGCGAATACAAGAGTGGCATTCCTTGGAACGGCACATGTAAAGCGAAGGGTCGACTGGGTGCATAACTGACCACAGCCGGACCGCGCCGGCAAGGACCGCCCGAAACGCGCGAAACCATCTCGCCCGCTGATAGCAAAGCCGTTCCAGGCGAATGGTGCATAACTTGCACAGGGCGTTGGGATTTTCGGCAGGCGATGACGATGAGGATGGAGCCGCTGGTGGGTCAGGTGATTGTGGAAGGGCGTTCATTGCTTGTCTCGCTTCTTTGTCGCTAGGCCACTGCCTCTTTCGGCTGCGAAACAACTTCGTCTTGTACGAGTCTTCTGCGCAACCAAAGAGGCGTCTTGGTCCTGAGCAAATGCTGCAGTTGTATGAGCACTTGCGTGACGTCGCGCTGACGCTCCATCTTCACCGGGAAGGTGTTCCCATTGTGAATTCGCAGCGAGGCGAAATCGCTCAGGCGCAGGGTAAATAGAAGCCCACAACCGCGGAGCGAGTAGATCTTGGCGTCCATGACGGCGACCGAGGCGCCATCCGCCGGCTCCATCTCCGCACACCCCACTCCGCCCCCTGGGCCGCGTTGCCCTGCGGGACGGCCATCGAATTGGACGGCATCGAGAAAGTCAACGCCGTCCGCGCTTACGTCATAGAAGAGAATCTGCTTCGCGCTGACGAAGTCTGCATCCACTGCAGTGAGACTATTCGACGTCAAAGCGACCTTGATGTGACCTACGTTTCCCATGATGAGACCTCCGTTCGCTTGAGTGTTCCAGCTACCAGGTGTTGAGGATCCACTCACGGTCCTTGGTGTATTCCATGTGCGAGAATATGGTGTTGGCGATCATCTCGCCAAGCTCCATGGCGCCCTTGTAACCGATGAGGGGCTTGCGATAGAGCCCAGCGCGATCAAAGGTCGGGAAGCCAACCCGTACCATGGGGATGTTGGCGTCGATGGCGACGTATCGGCCCTTTGAGTGGCCCATGATGAGATCGAGCTCGATCTTTTTGTCGCGGATGCGCTTCTCTAGCTCCCACAGGTCGGCGTTGGTGACGACTTCGATATCGATGTCGGCAGTCTCCTTGAGCGCGCGAAGCCTGCTGTCCTTCTTCGGTTTGCCGTTGTCGTCGCCGAACAGCAGAAGCACCGGCTTGAGTTCGACTTCCAGGCAGAATTCGGCTAGTCCGATGACCATGTCGGGGTGTCCGTAGATCGCGACCTTCTTGTCGGCGAAGAACATGTGCGCCAGATCCATAAGCGCATCGACGGCCACGCCGCGCTCTTTCACCAGGGATTCCGGGATGGGCTTCCCCGTCAGCTCGCTGATGTTGCGCAGCATCTCGTCGGTGTTCTTGATGCCATAAGGGGTCGGCGACACGATGTTGGGTACGCCATGTTCCGTGTCGAGATACTGGGCTGCCGCACCGCCTTCGTAGCGAGCCAACGCCAGCGAGCCAAGGGCATTCGTGGAATTGGCAATCTCCTCTACTGTTGTCCGGCCGAAGGTGTCGATGGATTTGTCGGGTAGTACCGGGCTGTCGAAGCCCTCCGTGTCCATGAAGACTGTGGCATCGACACCCATTTCCTTGAAGTAATGCTTGAGAAGGGTGACGTCGCCAGGGTTAACCCAGCCTGGAAAGACGTTCAACTTGCCTGATGGCTCGCCCTTGCTTGTGGCAATGGTCTTGAACATCGCTGTCATGCACTCGTCGTAGCCGGTGACTTGGCTGCCCTTGAAGCTGGGCGTGTGCACGGGCACAAGGTGGACCTTGCGGTCCGGGAATTCCTTCTCGAGCCACTTGTTGACGCCGTTGAGCGTTCCTTCGATGTCGTCGCCAATGACTTCCGTGGAGCATGTCGTGATGATTGGAATGACCCGCAGCTCGGGGTACCGCTTCACCATGACTTGCACGGCCTCTTCGATGCGTTTCTTGCCGCCAAATACCGCTGCATCCTCGTGCAACGACGTCGACGCAATGTCGAAGTTCTCCTTGAAGTGTTGCGCTAGCAGCAGGCGCACGAACATGCAGCACCCCTGTCCGCCGTGCACCAGTGGAATGCAGTCCTTGACACCTATGCCAAGATACTGCGCGCCAGCTGGCTGACAGTCGTACATCGGGTTGATGATTCCTTTTCGGTCCTTCGGCTTGATTTCGCAGCCCATGGTTGCTCCTCGTATTCGGCGTTTAGTAAAGGTTCTGGTGAAGTTCTCGATTTTTGGAACTGGTGACGGCGAGATCCAACAGCCGGTCTTTGACACTTTGAAGAAGGGCTTTCACTTCTTCTGCCCCCAGCGTGGTGATTGCGGGAAAGTGTTCTCGAAAATCGGCGACCAGAATCTTGGCGTCGGCGTGAAAAAGTCGGTCCATCGGGGACGTCAAGGTCACAGGTTCTCCGAGCAGAAGCTTCGCCGCGATTCCGAGGATGCCCTCGATGTTCTCCTTGCGGTCCCAGGACCGCGAGAAGAACTGCCAAAGGCATCGCTTCTGCACATATCCAAACAGGTTCTCTACCGACGGTAGCGACGGCGTTGTCATACAGCCTCCTTGATTTCGGATGTGGTGGTGGCTCGGATGTCCGTGCGTGCAAGCTTGAACAGCGGGTTTCGTACGGCGTTGTACATATCTCGAGCCAGATTGATGAATCCCTCAAAGCCCATGTACGGTCCATTGTGGTAGCCGTGACCGTTGATGTACGGGATATGGAGCTTCTTCACGATCTCGCCGACGCGCGGTCCGGTAAAGATGACTTCTGGCTTGATTGCCTCGATGATTTCGAAGAACTCCAGTTCGTTGCCATCGTCCACGTAGTAGGTGCCGTCGCGCCCGCGAGCGATGACCTTCTCGAAGTCTTCCTCGTGGCCGAATTTCGACGACATCGCGACGACTTCGGCACCCAAATCGTCCTCGACGGCCTTGGTCCAGTGCCAAAGGCGCGGACCGCCGGTCCAGATCGCCATGCGCGTGCCTTTCAGACGCTCCTTGTACCAGTCGAGCTTGGGCTTCCATTTGGCGTACTCGGATGCGATCAAGTCCTCGCCCTTTTGTTCGATTCCGAAGAAAGCGCAGACCTTGCGGATCCCCTCCGCCATGTAGTTGAAGCCCCACGAGTCGATGTCGAGCCGGGGAATGCCATATTGACGTTTGAGTTCGTTGGCGATGTATCCAGCGGATCGAGCGCAATTGACGACGCTGAGCTTTGCCCGGTGCATGCCGCGCAAATCGTCGTAATTGGCGTTGCCGGTGAAGTGGGCGATGACCTGAATGCCCAAGGCCTGCCAATACTGTTGCAGAAGATCGGTGTCGCCCTGGATGTTGTAGTCACCGATGAAGTTGATGGTGTATTCCGACGTGATGGTCGGTTCGACCGTGCCCACCTTTTCGTTGACCCAGCCGATGTTGAGCACGTGGTGACCCTTGGACTGACTGACACCAGCGAAGCCGGGGCACTCGACCGTGAAGATGTCGACGTCGGGACGCGCGGCCATTACCCGCTTGGCCACAGCCTTCACGTCGTCGCCAATGAGGGCCGTAGGGCACGTCGTGTAGAGGATCATGCGCTTGATGTTGGGCATCTCCTCGAATGCCTCGTGCATCGACGCCTCCAGGCGCTTTTCGCCCCCGAAGACGACGTCGGGCTCCTTCATGTCCGTGGACCACACGTACTTGAGCTGAAAGTGGCCGTTGTCGCTCGGGTAGCGCTTGGTGTGCCAGGTGTCGTACGCGCAACCGACCGGACCGTGGATCATCTGGATGGTGTCCTTGAGAACGCCACCGATGACCAGTTTGGCGCCGCAAAAGGAACATCCACGTTCGGACAGCGTCCCTGGGATGGTCGGTGCGTTGGCGAGCGGGAGAAAGCTGCGCGTGTCCTCGTCAGGCGCCTTGAGGTAGATGTGCTTTTCGCGTTCCGGAATGTCTTTGTCGCAAGTCAAAAGTACCATTGGCATGAAGGAAACTCCTTGTGGCAGCTAGGTGCCGGCGATTGGCCGTGATGGCTGGGATTCTTCGGCTTGACGTTGCAGGGACCGTGCCAGCGCGGCTAGCGGAGCCAGAGCCTCACAGGGAGCCCAGTTGGCGGGCACTGGAACCTGTCAGGGCGCTGCAGAGTCGTTCGCAATCGTACCCAGACGCCGCGATCGTACAGGATTGAACACTCGGCCGGTTCAATCGTGCTTCGCCTGGCACGGACCGCGTAGGCGGAGCCGGGCTTAGCCCGGCGTAGCCAGAGCGCGGGAGGGTTTGGGAACCCTCCCAGGGTTCCCACTACTACGAACGGTACGTCTGATAGTCGATGCCGTACTTTTCCATGCGCAGACCAAGGATCCGGCGGGTCAGCTTGAGGTCTTTCGCTGCTTCCGTCATGTTTCCATGGTGCGTCTTCAGGGCTTCCACGATCATCTCATGCTCAACCGACTGAAGCTTGGTCTGGAGGCTGCAATTGTACGCGGTTCCGCTTTCCGTCGCGGTCTGGAGCGACGGGGGCAGGTTGTACTGGTGAACGACTTCGTCATCCGACAAGATCACCGCCCGTTCAATGATGTTCTCTAGCTCGCGAACATTGCCCGGCCAGTGATAGCTGGTCAGCATGTTCAGGGCCGGCGTCGAAATGCGCTTCACGCTCTTTTGGCACTTCGCCGAGAATTTCGCCACGAAGTGGTCGGCGAGCGTGATCACGTCGCTGTCGCGCGCCCGCAAAGGCGGAACCGTAATTGGAAACACATTGAGTCGGTAGAACAGGTCCTCGCGGAATTGGCCCTTGGCGACCATTTCGGTAAGGTTCCGGTTCGTGGCGGCGATGATCCTCAGATCGACCTCCACCGGCCGGCTGCCGCCCAGGCGCTCGAAAGTCCTCTCCTGCAGTACGCGCAATAGCTTGGCTTGGACGGTCAGGGAAAGGTCTCCGACTTCATCGAGAAAAATCGTTCCCCCACTCGCAAGCTCAAAGCGCCCCTTGCGCTGGTTGGCCGCCCCGGTGAACGCGCCCTTTTCGTGCCCGAACAGCTCGCTTTCGACGATGTTTTCTGGCAAAGCCGCGCAATTGAAGGGAACGAACGGCCCATTCGCCCAAGGTCCGTTGTAGTGAATCGCGCTGGCGATAAGTTCCTTGCCCACGCCGCTTTCGCCAAGGATCAAGACGGTGGTCTTGGTCGCCGCGATTCGTTGGATAAGCGCGTAGACCTCCTGCATCGGTTTGGAATTGCCGATCAGATTGGACGGATGAAACCTTTCCTTCAGGGCGCTCTGGAGCCGGGAGTTTTCATTTTCGAGCAGGTACAGCTCGACCGCGGGGGCAATGATCGCAGCCACCGTGGCAAGTAGTTCGGCGTCTTGCCGAAGAAGAACACTATTTTCGTAGCGACGTTCGGCCCCGATGGTGCCAAGCACGCGCCCACTGAGCGCAATCGGCACGCATATGAAGGAAGCATCCAGGTCGTCATCCGAGGACCGACTGAGGGTGCGGTTGAGAAAGCGCGGTTCGTCGCCGACGCGAGGAACGACGGTGGTGTGCGCGGTCTCGACGACCAGCCCGGTGATTCCTTCGCCGATGGAATAGATGCCGCGGGCCTGTTGCTCTTCTGTCAGTCCGAAGCTTTGATGGATGAATATCTCGCCAGACTTTCGGTCGAAGAGGGTGACCATTCCGCGGACCACTTTCATGCGCTCCTTCATAAGTTTGAGGAGCGTGGCCAGCGGTGTCGCGAGTTCGCGGCTCTCGGTCAGAACCGAGCTGAGCTCGTAGAGAAAGGGGAGAACGGCGACGCGGCATTCCCCGCTGTCGCAGCAGGTGAATTCGTAGAGTTTCTTGAAGCTGGATCGTTGCATCGGTGTCTTGCTTCCAGCGTAGCAGGTGCCGAGTCGAATGGATCCATCGGCGTTCAGTTTGTGAAAGGAAAGTAGAGACGACACCAGTAACGTAAAGTTTACGTGAGGTCGTCGACCGAACTGATAAGGTTGTGTCTAACCTGCTGGATGCACGTAGAGTCGCCCTTTACGTGCAAAGGGGCTAACACCTTCGCGTTTTGCACGGCTCGGTCGACCCAAGACAATCCGCCATACGTCAGACCCAGGCTGACTTCATTCAGAAGGTCGATGATGGGAAACCCCTTGTTAACAATGATGGGTTGAATGTCGAACTGCATCAAGCGCTTGATCGACGAAGTGCCAATTTTCGCCGCGTAGACGCCCGCGCATGACCGCAGGAACTCGATCTTCTCAATAACCTTGTCCTCGCTCATGCGTTCTTCGCTAACGGCAGGAAGCAGTTCGTCTGGATTGCGTTCGGCATTCACGCCCTTCATCTGCAACTTTACGAACTGCCAAACCCCGACGAGATTGGCAATGCCGGGAGCGACGTCGTAGATGACGAACTGTTCGGACGCCCCGAAATGCAGATTGACGGTTTCGCGGTCATCGGTGGCAAAGGCTACGCGAATCATTCGGAGATCCTTTCCTTGGGTTGGGTTGGAATAGGCGAGTCTCGGTCGGTTCGCCGGTAGATGGATGTGTAAGGCTGGGGGCCGCGTCGGGTCTGGAGAAGTAGGTTGGAAATGTCGAAGAGCGTCTGACGACTTCCGGCGTAACCTACCCATGTTTTCGCGTGTGCACCGATAAGGTCGTGCTGGGGAAATCCGGCACGCAACAGGGGCACGCCGAGCCGGGCCGCGATGGGAACGGCATGCGAATTCGCCAGCAGCAAGTCAACCGAGTGTGCGCCCGCTTCGCGTTCCAAATCGTCGAGATCGCCGACAAGGATGCGCTTCGTGGGAAGGTCACGCAGGGACGGAACGCTGGCGGTGGTCACCAGCACGGGAACGTCGACGCCAACACTGGCCAGAAAGCGTGCCAACATGCCAAGAAGGTCGGGATCGCCGGCCAGCGCCGCGGATGGTCCCGCGGTGTAGAACTGGCAGTCGACCATGGCGTCGAGCAACCGAGAGCGCTGGCGGAGGATCCGATCGGGTACCATGCGACCTGACAACGTATGCAAAACCGATGTGAGCTCGTCGCAAGCTTCAAGGCCCATCAGATTGGGAAAGCGATAGTCTGGAACGCCCGTCCTTACTTTCAGAAGATCCGCGGCACGCTCCAAGCTGGGGCCGACGACCAACGTGGCCACTGCCTGTCCAGCACGTTCGATCTCGGCTCGTGTGACTCCGCCGCTTGTGAGCGGCGAGAATCCTTCCTCCAACAGATGACCGTCGAGTGAATCCCCCAGGTCAGGGATGACGACCGGCGATAGACCGAAGGCCGTGACCCATTCTTTCAGGGCCTCGACATCGCCCGGAGTTAGCATCGCTGACGCAAGGACGTTTACGCGCGAAGAGCCAGGGTCTTGAAAGTTGCCGGTTGGAACCAATGTGTCGATCAAGGCCTCGACAGCGCGCGCGAACCCGGCTTCGACTCCATCCCTTTCATCGAGAGTGCAAACGGGAACGATGGCCACGCGGGCATGTGCGGGAAACTTGCGACGAAATTCGACCAGTGCGCGCTGCAAATCGGCGCCTTGAAACTCGGCCAGCGTCGTCATCACCAGCCCGACAATTTCAGGATGGTTTCGTTCGATCACGGTTCGCAAAGCCTCGATGAGGTTTTCATCCGAGCCGAGCACGGTCGATATCTGGTCGACGGCTGTGGTCTGTAGCGGGATCGGCTCGCGGAAGTGCCGCATGAAGAAGAGCTTGGTGAACGCCGCGCAGCCGCGCACGCCGTGTTCGAGTGGCAGACTGCCGGACAATCCGAGAAAGGCGAGCACGGCGCCCACGCGCTGGCTGACGATGAGTGGATTGACCGACAGCGCTTTGCGGGAGTCGATAATTTCGGCCATGGGATTCACCTTTAGGCCGCATTCTTGTGCGGAAGGTTCACATTCCAATTCCACGGTGGTGCGTGCCTGACCTGTTGCCACACCGGGTGCTCGACCGCCGCGACGATTCGCTTGGCAAATTCGACGGCGCCAAGATATCCCGCGTAGCCAATGTCGCGCACGTGGTCTAAATCGAGAAACGGTATTCGCGCCTTCAAGCTCGGATAGATGTAGCGGTCTCCAGCGATGAGGATGTCGGCGTGGCACTCCTCGAACGTGCGCAGGATCGCGCCTTGGTCATTGTTGTCGAGCAGGCGCGCGTTGGGTCCGAGCAATCGTATGATTCGAGCTTTGTCTTCGTCGGTCGACTTCTCAATGCCCGTGGCGACGACCGTCATTCCCAGATCCTGCGCCGCCGACACCGTGGACCACGACTTGAAGCCACCGGAAAAGATCAGCGCACGCTTGCCAGCCAGTCGCGCTCGAATCGGCGCCAATTGCTTGGCAACCCACTGCTCCTCGCGGGCAACGACCTGCTCGATTCGTTCGACAAGATTGTCGTCTCCAAGCAATCGCCCGAAGGCCCGCATCGACTCAGAAGTGGCGCTGGCGCCGTAAAAGCTTCCCTCGAAGAAAGGCGTGCGATAGGTCTCCTCCAGCCTGCGAGCGACTCGCATCAGCGCCTTGGAGCAAACCACCATGTTCGCGTCGGCCCGGTGCATGGTCTGCACGTCGCGAAAGCGCGAGTCGCCAGACAACGTACACAGGATCCGCAGGCCGAGCTCGTCGAACAGTGGGGCCACATTCCAGAACTCACCGCCCACATTCCACTCGCCAATCAGATTGACGCTGTGGGTACGGATGCCCGGGCGTCGCGCGGCCTCCGGTATCGGATCCGGCTCGCGTTTGCCGATTACGTGCTGAAATAGTGCATCCCCGGCGATACGCTGACCGAAGTTCTTATTGCCGTAGAAGCCGGCGCAGTCGATGGCAATCACAGGAACCCGCCATCGCGAGGAGGCAGCGCGTGTGACCGCCTCCACATCGGACCCTTGCATGGCTGGAATGCACGTGATGTAGACAAAGACCGCGGCGGGACTGAACATGGTCACCGCCTGACCGATGGCTTCGTGAAGGCGCTGTTCGCCGCCTCCCATGGTCATCTCGATATCCGAAAGCGCCGTGGTCATTCCCGTGCGGTAAAGCGACGAACCACTTGAGCGCGAGCCGCGCGTGTCCCACGAGGTTCCAGTACAGCTGATGGGCCCATGCACGATGTGCGCGACATCGCTGATGGGAAGTAGGGCATTGCGAGCACCATCGAAGCAGCAACCTCCCTGTGTGGCGCCGGGCTGAGGCCGTGCACAGCTATTCTTTCGCTGGCTCTGGTATCCACAGGACGGCTCAATTCGCAGGGCAGAAAGTTCGTTCGCTCGCATCGGTTTCTCCTAACTTGCCGCGCACGAGAATCGCCTTTGCAAAACAAGTGCCGTCAACTTGGGCACTTCGCGCGGAAGTAAATCTGAAAGAACCGTTTCAACTCGTACGCTTCTGAACATTCCTCGCGATTCGGTACGTTCTCGAACACTTGCAGCCAATCTCCACGCCAGGCTCGACATGAATTGTTGGCGCCTTTCCAGCGGGATTCGAGCTGGACCGCTTCATCCATATTCTGGCACCTCAGTTGCACAGACTTGAAGCAAATTGACTCTCGCCTTCGGCCTGAGTCCCACCAGCAGCAACCAAGTAGGAAGGACTTTATGAGACAAATCGCAATCTACGGCAAAGGCGGTATCGGCAAGTCGACCACCACGCAAAACACTGTTGCGGGGTTGGTAGCGCTCGGAAAGAAAGTTATGATCGTTGGCTGCGACCCCAAAGCCGATTCGACCAGGCTCATGCTGCATTCCAAGGCGCAGAACACGGTGATGGATCTCATCCGCGAACGTGGGACGGTCGAGGATCTGGAAATCAAAGATGTGATGAAAGTGGGGTACGGCGGGGTCAAGTGCGTCGAGTCCGGTGGTCCCGAACCTGGGGTTGGGTGCGCCGGCCGAGGCGTTATCACCGCGATCAATTTTCTCGAATCCGAGGGCGCGTACACGCCGGACTTGGACTTTGTTTTCTACGATGTCTTGGGCGACGTCGTGTGCGGCGGTTTCGCCATGCCCATTCGCGAAAACAAGGCACAGGAAATCTACATCGTCTGTTCTGGCGAGATGATGGCCATGTACGCCGCCAACAATATCGCGAAGGGAATTCTCAAGTACGCGGCGGCGGGCAAGGTTCGCCTTGCCGGCCTGATTTGCAATTCGCGCAATACCGACAAAGAATATGAGTTGATTGATGCTTTGGCCAAACGTCTGGGAACGCAAATGATCCACTTTGTGCCCAGGGACAACGAGGTCCAGCGTGCCGAATTGCGGCGCATGACGGTCATCGAGTATTCACCCGAACACAAGCAGGCCAACGAATATCGAACGCTTGCTCAGAAGATCATCGATAACAAGATGATGGTCGTACCAAAACCGTTGACCATGGAAGAACTCGAGGCACTTCTCATGGAATTTGGAATTATCGAAGAGGAAGATCCCAACGTCGGCGTTGCCGCCGCTGCCAATGTTGCATAGGTGCCCGGGTGAAAGTCCTGGTACCACTCAAGCGAGTCCCCGACCCCGACCGCGCCAACCAACTCAGGGCGGTCGGGGATCGCGTCGATACGGACGGCATTCCCTGGAAGACCAATCCGTTCGATGAATACGCCCTTGAAGCGGCATTGCGCCTGACGGAGAACGGCAAGACGCCGAAAACACGACTCGGAGAGGTTGTGGTGGTCACGCTAGGCCCGAAAGATGCCGAGAGTACGCTTCGCGCTGCTCTCGCCGCGGGTGCAAGCCGAGCCATCCGCGTCGAGGCAACCGATGATGCACTTGACGGTCGCTTGGTGGCACACGCTCTCAAAAGCATCGTGGTGGAGGAAAAGCCAGATCTCGTCTTGCTAGGAGAAAAGGCCGTGGATAGCGAAGGCAACCACGTGGGCCAGGCCCTGGCCGCGATGCTCGACTACCCCATGGTCGGCAGCGCGACGCGCATGCACGAGGAAGACGGCGGAGCGCTGGTGCGAAGTGAGCGCGACGGAGGTCAGAGTATCTTGCGCACTCGCTTCCCTGCCGTTGTGACGGTGGACCTGGGCATCGTGAGCGCCGCGGGCATTGTCGCCAGGAACAGCGAAGCAGACTTCTCGTACTGGGACGGTGTGCGCTTCATTCCGTTCACGGCAATTCTCCAGGCCAAGAAGAAGGACATCGTCACTCGGACGCTTGACGAGCTAGCACCGGGAATCGCCCTGAGCTCGACCTACTATCGGTTCGACCCGCCACCAAGTCGCAAGCCAGGCATTTTCGTCAAAGACGTGGCCGAGCTAGTGGACAAGCTGGCGAACGAGGCAGGCGTACTTTGAGGCGAAAGTCATGGCAAAGATCCTCGTTGTAGCTGAATCGCAGGGAGACATGCCCGAGCGCGCCACACTTTCGGCCATTACCGCGGCTCGGGAGGCATCCACGATTCTGGATAGCGGCTTCGACATTCTCGTCGTGGGTGGCCCCGGTGCTACGCGCGACGCCGCCGCGCTCACCTGCTACGGAGCAGAGCACGTCCTCCTCGTGGAGGACGCGACCATGTCCGTCTACCTGGCGGAAAACTTCGTAGATACGGTATCCAGCGTTGCTCGTGGTTATTCACTGGTCGTTGCTGCTGCGACCACTTTTGGCAAGGATCTCCTGCCGCGAGTCGCCGGAAATCTGGATGCCGCGTACGCGGCGGATTGTTCCGGCGTCACCGAAGAAGCCGGAGCCCTCTCGTTCAAGCGGCCGATGCACGCGGGCAACGTCTTGGGCTTCGTTAAACTCGGCACGCGGATCCAGGTGGCCACGGTTCGGCAATGTGACTTTGAAGCGGCGGTCCCAAGCGCCGGTAAGTCTCCGATTCAGGTGTTGCAATCCGTCGCTCCGGGCAAAGCAGCGGCACGCATCGAGGTCGTGAGCCAGAAGGTCATGCAGAACGATCGTCGGTCCCTCGCTGACGCGAAGACTGTCGTCTCCGGGGGCCGTGCGCTCAAGGACAGGTTTTTCGAAATCCTCGATCCCCTGGCGAGTGTGCTTGGGGCTGCTATTGGCGCAACCCGCATCGCCTGCCATGCGGGCTATGCTCCAGGGAATCTCCAGGTGGGCCAATCTGGCAACATGGTCGCGCCTCGACTCTACATCGCTATCGGCATTTCCGGGTCTATCCAGCACGTTGCCGGCATGAGGGGATCGAAGGTCATTGTCGCCATCAATCGGGATCCTCAGGCGCCAGTCTTTCAGTTGGCGGACTACGGCTTGGTCGCGGACTTGTTCGAGGCGGTGCCGGAGATGGTTAGGCACATTCAGTTGGCGCGCAAAGACGTTGGCGCGCATTGAATGGAAGAAATAGTTGACATAGGTAAAAGAAACTTTCCACAGACCCCAAAGTCACCTACGCTATTGGTACTAGCGATGTTGGCATTCTCGAGCAAGCAGTGTGCGCCGAACGATTGGCCAAGCTCTCCGGGTGGTGGTCAGTGGCGTTAGGGGTACTCAGGATTTCCGACTCTGCGAATCTGGCGATTCACGCCATGGTGCATATTGCCTTTGCCGGCGCAGAGAAGAAGCAGCAAGTGGCCGAGGTCGCCGAAAAGCAAGACTTGTCCAAGTCGAGTCTGTCTAAGGTCATAGTGCGCTTGGCTCGCGCGGGATTGCTCGCTACGCGACGCGGCCGGCACGGTGGCCTCGTACTTGGCCGACCCGCGGACAAGATCATGTTGCTGGAAATCTACGAGGCAATCGATGGACCCTTGGGTAAGAGTCGGTGCTTGCGCGGCGACTATTGTCGCCTCACTGATTGCGCCCTGAACGATTTGTTCGAGCTTGTTCAGGAGGAAGTTCGGCAGGCTCTGTCTTCGACTCGGTTGTCCGACCTAGTGTCTCAAGTCCGGACGTGCGGTACCGAAATACTGGCACGCCACGACGTCCGGGCGGTCGCAGACGTTCAAGCCGCTTTTCGGTAACGACGCTGAAGAGTCCTTCGGATCTCTTGCGAGAGGCGACGGACCCTTGTTTTCTCAGTTGGTCTTCGACTTGAGAACGTCCAAGAACTTCGCGGCCACCTGAGCTGCCGAAGCATCATCGGGGTAGCCAATCAATTGCAGTTCGAAATAGGAGGTCTTGATGTGAGCATAGGCGGTGATGCCCGACAGGACTTCGGCGCCAATAGCGGTGGACGCGTCATAGCCTGGGATTGGAACGGCGGCGGAATTGAGCTGCTGCTCGGAAGTGAACATGGAGGTGGCGTTGGTGTTCGTGCCGAAGTCCATCGCAACCAGAACGCACTGTTGCGGATCCGGACCGATGAGGTTCTGATACATGGCAAACAGGCACCCATATTGCGTATAGGTGGCTTCGCCGCCGTCGATTTTTGTGTGCAGGTCTGTACCTTTGCCGGTCCAGAGCGGTGTTGCCGGATCCTGTGTCCACCCAGGCATTTCACGGTTGTCGGATATTTTGTAGATATTGCCAAATGCAGTTGGACTTGAGGGCGCGCTTGCCGTGTTGCTGCCGCAGGCTGAAATGCCGAGAGCCAGAAACAGGGTTGCGAAGGACAATCGAATACTGACGGTCTTCATGTTCACGAAAATCTCCTTTGGAAAACCT
>Ga0265314_10001854_pt1 | contig 22670 bp, 22 predicted proteins | sample 4126metaG_FD_203106 | JGI IMG/M metagenome (GOLD analysis project Ga0265314, IMG submission 203106) | Rhizosphere microbial communities from Carex aquatilis grown in University of Washington, Seatle, WA, United States - 4-1-26 metaG | ecosystem: Host-associated > Plants > Roots > Rhizosphere >... | reverse complement strand
GGTGGACCCGGCGGTGCCATGCCTCCCGGCGGCGCGCCAGGACAACCCGGTGGACCCGGCGGTGCCATGCCTCCCGGTGGCGCGCCAGGACAACCCGGTGGCCAAGGCGGATTCCCAGGTGCAGCGGGTCAACACGTCGACGAAAAGTCGGCAAAGTACGCAGTGCAGCAATTCGCAAAGAAGATACTTGCCGGCGAAACCACGGATCTGTCCGACCTGATTAGCACGAAGGCAAAGGACTGGCTTAAGAAACTACGCGACGGCGAGTCGGTACCGGAACGCCTGGAGAAGCTCAAGACGGCTTTGACCAACGCACAAATCACCGCCGATAAGCAAGCCAACTCAATCCACATTATCGTAATGGAAGAAGGAAGCGGTGGTGGACCGGGCAATGCGCTTGCTGGTGGCAACGGAGCCTATGGCAATGGCGAAGGAGGAGGCAAGAAGCGCAAGCCCGGAAAACGCGCGCAGTTCAAGGTTGTCAAGGAGCACGATAAGTTCGTGATCCTTGAGGTGAAAGTGCAATAACCTGTTTGCCATGCCATCGGCCGATCGTGGGCCTGTATCGTGGGGTCGGCGTTGCTGATTGTGCCGCTCTGAAGTGGTGTAACCAACAGGTTGCTCGTGGCAATATATGACGTGGGCACGCGTATTAATACAGCGTGCCAGCTGCTAACCAGTGGCCAACCTGCCTGCTTTCCCCTGCCAAGCCCACCTGCCCTCCCCGCCTAACCAATTGTCTCCTGCAGTTTGAAACCGCGAGGCTACCAATATGCGAATGAAACCGATCATCCGATTACTCGCCGATGAAATTCTGCCATTGCGCAGGACTGCGGCTGTCAGCCCTGAAGGTTCTTTTCCAAATCTCGCCGCACGAGGACATTGGTCAGCCCGTATCGACCTCGACAGTCATGAGGGACTGCCAGGTTCAGTCTGCTTGACAGGAACTCCACACACCGACGACGTCATTATCAGCGTGTTGTTCTTCTTTTTGAACGCAACGCCAAACGGGCGTTCATCCGTTCAACATCCGTCGGCGGAAAGAATTGCCACGAAGCAATTCAATCTCGATGGTCGACACGTCGTCAACATCAGCCAGTGGCTCGACGCCAAACTTGAGGAATGTCGGCAGAAAGTGCTCACGCGAGCATCATGACTCGCGTCTTTACCCAGCCATCGCGGTCCAAGGCATTTGCAATCCGGCGATCCATCCCAGCGACAATGTGACCATCACGTAAAAGCAATAGTGGAAGAAGCCGTTGGTGTAGTCCAGATCCAGCGTCGCGAAGGCCGCACCGGCACCGATCAGAAAAAAGGGGGGGCCGACGTAGATCCAACTCCAAGCCTCCTGTGTGGCGTCGCTTGGAATGAAGTAGTAACCTCCCCAAAGTGCGATGTATACCGTGGAGCAGATCAGCGAACGGAACCATAGCCAGCGTCCTCGATACGGTTCCAGTTCTTCGTCGCGGAGAAACGAGTAGCCGCCTGCCGCCATCGGCGCCGAGACTAGCGCCAACCCCAGGCCGCGTAACCAGACGTTGGCTTGCAGGCTTTCGCGCGCGATCCAGGCGACCGCCAGTGTTACCAGCGTACCGGCCATGACAATCAAGGCCGGCATAAGCGCAATTCTTGTCTCCTTTCGCGCAATCGGCTTTGAGACCGGTCGACCAGTGGAGCCCTTGGGACCTGCGGCTTCGGGTTCGTGGATCTTGACTTCAGGTATGGGCGCTGGGGTCGTCTTTTGCGCCGCTTGAGCCGTCGGTGGTGAGGAGGATTTGGTGCCCACCGGAATCCCAGGCTTGTTTCCGGATGGCACGCCGGCCTGCTTGCCACTCGCTCGCCCCGCCGATTTGCCGGTTGGTGACGCCGACTGTTTGCCGCCAGTCGGTTTGGTTCCCGCTGGCGACTTGGACTCCGGTGCGGCCGGCTGCCTGGGTATGGCGATGATAGCCTTGCACTTTGGGCAAGGGCCCTTCTTGCCCGCGTGTTGGTCGCCGACTGTGAAACTAGTTTTACAGCCTGGGCAAGTGACGGGAATCGGCATACACGCGCCGCTCGAGACGGGAATTTCTGACCTGCTCGGACCAACCTCCCAGTGTTTGCTATCGCGGCGGGCAAGTCAAGTCGGCTAATACGGTTAATACCATCCGAGTGGACGACGGAATGATCTGCTCATACGATGGAGGTAATGAGCATTACGTTCCAATGTACCAACGGCCACAAGCTTTCTTGCCCCGACAATCTCGCCGGAAAACCGGGGAAGTGCCCGAAGTGTGGCGCCGTGTTTCGCGTGCCAGAGCTTCCGCCCGCCGCGCCGAATACCGTCGATGGTTCGCCGAACCCATTTTCTTTCTTGTCGCAAGAGAGCGACGTCAACGCACCTGACATGGCGGCACGAGACGATGAAGGCCCAGAGTCGGAGGAGGAGCAGGAAACGGGGACCCAAGAAGACGAACTGCAAATCGGCGAAGGGCCGGCTGGGGCCGACGAAATCGTCTTCCTTTGCCCGAACGGACACCGCCTGCATGGGCCAGCGGCCTTGGTGGGACGTCCGGGCCAGTGCCCTCACTGCCAAGTGCGGTTTTTGATTCCAAGCCCCGAAGATGTACCCGACGACGACGAGGTCGACGGCGACCAAGAAGCGTCGATATCTCTCGACGAGATTCGGATCCAGATCGACACCGGTTCAAGAGGCTCGTCGCCGAGCGGAGCGTCCGGATCGAAACCCGTCATTCCGCCGCCTGTCGCAACCAGCCACCCGTTGGCGGCAATGCTGACACGCCTTTGGGCCGCCAAGACCACGAACAGTTCAATCGAGCTGCACCTCGGTGACGGTAAGCTGCTCGTTCCCGACGAGTTCGCGAGGCAAAACCCGGTCACCAACTACGGCTTGTTTGCGACACGCGAAGCCAACGGCAGCCATACTTTGACGGCGGTTTCATGGGACTCCATCGAGCGAATTACCGTACGCGGACTAGCGCAACTGCCCAAGGAATGGTTCGACGGGAAATCGTAGTCATTCGTCCCCGATGAGGTCCGCCTCGCAAATCATTGCGAAGTTCTTGCTGGCCAGCGTCTCGAGCCCCATTTCGATGTTGTCGACCATCAGCGCCACGGCCGGCCGTCCATGAGGCCGCACTAGGAGCGGGTAAGCCTGAATGATATTCACTTCGGCTTGCAACAGCGCCGTGCAAACCCGCAAGAGCGCCTGCGGCCCCTCGGGCAACTCAACACCGATCAGGTCACTTTCAATCATCGCCAAGCCAGCACGTTCGAGTATCTCGCGACCTTGCTCAGGGTGGCTTAGCAGAAACCGAACAAAGGCGCATTCGGCAGAGTCAACGATCGACAGTGCGACGATCCGTACTTTGCTTCCCTCAAATCGGCGTACCACTTCCAGGAGCTGCCCCACACGGTTTTCGAGGAAGACGGTGAATTGGCGGATGGAAGGATAGTTTCGGCCGCGTGCGGTCGTCAGATCGGTGCCGGTGCCTTCGCCAAAACTCATGCTCTAAACCTTAAATAACCACCCCTGCCCCTTTCACACGGCGGCCCCTTTCGGCTATCGTAAACCGCCGCCGGCGAGCCGTTCGGGAGCGGCCTAACTATAAACTAGATGGCATTTTCGGTCAACTTCCATGCTTCGAGAGCACGACATTGAGATCCGTGTGCGATACCAGGAAACCGATGCGATGGGTGTTTTGCACCACGCCAACTATCTGACCTATTTCGAAATCGGCCGCACCGAGCTCTTGCGAGCGGCTGGCTACGACTACCGAAAGGTTGAGGAAGGTGGGCTTTTCATGGTCATCATCGAAATCGGGTGCCGCTACCGGCGTCCGGCGCGCTATGACGATGTACTCCGTTTGCGAACCAGCACTACTCGGATTACCGCCGCAAAGATCGAGCACGAGTACCAGCTCTTCCGCGGCGAGGAACTGTTGGCAAATGGGCATAGCACGTTGGCATGCGTCGATTGCGCCGGCAAACTACAACGAGTGCCGGAATGGATGCGGGCAGAGATTTGAAAGGAAATGGGGTTGCAATCCAGTACAAATCGGGCAAAATGGCGGAATTCGCGCATTCGAGTCGTTGCCCCGGTATGTTCGTGCCTCACTGTGGGCCGGCGCTGGGTGGCGTTGCAGACGGTGAAAAAGGAGTAAGGAAACGACATGTCGGAAGTCTTGAAGGTTGAGCTGCGCCAAAGCCGCGGCAAGCGACATGCTAAGCGCCTGCGATTGGCTGGCTCCGTACCTGCGGTACTTTATGGCCACGGTGAAGCCAATTTGAGTTTGAAGGCCCAGGCTGAGCAGGTGCAGGCGATTGTTCGGCACGGCGCACGTGTCGTCGACCTGGAGGGCGCGGTGTCGGAGAAGGCATTCATCCGCGCGTTGCAATGGGACACGTATGGAGTGGACGTGCTGCACCTCGATCTGACGCGCGTCTCTGCCGACGAAAAAGTACAGGTGATGGTGGCCATCGAGCTTCGTGGCGAAGCACCCGGCGTGAAGGACGGCGGAGTCGTGAGCCAGCTGCTGCACCAGGTAAAAATCGAATGCCCGGTAATCGCGATTCCCGAGAAGTTGCACTTGAGCGTCAATGCTTTGAAGCTTGGCGATTCGCTCTCGATCGGCAAGATCGAACTGCCTGAAGGCACGACGATGCTGGCCGAACTTGACGCGATCGTAGTGCAGTGTGTCGAGCCAAAGGCCGAGGACGAGTTGGCGGTCCCGTTGGCCGAAGGCGCCGAGCCGGAAGTGATCGGCCGCAAGGCCGAGGACGAGGAGGAGGACGAAAGTTAGTAGCCCATGAAGTTGGTGGTGGGACTGGGCAATCCCGGCCGCAAGTACCAGGGAACTCGGCACAACGTCGGTTACGAGGTCGTGACCGATCTGGCACGGCGGTTTGGCGCTGGAGCGGCCCGATCGAACTTCCAGGGGGAAGTGGTCGATGCCAGTATCCAAGGAGAGCGTTTGGTGTTGCTCTCGCCGCAGACGTTCATGAACGCCAGCGGTGCGAGCGTTTTGGCCGCTCGGGACTTTTACAAGTTGCACAATACGGAACTGTTGATCGTTTGCGACGACTTTAATTTGCCGTTGGCCAGACTGCGGATTCGGACGAAAGGATCATCGGGTGGACAAAAGGGGCTTGATGACATTATCCGTCGGCTGGGAGGTGACGATGTCGCCCGGCTTCGGATCGGAATTGGGAGTCCACCTAATGGCTGGGATCCGGCGGATTACGTTCTTGGCAAATTCAACAAGGTCGAGCGGCCGGAGATCGATGCGGCAGTCTGGCGAGCGGCCGACGCCGTGGCGGTGTGGGTGTGCCGCGGCATCGACGAGTGTATGAGCAAGTACAATTGAATCGCCCTTTTTAATGATGGAACTGATCAGGAGTTAGGTCTTGGCACAAAACGTTTACGAAGGACTGTTCATTTTCGATTCAAACCGCTATGCGCGCGATCCAGGCGGCGTGTCGGGGCAGATCGCCGAGTTCATCCGTAAGTGCGGCGGCGAGACGATCGTCAGCCGGTTGTGGGAAGAGCGCAGGCTGGCCTACCCAATCAACGGGCAACGCAAAGGCACCTATTGGTTGTCGTACTTCAAGCTCGACAGCCAGCAACTCTCGACGATCGAGCGCGAATGCCAACTCAGCGAAAGCGTTTTGCGGTGCTTGTTGCTCAAGGTCGATCCGCGAATCGTCAACGCTTTGGTGAGCCACGCTACTTCCGTCGCGGGAGAGCCGGGCAAGTCGCGTCGCGTGGAAACGCCAGCCAGACCCGATGAACCAGTGGTGGAAGACATCATTGAAGAGGTGGAGGAAGAGGTCGCGGAGTTGAATTGACGACTGCTGATCAATCTTGTTTGCACAAGGTTTCTCGCACCCCGGGGGGGATTTCATGGCCAGTTTCAACAGGGTGATTTTGCTCGGCAATCTAACGCGCGATGCTGAATTGCGGTATACTCCCAGCGGCACCGCGGTAACCGACATTGGCCTGGCTGTGAACGACCGGCGCAAGGGCGCTAATGGCGAATGGGTCGACGAAGTCACATTTGTCGACGTCACGTTGTGGGGCCGGACGGCGGAAATCGCCTCCGAGTACCTTGGCAAGGGTTCGCCCGCCCTGATCGAGGGGCGATTGAAGCTCGACACCTGGGAAAAGGATGGTAAGAAAAACTCGAAGCTGAAGGTCATCGGCGAACGGTTGCAACTCTTGGGAAGTAAGCCGGGTGCTTCCGGCGGAAGAAGCGGCGGTCCCGCGGGCGGTGCCGGACGCCCCGCCTATGATGAATCAGAATTTGGAGCGCCGGGCGACAGCTTTGGCGAACCGAGCGGCTCGGCTTCGGCCTCGGAGCCGTCGGAAAAGGATATTCCGTTTTAGTTTTCGTACCTAACACCTGAACCCTCATGCCAAACGCCAAAACGCTCATTCGCTCCAAGCGGCACAGAATTTCCGTTCGTAACAAGCGCTTGCCTCGTGCCGCCAATGGAGGCATCGAATTGCTCTTGATCCAATCAGTCGATCACTTGGGAAAGCAGGGCGACGTCGTCTCTGTCAAGCCGGGCTTTGCGCGCAATTATCTCTTGCCGCAAGGGCTGGCTACCTTGGCCACTGATCATCACAAGCGGATGATCGAGAAACACCGCGCCCGATTGCAAGAAATCCAGAACTCGCGTCTGGCGGGCTTGCGAAAACTGGCTGACGAGCTGGGGCATCAGAGCGTGACGATCGAGGCCAACGCTAACGACGAGGGGCACCTTTACGGCTCGGTCGGCGCCGCCGAAATCGTCGCCGCGCTGAAGCGCAACGAATTTACGGTCACCGCCGACCAGGTGCGGCTCCGCGGCCCATTGAAGGAACTTGGGCTTTACACCGTCAACATTCATCTCGGTCACGAGGTCGAGACGGAGCTCAAGGTGTGGGTCGTGCCCACGGTCAACGACGACGCACCGGTGTCGGAATCGAAGGGGCCGAAAGATGCGATGGGAGCGAAAGAAAGTACGGCACCGAAGGAAGCCAAGCCGGGCTAGCCGTTGCGGCAATCCGGAGGATGAAGTCCCATCAGTCGCGATGGCGCACCAATCGAGGCGATCCTTGCCTCCTGGGTTGGTTGTGCCTCAATGTTCCCTAGTCCATTCCGGCGATACAGGGAGGTAACGAAGGGATGGCTACCTTTCAGCGAGTCGATGAACGCCCCGCGGCGCAACAGAGCGCAAGCGTGCGCGCGACGGCGGAGCTTTTCGATCGGCTCCCGCCGCAAAACCTCGACGCGGAAAAGGGTGTTTTGGGCAGCCTGCTCCTCGTACCGGAATTCTGCGATGAAGTCGCTATGTGTCTTCGGGAGTGCGACTTCTATCTGCCCCACCACCAGGTGCTCTATAGGCACCTGCTGGCGATGCACAACGAGGGGTTGCGGATCGACCAAACGTTGCTATTCGAGCGGCTGAAGCAGCACGACGACTTAGAAGCGGTCGGTGGCGTAGCCTATCTCGCTGAGGTCGTCGAGAGTGTGCATACGGCGGCCAACGCCGAATACTACGCCAAGATCGTCCGTGAAAAGGCCACGCTGCGCACGCTGATCCATGCCAGCACTGAAATACTCCGCGACGCCTACGATCCGACGATCGACAGCCGCGACATGCTCAATCGGGCCGAGGAGAAACTCCTTTACCTGCTGGAGGAAGGTGGCGCGGGCGAACTCGCTCCCTTGCAGGACGTGTTGGCCGAGGCCCTCTCGCGGATCGACGCTCGGCTTGAAAAGGGGGGCGGCGTGGGAGGAATGCCCACGGGCTTTACCGACCTCGACAGCCTCACCGGTGGACTGCACGAAGGCGAGCTGGTGATCATCGCCGGGCGGCCCAGCATGGGGAAGACGGCCTTGGCAACGAACATCGCTGACCATGTCGCAATCGTCGCCGGGCGAACGACGCTGTTTGTAAGTCTGGAAATGTCGCGGCTCGAGCTGGCGGAGCGGTTGCTCTGCGGCCACGGCCGGATCAACGGCCATCGGCTACGCAATGGGCTCATCTCGCCCACCGACCGCTCGAAGCTGATACCCACCTCGAACACCATGAGCACGGCACCACTGTTTATCGACGACTCGCCGAGCCGCACGTTGACCGAGATCGCGGCCACCGGCCGCCGGCTCAAGAAGAAGCACGAGCTGGGGCTCTTGATCATCGACTATTTGCAATTGATCGAGCCGGACAACCCTCGCGACCCGCGGCAAGAGCAGGTGGCCAAGATCGCGCGGCGGCTCAAGGCGCTGGCCCGCGAGCTAAGAGTGCCCGTGGTCTGCCTGGCGCAGTTGAACCGGCAGGCGGAAATAACCAAAGACAACCGCCCCCGTTTGAACCATCTTCGAGAAAGCGGTGCCATCGAGCAGGACGCCGACGTCGTACTGTTCGTCCACCGCGACGAATACTACCAGACGAACGACGAAGACCGCGAGCGCGTCAAGGGGCAGGCCGAGATCATCATCGCCAAGCAGCGCAACGGTCCGACCGGCGACGTCAAAGTCGCCTGGCTTGCGGACTACACGCGCTTCGAGAACCTAGCGCGGGAATCAGAGTACGATTTCAGCAATCAGTTCTAGGTTACAAGTGAAAGGCGTTTGGCACCGCGGCCAATTCCTCCTCGGCGACGATCCATCCCCGGCAGCCGGGCGCGCGGCATCGGCAGGGGATGGCCATGTGCGCCGGCCAGGCGTAATCGATCGTCAATTGATCACCCTCGGCGATCTGGTCGAGCGCCAACACGAACATCCTGCGGCCGGCGGCGACACCCGGACCGGCGGCAATATCGAACCAATGGAGCTGGCAGTTCGGCTGGCAACTGTGGTTCATAAAGCGGAAAGGCGGTGCGGGCTCAAGGCAACGCTCGTCGCCCAAGTCCATGCAATAGTTCGATCCGTAGTCGAGGTCGTCGATGACTGTGCCTTCGATTTCTCCGACGATTTCAGCGGCCTCGTAGCGGCGCCCCGCAAAGACTCCCTTACCGACCGGCGTTCGGGCGATCCGCGGGGCCTTGGCGCCGCGTTTGCCACGTGTGGACAACTTGTCATCGGATGGTTGGTCAGCAAACATTTTGAGAGCCATACTTCGCTTCAAGCCCAACTGTCAAGTGCGTTGATCCAAGTTTCGATCACTGCGGCGGGTCGGACAGCTTAGCACATCATCCTTTTGTCGGACAGTGCGCTGTTTGTCGATCGGAAACCTCGGCTGCTTTCAAGTCGTCTGGCGCAAACTGCATCATTTCGATTTCGTTGGGCGGCCCCTCGGTCGGCCGCCGGCCGGTTTAGGGGTTCTATTCGCCGCGCGTTTTGTCAAGTGACCGTTAGCTGACTCACTGGTGCCGTCATGTTCGCTCTTCTCCGACGCATTCGTTGGTGCATCCGGCACATCGAGCCCAAACTTCGTTTGTCGCTCGGCCGGCGTCACAAGAATCTTCGACTGCCGAATCGGTTTGCCGTTGGCTGTCGAGGGCGCGCTGGTGAGTGGGTCCTCCGGGCCGTCGAGCGGCTGGTCGACGTCAACTCCGTCGAGCCGTGCCTGGATTTTCTCTACGTATTCCGTCGAAAGCTCGAACCCGATCCATCGCCGCTTTAGCTTCTTGGCCACTACTAACGTCGTGCCGCTGCCGCCAAACGGGTCGAGTACCACGTCGCCTTCATTCGAGCTGGCGCGGATGATCCGTCCCAAGAGCTGTTCGGGCATTTGGCAGCCGTGGAAGCCCGCCCGCTCCTTGAACGTGCCCGCCACACGCGCGAAGTACCAGGTGTCCTCGTCCTCGCTGAAACCATCGGGCACGTCCTGCGGCCGGAGAATCCAGGTATCGTCGGGGAGTCGCCCGTCGGGATTGGCCCGAGTGTCGGCGTACACCAACTGCCGGGCCGAGGGGACGCGAATCGCCGGCTCTTTAAAGTTGAATGTGAAACGCTTGAGATCCTTCACGAAGTGAAACAAATGCACGTGCGAGCGATTGAACTTGCGGGTGCAATTCACGCCGAACGTGTAATACCAGATGACCCAACTCCTGCACGTGAGCTTGAGGTCGTTCTGGGCGATCAGTTTCAGTTCGGCCGCGTATTCGTCGCCGATGGCCAGCCAAAACGTGCCCGTCGGCGAAAGTACCCGCGAAACGCCGCCCATCCATTGCCGCGACCAATCGAGATAATGATCGTAGGGCTTACGGTCGTCGTATACGTCGTAGTCGTAGCCGATATTAAACGGAGGATCGGCAAAGGCCAGGTCGACCGAGCCGGCGTCGATCTGCGCAAGCCGCTCGATGCAGTCGCCCTGGTAGAGTGCATTGTGAGCCAGTGCCACGGATGGACCTCCTTGTACGATAAAGCGGCTTCGATTAGCCTCGTTACAGGTCGCCGGACTGGGGACATCTGTACATTGCTAGCAATTATTATCTATCGTATCGAAGGACGCAAGGCTTGCAAGCCGTGACCTGATGGCGGCTCCTAAACACGTTTGCTCGACACACGAGCATGCGATCACGATTGCAATGTCGCGTCACGCCGTGAACTGACTATTAAGGTACCTTGGCCATGAAATTCGCAATCTGCAACGAGACCTTCCTCGATTGGCCGTTTGACAAGGCTTTCACGTTTGCCCGCGAATGCGGCTACACCGGAATCGAGATCGCTCCCTTTACCATCGATACCGACGTTCGGCGGATTTCTCCCCAGCGACGAGCCGAAGTCCGGCGGCAGGCCGACGATGCCGGTCTCGAAGTCATCGGGCTGCATTGGCTGCTGGCCAAGACGGAAGGCTTTCACGTTACGACCCCCGACGCAGCCATCCGTCGCGCGACCGCCGAGTACGTCGTCGAATTGGCCCGGCTTTGTCACGACTTGGGCGGCTCGCTCATGGTCTTCGGTTCACCCATGCAGCGGAATCTGCCGCCAGGCGTGAGCCACGCCGAGGGAATGGATCATGCCGCCGAAGTCTTTCGGCGGGCTATTCCGGCATTGGAGGATCTGGATGTTACGTTGGCCATTGAGCCGCTGGGCCCCGCTGAAGGCAATTTTCTGCTTACGGCGGCCGACGGCGTGCGGCTGGTGGAAATGGTCGGCTCGTCGCACTGCCGGCTGCACCTCGATTGCAAGGCGATGTCGACCGAGCCGACGCCGATTGTGGAAATCATCCGCCGCTCGGCACCATGGCTGGCACATTTCCACGCCAACGACGCAAACAAGCTCGGACCCGGTTTCGGCCAACTCGATTTCGTCCCCATTTTCGAGGCCCTGGGCCAAGTCGACTATCGCGGCTGGGTCTCCGTCGAGGTCTTCGACTACACGCCGGGCATCGAGCGGCTGGCGCGAGAGAGCATCGAATACATGCACGAATGCCTGGGTAGATTAGGCTTTCCAGCCTGACGTAGAGGGGAATTTATTCCGGTTCCGCGTCGCGAAGTTTTCGACCACACCCACGGAATGATTTCCATTCTACGAAGAAATCATTGCCACGCCGTGCAAGGTTAACGGGACGCGGAGCGTCTGTGGAGACATACTCACATAGAGCAAGAAAACGAGGAAGCCCGTCAGCCTGGAAAGGCTAACCTACTTCCGCCGATTGTCCCAAACCTCGGAGTTCAACAGGTGCGGGGGACGCTCGCCGCGGAGCACCTGGAGTACTTGGGCGATGGCCCCTTCCCATACGCGGCGGCGTCCTTCGGCTGTGGCCCCGCCGACGTGGGGAGTGGCGATCACATCGCCCCGGGCCAGAAGCGGATGGTCCGGCGACGGAGGTTCGGGTTCGAAGACGTCGAGCCCAGCACCCGCCAGCCGACCACTTTCCAAGGCGGTGAACAGCGCCGACTCGTCGACCAGGCCGCCACGGGCTGCATTCACCAGGTACGCGCCAGGCTTCATTTGCGCAAACCGCTGGGTATTCATCATGTGCTTCGTCTGGGGCCCCATCGGCACGTGGAGCGAGACAACGTCGGAAGTGGCCAAGAGTGCCTCCAACGTTGAAACCAGCTCCACGCCTAATTCGGCCGCGCGCGCCGGCGTCACGAATGGATCGTAGGCCGCCACGGTCATCCCCAGCGCCTTTGCCATCTGGGCGACTCGACCGCCGATCCGTCCCAGCCCGACCAGGCCAAGCCGGTGCTGGTATAGTTCCATCCCGGTGAATTCGTTCATGTAGTCTGATTTCTCGCCGCGCAGCATCGACTGGTTCGAGCGCTTGAGGTGCTTGACGGTGGCAAGCAACAAGGCGATCGCGTGTTCCGAAGTGGCGATCGTTGGGGCATCGGGCGTGTAACAAGCGGCGATGCCGCGCGACGTCGCGTCGGCCACGGTCACGTTGTCGTAGCCGACTCCGGTACGGGCAATCACCCGCAACCTCGGCGCGCGGTCCATCAACGCTCCATCGTAGCGGATGCGGGCCGAAGCGATGATCGCGTCGGCCTCCGCGACAACGGCCAGGGGATTGTCAGGAGTGGCGCTGGCCGGGCCGATGGCCTCGGCTTCGCCGGCCAGCAGGTGGGCATGTTCCGGGGGCAAAGCCCGTTCGAACCAGATTTTGTGCATCGCGTCAACCTAGCTGACCCGGGGCGGGTTTCCAAGGGGTGGGTCAGGAAACCTGTCGCCTGCGGCAATGTTTCCGAGATACTCGCCCACCGATCCCGCGCCCAGGTCAACGATCTACACGGCTACATAGCAAACCAGCGAACGCTCGATTAACGTCCGCGCGCCGGCTTTGGGCGCGGGACCGTCGGCTGCGGGGTAAATGTCCTTGGGACTTTCGGCGGCCGTATCGACGAATAGCCGCCATTCGATTTGGCGCGCCGGCGGCGGCAGGTGGAACTCTCGCGGAGCCTCGCCCGCGTTGACCAACAACATCACGTGCCGAGCCGCGGTGCTCGCAGGGCCGGTGGTGGGCCAAGCACCGAACAAGCAAATCAGGCTCGGATCACAATGCTCCCAAGCGACCGCGCCACCTTCGGCGCTGAACCAGGTTACGTCGGGCAAAAGCCCCGGAGCAATGGGCTCTCCCCGCAAGAAACTGGCGCGCCGGATCGTGGGCTGGCGCTTGCGGAAAGCGATCAATGCCTTGCAAAACCGCTCCAATTCGGCATTCCGTTCGACCAACGTCCAATCGAACCAGGAGATGTCGTTGTCCTGGCAATAAGCGTTGTTGTTACCCTGTTGCGTGCGGCGGCACTCATCACCCGCCAGGAGCATCGGCACGCCCTGGCTAAGGAACAAGGTTGCCAGATAATTGCGGATCTGCCGCTCGCGGATCCGTCCGATCGCGGCCCGCCGGGTTGGTCCCTCGACACCGTAGTTGGCGCTGTAATTCTGGTTGTCGCCGTCGCGGTTGTCTTCGCCGTTGGCCGCGTTGTGCTTCTCGGAGTAGCTCACCAGGTCGCTGAGCGTGAAACCATCGTGCGAGGTGATGAAGTTGATGCTGTGGTACGGCTGCCGGCCACTTGGCCCGTAGAGATCGCTCGATCCGGCGAGACGCGTGGCCAGCGGGCCGACCAGTCCAAAGTCACCTCGCCAAAACCGCCGCACGTCGTCTCGGTAGCGGCCGTTCCACTCGGCCCAGCGGTGGTTCGAAAACGAACCAACCTGGTAGGCGCCGGCGGCGTCCCACGCTTCAGCGATGATTTTTGTGTGGGCCAGGTGCGGATCCTCGCCGATCGATTCGACCAGCGGCGGATTGGGGAGCAACTCTCCATTGCGGTCGCGGCTGAGGATCGAGGCCAGATCGAATCGAAATCCATCGACGTGATAGTTGTGGACCCAATGCCGTAGGCAAAGGAAGATCAGCTCGCGCACGATCGGATGGTTGCCGTTGACGGTGTTCCCGCAGCCCGAATAGTTGCGGTACTCGCCACCCCCTTGACCGTTCGTCCCTGCGTTGGCCAACATGTAGTATACGCGGTTGGCCAACCCCTTGAAACTCACGGTCGGGCCGTGTTGGTTCCCCTCGGCCGTGTGGTTGAACACTACGTCGAGGATCACTTCGATGCCGGCCTGGTGCAATGCGCGGACCATCTGCTTGAATTCGACGACCTGTGCGCCCGGCGCGGGGCTGGCTGCATAGCCCCGGTGCGGCGCGAAAAAAGCGAGCGGATCGTACCCCCAGTAATTCGGCCGCGCTTCGCCGCGGCCAGTCCAGTGGTTCGTTGGAAACTCGTGGACCGGCATCAATTCAACCGCTGTCACACCCAACGACTGTAAGTAGGGGATCTTCTCGATCACTCCCAGGTACGTGCCCGGATGTTCCACACCACTGGTCGGAGAACGCGTGAAGCCGCGAACGTGCAGTTCGTAGATCACGGTTTCCGACAGGTTGCGGTTCAACTGTCGGTCGCCTTTCCAGTCGAATGTGTCGTCGATCACGACACACTTCGGAGGGCGAACGATGCCATCGCCGGCCGAAAGGAACTCACCCGCCAAGGCCCGTGCAAATGGGTCGATCAGCCGCGCGCGACCGTCAAATCGCTGACCGCGATCCGGAGCGAAGGGCCCATCGGCCTGAAAATGGTATAGCTGCCCCGGACCAACGCCGGGCACGAACAGGCTCCAGACATCGCCCCAGCGATCGATGGCCGGGTCGCATTCGACGACACGCGCCGCTTCGCGGTCGGCCACGTCGTCGTAAAGAAGCACGCGCATGGCTGTGGCCGAACGGCTGAAGACGACAAACTGCACGCCGCCTTCACGCAAGATTGCGCCGTATGGCAGCAGGTGTGAGAACTGCCAGGCGGGATACGTGGTTTGCATGGGCGACGCGATGAGGTCACTTGAGTTCCTTGTGGAACACCGCATGGCAGGCGTCGCAACTCTTCCCCAACTTCGCCATAGCGGTGCCAGCCCCTTCCTTATCGGCAGCCTTGACTTTAGCGTTGAGTTCGCCTGCGGCGTCCCGCATTTGGCCGCAAAACTGATACCATTGGTCTAAATCCTCCGGCCGTTTAACTTCGTGCGTGTCATAAACGGCCATTTGGGCGATGGCCGCCAGCACCGCGGCATCGCGAGCGTTTTCATCTTTCTTGTCGTCGAAACGCTTCAGGCCCCGTTTGAGCCGGGTGTTGGTCGCCGTCACCTGCTTCATCAGTTCGCCGAGGCCGGCCACCTTTTCCCATTTCAATTGGCCGTCGACCGCCCCACCGTCCCCGGCCGCCGCTTTTTGCAGGGACATAACGGCCTGCTTGGCTGTGGAGTAGTCTTTGGCCTGGGCCAGCGCTTGGGCCGCTGCCACTAGGGAGGGTGCCGCCACCCTGAGCGAGTGCTCCGAATCGTGCATGCCCAACACCAAGGCCAGTGCAGCCAATGTGTGGGCATCGCGCCGAAGTTTGTTGGCGTCGGCCTGGTAGCCTTCTTCCGATTCCACAAGAGTGCCACAGCCGCCGATAAGGAGCTTGATCTGGGCCGCCAGGTCATCGGCCGGGGCGAACTGCGAAACCGGCGGGCTCGGCGGAGGATCGCCCGCCAACAGACGACCCACGCCGATTGCGACACAACCAATCAGCGCGTAACGGCAGAACAATATGTGTTGGGATTTCAAGCCTAAGCTCCGGTTCGGATCTGAACGCAAGTCGCTGTGTGGCAAGCAGCTAGTTTGGTCACGTGCGTCCCGCGTTGTCAAGCAACCAGCCGGCAAAGTCATGGTACCGCCGCCAGCGCCAGGTTGGGCGAGCGGTCGAAGTTCATGCCTCGGGCGTGAACCCCAGCACGATATCGAAATTAGCGGCCAGTTCACCGGTTGCGGACTTCTCGAGCGGAGCAAAATCGACGAGCACCGCGTCGCGGGCTTTCGGATCGCGAATGCCCTTGAAAATGAGGTCCCGGTCGTTGGCCGCCTCGCCTTTCACGTAGCACTGCGTCGTGAAACTCTTCTTCCCTTTGATCTTAACGGCGAAATGGATGTGCCGCGTGCGGCCGGGGTAAAGTGCCGGTTTGATCGTGCGAAAGTAGTAGCCGCCCGTCGAACCCGTCAGGAAGCGGCCGAACCCCTGGAAGTTCTTGTCCAGAGTGTCACGGTCGCCCCCATCGCTGTGCAGGTAAATGCCGTTGTTGTCGACTTGCCAGATCTCGACCAGGGCGTTGCGCACTGGCTCGCCGCGCGAGTCGAGAATTTGACCGCCCAGGTGCGTAACCTCGCCCACGGCGGGTGTGATTTCGTCGTTGACGATCAGCAGGTCGTTGTCTGTGTCGAGCGGCAGTTTGTCGGGATAGAACGGTCCTTCGGTCTGCGCGGGTGTGCGCGTCAGTTCCTCGGCAAAGGCGCCGCGCACCGTGTAAAATACAGCCGCGCCGGTGGCCGCGAAACTTAGGAATTGACGGCGGTTCGTTAGCCAGGTCGCTGGGTTCATGAGCATGGTTCCTTCAATTCGGTGTCCCCAGCCACCAGTGTCGCGATTTCCAACGACAGTTACAACTAGTTACGATGGTACTCGTTCCCAGAGGCGGAAAAGCAATCCGGTCTATTGCGCCCAAGCTCCCGGGATGGCCTCGTGCCCGGCTCGGGTTCCCGGGGCCTGGAACGGCTTGATTCGCCTGACGGAATGACCCATGCTCAGGCGAATATGAGATACCGTCGCAGGAATTCTTCGACGGTCCGATAGAAATGTTCGATCGTCTCACGTTTCCGCCAGCCATGTCCTTCGCCTTCGTAGACGTGGTAGATGTGCGGCGTACCGTTACGTTTCATGGCCTCGACGATCGAGTCCGATTGATCCTTCGGCACTACCGTGTCGATGCTTCCCTGAAACACGGCCAACGGCCGGCGAATCATGGCGGCATGGAACACGGGCGATCGCTCGCGGTAGATATTGGCAGCGGCGGGCAAGGGCCCAAGCATCGTGTCGAGGTATCGGCTCTCGAACTTGTGAGTGTCGGATGCCAATGCGAATTGGTTGGATACGCCGTACAGACTGATTCCGGCAGTGAACGCTTCGGGCCGGCATACGAGCGTCTGCAAGACGGTGAAGCCGCCGGCACTGCCGCCCATGATCACAGTGCGCTCGGAGTCAATCAGCCCGGTGTCGGCCAGGTGCCGCATGCCGCTGATTGCATCTTCGACGTCGCAGATGCCCCAGTTTCCGCGGAGCTTGAGCATGTACTCCCTACCGTAGCCGGTGCTGCCGCGATAGTTGACGAACAGCACCCCGTAGCCGCGCGTGGCGAAGAATTGCCCTTCAGCGCGCCAGCCAGCCCTGACTTGCGATGTTGGTCCGCCGTGGATCAACACGATCAACGGTGGCTTTTCCTCGCACTCGAAACGGTCGCTTGCCGGTGCGTAGTACAGACCATGTGCTTGCTGGCCGTCAGCCGTCGTCCACGAAATAGCCTCACAGCGCGCAAGCGCCGACGGGCACACCGTCTCTCCGCTGGAGCGGGCGACCACTAGCGTGCGGCCTGAATCGAGGTCGTGTGTGACTACCCGCGGGGGCAAGGCCGGCCCGCTGGCAACCATCGCTAGCTTGCGACCTGAGCGGGAAGAAACAACCGAACCAATTTCGCTGTAATCGGCCAACGGGGCGATGATCTCGCTGTCGCCCGTCAAGAGGTCGATCCGCCGCAACCGCTGGAAGCCATGTTCACTCGCTGCCGCGACCACTTCGCTTGTCGACAGAACGGCATAGGTACGTTGCCCTTGGGTCCACGCCGGTGAACCGAATTCGACGCCATCGGGGGTCAGCGAGCGCGCGTGGCCTGTCGCCAGGTCGTGCGCCATGAGTCGGCCCCAGCCTGTTTTGTCACAAACGTAGAGCAAGTGCTGGCCATCGGGTGTGAACTCCGCTTGGAAAACGGCGACGTCGGTTCCACCGGCGACGACCTGTGGCTCGCCCAATCGAGGCGGCCCCGACGAGCTTTCAAGCACGTCGGCCAGGTAGAGGATTGTCCCGTCCCAGGGCATGTTGGGATGGTCCCAGGCGATCCAGGCAAAGCGCCGGCCGTCGGGGCTGAAGCGGGGTTGCATGTAGAAATCGTGTCCGGAAGCGAGAATCTGCGGCCATGTGGCGCCGGCCGCGTCGACGACCGCAATCCGATCGTTTCCTTCACCGTCGTAGTGTACGTAGGCCACCCAGCGGCCATTGGGCGAAACGACCGGCGAAGCGGCCTGGCCAAATCCAGGCGTGATAGGCATCGCCGCGCCGGCCGCCAGCGGCTGCCGGAAAATACGGCCCGTTTTGTGAACTACGAAGTAGGCGTAACCACCATACACGGTAAAATCGCCGCCTCCGTAGCCAACCTCTGCCCGCACGCTATGTTCGGCCGTCAGGTCGCGCGGCGCATCATCAGGCGATTGGGCCACCAACACACCCTTGCCTGAGCGGCCCTCGAGCCAGACCAGAGTCTTGCCGTCACTATCCCACTCGACGCCATCGAGTCGTTTTCCTTCGGCGAGGCTGCCGGGTGTGATGGGGCTGGTCCAGAGACCAAACGGACGAAGCGTCTTCGACATAGGATTTCAAGCCTTAGGTATTAAATGATGGACTTGACGCGGACTCACCAGCTCGCAATACGAGCTTCGTAAGCTCGGGCGGACATCCCAATCGCAACGGGTGTTTGCCCGAGATGCCGCGCGAGACGTAGAGCAAGGTCGGCTCGCGCCAGAAGACTCCGGCTGCGTAATGGCAACCATAAAGACTGGGCGAATAGATCGGCCCGACCAAAGGCAAAACGACCTGGCCGCCGTGGTTGTGGCCTGATAGCATCAGGTCGACCCCCGCGCGCCTCGCCCAGGGCAGGTTGTCGGGCGTGTGACTGAGCAACAATTTGAACGATTTTGATCCTCCCAATGCTCGACCAATTGCCGTATTGAAATCGGGATGACTGCCCATCCATGGCCGTTCCGTGCCGCCGATCACCAGGTTGTGTCCGTGGTGGGCGATCGTCACGGTCGTTGCCGCTACATCACGCCAGCCCAATTCGGTAAGTTGACGGCGGATTGGCGCCGGCTCCAGGTACCAATCGTGGTTGCCGAGGATAAAGTAACAGCCCATGGCCGCGCGCAGCTTGCCGAGAGTCGCGGGAAGCCACTCGACCAGGCGTTGGTTGTCGAGCAGGTCACCCGTGAAAACGACGAGATCGGGAGCCATGTCGGCTGCCAATCGCATGACCTCCTCGTAGTAAGGCCGGTCAAGCGTGCCGTGAAAGTGCAGGTCGGTCAAGTGAACGATCGACAGTCCGTCCCACGCCGAGGGCAAGCTCGGCAAACGGTACTCCTTTTCACTGACATCGAGCTGAAAGAGCTGATTGCCCGGAACGCGTGTCAGCAGTTGGTATGGCCCATTTCCGAGGGGCCGAAAGCCGAGCCGATCGGCGACGTCAACCAGCCGTGAGTGATTCGAGAGTTGCGCTTGCGGTGGCCGTTGAAAGTGGTAGGTGAGCGCCGAACCGACGAGGCAGACTGTCCCCAACCCACAGAGCGCCAGGTATCCGATCAAGGCCGCGTGAATGCTGGACCAGGTTCCTCCAACGAGCAGACTGGGGCCCCTCAGTCCCAAGAGCCAGAACCAAGCGAAGGGCAAGCCGACCACCACGGCGTCGTGCAGGTGGCGGACGGGCCGCAGCAGCCAGCTCGGCAACGGCAGCGCGTGCAGCCGGTTGACCAGCATCACAATCAATTCGATTTGGCCGGCCAGCAAGGCGAGCAGGATCAACGCATTGGTCCAGAACATAAGAGTAAGGATAGGTTATCGTGAATTCACGCCAAGGGGTATGGCAAAAGAGGAGGCCTGGGCGATCAGGGCTTCGAGCGAAACGGCATTAGTGAGGATTTGGAGCGTGCCGAACCAAGTGGAGCTCCTGCGAATTACGCTACGGGACTACCGAGAGATATAGAGATATAATGGACCTGAACGGTCTAGATCGGTCATGGGCGTTGCAGGAGGGTAAAATGCGCCTCATACTCATCTCGTTGCTCACACTGGCTGTTGCCGCCCCGCCGGCCGCGGCTGCCGAAATCGAAGCCGAACAGGTGCGCCTGGCAATCGAGCGGGCGAGCGGCTATCTCAAACGTCAACAGCACGACAATGGTGCTTGGGACGACATTGCTGGATTTCCCGGCGCTGTGACTGCGCTGGCAACCTTGTCCCTCTTGAATGCCGGAACTCCTCCCAACGACCCCGCGATCCAGAAGGCGATCAATTACCTTCGCAAACAGAAGCCGAGCAAGACCTACGCGACCGCCTTGCAGACGATGGTTTTCTGCGCGGCCGAACCGAAGGCCAATTTGTTGGGAATACAGACCAACGCAAAATGGCTCCAGGAAAAGCAAAAACGCGATGGACCCATGCGGGGTGCCTGGGCCTACCCCGAATCGGACGGCGACAACTCGAATAGCCAATTCGCCCTTTTGGCCCTGCACGAAGCTGAGCGCGTCGGCGTCAACGTCAACCAGCGCACCTGGCAACTAGCCCACGATTATTGGCAAGGGAGCCAAAATCCCGACGGCTCCTGGGGCTACAAGCCGGGCCTGCCGGGAACCGGCAGCATGACCAGCGCCGGCATCGCCGCGATGATCATCACGAACGACCGGCTCAATAAGAGCGATGCCACGGTCAACGGCGACAGCGTTCAGTGTTGTGGCCAGCAGGACTCCGAAACCGAGGTCGCGCGCGCGTTGGCCTGGATGGGTCGAAATTTCTCCGTTCACGCCAACCCGGGCGCGCACGGCCAGGGATGGTTGCTCTATTATCTTTACGGGATCGAGCGCGTCGGTCGGCTCACTAACCAGCGTTTTATTGGCGAGCACGACTGGTATCGCGAGGGGGCCGCATTGCTGGTTGGCACGCAAGACAAGCTATCGGGCTTTTTCCCCGGTGCGGGCCACGTCGAGGACCTTCCTCACGTGGGAACGAGCCTGGCGTTGTTGTTCCTGGCCAAGGGACGCAGGCCCGTGCTGGCGGCTAAACTCAAGCACGAACCGCTCGACGATTGGAACCATCATCGTAGCGACCTGGCCAACCTGACCAGCTTCGTCGAAACCCGCTGGCAACGCGACCTGACGTGGCAAGTAATCGACACGGAGGCTGCCCGCGCCGCGGACCTGCTCGAGGCGCCGGTGCTGTTCCTTTCAGGGCAACTGCCGCCCGAGTTCAGCGACGAGCAAATTCGGCGGATGCGCGAGTACGTCAATGGGGGCGGCTTCATTTTCGCCGAATCGTGCTGCGACGACGCCGGTTTCGACGCCGGATTCCGGGCTTTGATGCAACGGATGTTTCCCGAGCCGGAGTACAAACTGCATCTGTTGGACGAAAGCCATCCGGCCTACAGCGCCGAGGAACGAGTCGATCCGGCGTTCCTGAAAGATCCGCGATTCAAGGGATTATACGGCGTCGACATCGGCTGCCGCACGAGTGTGATTTACTCACCCGGCAACCTGAGCTGTCTCTGGGAGTTGGCCCGGCCGGGGCGCAACCGGAAATTCTCGCCCGAAATACAGGCTCGGATCGATGGCGCCATGGCACTCGGCATCAACGTCATGGCCTATGCCACGAACCGCGAGGTGAAATACAAACTCGACATTTCACGTTTGCCGGAATCCGACCAACCAAACGACCCATTCGAGCGGGTGAAACTTTACGTAGCGATGATCAAGCACGACGGCGCATGGAACTCGGCGCCTTGGGCGCTGCATAATCTACTGCAGGTTGTCTCGCGCGAAACGGGTGTGCGCGTCAGCACCGACGAACGCGAGCTGGTTTTGTCGGACCCTCGAGTGTTTGGTTATCAACTGCTGTTCCTGCATGGGCGAAACGCCTTCCGTTTGGGCGAACCTGAACGGAAACAATTGCGGACCTACGTCGAGCGCGGCGGAGTGGTTTTTGGCGACGCGATCTGCGGTAGCGAGGAGTTCGCCAAGTCGTTCCGCCGCGAGATGCAGGCAGTCTTCGGCGCCGATGCATGGGGCGAGGTCCCCGGCACACACCCGATGTTCACCAGCGAGTTGGGGGGCTTCGACGTGCGGAGCGTCGGCCGCCGTGATCCGCGGCGCAGTGTCTCCGGCGGCGGTGGCGATGGCGATGGGCCCCTGAAATCGACCGTGCGGCAAGTCGCGCCGGAGTTGGAAGGAGCCAGGCTCGGCGAACGTTATGGAGTGATCTTTTCGCGTTATGACCTGAGCTGTGCGCTGGAAAAGCACGAATCGCTCGAATGCCCCGGCTACACGCGCGAAGATGCGGCGCGGATCGGACTGAATATTGTGCTATACGCCCTGCAGCAGGAGCGTTAAGTAACGGGCACGCGCTGCGGCGGAATTTGCAATCGTGCCCCGCTTCGCAGCGGAGAAATGGCTGGGTTTTCTCGTTGCGCAGCAACGAGAAGGGAAAAGTGAATGGAGTGAAGAAAACCGACTCCGACATCCCCATGCCAGTGAGCGAGCCGCGTAGCGGCGATTTCCACAACGTGCTCCCCTTGGCCCTGCCCCACGCGCCGATGAAGGAACGCCTCGGGAGACTCGGCGTCGGTTTTCTTCGCGGAGCGCTGCGCGCGGATGACGTTCGGCGGGATCGGGCTTGAGGCCCGATGGATTTTGGAGGCATGGCCGGATGGCTCAATGGCATTGACGGTGTCCAACCTCGCCATGGCTGTTGACACCCCTTCGGGGCCTAATGACGGAGAAACGCGCGCGTTTCCCGGGGCTTGCATTCGCCCGTGTCGCCTCGCAGGCTGTCTTCGGCAGCC
>Ga0265314_10001853_pt1 | contig 22674 bp, 13 predicted proteins | sample 4126metaG_FD_203106 | JGI IMG/M metagenome (GOLD analysis project Ga0265314, IMG submission 203106) | Rhizosphere microbial communities from Carex aquatilis grown in University of Washington, Seatle, WA, United States - 4-1-26 metaG | ecosystem: Host-associated > Plants > Roots > Rhizosphere >... | reverse complement strand
CCAGCAGCGGCTGCAAATCGGTAATGCCACTGCTGAAATCTAGTCACTGGCCGCTCAGGAGCCTCTACCAAATGACAACCGGCGGCTGGCAATTCCCAGGGGTCCCATCCGTGGATTTATGTGATTTTCAGCCTCACGAATCGCCTGTGTTGTCAGGGCTTTGAGCGTGCTGCTTAACGTAACTGAAATCTTAACATAACGACCCCTATGTGAAAGTTAACATGAAGGTCGGAATCGGCCCGGGTCTTTTGCCTAGCCCCGGCTTTGCCCGAATCCCTCGAACTCCGTGCAGATCAAGCCGCTACGCTCGTTGCTCAGTAGAAAACACACTGCCACAGCCAGTTCCGAGCCGCAATAGCGGATTTCTGACTTTGCCGGAACTCTGCTGCCACTATCCCTCCACTCTGCCGCAACTCTGCCTTTACTGGAGCTTTTACTGGAGGTCGAGGTGAAACGGTTCACCGGAAAACCCGCTGTCCTGAAGCCGTCTGGGCCAGCGAGAGAGGGTTCCTTAGCGCCTCATCTCATTCTGGGGTTGGTGGCCTTTTGCAATGCCTCGATTAGACGCTTTGCATCCGCCATCCTCATCACGATTTCGACGTCACCATGGGAGTGGAGCGAGAGACACAGGGCAACTCGGCTGTCGTCGTAGCGCACAATCGCAACTGCCTCCTCCAGTGAGTCAGTATCCCGAACAATTAGCGTAGCTGCTTCTTTCATCACGGTGCAACCCCCTTTGTTAGTAGCCGGGAATCCGCTCACCGGGTACGTATCGTTGGCGCGGATTGCCAGGGATATCCAAGTGCCAATGAGGGTCTGTATGCCAATCAGGGGCCTCGGGATGGTAGGGATGTTGTTCGATCGTGATCTTGCTTTCGCCAAGCTCCCAAACAGTTTTGTTCCTGCCCGGAGTCGAAAGCGTGTCTGGTATTGCTTTCCCTTCCACCTTGAGAAAGGCGCTCATCTCCTCAGCTGTTTTCGGCCAAACAGGTATTGTCTTTGCGGCAACTGATGCTTCTCCTGCCCAAAGCAGTCCACGCAGCTCGCCAAATGCCCACAGGAACGGCCTTTCAACAGGTAACCAGACCGAGACGGCCAAGTTAAAAACGATCCCATCATATTTTTCGTCCCACAGGTCAGACTCGATCCGTCCCTCGTCAAGGTGTGAAGCATCATTAAACAGGTAGCCGAAGGCACCTGTGATGGCCCCGTTCTTGAATTTCCCGCCGCCCAGTTCCTCAGCATATCCGCCAGCCATCGCTGATGCGGTAACGCGAGCCGCAAAGGCGAGACCGGAGTAGCTTTCGCTCCGAATAGAGTCAATGTCCCCGGAGACCGCCTCGGTGAACGCCGCGCTGGTGAAGCCGGCGCTGAAACCACCGCCTTGGACCGAGCTGCTTACGCCGCCAACGAGTCCATGAGCAGCGGTTTTGAGAGCGTAGTCTGCGAGGGAGTTCCCAAACGTATGCGCTTCGAAGAATGATCCCACTCCGTAAAACGCGGCTGCAGTCGCGGTCGAGATCAGAATTGCCCGAGCATCGCCCCTGCTGGAAATAGCTCCACTCGCGGCACCCCCAATGAGGGCTCCGGCGAAAGGCGCACCTGCTCCAGCGCTGGCATACGTGATTATCGCTCCGGCAGCAATAGCGCCAATTTCGCGGCCGTAGTTTCGGAAGAAGTGGGCGATGTTGTTAAAGAAATACCCAGTGGGATCAGTCAACGAAAGCGGATTGTTGATGACGTAGGTGTAGCGGTTAAACGCCTGGAGATTAGCCAAATTCTGAACGAATGGGTCTGGATTCAGCATCCGGCCGAGAACTGGGTCGTAGATGCGGCCACCCATGTTGATGATGTCGAGCGAGTCGAGTTGAAGATGGCCAGTAAAAGCGCGTTCCGTGGTTTGACCGACGAGACTCCCCGACGGAATGTCGTTCCAAGCGGCATCGCGGCGTTTGCCGTGCGGATCATAACTGAAGCGTTCAACCGCAGCGCCCGTTTCATCGCTGAGCGTTTCGATGGAACCTAAATGATCGGTGTGAACGTAGCGGGTGCGGGTAGCAGTGGGGGTGCCACCGCTCAAATCGCGGGCGTAGATCGCGACAAGCGACCCTCCAGCCGAGAAATAATGTCGTTGCTCCTCGATGGAGCGAGCGGTGACGACCTCGTAAAGGCCATTTACGAAGGTGGTGGTGGAAGTGACCCCGCCGACGGTGGAGACCTCCGACACACGTGCATGGTCGCAGTCGTAAGCGAAGGAACTGGTGTCCGCTCCCTTAGCGATGCTTAGAGGCTTGTTGAAGGAACTGTAGCTAACGCTGCGACCGTTTCCGCCGATTTGATTTCCATCGGCGTCGTAGAAATACTCGGCGCCGCCGGCGCTGGAAGCAGCGTGGGGGCCGCCGCCGTTGGCTCCGTAGGAATAGGAGCCGACGTCGGACTTAAGCGTGAGATTACCTAGTTGATCGTACAGGTAAGACTTGGGGCTACGGCCCGAGATGGCCGCATTCGTGAGCCGATTCAAATGATCGTACAGGAACGCCTCGCTCAGCCCTTGACGCAGATCGCGGCGGCGCGTCAAGGTACCCAGGGTGTTGAAGGAGTAGTCTAGATCCTGGACGCTTCCGCCCGCCCCGGATTGGATGGTTTGAATCCAGGCACGGGCGGGATCAAAGGCGCGAGTGGTGGTCACTCCGTTTCCGAGGGTATCGCTGGTCAGTTGAGAAGCAGCGTTCATGGCGTTGGCGCGCCACACCAGAGTGCCCTCTGTGAGGTTTGAGATGCTGGCAAGATAGCCGTTCCCGGTGTAGCTGTGTTTCAACGCGATACCGCTCGGGTAGATGAGCTGGTCTACTCGGCTCAACGAATCGTACGTAGTCGTGAACGAGTAGGCTGCCCCGGCAATCGTGGAAGTCGTTGTTCGTGGGCGGCCCAAAGCATCGTAGGAATTTGTGCGCGTGTAGCCTCCGGGACCTTGCGCTAGAGCCAATTTTCCCACTCCTTTTACGGAGGTATCGTAGAGCCAGTCGCTGATTCCCTCTGGTTCGATGCGTTGAATGAGGCGACCCAGCAGGTCGTAGGTGTTGGTGAGGACCTGGTTTTTCGAGTCACGCTGCGTAAACATTTGGCCCAAAACGTCGTAGGTGTAGGACCAGTGGCCAGCGTCTGGATCATCCATGGAGATCTTGCGGCCACGAAGATCGTACCGCATCGTCACTGTGTTGCCCGCCGGGTCCGTTGTGTTGATGAGGTTCCCGAACGCGTCATAGTCGTGGTGGATACGTCGGCCATAATCGTCGATAGCCTCAACCAGTTCTCCCTGGCTGTTTTTGATCTGGGTCAGGGTTTGACCCAAAGCATTGGTGACCACACTGGTGAGCCCGCCATATTTGGTGGCGGTCGTGGAATTATCGGGAAGCGTCTCGGTGAGGGTGCGCCCCAGGTCATCGTACGAGTACTGCGTCCAGTAGATTGGGTCTCCGGTGAAATAGGGGCGCGAAGAGCGTGAAACTCGGCCCTTTTCGTCGTATTGAGTGTCTTGGAAAACGGTTTCGTTGTTGAACCCGCGGTTGGTTTTTCTGAGGACACGTCCGAGCTTGTCGAAATAGGACGCGGACGGAGGTTGCCCAGACGACAGTGTCTGGAGGCGGTATGTGGCAAAACGTGGCGAATCGCCGTCGCCGAGGCTGTAAATCCATTGGGTGAAAGTTCCATCAGCGCGATCCTCGCGGAGTTTCCGACCAAACGAGTCGTACCTCCAATGCGTGGGCAAGCTGTTCAAATCGATAGAATCGGTCAGCACTCCGAATCGGGCGTCGTACTGGAACGAAACCACCTGGCCGAGTGCATTGGTTGCACGGAGTGGGAATCGCCCAAGGAGATCGAAAGTGGTGCTGCTAGCCCGAGTGCCGATCTCCAGACCGCTTACCGTGGCTCGGGTTTTGTTACCAAACACGTCGTATTGGTAGTCCGTCCGCAACCTCAGGGCTGGGTTATCCGGCTCGATCTCCTCGTATTGCAGCACTCCGTCGTCGTAATAGCCGAATGCGGAGGATCGTGTCAACGTGGGCTGTCCCGGGGCGGCGCTCGCCACCTGCGATCGAGTGAGGCGCCCCAGAATCCAGCCATTGGCGTCATTTTTGAACTCGCTGGTGGTCGTCTTGGCGAATCCGTCTCCGGAATCTACAAGGACATATGTGCTGTTTCCATAGTCATCAAACTTCTTGGAAGTGGTGGTTGTGGAGATCAGCGAGCCATCGAGCTCGTAAGAACGGACTTGGCTCTGCGCGAGATGCACAAAATGCAATGGGGGTAAGCTCACGAGCGTGGTGTCAGCCCAGGTATTGACGGTGGAGTTGATCAGTCGGCCATCAAACTGCTGCAATTGGGCGCTGGCGACCTCGCCGGTGAACGGAAAATCCTGACGATAATCCGTTTGCGTCTTGATGCCGTCGCGCATGTCCCTAGCCTGAATGGATCGAAAACCAAGGAAACCGCGTCCGGCGAGGTCGGCCTTGGCTCCGGCATAAGTCTGGCGGATTTCGTATTCCCCGCCCGCTCCATCGCTAAGGCGCTGACTCGCGACCACGTATAGAGGGCCGCGCATGTCTTGCCGGGGATACGTTGCGTTGCTTTCAGGGGTGTAGGCGGTGGGATCGGTAAGCGGCTTGTACGTGAGCGCAATTGAGTTGCCTTGGCCATCGGTGATCTGGGTCGGGATATCAGGAAAGGGTCCAAGACCGTACCAAATGTTTACCCCATTTTTGTCAACGACATGAAGCAGATCAGTCTTTCCATCACCATTGAAATCTCCAGTGAAATAGTCGAAATGCGCGTCCCCTTTGAGATCATACAGCGTAGGCGGAACAGCGTGCGTCACCTTGAAAGTGCCATCTCCGTTGGAAATCCAGATGAAAACTTCCGTTTTATTGAACAGATGGACAAGATCGGTCTTTCCATCGCCGTTGAAATCGGCAGCTTTGAAGGCGAAATGTGATCGATCATAACCCTGGAAATCGTACGCCGGAGCGCCCGGGGCATTTGTGAATAGGCAGGGCGCGTAAATTTCCGAGGCGCTAATCTGACTGATATCAAAATCTCCGTTCCCCTTCCCTAGCCAAAGATGAGCTGAATCGGTGGCATCGAAATGGACAAGATCTGTCCGGCCGTCGCCATTGAAGTCTCCGCTAATGTACGTAGCATCGTTAGCCAAAAGATCATAGCTTCCTGCTTTGTTAACACGCTGAAAGTGTCCGTCTCCACTTGCAATCCATACGAAATAATTCGTCGACGATACAAAGTGAATGAGGTCGGTTTTGCCATCTCCGTTGAGATCACAGGGGAAGTATTTGTCGTTGTGGCGAGTGATATTGTAGTCTTCCGCGACGTGCTCTTCAAAGATGTCAAAGGTCCCATCTCCTCGTGAAAGCCACACCTTGGCAGTATTGTCGGCAACTATATGGATCAAGTCGGTCCGCCCATCGCCGTTCCAGTCTCCGGCATAATACTGGACCCTGTAATTCGGATGCTGGTCTAGCCAGTAACCGGTCGGGATCGAACTTGACAGGTCGATGTACTTGAATGTTCCGTCAGGCTGGGCGAGCCAGGTCTCCGCGTGAGCACCATCGAGTAAGTGGAAGAAATCGGTGCGCCCATCTCCGTTGAAATCGCCCGGAATAAAGTAAAAGTGAAGGAATTGACTATCCGGATTGTTTACCGGATACGCGACGGTTCGCGGTGTTTTGAACTTCCCGCTGCCGTCATTTAACCAGACATCATAGTGGCCGTCATCAAGGAGGTGTATCATGTCCGTACGGCCGTCCCCGTCGAAGTCACCTGAAAGGTACGTGTACTTATTCGCACTAACATCATATCCAATGCCGGGCGTGGCATGCTGGATGTCGAAATCCAGCGGATACGTCATGTCCTGCCAGTCATCGAACCGTGTGGGCGGAAAGCAGATTCCGTTGGCATCGCAAAGCCAAACGGCGCGGAGGCGAGATCTGCCCGTGCCATTTCCCTGGTCGTAAGCGAGGTGATACTGAAGCACGGGACTTTTATTAACAGAGGTCTGCAAGCTAACGAGGCGGTGGCGGACTTGCACTGGGTAAATCCCGACCCGGCCATGAACAATGTCTGGACGATCTTCGTAGCCGAAGACAATCGAAGCATAGGGCGCGCTCGCATTAACGTTGCCGCCGTAGCCGATTTGCAAAGGCAGGTATTCTCCGTTGGCGTTATCCTGGAAATACGAAACGCTGAGATAATTGCCCCGATGATCGCTGATCTGGTTAACCGTCCAGAGAATGACCTCCACCCCATCGTTGGACACCAGGCGAGAGTCAGCGGTGCCGCCATACTCAAAGATCTGGCCGGATTTAGTCCAAACTCGGAAGTACGCCGGGCCGTGACCTGACTGTCCGAACGAGATAATGCGGTCGAACGAATCCATTTCCGTCCGATATTCGGTGCCGTTAGCGCCGTAGTTTCCGTTCACCGCAACAAGGCGTTGGCCGTCCAAGGCAAATCTGTCATCGCTATCAAAGTTCACTCCTCCGGTCGCTTCGTCTTGGGCGATTGTTTTGGCGGCACGAGTGATCACAGACAGCCCGGAAAGTGACCCTCCCATCCCTAGCAGCCCGTTTCCCCCGTGGCTGCTGTAGGCGATTGCGAGACTGGGTTGCATGCCGGCAGTTCCGGGTGGGACGGAAATGGGGAGAGAAAACGTAGCAGCGCCACAGCTATCCACGGTGAACTGAACCGGGAGGTTGCCCGTGGCGTCGATACTGCCCGGCGCGAAGGCATTGGTGGAGGAGGTGAGTACCGATGCATTCGCTCCTGAGGTCCCCGAACTTAAAGTAAATGGCACCTGCAGTAATTGAACTGGTGGAAGGTTCGTGGCGAAGACGTTGAATGGGAAAAAGTTTGTCTGGTCTAATGTAACGCACGGAACGTCGGTTATCGGTGCCGCTCCCCACTCCCACAATGTGCCATCCTGGTTTAGTCCTAGTGCCGAACCATCGCCCTCCGCGACGCTCAGCCAGCTCACGCCAGTGAGACTGTTGGTAGGAACCGTTGTATGTGGGCCAAATTCAGGATAGACCTCGACTCGGAACAAATTGGTTGAATCCCAAACCCATACCGATCCGTCGTCCTTAAGGGCGAAAAAGGACCCGTATGCGCCCGTGTTGATGCTTTTCCATCGAGTGCCAGCCTGTATTTGGTTGGAGGTCAGAGTCGGTTGATCCTGAGCGACCGGCTGGAGGTACCATAGGGACCCGTCCGCTTGCAAACCGAGGCCGCTGTTCGCGATATCGTGCCAGGCAACTTGTATCCATGACTGGCCGGCTATCGCTTGGGCATAAACGGGAGTTCCAGAAGCAACGGTATTGACGTATAGCCCTCCATCGTCCCCTACCAATAGCGGACCGAACAAATCCATGCTAACCGGTGACATGCCGACGCAACGCCTGTTGAACGATGTGAGTTTTGGGGATGGGATTGCGGCGGCTAGGCCTCCGTTCACGCCCCAAGTTTGCCAGCCCCAGGTCCATAGCGAACCATCCCGTTTGACCCCGAAGAGAGTGTCACCAAGCAGAAGGGCGCCCGAAACCGGCTTAATGGCAACGAAGACCCTTTCCCAGTCGTTGTCTGTTCCGACCTGAGTTAAGACATAAGCGTGGTCGTTCCCCGTAATACTCCCGCAAAACCAAATGGTTCCATCGCTCCTGAGTGCAAGCGTGGAACTGCTGCCGACCGCAACTGACTCCCAGCCGCCTATACTCGAAATCTTGGTCGGAAGATCTTCGTGAGCAAATGGGTGTGTGAAGCCGATACCGAGTTTCCCGGAATAGATGCGATCAATGCCCCACGTCCACAAAGTTCCGTCCGAGGCAATTGCTGCGGCATGCGTGTCCTTAAAATCGAAGACCGGTAGTGCTGGGCGTTCGAGCCGGTTTGAATTGCCATCCGCGGGATTCTGAACGGCGACACTCAGCGTGTCTGAATAAAGAACGGTGCTGCCAAACATTGCCCTGGCCTTGAAAGTGTAGATGCCGGCCGACAAATCGTTAAGTTGCCATGAGTATTGCGGCGGCAAAGAGGCGCCGATGTTGTTGCCGTTTTCGTAAAGTTCAACCGCCCCAGGTACCAAGTGGCTGCCGGAGAGACTTGCCTGCAGCGAAAGGGAAGCAGGTGCCAGGTTGGTAGTCTGGCCTTGCGAAACCGCGAGCGACAGAGTTGGAGTTCCCAAATTGGTTTGAAACGTCGGGAGACCCAGGTTGTACTTTTCCAACGCAGTCATAAAATCCCCACTGTAGTCTTTCAGGGCGTCCGACGGGTCCAACGGATTAAGTCTGCCGTTGCTATTCAGTTCGAAAACGTCATCGATCCCGTCACGGTCAGTGTCCAAAGGCTGGACTATCGGCACTCGAGCAATGCGAAAGAACGTCGAATGGAGATCAGTCGTTGGGATGGAAAGAGTGCCGGCTCCAGCCTGTCCCAAACTCATGTCTATCGGTTCGGTGATGTTGGTCAGCGCGCCGCGGTAGAGAATGTAGTAGAAACTTGTCTCCGACGGATACGTAATAATTGCGTTTCCGCTTCGATCGAGGGAAACGTCTGTGATCGCGAAGCCAGGCAGGATGAGAAGCGTGTAACTTCGATCCGCCGTGGCACCGTCAGCTCCGGTTACGCGAATCGAGAAGGCAAAAGTTCCGCTCACAATGGACGTGCCCCCAATAACACCGCCCGCGGCAAGGTGAAGTCCAGTAGGCAGATTCGAGGATCCTGGCGAGAGAGACCAAATGTAAGGAGGTTGGCCTCCACTCGCGGAGAGCGCCGCCGTATAGGCATCTCCTTGGGTTGCTGCCTGGAACGAGGCTGTTGTGATCAGGGGAGGAACAGTGAGGGAGACTCGGAAATCCGAAGTGGCGCTGTCACCAGTGACGTCGACGTTTTGGGCTGGAGGACACGGAAAGCCGAAAACGGTTAGGTCATCACAGCTCAGACTGACCTGCCAGGTTGCTTTGACCACGGGCAGGGAGTATCTGCCGTCTAAGTCGGTTCTTGACCCGGTCCGGTACATGATTCCGTTGATGACCGTGCTAGCCTCGACCCCTACGGAAACCGGGTTGCCTCGATTATCTTTAACAGAACCAGTGATCTGCGCCGTTGTAGGGGGAGCGACGTAAGCGACGTCCGACACATTGCTTCCCGCCTTGACCGAGAAGTCCATCAGCGGCCCCAGCACGAGGTTTGCGGCTGCGTCTTGCGGACTCAAGCTCAGCTCCCAAGTGCGGCCCCCGACCACGCCTATTCTGAATCCACCGTCACTATCGGTGACATCGAAATTCGAAAGCCCAGTTGGGTCAATGGCGTTCATCGTAACGCCGGTGAGGGGGCTACCACCGGTGTCGACGGCTCGCCCGATGATATAAGCGGTAATCCTTGGCGCGACAAAGTCGACTCTCAAGGCTTGCCCAGCGCCGAGGGTTAGGTTGGTTCCATCGAGACCAAGGTAACCGGTGGCCGTCGAGAGCGGCTGATCGATGGACACGTTCCACCGCCCGGGCAATACCCCCAGGGCGTAGTTACCGCCGGGTGCAAAAGTCGCCCCCACGACTGTTCTCAGCGCGTCATCGGTTGCTTGGAAACCGAACCCGATGAGTGGAACCCCAAGGTCGTCTGTAATGGTGCCGTAGATCAGAGCGGTTACGTTGGAAGCCGCAAAATCGAGGTTGGAAAGACTGCCACTGACGATGGTGGTTCTTAAACCCCCAGGAATGCAGCCGACTTGGGCCAGACCACCGCTGTCAGCCACGCCGATGTCCCAGACGTCTGCGGAGACAGAAGCGCTGTAGTGCCCATTCGCATCGGTGAAATCCACCCCGAAGAGATCATTAGGCGATTGGGCTGCCGACTGAGCCACCACTGCGATCCCGGGGAGCGGGGCACCGTTTCCGGCATTCGTCAATCGGCCTGATACGGTCAGGCTGCCTTTCGCCATCGTTTGGTCGCTAATCTCGAAACTTTCCGAGGCGACGGTCACCGCGCCCAAACTGCGATCCGCGACCCAACCCGACTTAATCGGAATGACGAGGTAATCTCCGGGAGCCGCGTAAAACGTGTAATTCCCGTTGGCGTCGGTGACGGTTCCGCCAACGCGCTGGTTATCCTGTGTGAGCACCGTGATGGCGGTGTCCGCCAACGGGGCGCCGGTCGCCGCCGTAATTCGGCCGCGAATCCCTTGCGGCAATACCTTTTGGGCTACGGTGAATGATTTCCTCACGGGGCTGAAGGACCCCTGTGTATCCGAAACCACAAAGATGAATGTGCCCGACGCAGCGCCAAACAAAGTGTCAAGGCTTGGGAAACTGAGAACAACCCGCGACTGACCATTTACCAATCCGTCCTCGTCTCCGGGAACGTTGACGTTCCGCACGCCCACCGTGAGTGGCAATTGCCCGTCGGTGATGGTGAAGCTATCGATCATTGGTTCGATGGCATCAACCAGTCCGTTGCCGTTCAGGTCGGCAAAGCGCTCGATGTTCACGGTTTGGCCATTGGCTAGACCGGTGATGGTAAGCGTAACCTCCCCAACATAATCGTTCGTGACATTGGCGGGCGAGATGGTGAGGTCAACAGGGCCTCCTAGTGCAGCGCAACCAAGAGAAAAAAGAACCCAAGCGCGCGTTAAGGAAGTCTTCATAATCGAAATCATCGGTTTGCTCCCGGCAGAGTCCTTGATCGGGGTGAGGTCGGCAGAAGAAACCCACTTGTCGTTTTCCAGGGGCTAAAGTAGCCGACTAGAAATGCATCCCCGAAATCGAGCCCCGTCGCCGAACGTAGTGGGCAGGCACCATAGAGCGCACGGGAAGACGCTTGGGAGCTGAGGTTGGATCTCATTACGTGAGATATCTCGAACAGAATATCGAACCGAGGTGATTCGTCAAACGAAAGGAGCCTGTTGTGTGCGGCACAGTAGCCCATTAAACCTTGCAGACAACAGATAACAACTTCCCGGTTCAGGCTTCGCGTGTTGAGGAATGTTCCAACGGTTGTGCAGGTGTCCAGATTGAACATCATTCTCGTCCGCAGGCTCTGGACCGTCAGGGGCTGATCACCTGAGCGCGAAACGAGAAATTCGCCTCAGACCGGGCCACGGTGAGACAAGCACCGACCGCGCCGAGAATGGACTTTTCCGCCACTTTTCCTCAACTCTGCCGTCACTCTGCGGCCACATTTCTTGGACGCAAAAAGAGGCGAGGGTCGGTTTCCATTTCCCGCCTTTCGGCCCAGGACTGACGGCATTAGGCCATCGAAGTAATTCGTCCCACGAAGGTTGGACCGAGGAGCCCAAGGCCAACGAATCAACGGGGTAGAGCAAAGCAACTGCCGCGCCGTTCTGCAACTATCCTCCCACTCTGCTGGAACTCTGCCGGAACTCTGCTGCTACTTTTCCTGAACGTTTGGAGGCGGGAGTCGGAATCGATCCCTCGCGCTCATTTTGATCCATCATTTGGTGGCGTACGGTCCCGCTTTTTGTTCCGGCCGATTCTCGCCCAGGCATCATCAAGCGCCTGTTTCCGCTCTTCTGGGGTGAGAGCTGCACCTTGGTCGAGAACGGTCTTGCCGGCGCTTGCTTCGGCCTGGGTGGACTCGGCTCGCTGTTTTTGAGCCAGTTCTGCGAGGCGGGTCAGGAATTGCCGAGTGGTGAGGCAGTGGATTCGGGACCGTTCCTCAGGCGTGCAGCCCGCCTCGATTCGTTCCATGATCGCCTGGCGGCGTCGGGTTGCATCGCAGACGTGGAAGATTCGCGCAAAACCCGCTTGCAGGCACTTTTTGATGTTCTTCTCGAACTCATGCTCCGCAGTGGTCGTCGCCGAAATCTCGCAAGCGATGACTAGCGAGCCGAGCGTGAGCACGATGTCCACTTTGCCCGATCCTCCATTGACCTCCTTCTCGGTCTCGTACGTGAATCCCCACCCCCCCAGCGGCCTGGATGATCGCGTTCTTGATGCTCTCGGCCTTCGCATCGATGCCAGCAGGAGAGGCAGAGGAGGGCGCCGCGCCGGTTTCCTTCACGGGCGGCTCACTCTCTGATGCCTCCTTGCTGACCTCAAGCTTGGCGGGCTTTGACGGAATCGGGGCAGGGGTTTCCTCGGGAGGCTTGGGCACCGGCGTTGGCTCAAGCGGCATCTGTGCCGAGCTTGGCTTCTCCCCTTCCTCGGCAGCTTCTTCCCTCTCCAGCTTGTGTTTGGCGCTGAGCTTCGAGAACGGATCAGTGCCTTTGCCGAGCGGTGTCGTCTTGCGCAGTTCTGCCATCTCAGCCCGGATAGTTGCGCGTGGCGTGCAATACCTCGCCCGCGTCTCGGCCAGCACTTGTGCGTAGGCCTCGGCCAGCGGGCGGTCTGCCTTCGGCACAAATCGAGTCGTCAGGTTGAAAGCGTTGTCGCGAGGGCCGATCCGGGCCAGGGCCGACAAAGCCGGCTGGTTCATCAAGTCGGCAGCCGTGAAGCCGCCGAATTCATCCGCCATCTTTCGGGCATCTTCACCTGCGACCTGGAAACAGACCTTGATGCCGCAAATCGTCACTGCACCGTACGTTTCCTCGTCACGCCGGAGCTGTCCAAGTGTTTGGTGGGCCAAAGATAACCCCAGGCCATATTTGCGCGTGCCCTTGAGGATTTCGCTTACCGTGGAGGTCGCCGAGGACAGCGCGGCCGGGACCTTGCACCGACTGCGGCCCGACGGACCTTGCAGCCGCTAGCTTCCTTCTTCCTCTCCCGATCGACGCATCTCATAGCGAGGCCGACTGCTGGCGTGGCTCCGACGCAGCCCCCCGCATCTCACTCCTAAAGACTTCTTTCAAGAGCCACGAGCACTTTGCGCCTCGTTCCTTCAAAAGACCGAGAACTGCATTGCGGGATGGGAGGCGTCCGGTTGCTTCAATTTCCGCAATTGCTCGCCGAACCATGTGCACCCGGCCTGTTGCTACCCGCTCCTTGCGTTGGGCAACAGCACGCGCACGACGGGCAACGACCTTCCGGACCAGCTTGGGACAGATCTCGTAAAGCCTACAGCTGTGAGCGCCAATTCTGTCGGCTAGTTCGCGCACGCTGATTGGCGGAGCCGTCGGTCTTGCTAAATAAGCAAGAATCGCCTTTTCGATCGAGTTTGCGGTAGGGCGGCAAGAATAGAGTCCAGTCATCGAGAAAGATCTGGCAATGGCGTTACCCCGGCCAAATATGCTAGGCTCAATTTCCTGGGATATCCAATGGTGCACGGGAACATCAAAACAGTAACTGAGGCGAAGAAGCGCCGGCAGCACCGGGCGGCGTTGCCCGTTACGCCAAGTGTGAATAACCGGCCTGGAGATTCTCGTCAACTCGCCCAATGTATACTCGCTCCCTAACTCGGCGATGGCATTCCTGATGTTCGTTGCAAAACAACCCGGCTGCACATGTTCAAGGGTCCGCCCAAGACCCCAGGCCAAAAGGTCGGCTACGGCCGGACCGCAGAAGCTCTCATAAGCACCCGGGACTTCGTCGTTGTTACCACTGCGGTTTTCCTTCTCGGACAATGCTCGCCCACACTCCGGGCATAAAAGCGGCCAACTGCAGCTGGCAAAATGATTGAAGGTGCGCGAACAACCAGGACAGCGTTCGCGTAGAAACACATGATGAATGGGACAACAGCGCACAGAGGCAAACGACCACAGCAAAGGCCGGAAAATGGGCAAGCCGTTCTTCGCCCAATCCGAAAAGCAGAGCGGGCACCATGCCGCCTCGGGCCGCGTGTTCTTATACCAAGCCAGTTGCCGGCTCAGAGTCGGCTGAACCAATTTCGCGATCTCGGGGACGCCTGTGAATAGTGCAACAGACGACGCAACGCTTTTTGCATATGCGCTGCCGACCAACAAGCTGCGACTATGTCCGGATAAGAGAGACCCCGAGGAAGGCACAGGCTTAGGATGAACCTCATTAAGGAAGAACGGCCCATTACGAACCGCCTGTAATCGGGCCAGTCGATCCAGATAGCTCGGAAGGGACTCGTGGAGCCCGGTGTCCAAGCCGCGGGGAGCAAGCGCGAAAAACCGCGTGCAGCGCCCTTGCTCCTGCCATTGGGCGCGAACTCGCAGTGGTCGAGAAATACGATTCAAGAGAAACAGAGGAGGCTCACAATGTTAGTCGCTAAGCGTCAGGTGCAATCGATCTCACAATAACACGTTCTGCTAAGCGGCTCGCCCTTGCGAGCCTTTTAGGTTTTCGCTCTTCCACTGCAGGATTTCGCGCTGAACCAAATGATCCCTTTCCCACAAACCAACGCCCCGAGATCGCACGAACCTAATCACCGCACGCCGAGTGATCGTGTGCCCAGTTGCGCGAATAGCCGCTATTGCGTCACGAACCATCTGAACTCTCCTCCGGTAGCTCTCTTCCTTTCGACGCATACACGCTTGGGCATAACGCTCGACAACTCGTCGGACAAGGTGTGGACAACATCGCGCAACCCTCGCGGCAGTAACACCCAAGGCTCTAGCTAGCACAGTGAGGCTTGGAGGGCTATCTGTTGCTTTAGCCAGGGAGCCATTAACGCCCTTCTCGATGGCTTGAAGCGGTATAGCTGCTGAATATCCGAACCTGGGAAGCGATTCCGGAACCTTTCGGCCATTCCTCAGCGTTAGTTCAGGAATCAAGCGAGAAAACCAGTGATGCAATGGGACATCAAAGCAGTAACTTAGGCGAAGGAGCGATGGAAGCCACGGTTGCCGATGTCCGCGAAGCCATTCGTTAAGCGTGTGGCGCTCAATGTGGGCGAGCCTGCAGAGATTTGAAGAGTTACCTCGGCCCTGAGTTGCGGTCGAAATGTTTCTCTGAAAATAAGCGATCGCAACCGTACCTTGGTCACACCCTGTGGCCCACGACAACAGCTCTAAGAAATGAGAGCTACACACTTCGTCGTAACTCGGAATGTGCTCCTGTTGGCCGGCATCCGAGACAATGTCATGCTCAGACAAAGGACGCCCGCAATTCGGACACGCGTGCGGCCAATAGTTAGCGCCATAATGATCGAACTGCCAGGAGCAACCTCCGCATTGCTCTTGGAGCAGAATATGGTGATGCGGGCAATAACGAACGCAAGTAAATGCCCAAAGCAATGGGCGGTAAATCGCCGTGCCCGAGCGCGCCCAATCCGAAAAACAGAGCGGGCACCATGCGGCTTTTGGCCTGACACCACTCCCGTGAAGAGAGATACACCGCGCCAGAGCCGGTTGAATCAAATCAGCCACCGCGCGCACTCCGGTAGACATCGCAACAAGCGACGCAATGCGTTCCGCTTGTCTGGACCCACTCAGCATTATGCCACGGCTACTTGCTCCGAAGCGAGCATGTTGGGGCGAATCGGAAGTATGAATCTCGTGCCACATGAACGCGAAATTCCGAATCCCATGCAATCGTGCCAACCGATCCAGATAGCTCGGGAGTGACTCTTGAAGCCCCGTGTCCAACCCACAAGGAACAAGTCCGAACAATCGTGAGCATGATGGCTGCTCCCGAGCGGCCAGATCGAAACGGCGTCGCATCTTGATCGGAGTCATCACGGGATGAAAGACATAACTAGGCTACAACCACGGCGGGACAAGGATCGTAAGTCGGCTTCCGATTTCCCGGTTTCGGCTTTTTCTTGGCGGGAGGAACCGTTTCCGGCTTAGTCTCGGATGCAGAAATCAACACACGACTCCGCGATGAAGGGCAAAGTTCTGCCGTGAGTTTTTCCAAACCGAGGCGCTCTTTCGCAAACTCCTTCTCACACTCTTCTGCCTCGGTGGCGATCTTCCGTAACTTTTCCTCCGAGTGGGCAGTTCGACATAATACGTCAAGAGTTACGGCGGGCAGAGCCTCCTGCTCCGCTAGCGCCATGGCGTCATATATCCAACCGCTGAGAATGCCGGTGCAGCCAACGCATCCTGCGTAGAGAAAAGGAAGATGTTCGAACAATAGTTTCACCGGCAGCACGTCTGGCCACTGCTGTGCAAATGACGCCACCACTTTGGCGAACTCATCCTTGTAAACTGGGTCATCCCAAAGATAGCGGCGCAAATGAATGGCCTTGGTCCGTCGACCCAACTGACCTGTTAGACTAGGCAGGGAAAGCAACTCGGAAGTCCCAAACAAAACAATTAAGGTGCCGGAGATCGATCCAAGCAACTTGAGGCCGTTGCCGACGAGTTGCCAGTCCTCGGCATCGGCACGTTGTGCCAAATGCTGCGCCTCATCGATCAGGACCGCCCTAGTCTGGCGCTCTCTCAACCCCGAGCGTACAAGCTCCTCTAACTGGGCAATCGGGATTTGCTGTGGCGATAGGCTCGCCCGCCCATTTGGCGACGAGGTATCGGAGCGAACAACGCCTAGTTTCGCGGCAACTCCGTTCACTTGCTTCAGGATCGCTATCAGCAGGTGCTTAAACCGCGATTCGAAGCTGCGACCAGTGTTAGCGATGACACAGACAACTGGCAGGTACGGGCTAAGAGCGTCGGCCGAATCCACAGGGGAAGGAGAAACACCATGCACGGGCGCCGACGCTTTCAGCAGGACACCCCCAACTTCGTTCAGTAATTGGGTCTTTCCAACACCAGTCGGACCAACGACCGACAGGATGTTGGAGATTCCCGGACGAGCTACCCTGCGCAGGATATCACGCTCGGATTCCACGAAAACCTTGTGAGGAACCAGAAACTGGGAAAACGCCTCGAGACTCGGATTCGGCAAGAACAGACGTTGGTGATCTTCAGGGGATTGGTCACGTGGGGGTGATATGCTCGTGCTCATAATAAATTAGTTGCCTTCTGGCGGGATTGGAGTGCCGTTGGGATGCTAAACAACGGTTCTGTGAAAGATGACGGCTGCGCAGCCGTGGTGGACGACATGGCCTGATCCTCACCCGCTGGAGCACCTGAACCGACGACGGCTTCCGCGGATTCAGGCGGAGTCACGGTTCCACTCGAATCAACGAGGCGCGAGGCCACTTCGCGGTTGGCTGCGGCGCATTCGACCCGCCGTCGTAACTCAGGTTCCTTCGTCTCCTTAACGCCACGTAGGTAGGCGCCTAATTCGGTATCTGTAGGCTTGCGGTCACGCGTTGTCGCCGAGTGGCGTTGCCGTAGTTCCTGGGCGAAGAACATCACTTCGCGAACCGTCATGCCCGAGACCTCCTTAGCGTATTTGGAAACACACGGGATCCACGCCCCGGGGAACTTCACCAAGACCCGCCCGGGATCCATCGGATCCCAGCGGACGTGCAAATCCTGACCGATAAAGCCGGCAAGGCGCGGATTGTGGAAAGTGTCACCACGGACTTTGACTCCACAGGAACGCTGGACACGAGCAGTCCCATCGGGCACTTCCAGCATCGTGAGGAGCAGAAAACCATCGTCGAACTTTATTTCGGGCAACCGGTCAATGCCGTGTTTTTGCATCAAAACCTTCAATGCCTCCGCTGGCTGTTGCCCCAGAGCCACATGCACCCTGCGATTGAAATGTTCAAAACAGTACCACTCAAGGGCCCTATACAATTCCGCCATAGTCCATACCGCCCGTCGCCGAGGATCCACGCTCTTCGTCGCCAACCGAGGGGTTTGAAGCAGGACGTTGCTACCCTCGAGCGCGTGGATGAATTCGACGTTTTGCACACCAAAGAAGTTCTCTATCGGATTGCCAAACTTGGCCTGATGCGGGGGCCGTTGGGTCACGAGAATGCCTTTGCTGGCCGTGAAAGTCTGAAACCAGGTGGAACGAAACTCGCTGCCGTTATCGACGATCAAGCCGATCGGCAAGCGAGAATGCCGCAACACACAGTCACGGACCACCATCATGACGCTATCGGTGGATGGCCCATCAAAGCTGAGGTAAATTGCCAGGACGGCTCGACATGTGGCGTCTATGAGAACGGTCATCCAAGGTTTTCCAAGCGTTTGCCCGGTACGCTCAGAACGGAGCCAAACGTCAAGCTGGGTGTGATCCGCATGCACATTCATGAACGGGTAATCGCCATGCGCGTCCCACAGGCCCTCCAACGCCTTGCTGCTGAAGGCGTAGGGATATGCCGCTCGCTTGCCCCGCCGGGCATTCTCAACTTCGCCCTTTTCCAGGAGCTTGAGCTGTGCATAAAACCAGACTCGCGAAGGAACGTGGAGGGTTGGGTGCTTCTCGTGGCACTCAGATTGGAACATTCTATAGACCGTCGCCCCGGACTTCGGTGGCGAAACCAAATAATTGTCCCGAATATGCTTTTGGGCCAGTTGGACTATGAGATCGTCCAACCTGGGTTTGAAATTGCCCTGATCGGCCGTCTTGCTAAGCAGACCCAAATAACCATTGCCCTTCCCAAGGTTCTTTTCGGCTTCAGACACTGCAGCCTCCCAGCGTCTCACCGTGCGCGACGTGACATCGCTTTGGTCACGAGGGATTAAACCCTTGAGTATTAACCACCTTTGGTGGGCATCGGCAAAAACGTCGGCCCCATGCCGCAACAAAGCGGCCGTCATGGGCGTCATCGGTCCCGGCAGCAAAGGCTGAGAGGAGGAAACACCCATCACGGAAGGCCACACCGGTTCGGGTATCTGTAGGAACTCCGCCGCCTCAGCGACGGCCCGGGTCGGATACAAGCGCGCACGGGCCGGTTCGGCTAACAAGTATTGGTCGAAATTGCAGTAGATCAAACGTCGGGCGAGCATCCACCGGACCAACATTGGTCCGTCCACGCCGGATGCCGAGCCAAGCTCCTCCACCGAGATCCCTGGCCTGTGAAGCACAAAATCCTGAACAGGCCGCCACACCGACTCGCCGTAATGCGCGGGGCCGAGCTTTAGAAACGGATCGAGGTGTTTTAGGTTCCGAATCAGCTCGCGGGAGAATTCCGCATCGATCCAAACACGGTAGCAGAAGCCGTAGCTGCGAGCGGTCGCCTCACCCGGCGGGCATCGCCACAAGTGCTCCGCTTCCTTTGTGTAACGACCAGGGCGGGCCTCTAGCAATCCGGGCATCTTGTCCGCCGGTTTTCCATCCACCCATTCGACTCGGCCCCGGCGTAGGACCAGAAAATCGGGCGTGACGTCACACCGAACGTCCCGTCCTTTCGCAGACTTGTAGCGAAGCTCTATTGGGGGCGGCTGTGTGAATGACTCCAACACATCGTCGTCGTTCTCCAAAAGAAGGGCTTGCGCAAATTCAACACGCCGGCTTTCGCACGACAAAACCTTTCCGTTCTTACCCGATGGATAGCGGATGAGGAGATTGCCCACGTGGCTTTCAACGGACCGAGACGGGGCAGCAGGTTTGCCATCGACTCCTTCGCGCACATCTCGCAAATACTGGCGTCCCAAATCTGTGATCGAGAGTCGCATGCAGTAGGCTGCAAATTGCGCAGGGATCATCATAATGCTGTTCCCCTGCCCCATACGCGTTTGTTTGGATTTCGCAGCTCGACCGGCTGCCCCCGAGCGCTCCTGGTGGGTGGCACGATTGTGAATTCTCCGGAAATTACATCGTTCGGCGTCAAAACGCGGTAACAACGCCCCAGAGACCATGCGATGGCTTTGCCGACCGGGCAATGCCGGCAGTCGGAGGTACGATGGCCGTTTCGGCCAGTGTGTGTTCGGCGAACACCTGCAAGGTCGTCATCCGTTAGGCTATCGGCCCAATCCGCCGCGACCGCCCAGAGAACAAAAACGGACGTTGCTTCGGATACCTTCGGTTCGTGCTGAAGGGGCTTGCCAGTCGATTGGTTGGTGGCAAGCAACTGGACGAAGAACTCCGGCACTGAGGGGGCCGATTCCGGGACCAGTTTACAGAGTAGATCCTCACTGCGGTGTGGCAAGGAGACGACGCGGCGCATCCTGTTGCTCAGCGCGTTTGGTTTTCCAGTGTCCACGTTCGCGTGTGAATTCACTTTCACCCTAATGCCTCAGGTTCAGTTTGCACGGGCCGCGATGCGCTCTGCTGCCTCGGGCCACGAACATCCGGTTAGCCACACGTCGTTCCGTTCCAGACGAGCACGGATGGGCTTCGCCTCCCCGGGGAACAGAATGATCTCGTCCACCAAGGCCGGATCATAACCACATTCCACTCGCCACGAGCCGATGAGCCGAGCGATCCAGAACCAGTCTTCCTTCACCGCGCAATCGCATGTGTATAGCAATCCCCCGAACAGGATCCCTAGGGCCGAAATAGCGGCGGTGCCTCGGTAGACCCGGTCAGGATACGAAGTCACGCTGTGGATCGCCGCTTGCAACGCGGGGGCGGGCTGGGCAGCGCGATCGGCGTTTCGGCTGGTGTATGTGTTGATATCGGCGAGGCTGCGCATAGGTTTACTCATAGTCGGCCGCCATTCGTTCACCCTCCTGAATCCCCTGCTCGGCTCGTTCCAACGTGCGCCTTGGCAGCATGGTTTCGATCAAGTGCTCCACGGTCATATGCCTGGATTTGGACTTGATGGCCAGAGCCAAGCCGCGGTTCAGCCAGCACGTCAGCAAGCCCACGCAGCCGAGGCTGCCCCTGTAAAGAAACTCGACCTGATCGACCAGTGGCGGCTTCGCGGGCATCGGCAAGGCTTGCTGGAAGGTGAGGATGAGTTCGCGAAATGTCTGCCGATCATTAGGATCGTCACCGCGGTAACGGGCCAGATGGACGGGTTGGATGCCCCGGGCAAGTTGGCCGCTCCGCGGCAGTAGCTTGAGCAACTCGTACGTTCCCGCGAGAAGGATAATTGTCCCCGAAAGACGGGCTATCAACTGGATGTATTCCAGCTGCAATCGGCCGCCCCTGAACCCTGTCGCCTCGGTGAAGTGCTGGGCCTCGTCGTAGATCAAAAGGCCGGTCTTCCGCTTCTTCAGAGCCATTGCCAGCAAGCGGCCAATGTGATGCGGAGACCCCAGATGGGTCGCGTTGTTGTCAAGGTGGAGTTCGTTCAACGCAACAAGTGTTCCGATCTGCACTTCCCGCCAGTTCTCTCCGCCGTTGTCCGACGGAGGCACCTGCACCTCGCAGCTGGGGACTAAAGATGGGGCCTTGGCGATCAGCGCCCTATACGGCTCGTCGTGTTCGCGCAGAAGCCGTTGCACAAGAACTGTCTTGCCAGCAGCCCGCGCTCCGAACAGAAAGACCAGGGATGTTCCACAAGGGTTCCGGATGAGGCTCATGATCCGCGTCTGGGTCTCAACCAACCGCGAGTGATCGATGACTAAGCTCTCGGACAACTGCGGCGCACTGGTTTGGTCGTGTACGACGTAAGAATTGCTCATAATAGGCGTTATTGACTTCAAATTCTTGGTAAGATCCGGAGCGGCGATTTCTCCAGGTCGGGGCTTGGAGGGAGTGGTCGGATTGGGATCGGGATTCGAATTTGTTGGTGAAGTGGTCCCTCCAGATCCAGGAGATGCGGCACGATCGGCTTCGCATTTGGAGCCCACCTGGCACGACTTCTCCGGGCGCCTGTTGGCGGTTTTGGAGTCAGGTTTAGACATAAGCGGTTTCATTGTCAGATTGGGGTTTGGTCTGCCGTTGTCGCACTTCGCTAGGCGGCAATAGATGACCGTTTAGGAATTCTTCCACGATTTGTCTCGCCGCCCGGGCAGGGGAAAGACGCTTCGCGCCCGCGGAGAGGCTCGAGAGCCGAAGGATTATGTTGTCGCCAACCCGGAACGAGAGAACTTTCCCTTTTTTCTCCCGAAGCCATGGTTGATCGCTCAGTTGTAATTTCATGCTTAAAGTTAGTCTCATATTCATGCGTTAGGCAACACTAATTTTCATATAAAATGTATACACGACTCCCAATCCACAGCACAGAGGAGTTAGCGTTCCGCAGACGCGGGTATCCAAAAAAAGAGAGTCACCTCCCAAGTTCCGGTGCATCCGATGATCGGTAACGTTGGCAGATTTGATTCGTTTACACTTGATAATCAAGATATTACACGAACTAAGCAGGTTGGACGCGGTTTGGGAACTCGAGGTCCATGGGCCTGACGGGTGCGGAGATAGAAGACCGCGCTTGGGCTAGGAACCTGAGTTTTCTGAGGCATCTTCGAAGTTGTCGGTTTGTCAGCATTGAAGGTCGAGTTTACTGGCGATTCATTTCAGTTCGCCGTAACTCCTCCGTTGAATGACGTGGTGGAAGGCATTGTCAGCTTCAGTCCCGAATACGCGGTAGGACCGCCGCCCCTCCTTAGGGCGCCAACCCAAGCCAATCAGCCGCAGAACTGGTTTGCCACGATTCTTCTCTCGTTGCCCGTGTCGCGGAGAGTTGCTTTTCGGCCGCCGATGCCCCCTAAAAAAGGAACTGCACCTCGTCATCGATTCGCATGGAGATCACTCGAACATTTTCGCGCAAGGCCTTGTTCTATTCATCATGTTTATCTTCATGCACTAATAACAACTGATATTCATTCATGCACTCCATTAAAATAACGTATTAAAATGTTTACACGATTACCGTTGAGAAGCACACGGTTGTTGGCATTCTGTGGGCATGGGTATCGGGAAAAAGAGCCAGGCCAAGACAGTGGACCATCTGATCAGTACTTATGTAGCGCGACGTGAACTCGTTCCAGTACTGAAAAGGCAATTGCTGGACGGCGAACGAGAGATAAAACTCGAGGAGGCAGACGTCTTGCTCGACCTC
>Ga0265314_10001851_pt1 | contig 22676 bp, 19 predicted proteins | sample 4126metaG_FD_203106 | JGI IMG/M metagenome (GOLD analysis project Ga0265314, IMG submission 203106) | Rhizosphere microbial communities from Carex aquatilis grown in University of Washington, Seatle, WA, United States - 4-1-26 metaG | ecosystem: Host-associated > Plants > Roots > Rhizosphere >... | reverse complement strand
TCAATTTTTACGCCATGCATGTGGCATTCTTTGCCCGCGTCAATGCCGCACGCTTCGTCGAAATCGAGAGTGATGGATTTGGCGTCCGACGCTTTCAGGCTCATCTGCGGGCGGTTGCCCAGCATGCAGTAGTGCGTCATCGACAGCTTTCCGCCCTTGTCGTAATACATCGTCACCATCTCGTTCGGCGTGCCCGGAAAGACACGTTCCTCAACGACACTGCCGGCGGCGATGACCCGGTATTCCATGGTCATGTCCACCGGTCCCTGGCCCATGTCCACCTTGCCGGCCCATTTTCCGACGAGCCCCTTGATGCGCTCGAATTCGGGTGAGTTCTTAACAGCCTTCGTTTCTTCAGCGGCCACACAGACCGCTCCAGCCAGAAGCACAACCGCAACGAGATGAACGATTTTTGTTTTCATGTTTTTTTCCTTTGTTAAATGTGGGTAAACAACACTATTTCTCAGCACTCAGCACTCAGCACTCAGCACTCAGCACTCAGCACTCAGCACTCAGCACTCCGCACTCCGCACTCAAATCAGCCCGGAATTTCCGCTTCGACCAGTTTCCCGAGCAGCACCAGCGACTCCTGCCAGCCCAGATAGCATCCTTCCGGCGGAATCACGCCCGGCACGCCTTCTTGGGTGATGCTCACTTCGGTCCCGCAAGACACTTTTTTCAGCACGATCGTCGTGGTCATCTCGCCCGGCAAGTTGGCGTTGTCGAATTTGTCGGAATAGCGAATCAGTTCGCCCGGTTTCAGCTCCAGATAAGTGCCGCCGAACGAATGGCTGTTCCCAGACGAAAAATTCGTGAACGACATCTTGTGGCCTCCGCCAACCTTGGCATCCAGGTGATGAACGGTGCAGGTGAAGCCGTTCGGCGGAAGCCACTTTGCAAGTGCGCTGGCGTCGAGGAACGCGCGATAAATCCTCTCGGCCGGAGCGCGAAGTACGCGGTGCAGTCGGATCGTGTTTGTGGACATCTTTTCTCTCCTTTAGTTGTTCGGCAGTCCCGAAATTTCCAACACCGGACGAATTTCCACCGTGCCTTTGCGAGCGCCGGGAATCTTCGCCGCGATGTTGATTGCATCATTGAGGTCCTTCGCTTCGACCATGAAATACCCGCCGAGTTGTTCGCGCGTTACAGCGAACGGTCCGTCGGTAACGACCGGCTTTCCCTCGCGCACGCGCACGCTGGTGGCTGAAGCGATCGGATGCAGCGGATTCGCCGAGAGGTACTGACCGCGCGAGTTCAGTTCCTGGCAAAGCTGAGCGGACTCTTTGTAGCACGCCTCGCGTTCACTCTCATTCCAAGACTGCTCTTCGCCATAAATGAGAAGCATGTATTTCATGAGCGCACCTCGGCTTTTTCCTGCGCCTGGTATTCGCGGGTGAAAACATCTCGGAAGACTTCCGGTTCCAGCACCTCGCGAATCTCCACTTCCTTGTTCTCGAACGGCGCGCGTTTCAGCCATTCGATCGCTTCCTGTTTCGAGCGGCACTGCCACAGCCAGAATCCGCCGATCAGTTCTTTCGCTTCCACGAACGGCCCGTCCACCGCCACCGGCGTCCGGCCCTCAAACTTCACCTTTGTGGCCTGAGCAGGCGGCACAAGGCCTTCCAATGCCAGCAACACGCCCGCTTTCGACAAGTCCTCGTTGAACTTGCCCATCGCAGCCATGAATTCCTTGCTCGGCACTTTTTCCGTCTCACATCCCTTGACGATCACCATGAATCTCATGATTTTTGTCTCCTTTCAACAGCTTGTCGTTCGGCCATTCAGGAATTCGACAGCTCACTCAATCTTTTTTTCAAAAATCTTCTTTCTACTTCGTGCTGCGTGAGTTGCAGAGCGCGATCGTAGGATTCCCGAGCCTCATTTTTTCGGCCCAGACGCCGGCACAAGTCCGCCCGGGCTGCGTGCACCAAGTGGTATTCCGCCAATGTCCCGCGCGCGATGAGCGCATCGATTAACGCCAGTCCCGCTTCCGGCCCGTCCCGCATCGCAACGGCCACCGCGCGGTTCAACTCAACCACCGGAGACTGAACCATCCGCATCAGCACATCGTAGAGTTCCACAACGCGCGGCCAATCCGATTTCGTGGCGTGAATCGCGGCGATGGCCGCCTGAACTGAATACGGTCCAAAGCGGCCCGACCCCATCGCCCGTCCGGCCAGTTCCGAGCCTTCAGTTATTTTTCCCCGGTTCCAGAGCGAGCGATCCTGATCTTCCAGCAAAATCAATTCGCCTGTCGGAGACATCCGCGCCGCGCGCCGCGAATCCTGAAGCAATATCAACGCGAGCAACCCCGCTACTTCCGGCTCCGGCAACAACTCGAACAGGAGGCGACCCAATCGAATCGCCTCTTCTGCGAGATCCGCGCGGGTCAGCGATGTGCCCGAAGAAGCAGAGTATCCTTCGTTGAAGACGAGATAGATAACCTGTAGCACCGTATCCAGCCGCTCCGGCAATTCTTCAGGCGAGGGCACTTGATAAGGAATCTTGTCGTCGCGAATTTTCTGCTTCGCGCGAACGATGCGCTGCGCGAGCGTCGTCGGCGTCGTCAAAAATCCGCGCGCAATTTCTTCCGTCGTCAGTCCGCACACTTCGCGCATCGTCAGCGCCACGCGCGCTTCAGACGCCAATGCCGGATGGCAGCACGTAAAAATCAGGCGCAGCTGATCGTCTTCAATGTCCTCGGCGGGTTCTGTTTTTGCAGCGACCTGGGCAACCAGCGCCTCCTGGGAGGAATCGAATTGCGCGCGGCGACGCAACGCATCGATCGCCTTGAAGCGTCCCGCCGAAACCAGCCACGCCCGGGGATTTGCCGGCACGCCTTCCTTCGGCCACTGCTCCAGCGCGGCTCGAAACGCGTCCTGAAGCGCGTCTTCCGCCAGGTCAAAATCTCCGAGCAGCCGGATCAACGTGGCCAGAATCTGCCGCGATTCGACACGATAAAGCGTCGATATTTTCTCTTCCAATTGAGCGGGATCGGTTTCCATCGCGGGTTAAAATAGTCCGCGTTGCGCGAAACTCAACACGACATTATCCGCGCTTGCTTTTGATCGCGGGCATCACGGCAGTGAATCCGGAGCGAACGGCGATCTCCGCCCGAATCCGCGCGGCCTCGCGCTGAATCTCAGGATCAGGCGCGCCGATTTCGCGGAGCAAAAATCCCGCGAGCGCCACCGCGACTTCCGCTTCTTCGTACGCGATGCTGCTCGCGCCGGATTCCTCGAGCATCGCCTGTTCGCCGATGTAACGCGCGCGCGTCAGGATTTTCAGCGACGCGTTCAAAATGCGCGCCGTCGCCACAACCGGAATGCGCCCGGGCAAATCCGGCAGTGTAACCAGCAGGTACGTCGCGCTCTCCACTCCGGCCGCGAGCAGAATTTCGCGCCGTCCCGCGTCGCCGAAGACCGCTTTCAGCCCGCCGTCGTTCAGCTTCTTCACCGTCTCGATATTCATGTCGATGATCGTCGGCTCGATCCCGAAATCTTTTAGAATCCGCGAGAGCGTCCGGCCGACCGGCCCGTAGCCGACGACGATCGCGCGAACTTGCGACACTTCCGGCGCGGGCTCTTCGGTGCCGGGCGTTTCATGCGCCACTTTTTCAAAGCGCATTCCGATCCAATGCCCGAACGCTCCGCTGCGATCAACCAAAAACGGCGTCACGAGCATGGAAAGCACCGCGAGCGCCAGCACAAACGTGTAGCTCTCCGCGTCGAGCAATCTCGCCTTCTCCGCCTCGCGCCCGAGCACGAATGAAAATTCGCCGATCTGCGCCAGTGCGAGTCCCACGCCCGCAGCCGCCGCGGCCGGAATGCGCAGCACGCGCAGCGCGGCGCTCGTGATCAGCACTTTGAAAAAGACCAGCGCCGCCAGCGCGCCCAGCAGCGCCGGAATGTGCGCCGCGACATATTTCAAATCAACCAGCATGCCGATGGTGATGAAAAAGAATCCGAGCGCCAGATTTCGCAGTGTGCTCAGGTCCGCCAAAATCTGCGACGCGAACGGCGTGCGGCACAGCACCAATCCGCCGAGAAACGCGCCCAGCGCCAGCGACGCGCCCGCCGCCTGCGCCGCCAGCGCCACGCTGAAGCACGCGCCGAGCGAGAGCAGCGAGAACGATTCCGGCGTGCGCGCCGCCGCCACGCGCTGAAACATGCGCGGTAGCAGATAGCGCGAGCCCACAAACACGAGTGGCAGAATGATCAGCAGCAACCCCAGCCGCGCCGCCGGATGCAGTTCCGCTGCGGACTTCGGCGCGTTCGACGCCAGCGGCAGGATGGCCACCGAAACGATCGCGACGATGTCCTGAAAAAGCAAAATCGCGAGTGAAAGCCTCGCGCGCTGGCTGTCGCCTTGCCGTTTGTCCTCGAACGCCTTCATCACGAGCGCCGTCGAACTCAGCGCGAGCATCACGCCGATCGTGAGCGCCCCCGCGAGCGGCATTCCGGAAAAATGCAGCGCCGCCGTCGCGGCCGCCGTCGTCACGCCCGTCTGCAGCGCGCCGCCTCCAAGAAATGCCCGCAGATTTGCGCGCAATTCGTCGAGATGAAACTCGAGCCCGATGAAAAACAGCAGGAGGACGATGCCGAATTCGGCCATCGTGTTGATCTGTTCGTGATCGGAGAAAAGATGTTCCTGGAATGGCCCGGCGAGAATCCCCAGCACGATATACCCGAGGATCGGCGAAATATTGAGCCGCTGCAGCAGCCCCACCAGCGCCGCCGCGCCCAACGTCATCACGGTCAAAATCACAAACGGCTCATGCATGGTTCACTTGTACTCGCGAATGTGAATTTGCAAGACGCCAGGGCTTGAGAATTAAAATAATTTCAGCGCGCCAGAAATGTCAGCAGCCGTTGCGCGTCGCGTGGAGCCGCCCCGCCCACGTCGTTGTTAAAGAACGCGTAAATCTCGCGCCCTTTTTTCAGAAACGCACGCATCGCCGCCGCGTCGCGCTTCAAACCCGTGTCGCTGTAATCGCCCGCATATCGCTGCGGGCCGTGATAGCGGTAATAGACGAGCGGCGCCGTATCCGGAAAATGCAGATCGCGAAGAAACTCCGGCCGGTCCGCGCGACAATATGCTGCGCGGTGCTCTTTCAGCAGCGCCGTAACCGGTTCAATGAACCATTCGGCATTGCGGAACTCGAAAACCAATTGCGCATCGGATTGCTTTTGAAACGCGCGGATAAATGCCGCAAGCCGCGCGACGTCCGGCTTCGAGCGCTCCGGAAACTGCCAAAGCACCGCAGCCAGTTTTTCGCGTAGCGGTTTCAGCGGTCTGAAAAAGTTGTGCAACGCCGGAATTGGATCGCTCAACCGTTTCATATGCGTGATGAACCGGCTCCCTTTGGCGACGAAGCGAAAATGCGGCGGGCTCGCTTTGTACCATCGCGCCATCGCATCGTGGTTCGCCAAACGATAAAACGTGCTGTTGATTTCCAACGTGTGAAATCGCGAGGCGTAATACTCAAACCATTTTTTCTGCGGCAACCCCGGCGGGTAAAAAACGCCCTCGCGCCAATGCTTATAGACAAAACCGCTGGTGCCGACCCAGATTTTCTGCGTGTGTTTCACGACATGCCTCCGTCATCAACACTAGCAAATCTGTGGCTTGTCTCTCTCCTTTAGAGCCTCCGTCGCCATGAGCATTTCGAATTGAGTTTTGGTTAGCATCCACGCCGTGCAATCATTTCCGCTATTGAGCATGTACAAGCGCTCGGCTGATCCGACCTTGCGCAGGAGCGAATGGCTTACCCATTCCCCTCAAACATCGGCCGCAGTTTCTCCACTTCCGAAACCTGCCCCATCACGACAATCACGCACTCGGGTTCGAGTTGGAATTCGGCTTTGGGGTTGTAAATAAACGCTTCCTGCCCTGGATGCCGTGCGGCGACGACCAGCACGTCGGCAAGCTGGCGGATATTGATGTCGGCCAGCGATTTTCCCGCGAACTGGCTGGCCTTCTTGATCGTCAGTTCGTCAAAGCGCACGTTTGTCCGCTGGCGCATCATGTTGTCGAGAAATCCGACCGTCGCCGGCCGCAGCAGTTCGCTGACCAGGCGCAGGCCGCCGATCGCGGTGGGGCTAACGACTGAATTTGCGCCGGCGATCACCATCTTCTTGCGCACGTGGTCGTCGATGCCTTTGCTCGCGATGCGCAGCTCCGGATTCAGCACGCGCGCCGACAGCGTGACGAACAGGTTGTCCTTGTCTTCCGTCAGGCAGCACAGCAGACCTTCGGCGCGCTGCACGCCCGCTTCGATCAGCGTCTCATCGGCTTCCGCGCGGCCGACGACATACAGGAACTGGCCCAGCGTGCTGCGCAGGGACTTGATGCGGTCTTCGTCGCCGTCGATCACGACAAATTTCCGCCCGAGCTTGATCAGCTCGCTGATGCAGTGCTCACCCGTGCCACCGGCGCCGCAGACGATCACGTGCCGATCCAACTTGGCGATTTCCTGACGCATACGCCGCCTCCGAACCGTGTCACTCAAAATCCCGTCGACAATCAATGCCGTCACATTCGAGATGATAAACGCGGGCACACCCATTCCGACCAGCGCGAGGAACATCGTGAAGAGCAGGAGCAGGGGGCTTTCCAGCTTGTGAATGCTCAGCCAGTCCTCGTAGCCGATCGTTGAAAGCGTGATGACCACCATGAACAAACAGTCGAGAAACGACCAGTTCGTTCCATAGTAAAATCCGGCGATGTAATAAAAAACGGTGCTGAGAAGTCCGAGAATAAAAAGCACGGCCATGCCGATGCGAAAAAATCGCCACGGGTTGTAGCCGTCCAGCGCGCCCCCTTCGGGCCGCGTAGTCTTCGTTTCGTCCTGAGCCATAGGAATCGTTCGACAGATTATCGCGAACTGTGATTAGTGGAAGTCGATTAATTGCAGCGCCGGCAGTTGCCGCCTGAAAAAACGACTGAAGTCGTTACTACAACTACGGCGGCGTAATCTGGCCGAGAATGCGCGAGCCGGACGCGCCGGTCACCGACGGCAGATTGCCCGGCCGCCCCAGCGCCGTTTCACGCGCCAGGATCGCAAAGGCGATGCTCTCTTTTGCTTTGATCGGCAGGTCATACTGATCGGATGTCGTCACTTTGATCTGGCCCATCTCCGACACAAGCTGGCTCATCAGCACCGGATTCAGCGCGCCGCCGCCCGCGACGATCAGTTCGTCGATCGGCCCCTTGGGCAGAATAAACGCTTTCAGGCTTTGCGATATAGTCAGCGCAGTGAAGCGCGTCGCCGTAGCAACAATGTCGCGCGGCATGATCACGAGGCCATGCTTTGTGCCCCACTCGTACATTTCCACCGCGAACGCGACGCCGAAATCTTCGCGTCCTGTGCTCTTCGGCGGCGAACGCTTCAGGTACGGGTGCTTCATCATTGCTTCGAGCAAACCCTTGTGGACAGTACCCGACGCCGCCATCTGTCCGTCGCGGTCGAACGACTGCTCGCCCTGCGTCAGGTAATGAATCATCGCGTCGACGACCATGTTTCCGGGACCGGTGTCGTAGGCGATCGTGTCCTCCAGCCGACCATGCGCGGGAAGGTAGGTGATGTTCGAGATGCCGCCGATATTCAGCGCCACGCGATTGATTTCGTCGCGCGAGAAAAGCAGGTAATCGATAAGCGGCACCAGCGGCGCGCCCTGTCCGCCGGCCGCCATATCGCGCGTGCGAAAATTGGAGATCACCAGAATTCCGGTGCGTTCAGAGATCACCGACGGCTCACCCAGCTGCAGCGTTGAACCGAGCTGAAAACTGTGCGCTTCCGAGCGCGGTGGAATGTGCGACAGCGTCTGGCCGTGGCTGCCGATCAGGTCAACGTCCTGCTTTTTAACGCCGGCATTGCTCAGCAGCTCATTCGCCGCGAACGCGAAGGCTTCGCCGAGCAGAAAATTCAATTCGCACAATTCCGGCGACGATCCGCCAGAAGGTTCGCATGCTTTTAAAATGCGTTCGCGCACGAAGTCGGGATATTCCTGCGAATGCTTGGCGACGAGCTTCACTTTCAGCCCGCCGCGCCCTTCGCCCGAAATCTCGCACAGCGCCGCGTCCACGCCGTCGGCGCTCGTGCCGGACATCAGGCCAATCACGAGATGCGTGGATTTGTTCTTCAGATTGACGAAGTTTTCGAGCATGCGTTCCTCGATCCGCGGCCACGGTGCAGTTCGCTATTCAGGCTAATGAATTTGACGGACATTGCATAATACATAATTCGACTGCGACGCTATGCAGTCCCCGTGGCCTCGTCCACACTTTCGCGCAACACTTTTCCCAGCAGACCAATCTCTTCCTGCGTGATCGTTAGCGGCGGCACGGCGAGCACTAGATTTCCAATCGCGCGCGTATTCACGCCACGTTTTCGAGCCGCCAGAACCACGCGATGCCCGTAGCGGTCCTGCCACGCGTAGTCCTCGCCGCTCTCCTTCTTATGGATGAGCTCGAAGCCGCCCATCATGCCGCGGCCTCGCACATTGCCGACGTGCGGATGATTTTGCAGCGGATCGAGCATCTTCCAGAATGCCGGAATTGTTTTCTCGCGCAGCTCAGTGAGGAATTTGGGATTGGCGAGAATGTCCAGCGCCGCGAGCGCCGCCGCACAGCCCAGGGCCGAGCCGGTGAACGTGTGACCGTGAAAAAAAGTTTTGCGTTCGGCATAAGTTCCGAGAAAGCGCGCGTAGATGCGCTCTGTCACCATCACCGCCGACAGCGGCAAAAGACCGGCGGTCAATCCTTTCGCAAGACACACAATATCGGGCCGCTCGTTTGTGGTGAGTTGCTCGAACGCGAATACCGAACCCAGCCGGCCCATGCCGACGGCGACTTCGTCGAAAATTACGGTTACGCCGTTCGCGCGCGCGCACTTCAAGACGCGCTCGATGTAATCTTTCGGCTGCGGAATGATTCCGCCCGGGCCCAACACGAACGGTTCGATTATGACCGCAGCGAGCCGGTCCTTTTTCTCGACGAGTGCTTTTTCCATCGCCTGCGCGCATTCAAGTGAGCAGCTCTCGGGCTTCAATTTCCACGGGCAGCGGTAGCAGTGCGGGGGCGGCACCCGTTGCACGTTAAAGAGGAGCGGTTTGAACATCGCGTGGAACATGTCGACGCCCCCAACCGCGACCGCGCCGAGCGTGTCGCCGTGATACGCTTCGCCCAGGCCAAGAAATTCGCAGCGCTCCGGGTGGCCGCTCTGAACTTGGAACTGGTACGCCATTTTCAGAGCCGCTTCGACTGCTTCGGAACCTGAGTCCGCGAAAAAAACGTGCTTGAAGGGTTCGCCCGCCAGCGACGTCAATCGTGCAGCGAGTTCGATCGCCGGCTGGTGCGAAAGGCCCAGCAGCGTCGAATGCGCAAAGCGGTCGAGCTGCGCCTGAACGGCTTTTTCGACGGCGGTCGGCCGGCAGCCGAGAGCCAGGCACCAATAGCCGCAATTGGCATCGAGGTATCTTTTGCCATCGTCGGCGATCAGCCAATTTCCTTCCGCGCCGACAATGATCGGCGGCGGCGGCGTTTCGCCGGGGTACTCGCTCATCTGGGTGAACGGATGCCAGAGCGCTTCAGCATCCTGTCGGCGCAAATCGTGTGGTGTCATGCTCATCTTTTAACCTGTGTCTACCGCGGCTGCATCTTCATCCGCGTGTTCTCTTTATGCATTATGAATTGTGCATTATGAATTAGGCATTACTTCTTCAACCATTATCATTCTGCATTGGAATTAAAAATTGGAGTCTGAACGAAGCATGCGGCGTCTACTAATCGGGGTTCTGGTGTGCGCGCTGCTGTTTCTGGGCAGTTGTCAAAAAGCCGGTCCGTCGCAGACTCCGGCGGTGCTGCAGAAAGTCAAGACCAGCGATCCGGTGACGGCGCCGTTCGTGGCGGGAAAGAAGAACCATATCTTTCACGCGCGAAATTGTCCGTACGCGGCGAATCTGGAATCGCCGGTGGGTTACGAGACCCTTCGCGATGCGGAGGCTTCGGGGCGCGTTCCGTGCGAATTCTGCGCGCCTCATAAAGCGCCGCCGGCCGAGCCGGCTCCGGCGGCGAAGCCATGAGATTTTTGCCAGGAGTAGAACGAATGATTTCTTTGAGATGGATTCCACTCTTTTCGGTGTTCGCCTGCGCCGCACTTTTTGCAGGCGAGGCAGATCCAAAGCCGGCGCCGGCGAAAACCGGTGATGCGCCGGTCAAGCCGCGCGACATGGACGAGGTCATCGACGGCATTCCGATCGTGAAGCTCGATGACGGCGTAATTCTGCAATCCGGCGATATCAAAGTTCCGACCAGCGCGATCGAAAAAGTGGAACTCGCGTACGTCGCGACCGAGAAGCGCAAGAACGGCAAATTCACGATGTCGCCGGAAACGCGCAGCTACATGCGCAAGCGTTTTGCGTTCCGCTTTCTCGCCAACGCGATCGTCGAAAAGTATGTCGCCGAAAACAAGCTCGAAATGCCAAAGGAGCTTTTCGAACAGGAATTCCAGAAATTTAAAAACTCGAAAAAGGAAGAAGACTCCGGCAGTTACGAGCAGTGGCTCGCCGACAACGGACTTAACGACGAGGACTTTCGCCGTTTCTGGATGGCCAACTGGACGATCGAGCAGACGCTCGCAAAAGCCGTCACCGACGATGATGTCGCAAAGGCGCTCGAAAAATTCGGCGACAACCTCGGCCTGCGCCAGGTTTCGCACATCCTGATTCTTTTCCGCGGCGAAGAACGCATCCAGCTCAACGTCAACCGCTCGAAGGAAGAGGCCAAAAAAATCGCCGACGGCCTGCTTGAGAAGTTGAAAGGCGGCGAGGATTTCGCGCGTCTGGCTCGCGCGGTGAGCGATTGCCCGAGCAAAGCGCAGGGCGGCTCGCTCGGCGGCGTCTCGCGCAAGGGCGGGCCTACCGAAGTCTTCGGGCCGGCCTTCGCCGAAGCGGTTTACAAGCTGGAGAAAGTCGGCGATTATTCGCCGGCGCCGGTCGAAAGCAAATTTGGCTACCACATCATTAAACTCGACCAGTTGCGCAAGCCCGACGAACTGAAGCCCGACATCCGGCAGTTCCTTGTGTCCGAAAAGTACCGCAAACAATTGGAGCAGTTGATGAACAGCGCGGTCGCGGCCGCCAGGTTCAATGAGAAACAGCTTTAACCCATGCGCAAGTCCAAGATCTCCCAGAAAGCAGCGCGATTTACCGAATCGGTTATTCGCGAAATGACACGCCTGTGCAACCGGCACGGCGGCGTGAACCTCGCGCAGGGCTTCCCCGATTTTCCTTCGCCCCAAGCGATGAAAGACGGCGCGAAAGCCGCGATCGATGCCGACAAAAATCAGTACGCGATCACGTGGGGTGCGAAAGCCTTTCGCGACGCTCTCGTGAAAAAAACGCAGCACTTCACCGGTCTCGAAATCGATCCCGAGCGCGAGCTGACTGTCTGCTGCGGCTCGACCGAGGCCATGATCTCTGCGCTGCTCGGCACGGTAGATCCCGGTGACGAGATTATTGTCTTCGAGCCGTTCTATGAAAATTACGGGCCCGACGCGATCCTCTCCGGCGCCACGCCCGTTTACGTGAAACTGAATCCGCCGGATTGGAGTTTCGACCGCGACGAACTGCGCCGCGCGTTTTCGCCGCGCACCAAAGGCATCATCGTCAACACGCCGCACAACCCGACCGGCAAAGTGTTCAGCCACGCCGAACTCGAGTACATCGGCCAGCTCGCCATCGAATTTGACACTCTGATCTACACGGATGAAATCTACGAGCACATCATTTACGACGGCGTGCCGCACATTTATCCGCTCACTCTGCCAGGCCTGCGCGAGCGCACGGTCACGATTTCGGGGCTGAGCAAAACGTATAGTGTCACCGGCTGGCGGATCGGCTACTGCATCGCACCGCCGGAAATCACCGGCGCGATCCGCAAGGTTCACGATTTTTTGACCGTCGGCGCGCCCGCGCCGCTGCAGGAAGGATCGGTAGCCGGCCTGGAATTCGGCGATGAATATTACGTTGATCTTCGCACCAAATACCAGGCGCGCCGCGAACTGTGCGTCGGGATGCTCGAGGCCGCCGGTTTCCAATGCTTCAAGCCGCAGGGCGCGTATTACGTGATGACCGAGTACCCCGACATCGGCATTCGCGACGACATCGAATTCGCTCGCTACCTGGTCGAAAAAATCGGCGTCGCGGCGGTGCCGGCGTCGAGCTTCTATCGCGCCGGCGCGCCAGAGGCGAAAAAAATGATCCGCTTCAACTTCGCCAAGCGCAACGAAACGATTCAGGAAGCCGGCCGCCGCCTGCGCGCGTTGAAAAAATCGTAGTAACGACTTTGGTCGTCAACGGGACGGATCGACTAAAGGCGTTACTTCAATGCACACTACTTTTCAGGCTTTGAAGTTTTGATCGTCGTCTCAATCACGATCTGAACCGCCTTCTTCAATTTCTCCGCGTCGAAAACGCCGCCTTCCGGATCGCGCGTGCCGAAATCGGGCACGTGGACGAAACCGCGCATGGCTGGCGCTCTTTTGGAGCTCATCAGGCGGAAAAAGCATTCGTTGCAGAGGTACCCGCCGGCATCGGTCGAATTCGCCGCACCGATTTTTGCCTCTTTCAGTGCCGCGACAATCGCGGCGGCGGGCAGCGCGGTCGGAATTGGAAGCGCCGGCGCCTCGGGTGCAATCTTATCGCGCGGCGGCGGCTTGCCTTTGTTGTCGGGCGGGCGCTGCGGGTGATAACCGTTGCTTGCGAGCGTTTCGACCTGCATCACACGGGTGCCGACTCCGAATGAAATCGCGATCCGCGGTTTGTATTTTTCGAGCGCCGCCTGCAGCGGGCCGTCCATCTCATCGTAGACGACCGGCAACAGCGCCGTCTCGATCCGGTAGCCGAGAATCTCTTTGCCCTGAAACGTCCGCACCGTCTCCCACGACGCGTTGAGTTTCAACCCGCCGAACGGCTCAAACCCGGTCAGCAGCAGCACCGGTTTTTCTTCAGCCGCCCTTACGCTCGCCGCCGAAGCCAGCAGGCAGAGCACTAATAAAGGAAGAGAGAAGTATCGGCTCATGATGCGATTTCCAAGCGCGCTTCAGCGCGCAACTCAGGCGTACAGCTCATTGATCGGCTTGCCCTTTCCGTCTTCGGTCACGTAGAACGGGCGCTGCTCGATCTCGAAACTGTGCTTGGGCGAGATGCCCATCGCGCGATAGATCGTCGCGTGTAAGTCGCGCAACTCCACCGGATTCTCGACGGTCGTGCACGGATAATCCTCGGCCGTCTTGCCGTACGCGAATCCTTTTTTGATGCCACCGCCGAACATCAGCACGCTGCCGGCGCTGGTCAGGTGCGCGTGCATGCCGTAGTGCTTCGGATCGTTCATTTTCGGCGGCGTGTCGGACTGGCTTCGCACCGGCTTGTCGGGCTTGCCTTCGATCAACGGATCGCGGCTGAATTCGCTGGCGAGGACAATCAGCGTGCGGTCCAGCATCCCGCGCTTTTCCAGATCGAGCACCAACTGCGAAATCGGGCCGTCGATGGTTTGCTTGAGCTTCTCGAGTCGCGTGTGGCCGTTGTCGTGTGTGTCCCAATGCATGAATGGAATGTATTCGTAGTGGACTTCGATGAAGCGCGCGCCCGCTTCGGCCAATCGCCGCGCCAGCAGGCAGCCCAGCCCGAAATTGCCGGTGTTGTACGTGTCGTAAATTTCCTTCGGCTCCTGCGACAAATCGAACGCCTTCACCGATGGCGAATGCATCAGTCGATAAGCTTTTTCCATCGAGGCGACGAGTTGGTCTTTCTGGAAACTTGAAGCGAGTTCTCCGGCGGGGGAGGCAGCGATGAGCGACTTGTAGAGCTTCTCGCGATTGGCGAAGCGCCCGGCTTCGATGCGCGGCGTGACGCGGTCGGCAGGCCGCTTCGGATCCGGAATGAGGAAAGGTCCGTATTCAGTGCCGAGAAATCCGGAGGTCGTGAAGGCTTTGACGACGTCCGCTTCGCCGCCGCTGCGCATCGGTTCGGCGATGTCGATGAATGCGGGGACGTCCGGGTTCTTCGGCCCGAGTGTTTTGGCGATGACCGCGCCGATATGCGGACAAGCAACGGTCTGCGGCGGGACGTATCCGGTATGCCAGTGAAACTGATGCCGTGAATGCAGAATCGCGCCGAGGTCCGCTGCTTTGAATGTGCGAATCAATGCGCCGCGATTCATGACTTGGGCGGTTTTTTCGAGGCCCTGTGAGAATTTGATGCCGTCGACATTCGTGTTGATGCTTGGGAAGGTGCTCAGTACCGATTTTGCATCCACTCCGGGCGTGAAAGGCGTGTGCTTTTTCGGATCGAATGTCTCGGTGTGCGCCATGCCGCCGGCCATCCACAGCAGGATCATGCAGTCGGCCGTGGCCTTGGGTGTCTCGATTTTTTCTTTCTCGCCTGCCCACAAACGAGGCGAACCTGCCATCAATGCGGAAGCGCCTGCGGCGCCCATCATCTTCAGAAAATCGCGGCGATCGGATCGCTTGCTCATCAATGACTCTCCGTTCTTCAAAACGCATTCAGCTATCGGATCAACTGAAACTCCGGCAACATCAAGACGGCCCAGACGATGTCGGCCGCCATGTCTTTTGTGAGGGCGCCGGGAAATGCGGATTCGACGGCGCTGAATTCCTGCGCCGTCGGTTTTCGGCCCAGTGCCTGCAGATAAATTCGCGCCATGAAATCCGCTTTGCTGGCTTTGGTCTCGGTGACGAGCGCTTGCAACTGTTTCGCACCTTCGGCGTAGACGATTTTCTGCATGTCGGGACCGTTGATCAATTCAAGCGCCTGCAGTGTCGAAGCGTCACTGTCGCGCGTTGTTGCGACGTTGTTGCGATCGGGGCGGCCGAGCGATTCCATCAGCGGCGTGTTTTTTTCCTGATAGGCGCGGCGCGGAATGGCCAGCAGCGCGTAGGTTGCGTCGAGGTACTGTTCGGCCGAGACGCGCCGGATCGCCGGACCGCGGAAAACGAATTCTTTGCCGTCCTTTTTGTACTCGACCGACGCCATCTGATACGCCTTTGACGTGAGCATACGCGCCATAGTTTTTTTCAGGTCGTAACCGCTGTCGGCCAGATCGCTGGCGAGCCAATCGAGCAGATCGGGGTTCCACGCGGGATTTTCCATTTCGTCGACCGGGTCAATCAGAGCACGGCCGAAAAATCGTCCCCACAGACGGTTCACGATCGTTCGCGTGAGCTGGCCGTTCTCTTTTTTCGTCATCAACTCGCCAAGACGCGCGAGGCGTTGCGGCCGCGGCAGTGCGGCATCCATATCGCCGAGTTCTGAGTAGAGAAAACGCATTTTCGCGGTTTTTCCCTGTGGCACTTCGCAGCGCACCAATTCGAGCGGCTTGTCGGAGAAAACAGTGGCCAGGCCGTACGCGTCTTCGAGCGTGAAACGGCTGACGAAACTGTCGTGACAGCTCGCACATTTCAGCTGCACGCCGAGAAAAACCTGGCCGATGGTCTGCGCAGCCTGCATTTCCTTGGTCTGGCTCGCCGGAACGACGCCGCGCATCACCACGCCGGCGAGAAACGCTTCGGTCTCCTTCTTTCCGCTGAGCAGATCGCTGACGAACTGGTTGTAGGGCATGTTGTTTTTCAGAGCGGCGTCGAGCCACGGCGTGATGTTCACGTTCGCATGGCCGTCAATGCCGGCGAGCGTCGTTCCGTTGCGCAGAATGTCGCTCCAGAATGTCATCCAATGCGCCGCGTAGCCGTTCACGTCGCCGAGAACTTTCTGCACCAGCTTCTCACGCTTGTCAGGCGCTTTGTCCGCAGCGAATTCGTCGAACTGCGCCGGAGTCGGCGGCAGGCCCGTCACGTCGAGATACACGCGCCGCGCGAAGACGGCGTCATCCACGAATTTTTGCGGCGGACTTTTGGCGAAGTACGGCGTGAGGATCGTGTCGATCGGATTGCCGCCTTCGGCAATGGCCGGCTTGCGCGGCGCGATGTTGATTTTTTTCTCGCGATCAATGATGGGCTCGTCCCAGACCAAGCCCTGGTCGATCCAGGCGCGCAGAATCGCAATCTCGTCGTCTTTGAGGCGCTCTTTTTTCTGCGGCATTACCTCTTCGGGATCGCCGCTGACCAGGCGCTTGATCAAAGCGCTATCGGCGCTCTTGCCGACGACCACGCCCGGCCCGTCCTCGCCTCCTTTAAGGAGGGACTCGCGCGAGAGCATCGACAAGCCGCCCTTTTTCTTGCCGCTGCCGTGACACTCGAAGCAGGTGTGCGCGAGGATGGCTTTGACGTCTTTGCCGAAGGAGATTTTTTTCTCAGACGCCGGCGGCAGCGGATGCGCCTTCTCGCCTGCCAGAGCAGCCGCGCAAATGACCATCGAGGCCAGGAATCCAAAGTGCCGACGCTTCATTCTGCTTCCTCGTTGCGAATTGTGCGACTTTGTTAAGTTTTGTTACACGTAATACACCACAGAGTCCACCCCATTAATGTTATTGTCTGACAAAAATGTGACGTGGATTTTGGCTTAGTGTGCTGGCAACTGCTCGAGCCATTCCTTTCGAAACGGTTCGAAGGTTCGAGCGGCCGTGAGCTCGATGGCTTTCTGAGATTTCGAGATGCCCTGCGCTTCGGCGGCGCGCAAGGCAAGATAGCGCGTATAGAATTCGTAGAAATCGAACAATGATTTTCGCTCTTCGTAGCTCAGCCCGTCTCTTAGCGTCATCGAAACCGTTATGCCTCCAACCGGAGGCGGGACCATTTTCGTGGTCGTTTTGCCATCCCAGGCCGAGACTTCCAGGCGGGTGATGCCGGCGTTAGGTCGGCTGCTCAGTTTCGCGCGGAACGCGGCGGGTAATGTGGCGAGCGCGGCTTCGGGCGTTAATTGCTGGTGTAAATTTGCGACGAAGTTGGGCGAAACCGGTTGAGTGAACAGAACCGTGAGCGACCCAAATCCCCCCAGCGCTGGCGGCACTTGAGCCGGAATGGCACCGGCAATTCCGGTAAAAAAAGCCGCGATCAGCAGCCAGCGCAGCGAGAATCGCCGCATGGTCCACAGCACGCCCAGCGCAGTCAGCGCGGCGCCGATGATCGTCAACACACTCAGAAATTGCGGCGACGGGTAACTTCCTATCTCCGAACCAGACGATGACTGTGCGGTGCCGCTGGGCGAGTACACGGTCTCATCCGTCTCGGTTGACGTGTATATCGGTGCGCGCGAATAAGCCAGGATGGTCTGCCGGATTGCGCCCGTCAGAATCAAACCTCCAAGGAGCAGAACCAACAGTGCAAACCGGCGCGGCGCGACCCAATCCGTGGCCCGCACAAACCATATGCGGTCGACGGCGGGATCGCCCGGCAAACTGCGATCGATATCTGGATCGAACATGCGCGCGGTTGTAGCCGAGCCGCCGCTGATCCACCAGTGGCGCGCGGACACGCGATGACCGCGGCATCAACCTACGCGCGCGGCATCCAGTTCGGCCGTCGCCTTCCCTGAAAAAAAATCGCGGTTGCGGGCGATGAAGTCGCGTTCGCTCTCCGGTACGTCGTCGAGATAGAAAATGGCCGCAACCGGACATTCCGGAATACACATACCGCAATGAATGCATTCGTCCGGATTGATCACCAGCATTTCGCCGGCGTCGTAAAAGCACGAGACCGGGCAGACTTTGGTGCAGGCGCCGTCTTTCGTTCCGATGCACGGCGAAGTGACTACGCAGATGTTGTCCATGATTGGTTCTCCTTTTCCGGAAGGAGATATGGCAAGCGATGCGCCAGTGTTGAAACGAGCTAAGTCGGCTAAAATCGGTCGTAACCCAACTAAAAGTACCTGAAATTCAATGAAACACCCATATATTGGTGTTCATGGACGAAATTAAACGAATTAGAGACTTAGTTACTGCTATCAACGCTAGCCGTACGTTCGACGAGATTCTGGAATCTCTGCGCGCTGCGGTGCGTGATTGGATTCCCTGCGATCGGCTCGCGATTGCGTTTTTGCACTCCGACGGACACACGCTGGTGCTGGGCCCGGTGCTCAGCGCGGGAAAAATTCTGCTGGGGACCGGCTATCGCGAGTCCATCGCCGGAAGCAGCCTGATGGCTTTGCTGAAAAAGAATCGCACGCGCATTCTCAACGATCTTCCCTCTCATTTGAAAAAACACGCGCAATCGCAAACGACGCGGCTGCTGGTGGACGAAGGCCAGAATGCGAGTCTGACGGTGCCGCTGATCGTGAGCGGCCAGCCGACGGGGATGCTCTGGTTTTCGAGCCGAAAACGCGACGCGTATCGTGTCGAGCACGAAACCTTCATGCGGCTGATCGCGGAACAATTGGCGATGGTGCTCGAACGCGCGCGGCTGATCGGCAATTTGACGGCGACGCGCGAGAACCGCACGCGACTACAGGACGAAAACGTGCAACTGCGCGAAGCGCTCAGTCGCGCGCCGGAACTCACGGCGTTGATCGGCGAAAGCGTACCGTGGCGCAAGACACTGCACAAGATTGAGCTGGTCGCGGCGTCGGATGCGACGGTTATGCTTCGCGGTGAAACGGGCACTGGAAAGGAATTGATTGCGCGCGCGATTCACAATTTGTCCGCGCGAAAAAATAGGCCATTCGTGGCGATCAATTGCGGAGCGCTCTCGCGCGAATTGATCGCGAGCGAACTGTTCGGCCACGAGCGCGGCGCGTTCACGGGTGCGTTACAGCGAAGACTCGGCCGGCTGGATCTGGCTCAAGGCGGGACGCTCTTTCTGGACGAAGTGGCGGAACTCAGTGGTGAAATGCAGGTGAAACTGCTGCGGGTGCTGCAGGAGCGCGAGTACGAACGCGTCGGCGGAACGCAGACGATCCACGCCGACGTGCGCGTGATCGCGGCAACGCACCGGAATCTGGACGCCGAGCGCGGCGATGGGCGCTTTCGCGACGATCTGTATTTCCGGCTGAACGTATTTCCGATCGTGGTTCCACCACTGCGCGAACGGAAAGAGGACCTGATGCCGCTGCTCGATCTTTTCCTGCAGCGTTATTCGCAGAAAATGGGGAAAGTGTTCGCGCGCATCAATCCGCAGACCCTCGAGCGCTGCATGCTTTACCATTGGCCCGGAAACGTGCGCGAACTGGAGAATCTCGTTGAACGAAGCGTCATTCTCTGCACAGGCTCTGAGTTCTACATGGACCCGCTGCTCGACGCCGAAGCGCGAATCGAGCCGGCTTCCGCGACGCGACTGGACGACGTGATCTCAGATCACTTGATCAAAATTTTGAAATTGACGCGCGGGAAATTGTATGGAAAAGATGGCGCTGCGGCGATGTTGGGAGTGAAACCGTCCACATTACAGGCAAAATTGAAGAAATACGGAATTGATCGCCGCGCGTGCTGAGCGGACTTGGACATTTTTCGCGGGCTCGCTAGTATCGGGAGCTTCATCATAACTTTGGAGCGACAATCATGTTTTTACGAGGGAGCGCGTTCGTTTTTCTTTTCGTTGCCGCGATGGCGCAGAGCGGGGAAGGTGTGACCGCGCAGCAGTTGATTGAAAAAATCAAAACAAAGACCGGAATCGAATGGAGTCCGACGACGGTCGATACGATCAAGGCCGGGGATCCGGCGACGGTGGTGAAGGGCATTACAACCACGATGTTTCCGACGCTCGACGTGTTGAAGAAATCGGTCGCGGCGGGGAACAATTTCATCCTCTGCCACGAACCGACGTTCTACAACCACAAGGACGATTTGACGCCGCTCGAGAAAGACGACGTGCAAATGGCGAAACTGAAATACATCAACGACAACAAGCTGGTGGTCTTCCGTTTTCACGACCACTGGCACCGCATGAATCCGGACGGCATCAATACTGGCGTCATCGAGACGATGGGCTGGGAGAAAAAGCTGCGCAAGAACGATCACGCCACGTTCGAGCTGGATGCCACGACGGTCGGAGATCTCGCGAAGCTTTTAAAGGAGAAACTGAAGTGTTCGGCAGTGCGCGTGGTCGGCGATCCGAAAATGGCGTGCTCGGCAGTAGCGTATTCGGCGGGCGCGGCAGGGACGCTAACGCAGATCGCGACGTTGCAGCGCGATGACATCGATGTGCTCGTCTGCGGCGAAACGCGCGAATGGGAGACGGTCGAGTACACTCGCGATGCGGCCGAGACGGGCCGAAAGAAGGCCTTGATTGTGCTGGGCCATTCAGCGTCCGAAGAGCCCGGCATGAAATATTGCGCGAAGTGGATGGAAGACGTTGCGGGCGGAATTCCGGTTAAATTTATCCCCTGCGGCGATCCATTCTGGGCGCCGTGAGTTCGTTTTCTTGCAGCGGCCGTGCGATAGGCCAGCGCAAGCTGCCGGGCGCGACATCGAGCGCACTGCGCACCTTCAAGGCGAGCGTTGAAGGTGAAAACGGCTTCTGCAGAAAGTGCGCATCGGAATCGATGGCGCCGTTGTTCACGATGGCCTGATCGGCATAGCCAGATGTAAAAAGTACGCTCAGCCCCGGCCGGATTTCGCGCAACTTCCGGCAAAGCTCCGGACCTCCCATCTCCGGCATGACTACGTCTGTGATCAGCAAATCGATGCCTCGGCCCGCGGTTGTGAATTTCTGCAGCGCTTCTTTGCCGTTTCGCGCGTTGATCACCGTGTAACCGTTTGCCTGCAGCAATTCCTGGATCAGGTCGCGGACGCCGTCTTCGTCTTCGACCAGCAGAATGGTTTCATGTCCTCCCGTTTCAGCACGCAACGTGGCTGAACTTGCGGAGCTGAGCACGGCATTCTTTTCGCGCGGGAAATAGACCTTGAACGTCGTGCCTTGGCTCGGAACGCTGTAGACCTCGATCATGCCGCCGCTCTGTTTCACAATACCGTAGACCGTCGCGAGCCCCAGGCCGGTGCCTTTGCCCGCGCCCTTGGTGGTGAAGAACGGCTCGAAAATCCGTTTGCGTACCTCCGGACTAATGCCCGTGCCGGTGTCGCTGATGGAGAGCCGGACGTACTCGCCCGGTTCCGCCTCGGCGTGCGTCCGGCAATATGCCGCCGACAATTCCACGTTGTCGGTTTCAATCGTCAGGATTCCGCCGTTCGCCATGGCGTCGCGGGCGTTGACGACGAGGTTCATGATAACCTGTTCAATTTTCCCCGGATCCGCCGTCACATGCCAGAGTGATGGATGCAATGCGGTTTTTAGTACGATGTCTTCGCGAATCAGGCGGCGCAGAAGTTTGTCCATATCGCCGGCGACGACATTCAGATCCAGGGTCTTCGGTTCAAGGACCTGTCCGCGGCTGAAATCGAGAAGTTGCCGCGTCAATCCTGCGGCCCGCTCGCCCGTGCGGTAAATCAACTCGAGGCCGCGCCGGACCTTTTCATCGGGATGCGCGCGATCGATGAGAAGCTGACTGTGGCCGTTGATAACAGTGAGCAGATTGTTGAAGTCGTGCGCAATTCCCCCGGCGAGTTGCCCCACGCATTCCATCTTTTGCGCCTGGACGAGTTGTGATTCCAGTTGCAGGCGCTCGGTAATGTCGATGAAAGCCACCACGCCGCCCATAATTTTGCCTTCGTCGCGGATTGGATAAGACCAATATTCGACATACAGTGAAGTCCCGTCCGCGCGCCACATGACGTCGTCGGCCGCGTGCGCACCTTCGCCTCTCTTGAACGCTTGCAAAATTCTGCATTCGTTCGACAGGTGCGGCCGGCCGTCATCATACGAATGATGGATCAGAGTATGAATACTCTTGCCCAGTAGTTGCTCGGTCGATGTGTAGCCGAGAATGCGCAGCAACGCCGGGTTGCAAAACGTGCAGTTACCCTGCATGTCCACGCCATAGATCGCTTCCGCCGTTGAGTCCAACAGCAGGCGTGTTTCTTTCTCCGACTTGCGCAACGCAGCGGTGCTTTCCTTTAGCGCTGTGATGTCGTCGGCGTAAATCAGAATCCCACCGATGGCGCCTACGGCGTCGTGCCAGGGCCGGACCTCCCAGCGCAGCCATTGGGTCGAACCGTCCTCGAGCTGGAACGAATCTTCGTCTGAGCGCAAGATTTTTCCGGCCAGTGCCTCCTGATGAATGCTTTTCCAGCGCAGAGGGATTTTTGGAAAGATTTCATAATGCGAACGTCCAATCACATTGGCGTTTTCAAGCCCGTAGCTCGTGATCCAGGCGCGGCTGACGATGACGTAACGCATGGCGCGGTCGAGCATGGCCACGGGCATGGGTGCGTTTTCGACGAACATGCGCAGTCGTTCTTCGCTGGCGCGTAACGCTTCCTCCGCACGCTCACGAATAAGAAGTTCCTGGTGCTGTCGGCGTTCACTTTCAATTGCCTTCAGCGCAACTTGCCGGACCCGCTGCATTTCTCCGCCGAGAAGTGCGACGCCAATGCTGACAAGGGAGTATAGCGATAAGCCGATGGCGTCATCGGGCTGAATCCAGATGTTAACCGGATTTTCAGGAGCCAGAATGAAAACATACGAACATACTCCCCCAAGCAGCGCCGCAAGCAGCGCCGGCCGCAGACCGAAGCTCCAAGCAACAATCAGCTCCGCGAAGATGAATAGCGTGAAGGGGAATTGATCGCCGAGCCACGGAGTTAATGGCAATCGAATAGAGAGCGCGATCGATACCGCGACGATGGCGACAACGTAAGAGAGGAGAGGTCGA
>Ga0265314_10001848_pt1 | contig 22745 bp, 21 predicted proteins | sample 4126metaG_FD_203106 | JGI IMG/M metagenome (GOLD analysis project Ga0265314, IMG submission 203106) | Rhizosphere microbial communities from Carex aquatilis grown in University of Washington, Seatle, WA, United States - 4-1-26 metaG | ecosystem: Host-associated > Plants > Roots > Rhizosphere >... | reverse complement strand
ATCGAAGAAATGGCGTCGGGGAGCGTGATGTTCGCCGGCACCGGCGTGACCAACGGCGACTACCTCGACGGGGTGCGCTTCTTCCGTGGCGGCGGTGCCACCAATTCCGTCGTCATGCGTTCACGCACCCATACCGTGCGCTTCCTGCGCTCGGTGCACCGCTTCGATTTGAAGCCCGACTATTGAGCCGAGGAGCGTCGACCGATGCGCACAGAGCAACACCGGCCGCCTGCTCTGCAGCACGGCCGACCGACGCGGCGTCGATTCGCTCCCGACACGCGCGCCGCCGCGCGGCGCGCCGACGCCGGTCGGATCGCCTCGCTTTCAGGGCAGGGCCAGTGATGTGGGAGGCGTGCTACTCGACCGCGCACGAGTTCCATGCGCATCTCGTCAAAGGCTATTTGGAGCAGTTCGGTGTGCCGTGTGTGGTCGGCGCCGGCCGCCCGTTCGGGTTTGGCGCCGTCCAGGTCCTGGTCCATGCCGACTTCGCGCACGTCGCGCGCGGCCTGATTCGCGGTCGCGAGAACGAGCGCGCGGTGCCGAGGCTGCGCATCGTTCGCCGGAGTGACGCATGAGCTTACCCAAACTGAAATCCGACGGCGTCGACGCCGCGGCGCGCCGCTTCACCACGGTTTCCGACATGGAGATCGAGCCGCTCTACACCGCCGATCATTTGAACGGCTGGCGTTACGACACGCGCCTCGGCGATCCCGGCGAGTATCCGTTCACCCGCGGAGCCTACCCCAACATGTATCGCGGCAAATTGTGGACGATGCGCCAGTTCGCCGGATTCGGGACGCCGGAAGATACCAACGCGCGCTTCCGCTTCCTGCTCGGCCAGGGGCAGACCGGGCTGTCGACGGCCTTCGATATGCCGACGCTGATGGGCTACGACGCCGACCATCCGCGCGCCCTGGGCGAGGTCGGGCGCGAGGGCGTGGCGGTCAGTAGCTTGGCCGACATGGAGACGCTCTTCGACGGCATTCCGCTGGCCGACGTCACCACGTCGATGACCGTGAACTGCTCGGCGAGCGTCATTCTCGCGATGTACTTCGCCATGGCCGAGAATCGCGGCGTCGCCTTGCGCGAGCTCGGCGGCACGATCCAGAACGACATGCTCAAAGAGTTCATCGCGCAGAAGGAATGGATCAGCCCGCCCGAGCCGTCGGTGCGCGTCATCGTCGACATGATGGAATTCTGCGCCGCGCATGCGCCGAAGTGGCATCCGGTGTCGATCAGCGGCTACCACATCCGCGAAGCCGGCTCGACGGCGGTGCAGGAGTTGGCGTTCACGCTGGCGGATGGGATCGGCTACGTGCAAGCGGCGGTGGCGCGCGGGCTCGACGTCGACCGCTTCGCGCCGCGCCTCTCATTCTTCTTCAACGTGCACAACGACTTTCTCGAAGAAGTGGCGAAGTTCCGCGCCGCGCGCCGCATGTGGGCGACGATCATGCGAGAGCGTTTCGCGGCGCAGAATCCGCGCTCATGGCTGTTGCGCACACACGCGCAGACCGCCGGCTGCTCGCTCACGGCTCAACAGCCGATCAACAATGTCGTCCGCGTAGCGCTGCAGGCGCTGGCCGCGGTGATGGGCGGCACCAACTCACTGCACACCAATTCGATGGACGAGACGCTGGCGTTGCCGAGCGAAGGCGCGGTGCTGACCGCGTTGCGCACGCAGCAGATCATCGCTGAAGAGAGCGGAGTGATTAACAGCGCCGATCCGCTCGGCGGCAGCTATGCCATCGAAGCCCTGACCGACCGACTGGAGCGCGAGGCGTTCGCCTACATCGAGCGCATCGACCGCATGGGCGGCATCATTCGCGCCATCGAGCTCGGCTTCCCGCAGCAGGAGATCGCCGACGCCTCGTACCAGTATCAACGCCAACTCGATCGCGGTGAGAAGGTCGTCGTCGGGGTCAACAAATACGAGATGGCCGATGACGGAACGGCCCTGGAGATCCTCCGCGTCGACAACGACGTCGAGCGCCGCCAGGCGGCGCGCGTGCGCGAACGAAAGGCGGCGCGGCCTGCCGGCGCCGTACGCGATCGCATCGACGAGGTGCGCAGCGCGGCGCGCCGTGGCGACAATCTGATGCCGCCGATCATCGCGGCGGTCAAAGCCGACGTCACGGTCGGCGAGATCTCGGACGTGTTCCGCGAGGTCTTCGGCGTCTACCGCGACCCAGCGTACATCTAGAGGGGCCGGGCGTGAACGACCGCCGACTGCGCATCCTGATCGCCAAGCCGGGCCTCGACGGCCACGATCGCGGCGCCAAGATCATCGCCCGGGCATTGCGCGACGGCGGCTTCGAGGTCATCTACACCGGCTTGCACCAGACGCCGGAAATGATCGTCGAGGCGGCGTTGCAGGAAGATGTCGACGCCATCGGGCTCAGCATTCTCTCCGGCGCGCACATGACGTTGCTGCCGGCGATCCTCGACCTGCTGGCGGCGCGCGGCGTCGACGATCTACCGCTATTCGGCGGCGGCATCATCCCGCCCGAGGACATCGCGGCCCTGAAGGCACGCGGTATCATCGAGATCTTCACGCCCGGTGCCAGCACCGAGCAGATCATCGAGTGGGCCCGCACGGCGCTGCGCCCGCGGCAGTAACGGCCGCGGCGCAACGCCGGAGCTAGGGCGCGAGCGTCGTCAGCGCACGCGCGGGAAGCCGTGCAGATCGGCCATGAGCCGCAACGCCTGCAGATCGGGTCGCGCGCTCGCCGGAGCATTGCACGCGATGCCGAAGGGACCTTGTGGGACGACGATGCGCGGCACCATCAGGTTCTTCGGATGGATGAAGTCGAGCAGGTGAGCCAGGTTGTTGGCGCTTGCATCGCGAGTCGATAGTGGCGGCAAACCCCAGCGCCACTCGATCATGTTGAGGATGGACGTATGATCGTACTGCTTGTGAGCAATAAAGCCGCGGCGGGCGAGCGGCGACATCACGACACAGGGAACGCGAAAGCCGAGGCGCCCGTCATTGCCCAAGGCGGGATCGAGGTCGGTTTGTGGCGCCAGCGGTGGCGGGACATGGTCGAAGAAGCCGCCCCACTCGTCGTAGGTGATCACGAACACGGTATCTGGCCAATTCGGGCTGGCCGTCAGCGCATCATAGATGCGGCTGACAAACGCCTGCCCATTGCGAATGTCGGCAAGCGGATGGTCGTCGTTGGACGTTCCCTGGTCTTCGCTGAGGAATTTGGGGTCGATGAACGTGAGGTTGGATAGGGTTCCGGCCTGCGCATCGGCGAAGAATTGATCGATCGGCTTGCTGATCGGCAGCAGCCGTTGGCCCCACAGCGCGACCACCGGCAAGTCGCTGTAATAGTAGGTTCCGGTTAACCCGGCCGCCGCGACGCGATCCCAGATTGTCGTCAGCATGGACTGGTCGAACGTGTTGGTGAGACGATCGGTTTGCGCCGCATGCATGTAGAAGCGGTTGGGATACGTCGGGCCGAGAATGGCGGCGAAGTATCGATCGCACGTGGTCCACGACGGAACTGCGGTACCGTAGAAAGCCAGATCGTTCTGCACGTAGTAGCCGATCGGAAACACGTCGTCGGTGCCGGCGCGCAACCAGCCGTCGTTGGCACCGCCGTTGAACTGATCGCGGCCGCCTTCGTACGAATGGTCCGGGTCGGCGAATTGGCAGTTCTGGTAGTTCGGGGCTAGCGGGAACGTGGAGGCCGCGTTGCCTTGCTTGTCGATGAACGTCAGGCCCGCCTGCCGGCCGTCGGCGCCGGGGAGCCAGCCGAGGAAGTGATCGAAGGAGCGATTCTCCATCATCAGCACCACGATGTGCTGGATGCCGGAGTCGCCCGGTGCGGGCAGCGGATCCTCTTCGGGGTCGGTCGGCGTGACGGTTGCCGTCGGCGTCGGCGTCTCGGTCGGCGTCGCGCTCGGCGCGAGGGTGTCTGTGGCACTCGGCGTGGCCGTCCGCGTCGCCGTCGCTGACGACGTGGGTAGTGGAGGGAGCGTCGGCGTGGCGCTTGCGCTCGGCGTCGGCGACGACGATGGGCTCGCCGACGCTGTGGTGGTCGGCGTCGCCATCGCCGACGAGCTGCCGTCGCCGCAACCGCTGATGGCCAGCGCGCCGGCTGCGGCGGTCAGCCCGCCGAGGAACTGCCGTCGCGACAGCGGCGAGAGCTCTTCGGCGGCCGGCTGATCGAGAGTGGATTTGATTTGCCGCTGGCTAGCCCGTTTACGTCGACGTTTCATCTGTGCTCCCCACCTTGTGCTTGAAGGTCCCGAGCTCAGCGCCAGGCCGGCGACGAGATCGAGCCGGCAGACACGATAGCGGCTGCCGCATTGCGCGGCTGTGACCGGAACATGACGGCCTGTTGAATCTCTACGATGGCAATCGGGGCGATACTTCCCATCACGCCGCATCGACTGGAATAAGACAAGGGCGCAGATTTTTATGGCACGGGCCGGCGGGGCGCATCGCGAAACGGTCACCGCACCGTTCGAGAACGGTCACGTCGCCGACACGCACCCGTCACGGCCTGCGGCTAGCAAGTGCGCCTATCGCAAACGATCGGCGCGCCGGCCTCTCGGCGCTGCGAGCAGGTGAGGGGAGCCAGCCATGAAATGCCTATGCGTCATCCTATTGTTGTCGTTGGCGTCATTGCCGGCGGCGGCGTTGACCGCAACGGAAAAGTGCCAGGCGGACAAGCTGAAGACGGCCGGGCGCTATGACCAATGCCTGTTCAAGGAGACGGCGCGAGCGGCGCGCAACGGCGGCCAACTCGACGGCGGCAAGTGCGCGGCACACTTCTCGATCACGTGGAACGCCATCGAAGCTGCGGCCGGCGGCGCCTGCGCGTCGAACGGCGATGCGGCGGCGGTGCAGGCATTCGTCGCGCAGAACAGCGAAGACGTGGCGACCGCGGTCGCGGGGGGCGATCTGCCCGATTGCGGTCAAAGTCTTGCGGCGTGCGAGAGCGCAGCGAGCACGTGCGAAGGCGATCTGGCGTCCTGTTCGGCCGTGCCGCGCGGCCAGAGCGGCGCGACCGGGCAGACCAACTGCACGGACTCGAGCGGCGCGCTCGTCGCCTGCCAGGGCACGGGAGAAGACGGGGAGACGCAAGCCGGATTGCCGTCCAGCTTCACCGACAACGGCGACGGTACCATCACCGACAACCGCTCCGGCTTGATGTGGGAAAAGCTCAGTCGCGACGGCTCCATCCACGACGCCGACACCATCTTCACGTGGGCGGCGGCGACGGCGACGAAGATTACCCTGTTCAACCTGGCGCAGTTCGCCGGCCACGCCGACTGGCGGTTGCCCAACGTCAACGAGCTGCGCAGCCTTGCCGACTACGGGCGCGCCAACCCTGCGATCGATGCGGCGTTTGACCGCAACTGCGTGCCGGGCTGCGCGATGGCGGCGTGCAGCTGCGCGCAGGCGGACGACTACTGGACCAGTTCGAGCTACCAAGCCGCGCCGGCGCAGGCCTGGACGGTCTGGTTCGCCGACGGCGCGCTACACGCCAGCCCGAAAACACAAAGCCACTACGTACGTGCCGTGCGCGGCGGTTCGTGAGCGCGGCGGGCGCGCGGCGCCTTGAGATTTCGGCCCTGTCGCGCCCGGCGCCGCCGCGCCGTGGCGAGGCAGACCGGCAGACCCTCACCGGCTCGCTCCGCGTCGCGCATCGCGATAGCGTCGCCGGCGCATGTCACGTCATCCGCTCGTCATCGTCGGTTCCGGTCCCGCCGGCACAGCTACCGCGCTGGCGTTGCACGCGCTGGATCCGGCGCTGGCGCGCGACGCAGTGGTGCTCGAGAAAGCGCGCCATCCGCGCCCCAAGGTCTGCGCCGGCGGCCTCATTCCGGCGGGTAAGCGCTGGATGGAAGAGCACGGCATCGCGCTGTCGGTACCGCATGTCACGGTGCATCGCGCCCAGGTGACGACGCCGCGAACGACCGTCGCGCACGACGAGCGCGACCTCTGCTACGTGATTCGCCGCAACGAGCTCGACGCAGCACTCGTCGACGCCTGCCGGGCTCGCGGCATCGCGGTACGCGAGCAGGAGCCGGTACAAGCGTTGACGCGCACCGGCGATGGCGTGCGCGTCTCGACGCCAGCGGGAACGTACGACGCGCCGCTGGTCATCGGCGCCGACGGCGCCGGGAGCGTCGTGCGACGCCGCCTGGTGGACGGCGGGCGCGACAACATCGCACGCGCAATCATGGCCGACGTACCGGTCGCCGGCACGCGCTGGGACGGCTATGCCAATGCCCGCTACGATTTCGACTTCCGCCTGCTGCGACACGGCTTGCGCGGCTATCTGTGGGCTTTTCCGTGCACCATCGCCGGCGTGCCGCACATCAACATTGGCGCCTACGCGCTGGCGCCCTCTGGTGCGCCGCTGGATGACGCATTGAGCGCGTATCTGCACGAGCTCGGCGCCGGCGTACCCAAGCGCGTCGCCTTTCCCATTCACTGGTATCGGCCGGGCGCGCGTCTGGCCGCCGAGCGAGCCTGGCTGGTCGGTGACGCGGCCGGCGTCGATCCGCTGATGGGGGAGGGCATTTCGTTGGCCATGGAGTACGGAGATATCGCTGCCGCGGCGGTCGTCGCAGCGCGCCGCAGTGGCGACTACGGGGCCGCCCTGTACCAACAAGCCCTCGAGCAATCGTGGCTGGGCGCCAAGCTGCGTCGCCTGCATCTGGCGACGCGCCTTTTCTACGGTCCGACCTCGCGCTTCTGCTTCCCGCTGGCCGAGCGCAGCCGGCGTCTCCGTGCCGTCGGGCTGCGTTGGTACAACGGGGTCGACGGCTGGGATCGGCGCAGCGGCTGGTCGGCGGTCGCCGCGCTGCTGACCAATCGGATCGGGGCGTAAGATGGCACGTCGCCCAGCTGCAAAACGCCTCGGCGCCGCGCCCGGCGGCGAGCAGCGCCCACGAACGACGCGGCGGACGAGCGACGGTGCGACGGCGCCACGCCGCCGCACGCGGCGAGTGAAGACCGACCAGGGACGCCGGCGCCGCGTCACCGTAGCGGCGGCGCTGACGGTTGCGCTGTTCTTTGCCGCGGCGCTGGTCGCCAGTCTGATTCAGGTGGCGCGCGCCCCCGCGCCGCAACCTTTTCACTTTCCGACGCCCGCCGCGCCGGCGGCCGGCGCGGGCGCGGACGGCGCGGCGCCCGGCGGCCATGTGGCGGACGGTCACTGACGATATCGGCAGGCAGCTGGCACTCGCCGAAGCGCCGCGGCGTATCGCCAGTCTGGTGCCCAGTGTCACCGAGCTGCTCTGCCATCTCGGTGCCGCCGACCGGCTGATCGCCGTCACGCGTTTCTGCAGCGAGCCGGCCGAGCTGCCGGCGCAGGTGGCGCGCGTCGGCGGAACCAAGACGCCGGCGTGCGATCAGTTGATCGCGCTACAGCCGGACCTCGTCGTTCTGAACAGCGAGGAAAACCGCCGCGCGGATTTCGAGGCGCTCGACCGCGCCGGACTGCCGCTCTTCGTCAGCTTCACAAGCACCGTCAGCGGCGCCGCGGTGTCGGTCGAGCACCTCGGAATGGCGCTGGGAGCCGAGGCGCCGGCCGCTGCGCTGGCGGCGCAGATCCGCGCCGCACGCGCCGCCGTGGCGTCCGGCAGCACGCGCCGGCGGCGCGTTTTCTGTCCAATTTGGCGGCGCCCGTGGATGTCGTTCAATCGCGACACGTATTGCCACGACCTCCTGCTGTCGGCCGGCGCCGACAACGTTTGCGCCGCAGCGAGCGAGCGCTATCCGGTCGTCACCCTGGCGAGCATCGCGGCGGCGCGGCCCGAGGTGATCCTGCTGCCGGATGAGCCGTATCCGTTCACCGACCGCCACCGCGCCGATCTCCGCGAGCTGGCATCCACCCCCGCCGGCGAAACGGGAGCCACCTACCTGCTGGATGGTAAGGCACTCTCCTGGTACGGCCACCGCACGCCGGCGGCGCTGCGGACGCTGGTCGAGCTCATGCATGGCCTCGACGGCTAGCCGCGCCGCCTGAAACGCAAGGCTGCCTGGCAATTCTGCAAGGGTCTGATCGATTCACCAGTCGCGCGGCGGCCGGCTCACTCGCCTGCCGCCGGACTTTGGCGCGGGCATATGGCTTGCTGAGGTCAACGCTGAAGAGGCGTAGAAAATCCCCGCGCCGGGGCGGGGAGCATAGGCCGGCGAGGGACGACAGCAGGGAGGTTGCCGGTCGGCGAATAGCCGACCGGCGCTACATGGATACTGGGATCAAGGGCTCGCATCCTGTTGTACGCGCGATCGTCACCGCGGCCGAGCGGCTGGCGCCCGAGCGCGTCGCCCTCCTGATCATCGGCGAGCGCGGCACCGGCAAAGAGTTGCTCGCCCGCCATCTCCATCAAGCCGGGGGCGATCCGCTGGCGCCCTTCGTGCGGATCGATTGCGCCGAAGGGTCCGAGCTGCGCTTGGAGCAGCAGCTGCTCGATCGCGGCGGCGGCCTCGATCGGGCGCATGGCGGTACGCTCTTCCTCGACGAGCTGGGTGCGCTGCCGCTCGACTTACAGGGGCGTCTGTTGGCCGCGCTGCAGGGCGGACCGGTACAAACGCGGATCGTCGCCTCGAGCGCCGACGACGCAGCGGAGGCGTGTCGCCTCGGTCGCCTCTCCAACGGGCTGCGTCGCTTCCTCGATCCGGTCGAGCTGCTCGTGCCCTCGTTGCGCCAGCGCCGGCCGGACATTCCGGTGTTGGCCGAGCATTTCGTCGCCCTGTACGGCGAGCGCCACGGGATCGGCCGCTGTCGGTTCGACACCGACGCGCTGGTGCACTTGTGGCAATACGACTGGCCGGGCAATGTGCGCGAGCTCGAGAGCGTCGTCGAGCGGGTGGTGGTGTTGTGTCGCACCGGCGTGATCCGCGTCGCCGATCTGCCACTGCACGTGCGCGGCACGATTGGTGCGCCGCCGCCCATTCAGCCGCCCCCAGCGCGCGTCGTGCAGCCGATCGGCGCCGGCCCCGGCCTGCGCCCGCCCGCATCGTAGCGCTCGTCTCCGCCCGCTCGCGGCGCGGGGCGCCGGCTGCTCAGGCCGGAATCACCGCGCGCAACAACAGGTGCACGAGCGAGAGCACGATCGCTGCGACCAGCGCGGTGCCGAAGCTGGCGACGAAGAATCCGTTCACCAATCTCGACGCTATCAACAATACCAACGCGTTGATGACGAACAGGAACAGTCCGAGCGTCACGATGGTGAGCGGGAAGGTGGCGATCTTCAGCAGCATCCCCAGCGTCGCGTTGATGAACCCGATCACCAGTGAGGCGACCAGCGCCGTCCCGAAGCTCTGAATGTGAAAGCCCGACACCAGGTGCGCGACGATCATCAACGCTACCGCGCTGATGATCCAGTTGATCAACAGGTAAACCATGCGCCGCTCCTCCGCAGGTTAGGACTCGGACCGTCGAGCCCTTCGATCGAGACTGGCGCATCGTGTAGCGGCGTCGCCAGGCGCCGGCAAGCTCCGTCTACGGCTGGTCACCTGGTGCAAAAGAAATTGACCTCTCTGCATGTGCCGCATAGCTACGAATGTTCGGGGGGCGCGGCGCGCCGGACGCCAGATCTTTGCGACCCTTTTTGGACCGATTGGATCGATGCGCATGCCCCAGCTGTCGCGGTGCCTCCTGCTCGCCTTGACCCTCTGCGCGTTGCCGATGGCGCGCGCCGACGCCGATGATCCGCCGCTGCCGCTGGTCGGGTGCGACCAGGCGGACAACCAGGTCGAGCTGACCGCCAGCGCGCGCCTCGATCCGTCGTGCACCTGGACGCGGGGGGTCGAGATCACCGCCTCCGACGTCGTCCTCGATTGTCAGGGCGCGCGCATCGTGACCACCGACAAACGATACGGCGTGCACATCACGGCGCCGACCGATGTCGCGCTGTCGAACATCACGGTGCGCAATTGCTACATCGAGGGATTCCTCAACAACGTGCACATCGAGCGCAACGGCTTCCGCGATTTGGCCGCCGGCGCCGAGTACGATCACGCCTTCTCGAATATCGTCGTCGAGGACACGGTCTCGATGCGCTCGCGCGGCGTCGGCGTGTATGTCGACGGCTACGTCACGGGCGTGACCTTGCGCCGCCTGCACGTGAAAGGCGCCGGCAGCACGGGCATTTATTTGGAAGAGGGATCGAAGGACAACACCGTCGAGGACAGCGACATCGTCGACAACGGCTACAGCGAGAATGGGCCGAGCGGACAACTGTTCCAGATCGGTACGTCGTATGTGTGGTTCTGGGGCACCGGTCGCGAGGGATTGGCGATCGACGGGTCGCGCAGCAACCACATCCTCAACAACCGCTTCTCCGGCAACTCGGCCGGCGGAATCTTTCTCTACAAGAACTGTGGCGAGTTCGTGCACCAGAAGCCGGAGCGATGGTTCTTTCGCCGCTACGGGGCCGACGGAAACACGATCGAGGGCAACACCTTCACCGGCGGCGAAAACGGCATATGGATCGCCGCGCGCATGGGCGAGAACACGCTGCCGATGGATTGCAGCGATGCGCAGTACGCGCCCGGCTACTCGCTCGACTACGCGGCCGACACCGCCGTTCACGCCAATACGTTTCAGAACGTCACGTACGGCGTGCGCGTCGAAGACGACGGTGCGAGCGTCACCGACAATCAATTCACCAGCGACAACGCCGCGCACCAGGCGATTCTCATCGGCACGCAGCAACGGACCGCGGTCCTCGGCCTAGCGGTCGATCGCGTGACGATCAGCGGCAATCGCAGCACGATCGCCGGCAACACCAACCCGTATCGCTGGCTCTACGGCCAGACCAACACCACCTTTGCCGACAACCAGGCGCTGGGACGCCCGGTCGGTCTCTGTCAGGGACAGCCGCCGAATCCGCACCTGTTCGTGTTCGTCGTCGCGCTTGCGCCGGTTCCCGATCCGAGCAATCCGCCGACGGGACTTCCGTCGCCGACGCCGACGCCACCGATCGTTCCGCCCTGCGGGCTCGACTGTACGCGTTCCGCGTCCGTGACTCGTCCCAGCCTCACCGTGCGCAGCGTGGCTGGGCTACCGGAACACGACAGCCTGGCGTTCAGCGGGCAGCTGACGGTTTCGCAGCCATTCGATCCGACGCTCGATCCCGCCAGCAACGGTATCGGGCTGCTCGTCAACGGCGCCGACGCCACCCAGCTGCTCAACGTCGTCATTCCAGGCGGCGCGTACGACCGCGCGACACGCATCGGCTGGAAGACCGCGCGCGGCGGCGGGCGCTGGCGCTATGTCAACGGCAGCGCGGCGGCGCCCGGCGGCATCGCACGCGTCACGATCGCCGATCTCTCGCAGCGACAGCCCGGGCTGCTGCAGTTCAGCGTGCAGGGAAGGGCTGGGACCTATCCCATGGAGCCGGCGACGCTGCCGCTCGCCGCCACGGTCGTGCTCGATCCGCCGACCGCCGAAACCGGGCAATGCGGCGCCGCGTCGTTTGCCGACTCCGCGCCGCACTGCCGCGTTTACGGTGCCGCCGTCCGCTGTCGCTGATGCGGCGGCCGATCGCTCGATCGCGGCGAATGGCTTAGCCGCGGAGCAGAGACCGGGGTTGCCGTGACAGGAGATCGTTCCAGCATTCTTCCAGCTGCAAGGCGACCGCCGAGCGCCCATCGGCCAGCAGCAACGCAACCATCTCGCCGAAGGCGCGTACCGGGCGCGGGGCGGCCGCCTGCGCGGCTTGCCGCACCGCATCGCCGACCACATCCGCGAAGGCGCGCGAGCTGATCTGCCCGCTGATCGGCAGCGCTCCTGCACTAGGCCGGCTGGCGCCGCTCGAATGGGTCAAATGGCCTTCCACCGGGCGATCAGCCTTCAGCTTCGAAAGACCCAACAAACGCGAGGACCTGAGGTGCGGCGAAACGCAGCCGGGCTGGACGCGCGCCGTTTCCACAGAAGGTCGCGACACGGTCATCGCTCCGCCACGCTGCGGTAACCGGAATTGCGCTAACGTCGCCAGTCCGGGACAAACGGTTCGGTACGAGAGAGGCGCGATGCCGAAACACTACGACGTAGCCATCGCCGGAGCGGGGATTCTCGGACTTGCCCATGCCTGGCATCTGGCGCGTCGCGGCCTGCGCGTCGTGGTCCTGGAGCGCGGCGCGCGCGTGCAGGGCGCTACCATCCGCAACTTCGGGATGCTGTGGCCGATCGGCCAAGCAGCCGGCGAGCCCTGGGCGGTGGCGCGTCGCAGCGCCGAGTTGTGGCTCGAGGTGCTGCAAGCGTCGCGATTGTGGCACGCGCGCTGTGGCTCGCTGCACGTCGCCTACCACGCGGACGAGGAATCCGTGCTGCGCGAGTTTGCCGCCGCCGCCGATCCGGCGTCTGGTTGCGCGATGCTGACCGCGCACCAGGCGTTGCAGCGCTCCCCCGGCCTGCGCGCCGAGGGTCTGCGCGCCGCCCTGTGGAGTCCCGGTGAAGTCTGCGTCGATCCACGACAGATCGGTGCAGAGCTGTGGCGCCATCTGGTCGACGCGCACGCAGTCGACATCGAGTTCGATTGCGCGGTGACCGCATGGGAGCGCCCGCGCGTGCTGGCCGGCGGTCGCGAGTGGCGAGCCGAACGCTTGCTGGTCTGTCCCGGCGACGACTTGCAGACGCTCTTTCCCGGCGCGTTGTCAGCCGCCGGCTTGCTGCGCTGCAAGCTGCAGATGCTGCGCGCCGCGGCGCCGCCGAACCGGTGGAGGTTGGGTCCGATGCTCGCTGCGGGTCTGACGCTGCGACACTACCAGGCCTTCGCCGCGTGCCCGTCGCTGCCGCAGATGGTCGCGCGCTTCGATCGCGACTTGCCCGAGTATGGCCGTTTCGGCATTCATGTAATGGTGTCGCAACACGGCACCGGGGAGTTGACGATCGGCGACTCGCACGAGTACGGCGATGCGATCGCGCCGTTCGATCGACCGGCCATCGATACGCTGGTCCTGCGATACCTCGCGGGATTCTTCTCGCCGCCGTTGGAGATCACGGCGCGCTGGCACGGCACCTACGTCAAGCATCCGCACGACGAGTGGGTCGTCCTGCATCCGGCGCCGGGCGCGACCGTCGTGACCGGCGTCGGCGGGGCCGGGATGACGTTGTCATTCGGATTGGCCGAGCGCGTCGTCGCCACGGAGCTGACGTGATCGAATTGGTCGTGCTCGACATCGCCGGCACCACGGTGTGCGACGAGGACGCGGTGGCGACGTGTCTCGGCGCAGCGCTCTCCGGGGCCGGCGTGGACGTCTCGCCGGCGGCGATCAATGCCGTCATGGGCCTGCCGAAACCGGAGGCGATACGCCGCCTGATCGCCGCCCGGCCGGGCGCGCCGGACTGCCCGCCGGACGTGGATGCCGTGCACGGCGACTTCGTCGCCCGCATGATCGAGCACTATCGCACGGCACCGCAGATCGCACCGGTGGATGGTGCGACAGCGGTGTTTCGACGCCTGCGCGCCGCCGGTCTGAGGGTCGCTTTGAACACCGGCTTCAACCGCGTCATCACCGCCGCGCTGCTCGATCGACTGAACTGGCGTGATGGTGACGCGATCGACACGAGCATCTGCAGCGACGAGGTTTCGCGCGGACGTCCCTATCCCGACATGATCCACGCCTTGATGCAGCGCTGCGGCGTGCGCGCGGCGGAACGGGTCGCCAAGGTTGGCGATACACCGGCGGATCTCGGCGAAGGCACGGCCGCCGGCTGCAGGTTGGTAATCGGCGTGACCAGCGGCGCGCACACGGCCATACAGCTCGCGCCGCACGCGCACACGCATCTGGTCGAGTCGGTGCGCGATGTGCCGGCGCTGTGCATCCCGGGTGGCTGACGACGCGGCGCCGGTGTCGCGCCGCCGGCGCCCGGTGGGTATGCAACTGGACAGCATGCAGAGGCGGGCTCGATGAACGTCCTACTGATCACGCTCGATCAGTATCGCGGTGACTGCTTGTCGGCGGCCGGTCATCCACTGGTCCGCACGCCGCAGCTCGACGCGCTGGCGCGCCAGGGCGTACGCTTCGCGCGTCACTACAGTCAGGCGGCACCGTGCGGGCCGGGGCGCGCATGTCTGTACACGGGCACGTATTCGCTGACCAATCGCGTCGTCGCCAACGGCACGCCGCTGGACGACCGGTTCGACAACCTCGCACGCGCCGCACGGCGCGCCGGCTATGCGCCGACCTTGTTCGGCTATACGGACCAGAGCATCGACCCGCGTCGCGCCGACGGACCGACGGACCCGCGCTTGTGGACATTCCAGGAAGTGTTGCCGGGTTTCGATGTCGGACTCGACTTGCGCGAAGACCACACGCCGTGGCGCGCCTGGCTGGCCGAGCTCGGCTACGCGCTATCGGACGACCCCGGGCAGGTGCTCGCTGGCGAGTCGGCGCGACCGGAAGAGCATAGCGCTGCAGCGTTTCTCACCGACCGCCTGATCGAGTGGATGGCGCGGCAGGAACGTCCGTGGTTCGCGCATGCGAGCTACTTTCGCCCGCATCCGCCGTATGCGGCGCCGGGTCGCTGGACGCTGGCCTACGACCCCGAAGCCGTGCCGGCGCCGATTGAGGCGGCGCCGGTTCGACATCCGTTTCTCGATCTCGCGGTGCAGTTGCCGCTGACCGCCGCACCGCGCGATGCCCCAACGCTGCGCCGGCTCATCGCGCAATACTACGGCATGATCAGCGCTGCCGACCACCAGCTCGGTCGCATCTGGCAGGCGCTGCAGAACGCCCGGCAGTGGGACGATACGTTCATCGTCGTCACGTCCGATCACGGCGAGCAGCTCGGCGATCACGGCCTCATACAGAAAGTCGGATTTCTCGAATCCAGCTACCACGTGCCCGCAATCATTCGGGATCCGCGCGCCGTCGCCGCGCACGGCACGACCGTCGATGCGTTCACCGAGAATGTCGATATCTTTCCGACGCTGTGCGACGCCATCGGGCTGGCGGTGCCGGCGCAATGCGACGGGTTGCCGCTGACGCCGTTCCTGTTTGGGGAAAATCCGCCATGGTGGCGCGAAGCGGCACATTGGGAATTCGACTGGCGCGCGATCGCCCTGCCGCACATATCGGACGGCTGGCCGTGGCAGCGCACGTTGGAGCTGCAGCATCTCGCCGTGATCCGCAGCGCTGCCGCATCGTATGTTCAGTTCGGCGACGGCAGCTGGTGCGCCTTCGACCTGGCGCGTGACCCGACCTGGCGCACGCCGTTGACGGACCCGCATGCTCTGCTCGGTCTGGCGCAAGCAATGCTCGTGTGGCGCTCGTCGCACGCCGAGCGCGCCTTGAGCGGCATGCTGATGCAAGACGGCGGCGCCGGGCGTTGGCCACCGCTGCCCGATGACTGGGCAGCGCGCACGCCGCGGCACGGTGCCGGGTGATGCGGGCGCGAGGGTTGAATCTCTGGACACGAACGTGACCAGCGGCGCGTGCTGCGATGTCGTGCGCAGCGCCGTTCGCGTCGCGGACCCGCTGCAACGCAATGTTCACCGCGGCCGAATGCCGATGCGGGAGCTCTCCAGAGGGCTCGCCACTATGGCGCCGCCGAAATGCAGGCACTCACCGGCGTCGGCAATGCATCTGCGGTGATTCGCACGGCGCCAAAGGTCGAGCCGCCAATGCCGATGCGGTCCGACGGGCTCGATCCGAACACTTGTGCGTAACCGACGACGCCGCCGCAGAAACTGTCCATCGACGTGATCTCGCCCGTCAACGTCAGGTCGTGCAGCGTCAAGACCGGGTCGTTGAGCAATGGATAGGCGGCGGCCGGCAGCGCGCGCGTGCCGAAGGACGCCGTGAAACCGCCATCGCTGCCGATCGCGACATCCGTCACATTCCACGCATCGCCGGTCGGCAACTTCGTCAGGCCGTCGAGCGGCTGCAGGGTGAGATCGAGCATCGAGTCGTGCACCAGGACATCAGCTCTGAAGAAGACAGGCACGTCCGGATAGATCACCGGTGCGAGGGTCAGCAGATGGGCGCCGCTGATGTCGAACGGCTGGCCTCCGGGCGGCAGCGGCGGCGCAGGACACGACTCGTGCGGTGGCGGCGGCGCGCAGGCGGCGGGCGCTTGGCTGAAATCGACGTCGGCGAGCCATATGTCGCTCGGCGAGTAGGTACCCTGCAGCCATGCCAGATCCCTGTCGACCGGGCTGCTGTATCACGCCAGCAAGGCGCGATCCGCGTCGAGCGGCGCCAGCGACGTGTACGCGGTGTCGCCGGAGCTCTGCAGCGTTTGAATCTCGCACACTTCGATCGGTGCGGCGGGGTCGGCCAGATCACCGCGCAACTCATACGCCGCCGTGCGCTTGAACGTGCACGGCAGGTGCTTGCGCGCGAAGACGAAATTGCGCGAACCGCTGTCGGCGACCCGTACCACCCAGGTCGGACCGTCCAAGCGCTGCGCGATGCGGCGCCCGCATTCCGAGGTTGCGAACGGCTCCTGCGCGGTGCAGATCGCCGTCTCGCCGTCGGCGAGAATGTCCTGATTGTCGAGTCGTACGAGCGCGACGGCGGTGTCGTGGTTGTCGCCGAAGAACTGCAACTCGGCTTCGCTCGGCACGTCGTCGTACGAGGCGATGATCGTCGACCGTTTCTGCCAAGTCACACCATCATCTGAGGCGAACAGCGCGACGGCGAGGTCGCCATCCGCGTAGCCGGTGGCGAACAGCGTCTGCCGCGTCGCGCCATCGACCACGTATTGCCGCTTGGTGAAGCGCCAGAATCCCCAGAAGGTCTCCTGCCCCATTGAGTCGACGTCGGCATAGCTCTTCGCCGGAGGCGTCCAGGTATGGCCGCCGTCGGACGACTCGGCGCGGATCAGCCAGGCCTGTCCGCCGAGGTCGCGATAGTGAGCACCGGGCAGGCGACTGATCGCGTAGAGGAACAGCCTGCCGTTCATTTCGACCAGCTTGGGGTCGCGGATGTCGCGATCGCCCGGCAGGTCGTTGGCGTTGACCTCGCCAATCAGCGTGAACGAGCGCCCGTCATCGAGCGATTCGAAGACGTTGATGTGCGCCCGCTCGGAGCCGATTTGGCCCGTTTCTCCGCCGCGAAAGATGAGCAGGATACGATCGCCGAGGCGGATCATCTCGGTGTTCTCGTTGTGCAGCCCATCCGAGTAGATGATTCGCTGATCGCTGACGAAGCCGGCGGCGCTCGGCGGCGCCGTGCCGACCGCCGTCGCGGTCGCGGTCGGCGTGCGCACGATCGGAGTAGCGGTCGCCCGGCCGAGCGCCGCCGACACGTCCACTACCAGGTCGCTGATCGACACCGCTCCATCTCCATCCGCATCGGCGGCGAGACAGTCGGCGAGCGGACGCGTTCCCAAGGCGATGCTGACGGCGGTCATCAACTCGGCGATGGTCACCGTCGCGTCGCCGTCGCAGTCGCCCGGCAGCGCCGCGCTGCCGAGAGACGGAACCGTCACGGCCCAGAGGCAGGCGAGAGCTGTGTACACGCGCCGCGCGCGCAGCACGCGGCGGGTGGCGCCGTTCCGTTTCGAACCGCGGTCGTGTGACATCAATTCGCCCACCCTTTGTGATCGCGCCGAACCGGCAGATGCCGCCCCCTGGCAATCTCAGCGCAGGACCGCGTGACTTTGCAATCTCAGGCGCGACTTCTTCGGCTCAGAGGCCGTCTGGTGCGCGCTGCGGCGCGCGCGCCGGCACGCTCGCGTAGGGCGAGCCGCGCTGCAACTGCCGGCGCTGCTCGGCACCGGCGAGCGCGGCGGCGATGCGCGTGGCGACATCGGTGTTCTCGTACGCGCCGCCGAACAGCGCCGCACCGCGTCCGGAGGCGGTGAGCGGCACGTCGTCGCCGGCGTGCGGCGCGACGGTCAGATTGCCTTCGGTCTTGTTGGCGCTGCCGGGCACGACGCGCGTCGGCATGTTGCCGGTCAGCAGCAAGCCGTTGGGGTCGCGCTGCCGATTGGGCAGCGCCGCGCTGTCCTTACTCGCCGGCATCAGCGGCTCGAAGTTGGTCAGGAAATCCTGGCTGTAGCTCGGGCGGCCGGCATCGTCGATGACCAATTTCACGCTCGGGTCGGGATCGTCCGGGAACCCGTCGCCATTCGCATCCTGATACGTCGGAAAGGCGGCATCGTTGACGGTGCCGATGACGTTCTGCAGTGCGCATGGCTGCGTACCGACCCCGCCGGCGCCGAGCGTCAGCGGATAGGCGTTGCCGGCGAAGCAACCGCCCGGCGGCGTGGCGCCCTCCGCGCTGATCGCCCGCGGCAACACCACGCCGATGATGCTTTCCGGCTGTGCGTGGTCGGCGGTCACGAGCACCAACGTGTGCCGGTCGCGCGCGCTGCGATCGAGCAGCCAACCGACCGCCGCGTCGAGCTCCAAGACTTCATAGGGGATGCGCTCGTACTCCAGTGAATGAGCCAACTTGTCGGTGCCGGACTGTTCGACCAGCAGGGCCCAGTTGCCGTCGCGGCCGGCCAGGCGATCCAGGATCGCAACCGCCTTTTGCACCATCGCCGTCTTCGATGGAACGGCGCGAAAGCAGTCGCCGACGGTTGCGCCGCAGCCGGTGCCGAAGGGTGGCGCAATGGCAAGACCGAGCTCGGGCGCCGTGGCATCGCGGCCGCGAATCGTCGCGCGCCCTTGCGCGACGAGGCGATCGAGCATGCCTGGAACGTTATCGGGTCCTAGGCCGCTCGACGCCGGACGAAACTCGCCGGTGAACAACGCGAGCAGACGATGATCGTCCGGCGCCGCCGCCAACTCGGCGGCGTTGCGTGCGATGGTGTAGTGCCGGGCCGGCAACACGTCGGCGAGCAGGTCGACGTCGGTGCGCCCGGCGTTGGCGGGGTACTGGTAGAATTGAGACAATAGCGGATTGCTGCGCAGCGCCCAGTCGACCGCACCGGCCGCGATGATGACGTCGAGCGGCTGGGTGAGCGCCTGCAATGCGGCATAGCCGGTTTGCGGTTGCGCGCTGCCGTCGCGGTAGACGCCTACCATCTGCTGCGCGATCGCGGCGCGCATGCCGCGCGAGCGCGTGTGCGCCGCGACCGCCGCCGGCGTCGCATCGGTCGCGAACGCATCGGTGACCACGCCCGTTTTCCATCCCCGCGTGCGCTTCAGGAGCTCCCACAGTGTTTCGATGCGCGGATTGTCGAGCGGCTCCTCGGGCGTGTTGTCGACGCTCACGTTGAGCGCGTTGTTCGCCTGCTTCATGCCGGTCACGTAGCTCGTCATGCCCGGCGCAGAGTCGGTGACGATGCTGTCGAACGAAGCGGTACGCACCAAGCCCACTTCGTCCATGTCATCCATGCGCAATGGGCTGCGCGCCCGACCTTCGAACACGCCGCGGCCGACGATGCGGCCCGCCGTGCGCACCGGCAGCCCCATCGCGTCGCCGAGGACGAACACCAGGTGTTGGCCACCGCGCCGCAGCGCGCGCGGCAGCTCGGCGACTGCCAGGGTGTTGCGCACCGTTCGCTCGACGCCGTCGACCAGCATCACCGCCTCGACCGTGTACAGCCCGGCGACTGGAAAGGAGAGATTGCGCGCCGTGCCGCCGTACAGCTTTGGCGACTGTGGTGTGCCGCTCTCGAGCCCGATGCCTTGGAGGCGCAGCCTAGCTTCGAACGCAGCGCCGATCTCCACGCCGTTCACCCGCAGATGCAGTAGCCGCGGCGTTTCGCTGGCAGGGATCTGCGTCTCGACGCGCAGATCGAAGCGCTGGCCGGGCAAGAGCTGCGTCGCGGTCGGCGGCAGCACGCGCAGGCCGCTGGCCGCATCCGCATTGGTTGGATTGTCGGAGAGCTGACTCGCGTCGAGAATCGGATCGACCGCGTTGCGGGTCACGCCGTCGCTGCGAAAGGGGGCATCGTCATCCATGCCGGCGTACGCCGCGGCTGCCAGGCCGAGCGCCAGCAGCGCGACGGTTGCCACGCCACGCCTGCAGCGCATGCTGCGACCTCTCGGCCTGGTTCCGGCCGCAGCGCGCCACGTGGTGACACGCTCTGCGCGCGCATCATGGCCTGCGGCATCCGCCGCTCGATGCATCACACGGCCCCCTGGCGGAGTCGCTGCGCGGAGCATTGCCAATGAAGATCGCCCTAGCGACGTTCGCCGCGCCGCAGGCGGCGCCAACGGCCGCGGCGCGATTCAAACGCCCGCTCCGATGACGAATTGAAGTCAGTCAAAATCCGCTGCTCCCTCGGCCGGCGTGAGTCGCGCAAATCTCCCGTCAGATCAAGGCCAGCTCAGGACCCTGACGAGCGAACGCAGTCACCATGTGGCGCCGCGGCGCAGGCATTCAGGAGCCGATTGTCCTGTGGCGCCTCACATTGCGTGATCCACGCCCGCCAGATGATCGGCCAATTCTTCGAGCGGCACCGCGACATCACAGGTTCGGCAAAGCAGCGCCACGCGCACCGGATGACCGTGCGATCCCTCGGGACACGGTGACGGAGTGCCGAACCACACCAAGCCGCAGCGCTTACAATGGAAGAACCCGCTCTGCTCCGCCTCGTCGATGAGGCCAACCGGCGCGAACGCCTCAAGTTCCTCTGCCACGCAACCTCCTGTTCGAGTAGCTCTCAGTGGAGCCACGTCTCGGACAGCGAGAAAAGCGCGGCGTAGCTCGGGTGTAGGTCGGCGACCGTGCAGCGTCAACCGTCACCTTGCGGCGAGCTGCCAACGAGCCGATCACGGCTGGGAACGCCGCGCTGAGCGGCCAGTCCGTGGCAGCCGCTCACTTGTTCCACTAAGCGGCGCTCGGTGCAGCGCGGCGTCCTGGGTGCGCGGCGAGGGCCGCGAGCTGGCGTGCTCCGATTTCTTCGAGCAACACGGCGATCAACGGGTCGTCAACCGCCGGGGGACGCGCGCCGGCGGCAGCATCAACGATTGCGCCGCAGGGATGCCGACGCGAACTCCGACTGTCGTCGTCGCCGTTGAGGCCTCGGCGCGGTTCCATCCGAATCGACCGTTTTCGCAAGCTGCGAAGTAGCGCTTCGAGCTCGGCGGCTGGGGCCCGCCTTGGCTTGCTCATTGGCCTTCGGTTTCAGCGATGCGGCCAACTGTGCGTGCAGGACGACATCGCCGGTGAGGATCTGCTGCCACGTCACTTCGACGCCGTTGCGCCTGCCCTTGCGAACGAGGCGGACGCCGGCAGGGAGCATCGTGGCCACGTACGCCTCGCCGTCGATCTCGACAGCGCGACGTAGCGGACGATCGAGCGGCGTGGTCATCGAGCCCGCCGCTCCGCCATTTTGGCCGGCTTGGCGGCGCGGGTCACGCCACCCTTCACCGCCGGCTTGGTCTTCGCGGTGGGGATCGCCGTCGCCGTGCTGCGCGGCCGCGGCTTCTGGTCGCCGCGCGCGCCGTCACCGGCCTCTACGACCGTATTTGGGTTCAGTCGCCGATCAGTGGCTAGCGACCTGCCGACATCGACGACGTCACCGAGCTCGCCCTCGGCATTGCGGCGTACGTAGCGTTTGTCCTCGCCGGCTTTGATCAGCTGACGTGGCATCCCAACGTCCTCCACCAGCCAGCGTAGCCCCGTAGAAAGAAAGCGCGAGCCAGGCCGGAGGGCAGGGCGCTCCAATGTCCGGGGAAGCGACGAGCGCTCTGCCGTCGCCGCGTAGTTGCCGGCTGCGCGGCGATCGATTGGGTTCGATCTCTGTGGTCGAAAGATCGGTTTCAGCTGCCGGGGACCCCGTGTGAGCGAACGCGAATGTCACTGGCCTCCCGGCGAGCGGTGCGGCTGAGAAAGCAGCGAGCGCTCACGTCGTCGCGCAGATATCCTTCGAAGAAGGCCGCCGCGGTCACGCGCGTGAGGTCGTGCTGACGTGTCGCGCCCATGCTCGGACCAGCGGGGATCGGTTCTCGGCAAGGCATCAAACAGTCGGTCGCGGAGATGCCGGCGTCCGTACCGCCCGGGAGCGCGATCGTGAGGTCACGGCCGGCGAGCGCGGCGCAGCCAACCCCGTCGAAATGCTGCGATTGATCGAAGGTGACCGCGACGCCGGCAAAACCGGTGTGGGAACCGTTGCGGAGCTCGACCTCGAGCTTGGGCTGCGGAGCATGGCGGTAGGCCCGCCGGCCGTTCTCTCGAATCGGGACGAGTTGATCGCTGTCGCCCTGGAGGACGAGCATCGGAGGTGCGGTCGTCTTGAAGAATCGACCCGTGAAGAAACAGCTCGCCGGTGCTATCGGCAGCGCCGCCTTCACGCGCGTGTCACGGAGATCGCGGTGGAACGTCACCAGGAGCGTCGTCAGCCCGCCGAGCGAGAGCCCGCTCGCGCCAACGCGGTCGGGATCGGCAGCGCTTCCGAACCGCGCTAGTACGCCGTCGAGGACGAAGCTCCAATCACCGGGCTGATTGCTCACATCGGCCACGGTGGCTCCGCCAGGGGCGGCGCCGTTGGACAGTGGGTAGTCCGGAGCGGCGACCACGAAGCCGCGACTCGCGAGATGCTGCGCCAGGTAGGCTTCGCCGTTGCGGTTGTCGAGAAAGCCATGACTGTGAACGACCACCGGGTACGGCGCCCCGGCAACATTCACTGGCGCATCGCGTCCAGCTGCGGTGGCGGGATACCAGATTTCCGTCACCAGTGTGCGTACCGCCGCGCCAGCAAAGCTGCCGTTTGGCGGCGTTGGACGGCTGGTATCGGTGAAGGTCACCGTGGTCACACCGACCGGGAAAGGACCTTCCGCAGCAAAGTCGGAGGTCGTACGCGGCGCGGCGTCTGCGCAATTGACGGCGACGGCCTGCGGCTGCCAGCCCGTGACGACGGCCG